>OWHU01000837.1_pt1 | contig 15798 bp, 6 predicted proteins | sample 1732671 | NCBI WGS metagenome assembly OWHU01 (sample SAMN05065740, study PRJEB22554) | human gut metagenome | biome: ENVO:2100002; feature: ENVO:00000062; material: ENVO:00002003 | host: Homo sapiens | place: USA
CATACGAGATGAGCGCTAGTCTCGTGGGCTCGGAGATGTGTATAAGTGACAGGATATCAGCAGTGCACGCCTAAAAAGCGAAACCAAAAGGCGGGCGTTATGGAGCATCCTTGCGCGCATCCGGGGAGCGATGCGGAGCTCCAGGGCCTCAGAGACACAATGGATCAGAGTCACCGAGACGAATTTTGACCAGCGCTGGGAAGCGGCGCTTGACGACGAACTTTTGGGGCTGCCCCCCGGCAGTGAAGAAGGGCGGCTTCTCGCCCGCATTTTGACCGATGCTCGCCGCAGAAGAGCCTTTCGCGGTGGGCCGAAGCTCCCGAGCGAGATGCTTCGCCTGGCATCGTCCGCCGAAGGCCGAACGCTTTTCTCCAAAGCTTTCGCCCAAAGGGTCGCCGAGGGTGAGGTGCTTCCCGTCGATGCCGCGGCGGATGAGGGAAGCCCAAAAGGGTTTGCCGCTCGACAGAGGCGCGCGTCACCAGAAGATTCGACAGACGATTCGGCGGAGAAACCGGATGAATTCCCTTCAGCCGAAGCGCATCGAAAACCGCGTTTGTGGTGGGCGGCTGACGGCTGGTGGCTCGAATGGCCTCGGGCGGACGGCTCTTGGCGGAGACCGCGGTCGGCATTTATCCCGCTGCCGAACCGTTTTTACTGCTTGACGGTCACCAACAGGACGAAAGAGAAGAGCAGTTTCTGCGGGCGGCAGCGCTCTTTGCGGCTGCAGAGGTTCTCGGACTTTCGGCGTCTGCGCCGATTACACCGCGAAAACTAGCTCTTCCGAAGAAACCGGCGGCCCTTCCTTTAAGGCCATCGCGAGAAACTCGAGGCCGCCTTTCTCACAGCAGCTGCACAGTCTCGCTTAAGCCCCGAGCAGCATCAGAATAGGGCGAGAGCGGTGAAGGCACTTTCAGAGTCCCTTGAAACTGAGAGTTCGGGGAGCTGCGCTGACAGCGCGGGTACCGCAAATGACCTCTGGGCAGCTCTAGACGCTCGTTTAATGCGGCTCGCCCAAGCGGCTCAGCCCATTGCCCGGGCACTGGGGCCGGACGGCGCCCGAGGGCGGCAAATGGCGGTGAATCCTGCCGGTTTCTTACCGCGCCCGGAAGTATTGGCAGCAAAACCCCAAAAAAACACCGAGCGCGAAGAAGACTGCGGGCTCTTTTGCTTCGAGCAGGCCGACGGGACGGAGGCAGATAACGATTCGCTCAGTACGGAGTACTCACAGCCGAAACTTCGAGTAATGGAAGCGCCTCAGATGCTGATGCCGCAGCTCGACGACTGCGAGTGGATCTTTGGGCTGGGCGCCGAGGCGGGTTTGGCGGGCGATGCAGTTTCGGCTGCGTTGGACCACCTGAAAGACTCGGGTGTGCTCACTTCCGAAATCACGACGCTCAATCCCCCCGGCGTGTTTCTCCCTGAAAGCGCTTTTGAAGATTCATTTGAACGCCTGCGGGCGTTTCTCTCCGCTTCGGCGCTTTTAGTGCGCCGCACCGGGGCGAATGCGGGGCTTGCTCCTTGGATTTGGCACCGCGCGGACCAGAACGGCTTAGTGGAGGCCGGCCTTCTTTTGAACCCCGCCGCCCTCACGCTTGTTCGCCGGCATCCTGCCGGCGGGAGTGACCGGATCAAGGGCGACACGCGCCGGCGCCTCACGGCGCAGGGCGTCGAGGCGGTGTGGATTGGAATGTGAGCGATGACTAACGTTATGGATTTACTCAAAAGAAGTGGACCGGTCGCCCAGTCATTCAGGCCGGCCTCGGAAGCTTCCGCGGACTGTTTGGCGCTCTGGCGGCCCGCTTGGGAAGTCGGGCCCCTTCTGTGGCACGTGACCGCTTCGGCCTTTGCCTTGGGACTTTGGAGCTGCGGAGTGCTCTCGGTCTTTCCCGCACTGGCATTGGGCGGCATTCCGGCAGGACTGGTGCTCAAGCGGATCACGGAGGCGAAGCGGATTTGGAAAGAACGCTCGCGGCTCTAGGGGCATGCGCCGGCCTTCATGAGCTTTGCCGATCTGGCGCTCGTGATGAGGAGCTTCGAGACGCCTAGGCTCTCGCCCGATGAACCCCGGTCGGCCATTCGTCAGACGGGGCTCACGAGGGCGGCAGCGATTCGTCTGATAGGAGCAGATTCGGCGACGCTCTTTCATGCGCCGGCCGAAGCGCCCGTTCAATCGGTATGGTTTGGGCTCGGGTTTCGCTGGACACCGGTTGAAGCGCAGCGCTTTTATGAATTAACGCGCATTGACTGGAAAAGCATGCTTCTGCCGGAAAGTTGGCGGCATTGGTTTACTCAGCACCCCGGGCTCTCTGACGCATCGCCCGGCATTCCCGTACTGCACGGTGTCGGGCCGTCGCCGGTCTGTCCGCTCTGGCAGCGCGGACGCAAAGAAGAAGAGCCCGGCATTATTCGGCCGCTCTCGAGCTTAGGGGGCGGAACGCTTCTCGTCGGCACAACGCAAACGGGCAAAGGCGTCGTGCTCACGAATCTCGTGAGCCAAGCAATTCTGCGCGGCGACGCGGTTATTGTCATTGATCCCAAATCGAGCAAACGCCTCCGAAGCGCCGTTATCGGGGCTTGCCGTGCCGCCGGGCGGCCCGAGCCGCTCGAATTTCATCCGGCATTCCCAAAGCGCGGCGTGCGGCTTAACCCTCTGGGGAGCTACACCCGCAGCACTGAAATCGCGAGCCGCATCTGCGCAGTGCTCCCCCGCGGGGACGGCGCTTTTACCGCATTTGCCTGGCGAGCGGTCTTTGTCATGACCGAAGGCATGCTCTTTGTGGGACAGCCGCCCACATTGCGGCGCTTTCGCGCGGCACTCGAGCGCGGCATTGAGGAGCTCCTCGAGACAGCGCTCCGCAAGGATTTGGGTAAGCGCGTCCCCTTTTGGGAAGAGCGCCTCGAGGCTCTTCTCCTGCAGCAGTCGCGCGAGATCCGGGTGCCGATGGGTGCGGGCGGCGGGCTGGAGCTCGCTGCCATGGCGGCGCTTTGGGAGGCACCGCGGGCTCCCCAGGATCGAAATACTGCCCCGAGACGCCCGAAGCGGCGGTCGAAGGGCTTCTCTCCGTTTATCGCCACAGCAGGGAGCATTATGCGAAGATCACCGCGTCGCTTTTCCCGGCACTCTCCATGCTGACTGCCGGCGCATTGGGCGAAAGTCTCTCGCCGGAATTTGATCTCACGGGCAAAACCGACGATCCGCGGCCCATCGTTTCGCTCGAAGACGTGATCAGTATGCAGGGCGTCCTCTATTTGGGGCTCGATGCGCTGCCCGACGCCGAAACGGCTTCGGCCTTAGGGGCGCTCTTGCTTTCAGACCTTTCGGGCGCAGCCGGGCGGCGCTACAACACGGAAGCAAGCGGTCAGGAGGCTGTGCGGACGAGTCTCTTTGTGGATGAAACCGCAAACGTCATCAATCCGCCGCTGATTGAAATCCTCAATAAAGGCATGGAAGCGGGCTTTCAGTGCGTCTGCGCCATGCAGACCATCAGCGATCTGGAAGCGCGCTTAGGTTCTGCGGCGCAGGCACGCATGGCGCTTGGCAATTTGAATAATCTCATTGCGCTGCGCACGAAGGATGAAGCAACGCAAAAGTTCATTGCTGAAGCTTTCGGCCGGACGACTATTTGGGAGACAGCGGCTTCGGTGACGACAACGGCTGGCGCAAGTGCGCTCCCCGCCTTCCGTGCGGCCGCATCATCAAGTCTAAGCGGCCGACGGGATACGGTCGTGCCGCTCGAAGCTCTAGGCCAATTGCCTAACCTGGAATTTTTTGCGTCGCTCTCTGGCGGCCGGCTTTGGAAGGGGAGAATGCCGATTCTCGATCCCGCGCTCGAAGGCCTCCATCTGTATGCGCCGGTGCCGAAAGTCCCTGCGCCCATCGGGCGTTTAAGAGCGTTCTTTGAGGCTCGCGTGAAGTGCCTCAAAAGCGAACGGTCGGCGGAACTCAGACGTCACTCCAATGGTGAAAAAGGAGAGAGCCTGAAATGAGAGCTTTTTTAGGATTATGGACAGCCGCTATGCTCCTCACCGCCGGGTTTGGCGCCGCCGGAACTTCGCCCGAGCGGCTCATTCGGGTGATTTATGCCGATGCGTATGGCGCCGCGCAGGTTTTGGACGGGAGGGCGTCTCTCGCGGCTCAATGGACTGAGGATGCGCTGCGCGCCGTATGGGCATCCGGAACTCAAGGCTTATTTCCGACGTCGCTCGGCAGAGGAGCCCATACGCGGCTCCCAGGGTGGTCAGGCAATGATTCAAGACGAGAGGCGGATCCGATTCAGACGAGCTTATCGAGAGCGGCAGCGTCGCCCTATATCGAAAATCTTCGGCTCATGGGGCTGCTCGCCATACGCCGGACGGCCCGAATAATGGTCTATTTCCTCCATTCGGGGGTCTTTTTGATTGCGCTCTTTGCTGACGGCATGCTGGAGCGCAGAATTGCGCACCACCGCATGACGGGCGGGCGGCCGAGTCTCTTTGCGGGTCTTGGGTTTGTGCCGGGCGGACTCATCATTCTTAGCTCTGTTGCAGCACTGCTCCCGACAGTCGTTGCCGAGTGGTGCTTTTGGGTCATCCCAGTCTTCTTTGGCTTGGCCATGAGGCATATGGCTGCGCGGTGGCATCGCCTTCCTCGGTGAATACGTGCCGCAGCAATTGTGCCCAAGCTTGCGGTATTACGTCCGAGTGATGCGTTTGGGCTGACCGAAATGAATTGAGGCAGGCCATAATTCATTCACCAAATTACTACAGGATGTCCGCCCCATGCCGCGAAGCAGGGTGCTTTGCCGAGTGCGGATCTGTCCCAATGCCGGAGAAGAAAAATGTCCCAAGTCAATCCCCCGTATCGTGCTGATGTTGTCGGCAGCTTTCTGCGCCCCAAGGAACTGCTCGACGCGCGTCACGCTTTTCAGGCCGGGAAGCTCGATCGTGCCTCTCTCACCGCGCTTGAAGACCGCCTCATCAAGGATCTCGTTGAAAAGGAAGTGAAGAACGGCCTCAAGGCCGTGACCGACGGCGAATTCCGCCGCTCCTTCTGGCATCTGGACTTTCTCGCTGGTCTTTCCGGTCTGCATCATGTGAAGGCCGATCACTGGTCGGTGCATTTTGAAGGCTTCCAGCCCAAGGCCGAAACGGTGGTGATCGAAGACCGCATCCGTTTCCCCAAGAATCATCCGTTCCTGGAAGCCTATGACCGCCTGAAGGCAATTGCTGGCGACACCCCCATCAAGTACACGATCCCGTCGCCCTCGATGCTCCACCTCATCTGTGCGGTGCGCTGTGAGACCTATAAGCCCATCCCGTTTTATGCCGAGCACCCCGATGCGCTTTTTGACGATCTTGCACAGACGTGGACGGACGCTATGCTCGCGCTTTATGAACGCGGCTGCCGCTATCTGCAGTTTGACGACACGAGCTGGGGTGAATTCTGCTCGGTCGAAAAGCGCGGCGCCTACGCCGCACGCGGTATTGACGTCGATTGGGTTGCCAAGCGCTACGTTGAAGTGATCAACAAGATTCTGGCCAATAAGCCCGCTGACATGACTGTCACGATGCATATCTGCCGCGGCAACTTCCGCTCGACCTGGTTCTCGTCAGGCGGCTACGAACCCGTGGCCGATATTCTCTTCTCGCACTGCAATGTGGACGGGTTCTTCCTTGAGTACGACAGCGACCGTTCGGGTTCGTTCGAGCCGTTGCGCTTCATCAAGAACCAGACCGTTGTCCTTGGTCTCATCACCAGCAAGTTCCCTGAACTCGAAGACAAGGACGCCGTCAAAGCCCGCATTGAAGAAGCGACGAAATATGTGCCGCTCAATCAGCTTTGCCTCTCGCCCCAGTGCGGCTTCTCCTCCACGGAAGAAGGCAATATCATGACCGAAGAAGAGCAGTGGGCGAAAGTTCGCCTGGTGCGCGAAATCGCCGACGAAGTCTGGGGTGATCAGTAATTTCCGGCGTTGCTGCTGACTGCACTTCGCTCAATTAAGCTCGATCGCTCTGATGCTTAAAAAGCGTCAGTCGACCTCAGAAAAAATGGGACGCAATGGCTTTCCGGCTGCTGCGTCCCGTTTTCATTGTCCATTACCAGCATGAAGCGTGTTTCAAAAGGATGAATTCTGCCTTCTGATAGACCTGCATCAACTTCACTGGGAGCGATTGGCAAAATCGGCTTTGCTGATTGGGCATGAATTCTGCACAATGACTCTCGCTATCCATCCCTCATCCGTCCGCTTTAGAAGTCTTTTTAACTGAATTAACTGCCATGGCCGCTTTTCCGCTGATGCTTCCGGGTACGTCCCGGCCCCCGAAGCTCGTGGTCTTTGATCTGGACCACACGCTGATCGCGTGCGACGCAACGATCCTATGGACGGAATTTCTTTATGAAAAAAAGATCGTCACTGACCCCATCTGGCGTCAGTACGACCGCGATATGGTGAAAAGCTACGCCAAAGGCGTACTGGACATCCGCGATTTCTGCAGAAAACATGCCGGAGCGTTCCGCAGCATTCCGGAGGAAAAACTCCATGCATTGGCTCAGGAGTTTGCCAAAAAGAAAATTGCGCCGCTTATCTTCCCAGACGGCAGGAAATGGGTGAAGAACGCACTGCAGGCCAATATTCCAGCCTGTGTGCTCTCGGCCTCTGCAGCTTTCATTGTGAAGCCGATTGCCAAGCTCTTTGGACTTACCGATGCGATGGGGATTGAGCTCGCGTTTAAAGACGGATTCTGTACCGGCGAAATTGTCGGCATTCCGACTTTTCAGGAAGGGAAGGTTGAGAGACTTTCTCAACGGCTCGCCGAAGCCGGCATCGGTTTTGAAGATGTGCTTTTCTTTACCGACAGCAGAAATGACCTGCCGCTCGCTGAACGCGCGGGCTATACCGTTTGCGTCAATCCGGACGCAGTGCTCGAATCCGCTGCCCGCAAAAACGGCTGGAAAGTTGCAGAGTGGAAGCTCTCCCTGCGTACTCAGATGACCGCGCAGGTTGATGCCAAGGGTGTACCGGAAACTCAGACCGTGCGAAGCTAAAACTCTGCCGCTGAAGCCCATTGCTGGGGCCATTTCTTTCTTTTGAATAACTGTCCCCTTGCTGTCCGCGTTCGGCAGCAGGACTGGCTGATGTTTGTATGTGTAGACTGATTCGCGGCTTAATGAAGCGATTCGACCATCAATGATGTGTTGCTTCTTTGCAATAGAGTAAGGGATTCCACTTCCAATATGTATACCTCTGTGCGAGAGGCGTTTATGGTTGATCGGGGGGGGGGGGCAACAGAATTATAAGTATACAAAGAAATGTATGTGTAATCTCTGAGAAAACATGAAGTAACAACAGGAGTATCGCTCATGTATTCTCAATCCAAAATAACAACAGCCGTTGCATCAGCTCTTTTGTGTATGGTGGCCGGAACTGCTTCGGCTCAAGGTTTGACAGCGGACAACGGCCTAACAGCGACCAACACGGAATCTATCGTTGTTACTGACAGCAGCTATGGCATGCAGACAGGTCAGACTGTTCCTGATGGCGGGCGGAATACGCTTATCAACAATGGAACCATTACTGTAGAGAAAGGATACGGCATAGGCCTCCTTTACAGCAGCGGCACCGTTCAAAATAACGGCGTGATTAATGCAAAAGGCGGCACCGCTATCATTGTGAACGGATCTGTATCCCAAACCCCCGATCAAAATCAGATCCTGCTCGGAGAAAAGTCAGCGACCACGGGCATGATTCTGGTGCAGGCGGCTACTAATACCACCATTGATGTTGCAGAAGGTGCCGTCATCGACGGACGTATTGTTGTTCAGAATGTGAACAAGGGCACACTTTCCGGGACAGTCATTAAAGGCTACGTCAATATCAGCAATCAAACCGGTACCAGCGGCGGTGCAGTGTTTATGGGCGATGCGACGGGTGAACTATCGTTTGTCAACAGCACTTTCAGCGGCAACAAGGTCGAAGGAGACGATGTTGCGGGCGGCGCTGTTTATAACTACGGAACGCCTTTCAAGCAAGTAGGGGGCGAATATTCCTCTAATACCGCTGTATCAACCGGATATCAGCCAAAAGAGAATAAACCGATTCAAGGCGGTGCCATCGGTGGTGCCATCATGCTGAAAGGCAATCCCGGTACGGTATTTGAAGACGTCTTATTCAAGGACAACACGGCAGTTGCGCACAAGACAGATACGAGTACCGGCGGCGTAGCGTACGGCGGCGCTTTGCTCGTTGATTATTCGACCGGCAATGCAACGGAAGTGGTGCGTGCGTCCGATGTGGAATTTCACATCACGAAGGACATGACGTATTCCGGAAATACTGTATCTTCGGACAGCAGCGGCACGCAATTTGATACATATGGCTACCATGTGCCTTTCGCGCAGGCGGGTGGGTTCCTTTTTCTCGACCGCGGATCCGAAGCTACATTTAATGTGGATGCCGGCGCAACCCTCACGATCGGCAGTCAGGTAACGACAGACGATACCGACAGCATCGCGTCATCCATTCCTAACACTAATACAAGCACCAACAGCGGCAAGCACGCTAAGGTTGCGAAAACGGGCGAAGGCGAACTGGTTGTCAACAGCTCTTTCAATAAATATTACGGTACGGTCGAAGTTCAGAACGGCAAGATGACGGTCAATTCGGCCTGGGCGCTGAAAAATGCCGTCAATGTTGAGAACGGCGCTACGCTCGCACTGAAGAGTTTTACGATCGATTCGGCTGATAAAAGCGGCAATCAGGACGTTAGCGGCAGCAAAATTGGCGGCTCGATTCTTGTCAAAGCTGGCGGCACGCTCGAAACTTCTACAGATCAAGTATTTACCAAAGCGCTCGATACTGAAGCGACAGCCACGGATGCGGGTACTCTGAAGCTGCAGGGCGTCACATTCGAAAAGAACGGTGCACTCGCGCTCACCGACGATCTATACAACCTTGCCTATGCCGAAAGTGCATCGAAGCTCATTACGAATGGGCATGTGGTCATGCTCGGCTCGCTGATCGCCAAAGATCAGGAGGGGATAGAGTCGAAAGACACTGTTACGCTTGACGACCTCACGAACGTCGGCCCGAACGTCACACTTAATTCGGTTACTGTTCAGTCGCAGAACAAGAATTTGCAGATCGGCGGTGAGGAACCAACCGGAGTTGCTTATCGCGCAGAAAGTCTCTCGGTCGCCGCGGTCGATCTCGGGACCGGCAATACTGTAACTGTAGACGGCGGGAAAACCCTCAACCTAACCGGCAGCTCAGCGGATGCACCAGTAGTTAAGCACTCTGGCGATGAACCACTGCAGGTCGTGGTGAACGCAAATTCGACGGTTGAGTTGGGCGGTGCAGTATCTCAGGGCGGTATTCTCTCGGGAACAGTAGATGTGAAAGAGTCGGGTACGCTTCTCGTTCACGGCTCCAAGGTATTTACCGTGGAAAAGGCGCAGGGCGCGGGCACAATTGCGGTAGGCTCTGACGCACTCGCCGGGACGGTGGTACTGAAGGATCTTTCAGGTTTCACCGGCATGATTTTTGTCGACCCTGAATGGAAGGATGGCGTGAATCCCGTGAGCGCAGCTTCTCATGTGGTCATGTCGATCCCTAATGCAGGATTTGCCGGATACGAGGTTTCTGCCCGTAATTCGATGACGGTCATTGGCGCGAATTCGTCCGACGCTGATGCGGCATTCAACCGAATTGCTGCTGCTCAGAACATTGCTTGGAAGGACGACGTAACGGCCGCTCTTTATGCCGCAGAAACGATCCGGCTCAACAGCGGTTCCATCCTGATCGACGGCAGCCTTACCAATAAGGCGGATGCACCTGTCAGGGTCGCAAATCAGGTGACAGTCGCTGCGCAGGGCATGCTGATTATCGATCAGCAGAAGTTTGCCGATTCTTCGGTAGTCGAGGGCAATCTCGTTGTTGCTGAAAAAGCCTTCCTCGGTGTTGCCAATGCTGCCGAAGGGACCGTACAGCTTACGACCGAAAACGGGACAGTCGACTTTAAGGGCGAAGTTCTCACGGACAATCCCTTCATCACGGCTCGTGTGGATGAGAGCGGCAGACAGCTCGTCAATACGCTTGATGCTTCTTCCGGCCTCGAGGCGGTTTCTTCACTGGGTATTCAGGCAATGACGCGGCGTGCAGACTTTAAGATCGCCGAGGCTGTCGCAAACCATACTGAAACGGATACTGTGCTGACGAATCCGCTTAACCTCTGGGTTGATGTTTCGGGTGAGCAGTACAAGTCTGATGATCTAAAGAGCGGCGGTGAATTTAAGGCTGACATGGGCTATGCCGTGTTCGGTGCTGATTTTGCTGTTGCCGACACCTGGAGCGCAGGCGTTGCAGTGCAGTACGGCACGGGCACACTCAGGAGTCCGGTTGCAGGGATCCACAATGAGATTGACACCTGGGGCGTAGCACTTTACGGAACGAAATCCTTTAATGGCGGCGCCTGCAAACTTGTTGGTGAACTGGCTTATACGGCTTCGGAAAATGACATCACGGCTTCGCAGACTGCACTGAATCAGAAAGTGGATGCGAAGATTTATTCGGTCGGTCTGCGCGGTCAGCATACCTTCGCTTTAGGCGCACTTGAGGTTATTCCGAGCATTGGCGTGCGTGTCTCGCGGCTGGAAACCGATTCAATGTCAATCGGTGAAGTTCGTGTCTCTGACCAAGATCAAACCTTCACACAGATTCCGCTTTCGGTCACCTTCTCGGGATTCGAAGGAACGATTGGCGGCTGGACGATTTCGCCCCGCGCCAGAGTGTCTTATGTACCAACCTTCGGCGACAAATCTATCTCGATTTATTCGCATGAAACCGACGTGATTGATACGAACCCGGTTCAGGGCGACTTTGGCCTGCGTGCAGTGAGAGATAATCTGCAGCTCTCCGCCGACATTCAGGCGGGTGCCGGCTCGTACGGCACTACCGCAGTAGGTGCCAGAGTTGGTCTCAACTATACGTTCTGACCTCTCGAAGTTCGCTCTAGCTGCAGCATCTAGGCGTTTATGAAGCGTGTTTGACCTTTTAGCGCCCGATGACGATCCCCGCACCTCCTCAAAGAGGCTGCGGGGGTTCCTTTTTTAGGGATGTGTTTCCTTTCAGGAAAACAAATTATGGAAGGATTAAAGGAGAGGCGCGCTTCGAACTGAATTTGAAAAGATGGTAAGCAGTGCTTCTGAAGCAAACGTTCGAATGCTTCAAAGACGAACGCGGCCGAAGTAAGGAGACTGCGGAGACGCTCACCGCCCAAGGAGTCGCTGAAACGAACACACTGTCACGTCCGTTCAACTGGGCCTATGAGGTCTGCGGGCGGGACCATTCCGGTCTGTGCGTTCCCGCGTTTTACGAACGAGTCTTCGAGCAGGCCCATCCTCCGATTAAACAAAGCGGAAGTCATTGCCAGCTTCATGCGGCGAAACGGCTCTGGCTAGCCCCAAGCGCATTCGAAACTGGACCGGCACTTTAAACAAATCTGGGAATCATCGGCAGCCCTAAATTTCAATGCCGCTCGAATCATCATTTTGCCGAGTGGCCGACGCGAAGCTGAAGCCATGATGGATGTGTATTTTCTGGTGCAGCTCGGCAAACTCAACGGGATGGACGTGCGTATCTGGCTGAGCGACTTTACCGCAGCCGCATAGCTGCACCGTATCCGCAAAGCATGGCGCTTCGCCGTGCAGGAAGGCAAAGATCCGACAAAAATGCATGAACTACAACGTCTCGCCGGTCGCTGAAGCCGCGGCTGCAGCCAGGCAGATCCTGACGAATACACAGCCTAATCTGACTGACCCGCAGCATGCATCACCTCACCGAGAATTTCAATTTTGCGCCGCGGGTGATGCGGCATTTTGCTGCGCAGTAACTCGACGAGTAAACCCTGAAGCTGATCAGCGCAGCGCATAGGGAAGGGAGGAACGAAACCGTCCCTGTGTTTTCGTCTTGCCCGAAACGTTTGGGCACTGACGAGAATCGGACATGCATGCCTTGGGTGTGTTTTCGGGCGGCGTTTATCTGCGTCGTTAATTTACAACAAGGAGGAACACTAGGGTTTCTACCACGAATGTTTAGTCGTTAGTTACATCGGAAATTATCCATGTAAATGACTGCGAACCATAGGGTTACCCCCCCCCCCATACGTTTTCATGACGCTTCATAGACTGCTCTGAGTGCTGTTTGCACTGCCTCGCTGCCCGCAAAGGGCGGGTAATCGAGATGTAAGAACACTCTTGGAGTAATTAAATAATGAATCGTACATTTAAGGTGGCTAAGTCGCTCACACGCGGCGTCGTAGTCACAAGCGAAAAGGCCTCCTCCTATCAGGGCAAGGCCGTGAAGACGGTTATCGCCGCTGCTGTAGCGTCTCTCGTCGCCGGCACAGCGATGGCTGTTGAGAATACAGTCGAGAATCTCACCCTCAACGGCACAACGCTGACCATTACCGGCGGCGATGCTGCCGGCATGAAAGTTGCTGACGAGGCCAAAACAATCATTGACCCTAAGGTCACTGAAGGAACGACCAATCGCACGACTTGGAAGAATGGCACTGACATCTTCGGTTATAAGGGCATGCTCACCCTCAACCAAGGCGAGCTGGTTGTAGAAGGCCATACTAAAACGATTCAGGGTGCTCTTAATGTCAAGGATACAGGCACCATCAGTCTGGCCGCAACGAAGACAAAAGATGGGGTCCTGAAGCTCGGCGACCCCACGGTCACTAATGAATACAAACTGGGTGCCGATGGCGATCTCGTCGTGAACTTCAAGGCCGAAGCATCTTCTGAGAAGACTGTTCAGCTGCTGGGGCGTCAGGCAACATTCACGTTTGGTGCTGTTGAAGAAAAGACCGGCGACATCATCACTGAACCCGCACACGCTGTAGCTTTGAATGTGGCCAAAGATGTCAAAGCTGAAATTGGTTTTGACAACGGAGCAAATCTGTCGGGTACCACCCTTAAGCTTGACAACATTGCGCTCAACAATGCTGGTCAGCTGACATTCAAGGCCCAAACGATTCAAATCAACAGCGATATTGCTGCTCAGGAAGGCACGACGATCTATGAAGGTGCTTCCACTATCAGCAACGCAGAAGTCGCCGGCAAGAATGTTCTCGTCTCTAATGAAGATAAAACTGACTATAAGCAGGACACGAAGTTCATTGGGTCTGTGACTGTTGCCGATAAGGGCGTTCTTTCGGCCGAAACCCTCGACGTCAAGGGTACGGGATCGCTCACGTCGAGCGGAACGGGTTTGGTGAAGGCCACTACAATCAATCTCGAGAGCGGCAGCACCGTTGCTCTCGGCGGCACTACTGAAGCCACGACCCTGAATGTCCTAAACGGTAAAACTACGGCTCAGGGGGCTAATGACCTGACCGGTAAAGCCACGCTCACGAATCTCGTGATCGACAATTCCAGTCTGGCTACGGGCGTGAAAGCTGCCGCTACGTCGTTCACAGCCTCTGGTGCCACGCTGAAGGTTGCGGATGCCATCACCGTGAAGGGCAACACTGCCGACGCGAGCAGCACTTTAACACTTACTGACGCGAAGACCTCGGCTGGAACGGTTACTGTCGGCGCTTTTGGTACTTTGGCTGTTAACCAGTCTCAGTTCGCGGTTACGACGCTTGACGTCACGGGTGCTGCCGCGGCCAATACGACGGCTGCAGCCACTTTCACCAGCACGAACATCACGGCTGACGCCATCACTGTCGGCAAGAATGGGTCGCTGACGCTATCCAATTCCGACTCTGACGTTGGCACGGTTAATGTTGCCGGCACGATGACGGTTACGAGTACGAGTACTGTTTCTGATAGCTATCTGGGTGCCGACTCGATCGCTGTAGCTAACAACGGTTCGCTCACTCTGGCTGGCGAGGTTGAATTTTCAACCCTGACAATTGCCGGAAAGAGTGCTCCAACGGCCAATGATGCTGGCAAGGTCGAACTCGGTAACGGGTATTACGTGACCACGTCTGATCAGCTCTTCAAAGCGGTTGAGAATAAGACCGGCATTGAAGCGATCGGTGCGCTCAAGGACAATCTCACTACAGCCAAAGACACGAACCAGACATACCGTCTCAATGACGCCGCCTTCAACTACACGAAGGCTCAGTACGACAAACTTCTTGACAGCCACACGACAAGCCATTTCGAATTCGTCAATGGCCTCCTCGTTGGTGCTAAAGATGCGAGCGGCAACGACACGGTTGCGAAATTCGCTGATGCCGTTAGTATTGGTTATGTTGGCAAGTCTGCGGTTGCAATCTATACGGATACGGCGGCCGCGACTGCTTCCGTTGGCACCAGTGATCTCACAGCGGGTTCAATCGCCCTCAAGACAAATACGAATCCTGATACCAAGTTCGAAAGCTTAACGATCAATGCCGACGGTACCACGCCGGGTACGCTCACGCTCCGCGGCGATGCTGACGGCAAGGTCTTCTATCTTCCGGCTGTTACCACGAAGGATGCCAACGGCAAAGATGTTACGGAGGTCATGCCTGTCACGCTCAATGTCGCCACAACGTTCGGCGAAGACGAGATGAACGACACGGGTGTTGTTGACGGGAAGATTACGGCCAATAAAGCGGTGACTGTCAACGGCGACTTCACATTTGCTGAAGATCTGACGCTTGCCGGCACAACAACGGATGACCTCTCGATTATTGGGCGCATGTCGGGCAAGAACATTATCGTTGCGGATAATGCAAATGCGAAGGCTCACATCCAAGGCGGCGTCCTCGTTCTTGAAGGTACAGCTCCCGACGCTCAGCAGAAGGAAGTTGGTCAGCAGGTTACGACCGGCAACGTCGTGATCGATAAGGTTCGCGTCTCTAACGGTGAAGACAAGGGCGGCCTCCTAGTTATCGGTTCTGCCAATGAAGCCGCAGCACAGGCCTACCAGTCAGCGCATCATCTTGATAACACGCTGTGGGTCTCGCAGGCTGTTAACTTCAAAGATACGGTAACGTTTGGCAGTCAAGCCACCGGCACCTGGAACGGAGTTCAGGCTGGAGGCGAAAATACTGTCGCCATCGACCTCGCCGCGCTGGGGCAGTCCGGCTACGAAGCCTCTGAAACGGCAGCTGTCATCAATGGCAGTCTTGCGGCTCCTCAGAAGCTCGTCCTCGCCAACCTCGCGCAGGTGAATAAGTCCTCACTCGTTTATGACAAGGTGAACGATCTTTACTACGTCAATACCGGCGTAGGACTTGCTAATAACGGCCGCGTCGACTTCGGCACGCGCTTCTATACCGCCGATCTGCCGACCGCGCAGTCCAGCGGCAAAGTTTATCTGCAGGTTGATGAAACCGAGGTCGAAGAGGTTGCTGAGCTTGGGCTGAACAGCTTCGGTTCATTTGAATCGTCTCTGTACAACGTCGAGTTTGGCAAAAACATCATCGCCGATAAGCTGATTTTTGGCCTTGATGATCTTGAAAAGTCATACTTGAAGTCCATTTATAAGCAGGCACTTGCTGCCGGCGTCATCAAGGCTGACACAACTGAAGCTCAGTTTGCTCAGTTCGCATACGATAATGCGACGGCTTTCATTGCCGATGGCAAAACGGAAGCTTACTGGGACTTCATTAATGCCGCTCAGGATGCTTTTGATGCTCAGCTCGTGAGCGCTGAGCACGCTGCCACGAACATGGCTGCTCTGGGCGGTGCGTTCACGACGGCGCTCGACATCAATGATCAGGTCACGGCTGCCCTCAGCCGCCGCACCTCCGCGCAGCGCACTGAAGGCTTCACCCCCTGGGTGGACGTCTTCGGCACGACCAACGAAGCCAAGCGCC
>OWHU01000854.1_pt1 | contig 15542 bp, 10 predicted proteins | sample 1732671 | NCBI WGS metagenome assembly OWHU01 (sample SAMN05065740, study PRJEB22554) | human gut metagenome | biome: ENVO:2100002; feature: ENVO:00000062; material: ENVO:00002003 | host: Homo sapiens | place: USA
TGCATGCCAGCATTAATGGCAAAGAGATATTGAAAGGCATTAACCTGACGGTGAAGCCGGGCGAAGTACACGCGATTATGGGACCGAACGGTTCCGGTAAAAGTACGCTTTCCTCCGTATTGGTGGGTAATCCTGCTTTTGAGGTAACGAAAGGTTCGGTTACTTTTTATGGAAAGAATCTGTTGGAACTGAGTCCGGAAGACCGTAGCCATGAGGGTATTTTCCTTAGTTTCCAGTATCCGGTAGAGATTCCGGGTGTGAGCATGGTAAACTTTATGCGTGCTGCTGTGAATGAACAACGCAAATATAAAGGTCTGCCTGCACTGACCGCCAGTGAATTCTTGAAACTGATGCGTGAGAAACGTGCGGTTGTTGAACTGGACAATAAGCTCGCTAACCGTTCGGTGAACGAAGGTTTCTCCGGTGGAGAGAAGAAACGGAACGAGATTTTCCAGATGGCAATGCTGGAACCGCGTTTGAGCATTCTCGATGAAACGGATTCCGGATTGGATATCGATGCGCTCCGTATTGTGGCCGAAGGGGTAAATAAACTGAAGACTCCCGAAACCAGTACGATTGTCATCACCCACTACCAACGTCTGCTCGATTATATCAAACCGGATATTGTGCATGTGCTTTACAAAGGTCGTATCGTGAAAACTGCCGGACCGGAACTTGCTCTGGAATTGGAGGATAAAGGTTATGACTGGATTAAGAAAGAAGTAGGAGAATGACGATGAATGCTGAACAACAATACATAGATCTCTTCTCACAGACGGAAGCCATGATCTGCAAACATAGCGCTGAGGTGTTAAATGCCCCTCGTGCTGCTGCTTTTGCCGATTTTGAGCGAATCGGATTTCCGACCCGTAAGATGGAGAAGTACAAATATACGGATGTAAGCAAGTATTTTGAACCGGATTTCGGTCTGAATCTGAACCGTCTTGCTATTCCGGTCAATCCGTATGAGGTGTTTAAGTGCGATGTTCCGAACATGAGCACAGCTCTTTATTTTGTGGTCAATGACGCATTCTATAATAAGGCACTCCCTAAAACCCATTTACCGGAGGGCGTTATTTTCGGTAGTCTGAAAGAGGTGGCCGAACAGTATCCCGAGTTGGTGAAGAAGTATTATGGTAAGTTGGCGGATACCTCCAAAGATGGTGTGACAGCTTTTAATACGACTTTTGCACAGGATGGCGTTATCTTCTATGTACCGAAGAATGTGGTTGTGGAAAAACCTATTCAGTTGGTGAACATCCTGCGTGCGGATGTCAACTTTATGGTCAACCGACGTGTGCTGATTATTCTGGAAGACGGTGCACAGGCACGTTTATTGCTTTGCGACCATGCAATGGATAACGTGAATTTCCTGGCAACGCAGGTGATTGAGGTTTTTGCCGGAGAGAATGTGGTATTCGATATGTATGAGTTGGAAGAGACACATACCAGTACGGTGCGTTTCAGCAACCTGTATGTGAAGCAGGAAGCGAACAGCAATGTACTTCTGAATGGCATGACGTTGCATAACGGTACAACCCGTAATACAACCGAAGTGTTGTTGGCAGGCGAGGGAGCTGAAATAAATCTTTGCGGCATGGCTATCGCTGATAAGAACCAGCATGTGGATAACAACACGAGTATTGACCATGCAGTGCCCAACTGTACGAGTAATGAGCTGTTTAAATACGTGCTCGATGATCAATCGGTAGGTGCTTTTGCCGGATTGGTACTGGTGCGTCCTGATGCGCAGCATACAAGTTCCCAACAAACCAACCGTAATCTTTGCGCCACCCGTGATGCGCGGATGTATACACAGCCCCAGTTGGAGATTTATGCGGACGACGTGAAGTGTTCGCACGGAGCGACAGTGGGACAGCTTGATGAAAATGCGTTGTTCTATATGCGTGCACGTGGAATTGCGGAGAAAGAAGCGCGGTTGCTGTTGATGTTTGCATTTGTCAATGAAGTGATTGATACGATTCGTCTGGATGCGTTGAAGGACCGCCTTCATCTGTTGGTGGAAAAACGCTTCCGTGGTGAGTTGAACAGATGTCAGGGATGTGCAATCTGTAAATGAACATAAAAATGGATATTCAAAAGATACGTGAGGATTTTCCGATCCTGAGCCGTACGGTTTATGGTAAGCCTTTGGTTTATTTCGACAACGGTGCGACGACGCAGAAGCCTCGTCTGGTGGTCGATTCGTTGGTAGATGAATATTACTCCGTGAATGCAAATGTGCATCGTGGCGTACATTATCTCTCTCAACAGGCTACGGAACTGCATGAAGCTTCCCGTGAGACGGTACGTCAGTTTATTAATGCCCGTACTACTAACGAAGTGATTTTCACTCGGGGAACGACGGAAAGCATTAACCTGCTTGTCTCCAGTTTCGGTGATGAATTTATGGAAGAAGGAGATGAAGTTATCCTTTCGGTGATGGAACATCACAGCAATATCGTTCCCTGGCAGTTGTTGGCAGCCCGCAAAGGTATTGCCATCAAAGTAATCCCGATGAACGATAAAGGTGAGCTATTGTTGGATGAATATGAGAAACTCTTCTCCGAACGTACTAAAATTGTCAGTGTAGTTCAGGTTTCCAATGTCTTGGGCACTGTGAATCCGGTCAAGGAGATGATTGCGACAGCACATGCACATGGTGTGCCTTTTCTGGTAGATGCTGCCCAGTCCATTCCTCACATGAAGGTGGACGTGCAGGATTTGGAAGCCGATTTTCTAGTGTTCTCTGCCCATAAGATATACGGACCGACAGGAGTCGGCGTGCTGTATGGAAAAGAAGAGTGGTTGGACCGTCTGCCGCCTTATCAAGGAGGGGGAGAGATGATTCAACATGTCTCTTTCGAGAAAACGACGTTCAATGAACTTCCTTTCAAATTTGAAGCCGGCACACCGGATTATATCGGTACGACCGGATTGGCGAAAGCCCTTGATTATGTGAACGGTATCGGCATGGAACGGATTGCGGATCACGAACATGAACTGACTACTTACGCTTTGCAACGATTGAAGGAAATTCCCGATATGCGTATATTCGGTGAGGCTTCCGACAGGGGAGCTGTAATTTCTTTCCTGGTAGGTAATATTCATCACTTTGACTTAGGGACGTTATTAGACCGTTTGGGTATCGCTGTCCGCACAGGACATCATTGTGCACAACCTTTGATGCAGCGACTTAGTATTGAAGGTACCGTCAGAGCTTCGTTTGCTATGTATAATACGAAAGCTGAAGTAGATGCATTGGTGACAGGAATCGAACGTGTCAGCCGTATGTTTTAGTCCATAAAAACAAAGTCGTCTCATATATTAAATCGCTGTTCCTTGAAGGAATGGCGTTTTTTTTATTCTTTAACTAAAAAAAGTTCCCTCCGAGTGCAGTTATTTGGAGTTTGATGCGTCTAATATATAAAACGAATATTTGGAGGGTCGTGAGACTATGCTTATATTATAAATTCTCTCTCTTTAACATTAATGGCAGCTATATCGTAAAATACATGCGGTATAGCTGCAACTTTTTCATGGATAGTGCTATTCATCCCTTTTTGATTTTCTTTCTTTTTTACTTGCTTTTTTCGATTGATTTCCATACTTTTAGCGATTGTAAACCCTTTAATAATTTTGGATCTATGGATGACATTCTTTTCTGGCTGGTTCCGGTCGCTTCCGTGTTGGCCCTCTGTTTTGCTTATTACTTTCATAAGCAAATGATGAAAGAGAGTGAGGGTACACCTCAAATGATAAAGATAGCTGCTGCTGTGCGCAAGGGAGCTATGTCTTATTTGAAACAACAGTACAAAATAGTAGGTTGCGTATTTTTGGGATTGGTGATTTTGTTTTCGATTATGGCATACGGTTTCCACGTACAAAACGCATGGGTTCCCATTGCTTTCCTGACAGGTGGTTTCTTCTCCGGTCTTTCCGGTTTTCTTGGAATGAAAACGGCTACTTACGCTTCGGCACGTACCGCTAATGCAGCTCGCAATTCACTGAATGCAGGGTTAAGAATCGCTTTCCGGAGTGGTGCGGTGATGGGACTCGTGGTTGTCGGTCTCGGTTTACTTGATATTTCCTTTTGGTATCTGTTGCTGAATGCGGTGATTCCTGCTGATGCACTGACACCTACTCATAAACTCTGTGTGATTACCACTACCATGCTTACTTTTGGGATGGGAGCTTCGACGCAGGCGCTTTTTGCCCGTGTAGGCGGAGGTATCTATACGAAGGCTGCCGATGTCGGGGCTGACTTGGTGGGTAAGGTAGAAGCCGGAATCCCGGAGGATGATCCTCGTAATCCGGCTACTATTGCCGATAATGTCGGTGACAATGTCGGTGATGTGGCAGGTATGGGAGCTGATTTATACGAATCCTATTGCGGCTCTATTCTGGCAACGGCTGCGCTGGGTGCTGCCGCCTTTATCCATTCGGCGGATACGGCAATGCAGTTTAAGGCAGTGATTGCGCCGATGCTGATTGCGGCTGTCGGAATCATTCTTTCTATTATAGGTATATTCGCTGTCCGTACTAAGGAGAATGCGACGATGAAAGATTTGCTTGGCTCATTGGCGTTTGGGACAAATCTTAGTTCGGTACTTATTGTTGTTGCCACTTTCTTGATACTATGGCTTTTGCAGTTGGATAATTGGATTTTGATTTCCTGTGCCGTAGTAGTCGGCTTGCTGGTCGGTATTGTCATCGGACGCTCTACGGAATATTATACCTCCCAATCCTATCGTCCTACACAAAAGTTGAGCGAGAGCGGTAAGACGGGACCGGCAACTGTCATCATTTCCGGTATAGGGTTGGGTATGCTTTCTACAGCAATTCCCGTAATTGCTGTGGTGGTTGGTATCATTGCTTCCTATCTGCTGGCTTCCGGTGGTGATTTCACTAACGTCGGAATGGGATTGTACGGAATCGGTATTGCGGCTGTCGGCATGCTTTCTACGTTGGGCATTACGTTGGCGACCGATGCTTACGGTCCGATTGCGGATAATGCAGGTGGTAATGCCGAGATGTCCGGGCTGGGTGCTGAAGTCCGTAAGCGTACTGATGCGCTCGACTCGTTGGGAAATACGACTGCGGCTACCGGTAAAGGTTTTGCGATAGGTTCTGCGGCACTGACCGGCTTGGCTTTGCTGGCTTCTTATATTGAAGAAATACGAATCGGCTTGACACGTCTTGGAAGCGTGGAGCTTACTTTCCCGGATGGTGGAACTGTCAGTGTGGCAAATGCCACATTTGTAGATTTCATGAATTATTATGAAGTAAACCTGATGAACCCGAAAGTTCTTTCAGGTATGTTCCTTGGCTCGATGATGGCTTTCCTGTTCTGTGGACTGACAATGAATGCTGTTGGGCGTGCGGCGGGACACATGGTAGATGAGGTGCGTCGGCAGTTCCGTGAGATTAAAGGTATTCTGACAGGAGAGGCGGAGCCGGATTACGAACGTTGTGTTGCCATCTCTACGAAAGGCGCTCAGCGGGAGATGGTTGTTCCCTCTTTGATTGCCATTATCGCTCCTATCTTTACCGGGCTCATCTTTGGCGTTCCCGGTGTGCTTGGGTTGTTGATTGGCGGTTTAAGTAGTGGCTTTGTATTGGCTATTTTTATGGCTAATGCCGGAGGAGCATGGGATAACGCAAAGAAATATGTGGAAGAAGGTAACTTCGGTGGAAAGGGAAGTGAGGTTCACAAGGCGACGGTAGTGGGTGACACGGTGGGTGACCCCTTTAAGGATACGTCCGGTCCGAGCTTGAATATTCTGATAAAGCTTATGAGTATGGTAGCTATTGTGATGGCAGGGCTTACTGTTGCTTGGAGTTTATTCTAAAAAGTGAGAAATAAGGAAGAAAAAGGAGGCGAAATACGGTCTCCTTTTTTATTTCGTTTAATTTTGCAGCTAAATAAAAACGATAAAGATGTTATTACCTTATTTAAACGAGAATCTGATTGAAGCAGGGTGCGATGAGGCCGGTCGTGGCTGTTTGGCGGGAGCGGTATATGCTGCTGCGGTTATTCTTCCGGGGGATTTTAAGAATGAGTTGTTGAATGATTCCAAACAACTGACGGAAAAACAGCGTTATGCATTGCGTGAGGTCATACAACGGGAAGCGGTGGCTTGGGCGGTTGGTGTTGTCTCACCGGAAGAAATTGATGAGATAAATATTTTGCGTGCTTCTTTTCTGGCCATGCATCGTGCCGTTGATCAATTGACTGTTCGTCCCCAACATTTGCTAATCGATGGAAACCGTTTTAATAAATATCCCGGCATTCCTCATACAACGATTGTGAAAGGGGATGGAAAGTATCTTTCAATAGCGGCCGCATCTATATTGGCAAAGACATACAGAGATGATTATATGAATCGTCTTCATGAGGAGTTCCCTTATTATGATTGGGATCACAATAAAGGCTACCCGACTAAAAAGCACCGTGTGGCTATTGCCGAGCGGGGAACAACTCCTTACCATCGAATGACCTTCAATTTGTTGGGAGATGGACAACTGACTTTAGGTTTTTAAATCACTTTGGGCTTCTTCTATTCTCATCCGTTCTACATTTTTTTGCAGAATAGACACGTTTTTGTTATGTATAACCGCAAAAATGTTCTGTTTAGGCTGAAAAACTGTTGGTTAATGCTTTTATTTGTTACTGAAATACTATATATTTGCAAACAATAACAAGAATTAAAAAGTATAAAATCATGGCAACGAACAAGCTACTTTCTTTTATGAAGCTCATTGGGATGACCTTCATTATGACAATTATTACTCTTCCTGCGAATGCGCAGTTCTTACGTACTTCTTATTTTATGGAAGGTACACACTATCGTCAACAGTTGAATCCCGCTTTGACACCGACTAAAGGATTTATTAATCTTCCGGTGATAGGAGGAATTAATGCGACTTTAGGTTCTACCTCTTTGGGATATCAGGACATTATTGATATTATGGATAACGGAAACGATTTCTATAAGACACAGGATTTCATGAATCGTTTGAAAGATAATAATACTTTGAATGTGAACCTTAACTTTAATATTCTTTCTGCTGGGTGGTATAAGGGGAAAAACTTTTGGACATTCAATATTGGTCTTCGCACAGATGTTGGCGCAAATTTGACTAAAAGTATGTTTGAAACCTTGAATGAGATAGATGCGGTGGGGAATGACTGGCAAAAGATTGATGATAAATTAACAATTGATGGTCAACAGCTAAATATACAAGCTTATACAGAAGTAGGTATTGGACTTTCTCGTCAGATTAATGAACGTTTAACTGTTGGGGGGCGTGTAAAAGTTTTGTTGGGCATTGGTAACTTGGAAATGAAGATTAAACAGGCTTGTATGAATGCCAACTTGCCGAACCAAGAACGTATAGATGCGATTGCGCAGACAAGGTTTACTGCCGAAAATTGGCAAAGTGAACTTAAAGCATTGAAAACTGAAATTAGCGGCTACAATGCAAATCTGGTAGTTGATGCCAGTTTGGAGAGTTCTTTTAAAGGATTAGATTTGGTAGAAAACCAAGATGGTTATGTTGATGATTTTGATTTTGATGCAGGAAAGATGGGACTTGCTGGTTATGGCTTTGGCGTTGATTTAGGGGCTTCTTATAAAATCTTGGACAACTTGACTGTTTCGGCAGCAGTTCTTGATTTAGGATTTATCTCTTGGTCAAAGGGAAGTACCAAAGTTGCTAATGCAACTGGTAATATGTCTATGGATGGAAAGGACTACGTGAAAGAATTTGATCAGGTAACTAGTGTAGAGGGAGCACAGAGGGTTATTAACGATTTTACAAATCAATCAAACGACTTCTTGAATAGCGTAGGTAATGGTGATATCTTGAATTATGATATGTTGAAAATGGAAGCTAAGGATGCAGAGAAGTCTCGGAAGTCTAGTTTGGCAGCAACTATGGTCTTAGGAGCTGAATATGGTTTCTTTAATAATAAGTTAGCTGTAGGCGCTTTGTCTACTACTCGTTTCCTAAAACCGGAGACCCAAACAGAATTAACATTGTCAGCCAATTATCGTCCAAAGAGTTGGTTTAATGTAGCGCTTAGCTATTCCGCGATTCAGTCTGCTGGCAAATCTTTTGGTCTTGGTTTGAAATTGGGGCCGATCTTTGTTGGGACCGACTATATGTTCTTAGGAAAGAACTCGAATAGTGTTAATGCCTTCTTTGGAGTTTCTATTCCATTGAATAAAAGAAAAGCTTGCTGTAAACAAGGATAAAAAATAATTTCTCTCTCTAAACATTCTCTTTTAATTAACTTCTCTAGAAGAAAAAACGTATACTATGCAGCTTGTCGCTTATAGTTTATATAAGATGACAAGCTGTTTTTATTTTGCAGGTTTGGACAACCTCAATTATGTGGAGTAGTATTCCATACAACAGACTCTGATAATAAAATGTCAACTATTTTTTATGTATTCTTTGGAGTACATAATAAATGTTTATATATTTATAGCCGTTAATGGTCTTATACCAAATTAAAACAAAAAACTTATGAAGAAGAAACTTTTAGCTTTAGTAGTATTATTATCTACAATGGCGGTAAATGCACAGGAGTGCACGTGGGGTATTAAGGGAGGTGTTGATATAACATCTCATAAGTGGGGACTTGAAGACGTAAGTCTTAAAATTAATCCAGGTAATAAAGTTGGTTTTTATTTAGGGGTGGTGAATAACCTTAAATTAGGAGAGCAATGGGGAGTACAAACCGAACTTCTTTATAACTATGCCGGAGCTAAGTTTGGTATGGGTGAAGATTTCATCAATGCTATGAACGCTTCTCAAGACCCGGATGCGGAGCCGGTGAATACTGGTGATATGAAGATTTCGTATAATACACATACACTCCGTCTGCCCATTCTGGCGAAGTTTCAGCCGGTAGGCGGACTAAGCGTATTAGCCGGACCGTATTTTGCCTTCCGTATGGGTGGTAAATTGAAACCGAATGACAATGTAGAGACGCTTATTAAAGGTGCGATGGAAGAGAATAGTTTGTCGGAAACAATTAAGTATGATGATATTAAGGATGTATGTTCCGATTTGATGGGCGATAACCTGAAGAAGTTTGATGTTGGTGCGACATTGGGTATTGAGTATGCATTTAAGAACGGCTTATTCATTGATGCGCGCTATAATATCAGCTTTATCAACAAACTGAAGAAAGACCTGGATTACTCCGCCTTTGCGGATTATGTGAACGGTTTCGAAGGAATGGAGGGGACTATCAGCGGGGAAACTTCGGTTAAAATGAAAGATGCGCTGGGCGTTCAGCCTAAAATCAGATATTCATCCATTCAATTTGGTATCGGATTCAGATTTTAGTTGTATATTATAGATAACAATGAAAGTGGAAAGAGTGTGCCAATTGGCACACTCTTTCTTGTAATAATATCCTATATTCTTAATATATATGGGTAATTGACGTATTTTATTAGTAAGTTGTAATAAATAGTCTTAATGTTGCTTTGTTGTTGATTAATATGCTTATATTTGTATTAATAGAACTTAAAAAGGTAAAGGAGTAGTGCTGGGCTCGTTTTCTGTTATGTTGCATTTATGCTTGGAAAGAAGAAGTGGGTAGTCAGTATGAATTGAGTTTTGGCTGCTTTATGTATTTGCACAGGCAACAGGGTGACATGATTTCTTGAAGATAAACGATTGGAGACGGGTAAAATGGAATTCTGAAATAAATGAATTCGAAAAGTGGCGATGTAATGTCCTGATATTAGAAGTAAAAAGTCCCGATTCGTAGAAATGTCTCGGGGGTATACAACAGATTAAAATAGAATGCTTATGAAAAGAAAATTTTTGATTATCAGTTGGCTGGGTTTTCTGACGGGAATATGTCTTTCATTCTTCTCGTGTACGAAGGACCTGAAAGATGATATACGGGATTTACAGAAACCCGTATTAGCCGGTATTGTAATGCTGGATACCGATACGATGGAAATTCTGAAGGGTGAGGAGTTTAAAATCCGTTTCCGGGTGAATCCGTCTGGCTTTCAGGTATCTAAAGAGAACTTTGCATTAGATGTGTTGAAAAGTGACGTGTACATCCCTCAGAAAGAGGATGAGGGGAAGGTGGAAACACGTGCTTCCTATATCAATCCTTTGTATTATGAATGTCTGTCGGTGGAACCAGACAAAAATGAATCGGATGAGATTTTGGATGGGCAATGGGTGGCTTGTATGAAGGCTGTGACTGATGTGAACTTAATGTCTTTTGATCATGTAGTGCCAGTGATTAGTTATCGGGATGTTAACGGTCAATTACAGTTGATTACTGCTACATCAGGGTGTGTGTTGAATGTTCTGCCTACAGCAGAAGAGAGTTTGCATATCTATTGTCCGAAAGCACAGACTTTGGATCTTGTGGGAGTCAATGCTGAGCCAAGTACGCTACCTTATATTATTTTGATAGATCACTATTATTATGAGAACAAAGCTGGGAAGAAGTGGAGTTATGATTATAATCAGTTTGTGGATGCGAAAGTTGCTTTTGGGAATGGAGAAGAATCATTGTTTACTTTGGATAAGAGTAAATTGAAGCGGGGAGGGGTATTCTTAGAACCTGATATATCTGAAAATGAGTGGATTGTTTTTAAGGAGTCGAATGAAAAATATATCGATTTTAACTTCACGTTACAGTTATTTGGTAAGAATGAAGAATTGATTATCGAAAAACCGTTGTCGATGCGTTATTATAGGAGAAGTGAATATGAAGCGGAACCGATGGAAATTTCTGTAGAAGCTATAAATAAGGATGGTGAAGTGGAGATACCTTTTAAAAAGTATTTCGAAATATTAGAAATAGATGAAAGTAAAGTGGGAACGTTGTCACGCATAAGGAGAGGTGGTAATCAAAAACAGGTGAAGGAGAAAGAAGGAAGGTGGGTACTTCCTAAATACCTTGCAGGTGAACCGGGAAACGAAAAGGATTCTTTTGTATCTCAATACATATGTACTATGTTGCTAGGTGATTTGGATGCACATGAACTAAAAGATTATTATGTCATGTCTACAAAAGTTAGTGTTCCGCTACTGTTTACTGAATAGTTGCTAAATAGTTCTTTCTACATACAACTAATAAATAGTCTGTCATCTATAACTCTGTAAGTCGAGTAGTGTTATAGATGGCAGATGTTTTCAATAGGTTTATTTTAATTAAATATATAAAACTCTTTGCAAAACTTGAAAACGTGTTGTTTTTCGTTGGATTTCTATTAGTAAGCTTTTCTTTGGGAAATCTTCTTCTGTTCAGGTATGGATGAAGGAGGTGAAAATAAGATAGAGGAAGGAGAATCTGATTATGTTTTTGTGGAGGATATAGGAGATAGTGATTGGGATGCTGCTGTTTTGGGAAAGGAGGGTTTAAACTACTTTTATAAGTTTAAAGATGGTATCTCTGAGGAATTTGCGATTTGGGATAATGCAAAAAAAGAAGTTGCAGCTTATGTTGAGTTTGATGAAAATGGATATCCTAAAAATATAATAGCAGGGGAATACACTTATGTGTTTGGAAATGTATCAGAGAATGCATTTGATCTAGCTGTCATGCAAGCAGGAGAACTTGTGTTTTGGCAAGATGACATACCTGTGATTATGAATGAAGTTAATATTGATACTCGAGCTTTCAGAGGGAATACGAAGGCTATGTCTTCTTTGATGGACAGTGCACGCAAGACAAATGCAATGTTGGCAGTATTTAGTTGCGGGGCTTCTATTCCTGGTACTTTGGTTTCTGGAGGATGGCTAATTCCTCTAACTGTAATGAGTTGTAGTAGTGCGATAGTATCTGTTTTTGATGTTGCTTGCAATGGTTGTACCCCTGGATGGCTAACGGAAGCGGCGATGATTGCAGGGTTCGCTGGTAGTTTGGGTAGCTCACCTGCTGCTTTGGCTGGAATGTTTTGTGCTACGCTGTCAAATGCAATTACGATTACAGCAATAGATAGGGAAATAGAGATACGGAAAGCTGAGAACTTATTGACAATGGAAATAAGTACAAAAGTACAAAAAACAGGTTTTACTACAGCTCGTATACAGCTTCCTGTCAAACATCAAATTAGTTTTGATAAAATTTGGGATACTCATATAGAGGGGGGAATATTTTATGGAAAAAATCCTTCACTTCCCGCTAATGATCGTATCAAAGAAAAAGATGAGCATTTGAACTCGGTTGTTTTAGCTAATGGTGGGACAACTGGTGTGGTAGAGTTGAAAAATTTGAAGCCTAACACTACCTATTATTATAAACCATATTTGGTATATGGTATGGTTATTTCAGAAGGTGAAATCAAAGAGTTTAAGACTGGAGAAATTCAAACCTTAGGTTCTTATTTGTCTGGAGAAAATGCTGTTTTTGAAGGAAAGTTTACTTCAACAGAAGTACCTACTTTATATGGTATTTGCTATGCAGACAATCCTTCACTTACTAATTGTGTGGATTTAACCAGTACCAATGCCAATGCAGAAGGAAAATTCTCGATTTCATCGACCTTGCCGAATAATGATGATCTTTATTATTATCGTTCTTATGTAAAAGAGGGTGAACAATATTATTATGGTGATATAAAAAGGTTTAATTCACCTGTTGGTACTTGGAAGTGTTATAAGTGTGTTGTAATGGAGAAGAAGTGTGAGGATTTTCCAGAAATCTATGTTGGTAAGACATGGGAGAGTGAAGAAGGAGGAACTATCATCTTCAATTCAGATAATACAGGCAGGTGGCTGTTGGATGAAGAACAAATTTCATTTGTATGGCGCTTTGATATAGAAGAACAAGTGATTTATGCAACAATTCAGGGGCAACCGGAAATGCCGGCGACTGTTCTGTATGCTAATGGGGAGTTTTGTATGGCTGTTAATGATAAAGCATGTGGAGATCATGTAACGGATGTATATTGGAGATATTATAAACGAATTGAATAACATATTATGTGTAAGAGGATTATGATACTCAGATAAGTTTCTCTTATTATTGATAATTGATATTTTATGAAACGGCAGATATTTACAGCACTAAGATTAGTGTGCTTTCTTTCCGGTTTGTTGTTGAGTCTTTGTATGCAAAGTGCAAATGCTTCCCAGTCAAATATCTTTGATAAGATAGACGATAGGAAGATGTATGGTCTGACAGGCAAAGTGGTTGAGGCTAGATATTCTGATGGAACATTGATGAAGTTTGACAAAACGGGGAAGCTTATTCGGCTAAATGGTAAGAAGTTTGCTTATCAGGATAGTTGTAAATATATGCTGGAGCAAGGTATTGTTACAGCAGCCAAGTTGGAATGCTCGGAAACTATGCGTCGAGAAATCTCTTGTGATACGGGGAGGAATACTAAAGAATATATTTTTGATGCGGAAGGGCGTTTACAAGAATATCTTGTTCATGCTTATCCGTTTTGTAAGCATCAATACTTTTATCAGGGTACGGAAAAATGGCCTTGTAAGGAGATTTTTCATTGTGATACAATCCCGTCGGGTGCATTGACTTATTACTATATTTATTTGGAGACGGATGAGGCTGGTAATTGGTTGCAACGGTCAGTGAAAGTGTCTGGTGGAAAGGATATATCAATCAATCGTATGTATGTGGAAACTCGTAGATTGAAGTATGATCTTGCTCCGGCCAATCTTATCGCTTCCGTGAAAGGAAAAGTGAATTTAGGCAGTTACAATCCGGATCGACTCAATATTAATAAGCAAGACAAGCAAGCAGCCTATGATCGTGGAAAAGAAAATATTGAGTTATCGGCCCCGAAAAAAGTAGAGGTAGGAGAAGAGTTTGAAATAGTGTTTGGTATGAAACGGCGACCAAAAGACGTGGGAGTCAACATTACGGAACAGTTTGAACCGCTGAACTATGGTTCCCAAAGCTACGAATTTCGTACGAATACATTGTTGGTCGCAGGTGATACCGTAACGCAATATCAATTGCTGTTCAAGTTAAAGGCTAAACAAAAGGGAAATTTGGAATTACCTTCTTTGAAAGCAAGGTTCGGAGGGAAACTGAATATATCAGCCCCTTCGAATATTGTAGTGGTGAATGCGCAGAGTGTGCTTGCAAAGAAGGATTATAATCCGGTGTTAAGACTTGTAGCGACATTGAATAAAGATACAGTCCGTATGGGGGAAAGTGCTTTTTTATCTTTAAAGCTATGTACTACCTATGCGAAAGTAACTTCTGTCCGGTTATCTCAACCAAAAGTATCTTCGTGTACAGTTATGGAGATTCCTGTTGACAGCATAATATGGAAACCGGTTTCTTTTGAGGATGTGACGTATCATGTAGGCGAATATAAAAAGTTTCAACTGACTCCAATGAAAGCCGGTAAGGTCGAGATTCCCCATTTCTGGTATGATTGTACGCTTAGCAGATGGGGAGCTAATCTAAAGTTTGCAAATGGTATAGGGAATGCCCATGGTTTATTGGGTGTAATAGGAGCTGCAGTGACTGTTGTATCAACATCTCCAGTGCGTTTAGAAAAAAGAAACGAATCGGTACATACCGATCCGTTATATTTGGAAGTGCTTCCTTAAACTAGTATACGTTTTTGAAACAGGAATTTAGAACCATTTGATCTTTCTGAATATCACGAACGCCAATGTTGACAATCCGATGGAGAAGAGCACAATCAACGAGAAAGCGAAAGGTACTTCTTCTAGGTGGATATCCACATTCATGCCGTAGAAGCTGGCGATTAATGTCGGGAGCATTAATACAATGGATAAACTGGTCATGCGTTTCATGATTGTATTCACATTGTTCGAGATGATGGAAGCGAAAGCGTCCATTGTGCCTGTAAGGATATCACTGTAAATATTGACGGTATTGAGTGCCTGTTTCAATTCAATAATAACATCCTCTACCAATTCCTTGTCCAGGTAATCCGTGTCTTGGAAAATAGTTTTCAGTTTGCCGATCATCACTTCATTGCCCCGTATAGAAGTATTGAAATAAACCAGTGTTTTCTGCAATCGCATTAAGCGAAGCAGGTCCTCATTACGGATACTGCGTTCCAATTCCTTTTCCGCAGCACTGATGTCCAGATTTATCTGTTTCAGATATTTCAGAAACCATACGGCAGAAGAATAGATAAGCCGTAAAATCAAATCCAACTTATTGCGGACGATGATACCTTTCCGGCGAGTATGCTCGATAAAGTCCGGCAGCAAATCAGTGTTGTAATAACAGACGGATACAATGATTTCATTATTGGTGATAATGCCGATGGGGACAGTGCCGAAAGGCAGATTCTCGTTTTGCTTGTTCTGCACTGGAATACGTAAAATGGTGAGCAGCCAATTCCCCTCCGTGTCTGTACGCGGACGTTCGTCGGTATCGGCTATGTCGTCAAGAAATGATTCGGGAACATTTAGTGTTTTAGTCAGAAATTCAAAGTCATCATTGTTCGGGCATACTACGTTGACCCAGCTATTCGGCAGCCATTGTGCTTTTTCCACAAAGCCGGCCTCACAATAAAGATACGTTCTCATCT
>OWHU01000864.1_pt1 | contig 15379 bp, 10 predicted proteins | sample 1732671 | NCBI WGS metagenome assembly OWHU01 (sample SAMN05065740, study PRJEB22554) | human gut metagenome | biome: ENVO:2100002; feature: ENVO:00000062; material: ENVO:00002003 | host: Homo sapiens | place: USA
GACTCCAATAAGGGGGACTAGAAAGGATTAAGAGCTAGTCCCCGGGAGTTTGGGTAAAAAGCAGCGCGATATGCTCGCGTTGCTTGGATTGAAACTGCCGACTAAAACTCTTCGCTGATTTATGGATCAGTTAACCGGGAGTTACGGCGGTACCCATGACAGTTACAAAAAACACTTACAATTCCTGAAACACTCCTTTTCCTATTAGTAAATGAAACCTCATAGCACAACCGACAAAGATGTCGCACACGAACCGAAGATCCCAAAAATCATTCATTACGTTTGGCTAGGTGGGGGCGAGAAAAATGAGACCATCAAAAAATGCATGAGGTCTTGGGAGAAGTTCTGTCCCGGATATCAAATCATCGAATGGAACGAAGAACGCATCAAAGGTATCGACAACCAGTTTTTGAGAGAAGCTATCGAGTCCAAGTACTGGGCGTTCGCGTCTGATTACATTCGCTTGTACGCCCTTCTGCACTTTGGCGGCTTGTACTTTGACACTGATCTTGAAATTACATCGCCGGTTGATGAGTTTTTGCAACACGACTTTTTCTGCTGCTTCGAACCACCAGGCCCCTATCCATCAACGGCTCTTATAGGATCAAAGAAGGGAGATGCCTTAGTGTCCGAGCTACTTGATTATTACCGCGATCGTAAGTTTATTATCGACGGAAAGCCTGATTTAATTCCAAACCCGCAAATCTTCAAGGATATTTTTTCACGCCAAACGGTTGGCATCCGAGACGCAAAAGATTCATCAACACTTCTTTTAAATGCATCAAGGATAATTTATCCGTCCTATTTCTTCTGTAGACCTAAAAAGGAACACAAAAATTTTGCCATCCATCATTTTAATGGATCTTGGCTCGTTCTAGACAAAACGTTCTTTCGTACCGTTCTAAAGATTGGTCGGCTCGAAATCATCAAAACCAACTCGCAACGTGATGCTCCATATCCTCCTCAATTTGATGACTCAATCACAGTTCTGGTAGGGCTAACCTATAAGAACAGAAAACGAATCTATCTGATTCTCAGATAAAGTCATCAAATAAGACCCCAACCATGGGGTCTTATTTTTATATGCGCATCGACATCCGTTGCCGCGATCTCCTCATCGGTCGGATCGGGAGTCTTTACGATCTGGAAGCGCCTCACTCCTTCTGGAGTCGGTTCGATCTCGTCGATGTTGAGGTCTCTGTGAAAATTGCAATAATCAGCGACTTCTGGCGGTTATTTCGCCTCGAATACTTGCCCAATTTCGAAAGTCATTTAATCACCCTTTAATAGCCACATGCATACCAAAGATTTGCTGTTGCGTTGACGGTAAAACTTAAACTGTATCGCTCGCATTTAGAGCGTTCACAGAACCATTAGATCAATATCAAATTAATTGATTTTCTGGCAAAAATGGAGTAACAATCTCTCTATTTTTGTTAAAGTATTTGATCTCAAAATTCCCGGAAACTCTTTGTCTCAAGTCTTTGAGATCCTGCGCGGCGTCACCATGCAGCGCTGGGGTTCCACTGACAGCTGGCGAATCAACATGCTGACACGAAAACAGCGCGAGTGCTTCGCGCTGTTTGGGATGACTCCAATAAAGGGGACTAGAAAGGATTAAGAGCTAGTCCCCGGGAGCTTGAGTATAAAAGGCGAAAGCCCAAAGGTATGCATATGCCTTCGGGCTTTCGTTTGTTCGGTGATGCCTTTATACGTGCTGCGCAATCGAATTAAGGAATGCCGCGATATCGCGCATTTCATCCGCACAGATTTCATGATCCATGGGATAAGTGCGCGTTATGAGCGTGGAGTCGATCTGTGCAATGACTTCAGCACTGCGTTCAGCCATGACGGCCGGCACCACGGAGTCGAAGTCGCCGTGCGCAATGAAGATCGGCGTGCGGCGAGCCGCCGGGGCGGCTTCGGAGAAGAGCCGGCCGGCAAGCGGCAGGTAACCCGAGAGCGCACAAATGCCGCCGATGGGGCGGGCCAGCCGCAGTCCCGTAAAGAGTGAGATCGCTGCGCCTTGGGAGAAGCCGCCAAGCACAATAGTATGGCGAGGCACACCTTCCGCCTCCAGTTCGTCAATCAATTGGGCAACACGAGCGGAGGACGCTCGAATGCCGAACTCATCCTCGGCATCGTCGATGTTTCGGCCGGGAATGTCGTACCAGGCACGCAGCGGCGGATAGTCAGGACTGCGAGAGAGCGTGCGCATCGGAGCATTGGGGAGTACAAAGCGGCAGGCAGGACCGCCGACATGCTCGATTTCGTCGGCAAAAGGCGCAAAGTCACTGTTGTCAACCCCCATGCCGTGAAGCCAGACGCAGGTGAGGCGCGGGCGAGCCCCCGATCGCGGCATGACAGTCAGAATGTCTTTTGGCGCAAAAGCAGGCGCTTTGGGCTGCGGCTGGGGCGCAGGCTGGGGTTCAGACTGAGGCGCGGCAGCAGTTGCCGGCTTGTGTTCAGCCTTTGGCTCTGCTTTGGGAGCTGCCGCAGCGGCCTCTTTGACGGAGTCGGCTGATTGAGAGACCGTACGACGGGCGCTCTTCGGCCGGAAGGCTTTTACAACGTCTTCATTGGTTTCAATGTAAGGACCGCCGATCAGATCAATGCAGTAGGGAACGGCAGCAAAGATGCCGTTGACGAGACTTTTTCCGGATTCGTCCTTCAGACCTTCGAGCGTTTCAGCAATCGCTTTGGGCTGGCCGGGAAGGTTGAGAATCAGTGCTGCATGATCGGGTGTTTCGCGAAGGACGCCGACTTGGCGCGAAAGAATTGCCGTCGGAACAAAGTGACCGGAAATGGCGCGCATTTGTTCGCCAAAGCCGGGCATTTCGCGGGTAGCAACCGCGAGGGTCGCTTCGGGCGTGACGTCGCGTCGAGCCGGTCCTGTGCCGCCCGTCGTCAGGATGAGGTCGCAGCCGACGATGTCGACGAGTTCGCGCAGCGTCTTTTCGATGTCAAAGCGCTCATCGGCAATGAGACGCTTATGGATCTTGACGGGCGTTTTGACGGCTTTGCGGCACCATGCCTCGAGAGCCGGGATGCCCTTGTCTTCATAAATGCCCTGACTCGCTCGGTCCGAGACCGAAACGAGGCCAAGGATGAGTTCGTTGTCAGCACTGCGCGGTGGCTTCATCAAAGACCTCACAAAAATAAAATTTGGGAATCAGTTTTCTTCGACTTCAATTTCTTCGGCCATCATCAGGTCGAGCGGTTCATCGAAATAGGCATAGAGCAGACGATAAAGTTCGCGAGCACTCTTTGGGGGCTTAGCCTGCTCGCGTTCACGGCGGGCGCTGCGCACGAGTTCGCGCAGCCGCCGAATATCGATGTCGGTATGTTCGTCAATAAAGTTTTTGACGGTTTCGTCGTCAGCGAGGAAGCGGTCTCGGAGCGCTTCGCAGCGATGCTGGAGTGCTACCGCTGCGCGGGATTCGCCGGTTGCTCGCGCAATGGCTTCGCGTACGGCGGCCGGATCCATGTCGCGCATTTTCTTGCCGATCAGCTGAAGCTGACGACGCTGAGCGCCGAAATTACGCATACGGCGGTATTCGATGATTTCGTCGTAGACAGCTTCCAGGAGTCCAATTTTCTTGAGCGTTTCGTCGCCCATGCCGGTCATGACGCGGCCAAGCTCCTGGAGCTCGTTCTGCACACGCTTCAAGTGCGATTTTGATGGGCCGCGGAACTCTTCTTCTTCGTCGTCTTCAATCTGGTTGGGGCGCATAAGGACCTCGTCTTCAAGAGAACTCACAATGATAACGACATGGGACGCTGCGAACTCCGTTAGAATGCCGGCTCTTTTGTTTTTTTATCCGCTTTGTGGCCAGTAAAGCCATGCAAGAACAACATCTTTCAGATTTCGATTTCGAGCTTCCGCCGGAACTCATTGCCCAGTATCCGCTGGCAGATCGCGCCGCTTCGCGGCTGCTTCATATTACCGAAGAGGTCATTGAAGACTGTACTTTTCGGGATATCGAAAAATTCCTTCGCCCCGGCGATCTCCTCATTGCCAACAATACCCGCGTGATTAAGGCGCGGCTTCTTGGCGCCAAGGCTACGGGAGGAGCTGTCGAGGCACTCATTGAGCGCGTGACGGGTGAATTCACCGCCATCGCGATGGTTCGCGCAAGCAAGAGCCCGAAGCCGGGCTCGAAACTCTTCTTTGCCGCCCCCGGCACTGACCTCAAAGCTGAAGTCGAGGTCACGGGTCGGGCCGGTGAATTTTTTGAGCTGAAGTTTGCCGAACCTGTTCTGCAGGTGCTTGAAGCTTTCGGCCGTGTGCCGCTGCCTCCCTATATCGAACATGCGCCGGAAAAAGCCGATGAAAGCCGCTACCAGACGGTCTATGCACGTCATCCCGGTGCTGTGGCGGCGCCTACGGCTGGGCTTCACTTTACCGATGATCTCCTGAATCGTCTGAAGGCCAAGGGCGTAGATATTGAATACGTGACGCTCCATGTGGGAGCGGGCACTTTTCAGCCCGTGCGTGTGGAAAACTTGTCCGAGCACCACATGCATTCGGAGTGGTTCAGCATGCCCGAAGATGTGGCTGCCCGCATCAATGAGGCGAAGGCTCAGGGCCGCCGCGTCATTGCGGTGGGGACGACCTCACTGCGCACGCTCGAGAGCGCAGCGGATCGCATCGGCCATGTTGAGGCTGGCGCGCGCGATACCCGTTTGTTCATCATGCCGGGCTACAAGTTCCGCATCGTCGATGCGCTCGTGACAAACTTCCATCTGCCCAAATCCACTCTTGTCATGCTCGTGTCGGCATTGGTCGGCCGCGAGCGGATTCTCGAGGCGTATGCCCATGCCGTGCGTGAGCATTATCGGTTCTTCAGCTACGGCGACGCCTGCTTCATTGAAAAGGCCCGCGGGGCCTGACCGCACTCCTGGAGTAAAACGCAATGGCATTCAGCTTTACGGTCAAGACGCGGTGCGGCAAAGCCCGCCGCGGTACGCTTGAACTCAACCACGGTATCGTTGAGACACCGATCTTCATGCCGGTCGGCACTTACGGCGCAGTCAAATCTATGGCGCCCTATGAGCTCAAGGAGGTCGGTGCGCAGATCATTCTCGGCAATACTTTCCATCTGTGGCTTCGCCCCGGACTCGAAGTGATCGGCGCTCACGGCGGCCTTCACGGTTTCGGCCGGTGGGATAAGCCCATCCTCACGGATTCGGGCGGATTTCAGGTTTTCAGTCTCGGCGAGCTGCGCAAGATCACCGAGGAAGGCGTTCGCTTTGCTAATCCCATCAACGGCAGCAAACTTTTCCTGACGCCTGAGATCTCGATGCAGATTCAGCATACGCTCAACAGCGACGTGACGATGGTGCTGGACGAATGTACGCCCTATAAGATCGGCGACCGTCCGGCGACAGAATCCGAGGCGGCCGCCTCCATGCGGATGAGTCTGCGCTGGGCCAAGCGTTCGAAGGATGAATTCGACCGCTTGGAAAATCCCAATACGCTTTTTGGCATTGTGCAGGGCGGGATGTTTAACCACCTGCGTGAAGAGTCGCTTGAAGGCCTGAAGGACATCGGCTTCCACGGCTATGCGTTGGGCGGCCTTTCAGTGGGTGAACCCAAGGAAGAGATGCTGCGCATTCTCGACGAAGTCGCCTACAAGCTTCCTGAAGACCATCCGCGCTATCTGATGGGGGTGGGGACGCCAGAGGATTTGGTCGACGGCGTCTCTAGCGGCATCGATATGTTTGACTGTGTCATGCCGACCCGCAACGCGAGAAACGGCTGGCTCTTCACGCGCTTTGGCGACCTGAAGTTAAAGAACAGCCGCTATCGCAATGACTTGCGGCCGCTTGATCCGTCGTGCACGTGCTACACCTGCCGCAACTTCAGCCGCGCATATCTTCATCACCTGCACAAGGTGGGGGAAATCCTCGGTGCGCGGCTCAACACGATTCACAACCTTCACTACTATTTAACACTTATGGGTGAAATTCGCGCCGCCATTGAAAACGGCACGTTTGAAGCCTGGAAAGTGCAATTTCGTACGGATCGTGCGCGCGGCATTGAATAAGACAATAAGACGTTCTCGATGTCTTAAGGTCATGCCGCTCAACGCTTCCTTATAATCACAACCTTCCAAAGTGGGTCTTGAATTCCCGAACGTTTTCTTGATCCGTTCTTATTTGATTGGAGTCTTCATGTTGTTCCCTATCAGCGATGCCCTGGCAGCGGGCGAAGCCGCTTCCGCCGGCGGGATGGAAAGCTTCCTCGTTCAGGTTGTCCCGCTCATCGTCATTTTCGTGGTGTTCTGGTTCTTCCTGATCCGTCCGCAGCAGAAGCGTCAAAAGGAGCACGCCAAGATGTGCGACGCGCTCGCCAAGGGTGATGAAGTGATGACCATGGGCGGCATCTCCGGCCGCATTGAGAGCGTTGACGAACAGTCGATGGCTCTGCAGGTCGCTTCCGTGGACGGCAAGCCCGTCGTTATCCGTATGCAGCGCTCTGCGGTGCAGATGGTTCTGCCGAAGGGCTCGGTTAAGTTCTAATTGAACGCCGTATTTCCGGTCCGGTTCACCGGTCGGAATCGGCTCTCTTGGAGGCCCGGCGCCGCTTTTTCAGCGGCATCGGGCCTGCGCTTGCTGAGGGGCCGCCTTGACGCAGCCCCTCTCATCCGCAAGTGCGGAGACCACCCTTCAAAACTGGCAATTGGAGACAGCGAACGATGAATCGCTATCCTTTCTGGAAATACATTCTGATCGGCATAACTGTAGGGGTCAAGATTTGTCCGCTAGGGGGTCAACTTACCTGACCGTTAACACCGAACTTTTACGGTGAGTCGCCTGCGGAGCAGGTTACCTCCGGCAAGGCAACGGTGAAGGTCACCGAGCAGACGCTCTCGCAGGTAGAGACTGCACTCGCGAACGCGAACCTCAAGCCCAACGGGCTCTTCTTTGAACAAGGCGCACAGCAAAATACCATCCGCGTGCGTTTTGATCCGACTCAGACTGAAGAGCAGCTTCGTGCGCGCGAAGTGATTGAGAAGACGCTCAATTCCGATCCGAAGGATCCGAGCCATATCGTGGCTTTGAATTTGGTGCCGAATACGCCTCAATGGCTTCTTTCGATCAATGCCCTGCCGATGTATCTGGGTCTTGACCTGCGCGGCGGTGTGCACTTCCTTTTGCAGGTTGACATGCGTGCGGCGCTCACCAAGCGTGCAGATGCCATTGCTGCCGATCTGCATACGCAGCTTCGCGACAAGCGCATCCGTCCACCGGCATCAGCCGTATCGGCAACGATGTCGAAGTCAGTTTTGCGACGGCCGAAGAACGCGATCGCGCAAACGACCTCTTGCGCAACACGCAGCCTGATTTGCTGCTCATGCTGCCCGAAGCCTCCAAGGCTCCCTATGTGATCCACGCGGAGCTTTCGCAGAAGGCTATTCAGAACGTACAGAATTACGCGCTGAAGCAGAATATCTCGACGCTTCACAATCGAATCAATGAACTCGGCGTGGCCGAACCGGTCATTGCGCAGCAGGGTGCCGACCGCATCGTGGTGCAGCTCCCGGGCGTGCAGGATACGGCTAAGGCCAAGGATATTCTCGGCCGCACGGCGACGCTTGAGGTGCGCCTTGTTGACGATTCCCCCGAAGCCTTGGCTCAGCTCGCGCAGGGCACAGTGCCTTTTGGTGACGAACGCTTCACTGACCGTGACGGACGTCCGATTCTGGTCAAGCGCCGCGTGATCCTTACGGGTGAAAATCTTAACGATGCGCAACCGGGCTTTGACAGCCAGACGCAGGAACCGACCGTCAACCTTGAGCTTGATAACCGCGGTGCCCGTATCTTCCAGGAAGTCACCCGCGAAAACGTCGGACGCCGCATGGCCATCCTGCTCTTTGAAAAGGGCAAGGGCGAGGTCGTGACGGCTCCGGTTATTCGTCAGGAAATTGGCGGCGGCCGCGTGCAGATTTCCGGTCAGATGACGACCATGGAGGCGACTGATACAGCGCTGGTGCTTCGTGCGGGTTCGCTTGCTGCACCGATGGAAATCGTTGAGGAACGCCTGATCGGCCCGAGCCTCGGTGAAGCCAACATTGAGGCGGGCTTCCGCTCAACGCTTTACGGCTTCATTGTGATTGCCGTTTTCATGGCGCTTTACTATCAGGTCTTTGGTGTGGTGAGTGCCATATCGCTGATCTGCAACGTCATGATGCTGATTGCGATTCTGTCGATGCTGCAGGCAACGCTCACGCTGCCGGGTATTGCGGCTATCGCGCTTACGCTCGGTATGGCCGTTGACTCGAATGTGCTGATTAACGAACGTGTTCGTGAAGAACTGCGCATCGGACGACAGCCTCAGACCGCTATCAGTGAGGGCTATGAACGCGCTTTTGCCACGATTCTGGACTCGAACGTAACGAGCTTGATCGCCGGTTTGGCGCTCTTGATCTTTGGTTCCGGCCCGGTTCGCGGCTTTGCTGTGGTGCACTGCTTGGGCATTGGCACTTCGATTTTCACTTCCGTCATCGTTTCCCGCGCCATGATCAATTTGATCTACGGCCGCCAGAAGAAGCTTACGAGCGTCCATATCGGCCAAATCTGGCGTCCGGACCCCGCGAAGGTTCAGGCGAAGTAAGCGAGGAGAGACAAGAAAATGGAATTCTTCCGCATTCATCGAACCATTCCGTTCATGCACTATCGCCATGTGCTGAACGCGATTTCGTTCGTCAGCTTCATCGTCGCTGTGTATTGGATCTTCACGCACGGTTTGGCGCTTTCAATCGAGTTCACTGGCGGCACTCAGCTTGAGGTTAAGTATCCGTCAGCGGCCAACACTGAACAGATCCGCGAGGATCTCGGGCAGGTTTCCAAGGAAGTGCTCGTGCAGACTTTCGGCACGGCGAGCGACGTGGTGATTCGCGTCCCGACCAAGGAAGGACAGACGTCCGGTCAGGTTGCCGCAGAAGTGATGAAGGTGCTGCAGGCCAAAACCCCTGATGTGCAGTTAAAGAGTACGGAGTTTGTCGGCCCTCAGGTGGGCGATGAGCTCGCTCGCGACGGCGGTACGGCGCTTGCCTTGGTGGTGGTGGGCATCATGATCTACCTAGCCTTCCGCTTCGAGTGGAAGTTCTCAGTAGCAGCCATCATCGCCAACCTCCACGATATTGTGATCGTGGTGGGCATCTTCTCCGTCATGCACTGGGAGTTCACGCTGCCGGTATTGGCGGCGGTGCTCGCTGTCTTGGGTTACTCGGTGAACGAGTCGGTGATTATTTTCGACCGCGTACGAGAGCACTTCCGCACGATGCGTCGTGCTGACAGCATGGAAGTTGTGAATTCGGCCATTACGGCGACGATTTCTCGTACGGTCATTACCCATACGTCCACGCTCTGCATGACGCTCTCGATGTTCTTCTTCGGCGGCCCAGCGCTTCACTACTTCTCACTTGCTCTGACGATCGGCATTTTGCTCGGCGTTTATTCCTCCGTCTTCGTGGCGGCGGCGATCGCCCTCTATCTCGGCGTCAAGCGCGAAGATCTCGTTAAGCAGCGTAAGCGAGATGAAGTTGAGGAAATGGTGCCGTAAATCGCTTGAATAGTTGATTCAGGTATTCGCGATTAGCCCCGATGAACGGTTTGTGCGATCATCGGGGCTTATTTTTGCGGGGAAATGAAGTGGTATGGATTTTTGGACACATACAGATCCAAACCATACACATGACGCAAGAAATGAGCCAGCAAGCCAACGAGGGGTTTTTGCATCTTGTACCTAAGAAAGCGTTGCTCAGAGCTTTTTGAGTTTCTGAGAGGCGATCTGAGATGGTTATTGACATCCAGAATGGGGTCTTCAGAGGGGACGGGAATAGATGATCTGTTGCCGTTGCACTCTTTTTAATGAATGACTTTAATGCTGATCATCTATTATGAGTTTCAACTCATGGGCAATAAGAATATCGGCGAGATCAGTGCTGGTCACACCGGTCAAGATGATATGCATTGTCGAATTTTGTCAAGGGATCGGTAAAGATGGATGACGTCAATGGCAACGCGATGATTGGAGAAGGTGGTTAATGCCAAGATCTGGCCCTAAATTATTTATTTAAGAGAGACAAAAATAAGATGAAAGAAGTTCGTGATGTTTCAGAATTATGCGTTGCAATTGTTGTCCCGGTATTTAATGTTCAAAAATACCTTTTAAATTGTTTGGAATCTATTATAAGCAGACATTTAAGAACTTCACTGTGTTTGCTGTTGATGATTTCTCAACAGATAATTCAGCTTTTATTCTGGATGAATATGCAAAAACACATCCTTGGCTTCAAGTTGTTCATAAAGATCGGCTAGGAGTGAATAAAGGCGTTTCATCTACACGAAACATAGCCTTGGATCTTATAAAGACGCGCGCATCCTATGATTTTATTGGATTTATCGATAGCGATGATGAAGTTGAGCCTAATTATTTGGAGCGTCTTGTCGCAACGGCCGTCAGAAGAAATGTTGATGTAGTTATTTGTGGATATTCTCTAATAAATGAGAATGGAGACCCATTGCCAACTAAAGATAAAAAACCTTCTGAAAAATATCTTGATCGTGATGAGTTCGTTGAATTAATTTTTTCTTGTTTACGATGGAATGGGATCAATAGCGCTGGTGGAATGCTTTGGAAACAAATATTTAGGTCGTCAATGTTGGATGATGTTCGCCTATTGGATGATGTACAAGCTGTAGAGGATGAGTTGTTTTGCCTAAAAGTTGCTGCGAAGAGCAATGCCTTTTTTTGTACTCCAGAGAAATTATACAAATATAGAGTGCGCAGCGATTCTTTGGTTAGGAGGAATGATTTTCTCTTGATGTTGGTTAATGGTCGTAAATATTGCTTAAATGTAGCTAAAGGCATGTCGCATAGGATAGAAATGATTGTAGTGTCAAAGTATATAAATACAGCCATTGAAGCCATGAGAGATATGGGTTATCCAATAAAGTTGACATTATCGCCGAATTGCGACCGACTTATTTCAGATGCCTTTGCTGGCGGGGTTGTTGGAGAAAAGACGTTTCGTTTGTACAAAATGTATTGTTTGTCTCCAGTAAGATTTAAAATTTACTTGACGAAGCATTATTTTTGTAAGAAAATTCGCGATTTGGTAAAATGTAGATGGTGACTATTTTGTTCTTTTCCGTATTTTATTGCTTGAATATTAATTAAATGAATTTAAAACAAGTGGAGTGAAAGAACTGTGGAAAGGATCAATGGTTATAGTGACCAGAAAAAATCTGGTTAATGCTTTTTCAGTCCAAAAAAGGTCAGCGCCGGATTTTTTCTTTTAGAGATTCCAAGCGTTTGCGGCCCCCATACTGTTCAAAGCTCCAAGGAACCTGCCAATCAGTCTAGAAAGTCCTATCGTAAGACTGTGGTAGATAGGTCAGCGGTAAGCCCTGCTGCGGCTCTGGAAACAACTCCAATACTGTTGCCAACCGTAGCAGCGCTCTGCTGCGGTGGAGATGGTTCTGCCGAAGGGCTCGGTTAAGTTCTAATTGAACGCCGTATTTCCGGTCCGGTTCACCGGTCGGAATCGGCTCTCTTGGAGGCCCGGCGCCGCTTTTTCAGCGGCATCGGGCCTGCGCTTGCTGAGGGGCCGCCTTGACGCAGCCCCTCTCATCCGCAAGTGCGGAGACCACCCTTCAAAACTGGCAATTGGAGACAGCGAACGATGAATCGCTATCCTTTCTGGAAATACATTCTGATCGGCATAACTGTAGGGGTCAAGATTTGTCCGCTAGGGGGTCAACTTACCTGACCGTTAACACCGAACTTTTACGGTGAGTCGCCTGCGGAGCAGGTTACCTCCGGCAAGGCAACGGTGAAGGTCACCGAGCAGACGCTCTCGCAGGTAGAGACTGCACTCGCGAACGCGAACCTCAAGCCCAACGGGCTCTTCTTTGAACAAGGCGCACAGCAAAATACCATCCGCGTGCGTTTTGATCCGACTCAGACTGAAGAGCAGCTTCGTGCGCGCGAAGTGATTGAGAAGACGCTCAATTCCGATCCGAAGGATCCGAGCCATATCGTGGCTTTGAATTTGGTGCCGAATACGCCTCAATGGCTTCTTTCGATCAATGCCCTGCCGATGTATCTGGGTCTTGACCTGCGCGGCGGTGTGCACTTCCTTTTGCAGGTTGACATGCGTGCGGCGCTCACCAAGCGTGCAGATGCCATTGCTGCCGATCTGCATACGCAGCTTCGCGACAAGCGCATCCGTCCACCGGCATCAGCCGTATCGGCAACGATGTCGAAGTCAGTTTTGCGACGGCCGAAGAACGCGATCGCGCAAACGACCTCTTGCGCAACACGCAGCCTGATTTGCTGCTCATGCTGCCCGAAGCCTCCAAGGCTCCCTATGTGATCCACGCGGAGCTTTCGCAGAAGGCTATTCAGAACGTACAGAATTACGCGCTGAAGCAGAATATCTCGACGCTTCACAATCGAATCAATGAACTCGGCGTGGCCGAACCGGTCATTGCGCAGCAGGGTGCCGACCGCATCGTGGTGCAGCTCCCGGGCGTGCAGGATACGGCTAAGGCCAAGGATATTCTCGGCCGCACGGCGACGCTTGAGGTGCGCCTTGTTGACGATTCCCCCGAAGCCTTGGCTCAGCTCGCGCAGGGCACAGTGCCTTTTGGTGACGAACGCTTCACTGACCGTGACGGACGTCCGATTCTGGTCAAGCGCCGCGTGATCCTTACGGGTGAAAATCTTAACGATGCGCAACCGGGCTTTGACAGCCAGACGCAGGAACCGACCGTCAACCTTGAGCTTGATAACCGCGGTGCCCGTATCTTCCAGGAAGTCACCCGCGAAAACGTCGGACGCCGCATGGCCATCCTGCTCTTTGAAAAGGGCAAGGGCGAGGTCGTGACGGCTCCGGTTATTCGTCAGGAAATTGGCGGCGGCCGCGTGCAGATTTCCGGTCAGATGACGACCATGGAGGCGACTGATACAGCGCTGGTGCTTCGTGCGGGTTCGCTTGCTGCACCGATGGAAATCGTTGAGGAACGCCTGATCGGCCCGAGCCTCGGTGAAGCCAACATTGAGGCGGGCTTCCGCTCAACGCTTTACGGCTTCATTGTGATTGCCGTTTTCATGGCGCTTTACTATCAGGTCTTTGGTGTGGTGAGTGCCATATCGCTGATCTGCAACGTCATGATGCTGATTGCGATTCTGTCGATGCTGCAGGCAACGCTCACGCTGCCGGGTATTGCGGCTATCGCGCTTACGCTCGGTATGGCCGTTGACTCGAATGTGCTGATTAACGAACGTGTTCGTGAAGAACTGCGCATCGGACGACAGCCTCAGACCGCTATCAGTGAGGGCTATGAACGCGCTTTTGCCACGATTCTGGACTCGAACGTAACGAGCTTGATCGCCGGTTTGGCGCTCTTGATCTTTGGTTCCGGCCCGGTTCGCGGCTTTGCTGTGGTGCACTGCTTGGGCATTGGCACTTCGATTTTCACTTCCGTCATCGTTTCCCGCGCCATGATCAATTTGATCTACGGCCGCCAGAAGAAGCTTACGAGCGTCCATATCGGCCAAATCTGGCGTCCGGACCCCGCGAAGGTTCAGGCGAAGTAAGCGAGGAGAGACAAGAAAATGGAATTCTTCCGCATTCATCGAACCATTCCGTTCATGCACTATCGCCATGTGCTGAACGCGATTTCGTTCGTCAGCTTCATCGTCGCTGTGTATTGGATCTTCACGCACGGTTTGGCGCTTTCAATCGAGTTCACTGGCGGCACTCAGCTTGAGGTTAAGTATCCGTCAGCGGCCAACACTGAACAGATCCGCGAGGATCTCGGGCAGGTTTCCAAGGAAGTGCTCGTGCAGACTTTCGGCACGGCGAGCGACGTGGTGATTCGCGTCCCGACCAAGGAAGGACAGACGTCCGGTCAGGTTGCCGCAGAAGTGATGAAGGTGCTGCAGGCCAAAACCCCTGATGTGCAGTTAAAGAGTACGGAGTTTGTCGGCCCTCAGGTGGGCGATGAGCTCGCTCGCGACGGCGGTACGGCGCTTGCCTTGGTGGTGGTGGGCATCATGATCTACCTAGCCTTCCGCTTCGAGTGGAAGTTCTCAGTAGCAGCCATCATCGCCAACCTCCACGATATTGTGATCGTGGTGGGCATCTTCTCCGTCATGCACTGGGAGTTCACGCTGCCGGTATTGGCGGCGGTGCTCGCTGTCTTGGGTTACTCGGTGAACGAGTCGGTGATTATTTTCGACCGCGTACGAGAGCACTTCCGCACGATGCGTCGTGCTGACAGCATGGAAGTTGTGAATTCGGCCATTACGGCGACGATTTCTCGTACGGTAATTAACCAAACATCCATGCTATGCATGACGCTCTCGATATTGTTCTTCGGCGGGCGATAGTTTTTTTAAGTTGATTACACCAGTTGACCTGATTCAATGCATAATTTTTTATAAAATGATTCTTATTATTGTTTGTGTAATGATGGCTCTATGAAATTTATTGTTCATTGCGATGGATCATTCTGATTTGGTGGTACAGAGACGGTCTTTTCAGGTCTTGATGATGCGTTAATTAATAGGTTTATTAATGTTGAAAGTGGCTTCTGATCGGTGGGTTGAAAAATGCATCAATTCATTGATATTCGTGATTTCATCTACGTTTGTACTTAGTCTCATCCGTATATTCTTCTTTCATCACTACAAGTCTCCCGATTTGGTGTGGAGTGATTTTTATTCGGCCTTAATAATGGGGATGAGAGTTGATGCTAAATGGCTATTAATATTTATAGCAGCGGCATGGGTATTATTATTGCTGAGTTATTGGCGGCCTTCTTTTTGGCGTTATGCGATCGCTGTTGGTGTTGTTGGTCAAGCGATTATGGTTGGTCTTTCGCTTGGTAATTATGGGTTTTATGGTTTTTATGGAACGCCATTTAGCCCGCTAGTCTTTGGGTTATTTCAGGATGATACGGAAGCTATCCTAGTAACGCTGTGGAAAGATTGGCCTATTTTTTCATATTTAATCGCTTGGGTGTTGTTGACGATCATTCCTATTATTGTTGTTCTTTCTGTTAGAAAAATAATTTCAAGTGCAACGTCATTTGGCGTTGGGTGTGTTCGGGGAAAGGATTCATTGTTTATTTATATTGTCATTGCACTTATCGGAACGATTTCTGTGGTAGGTGTTATTCGTGGCAGTTTAGGTAAGTTTCCTCTTCGGCAGCAGGATTTTTCGGTTTCTACGAATGCCTTTATAAATGCTACCGTTCCCGGAGGCGCGGCTGCATTTTATGAGGCATGGAAGGGTCAGAATGCCATAAAATCTGTCTCTTATACACATCTCCGAGCCCACGAGACTAGCGCTCATCT
>OWHU01000884.1_pt1 | contig 15137 bp, 11 predicted proteins | sample 1732671 | NCBI WGS metagenome assembly OWHU01 (sample SAMN05065740, study PRJEB22554) | human gut metagenome | biome: ENVO:2100002; feature: ENVO:00000062; material: ENVO:00002003 | host: Homo sapiens | place: USA
AGATGAGCGCTAGTCTCGTGGGCTCGGAGATGTGTATAAGAGACAGTCAATAAGGAGAAGGTGGACGTCAACAATGTGGCTTCCAACTTTACACATCCTACTCCTAACAGTCAGAAACCTGCCGGACATGGCGGACAAGGCGGGGGACAAAACCGTAACCGTAACAATAATAAAGATCGCTTCAAAAAGCCGGTTGTAAAACAGGAAGTGAGCGAAGAAGATGTAGCTAAGCAGGTAAAAGAAACATTAGCTCGTCTGACAACGAAAGGTAAAAACAAGGCTTCCAAATACCGTAAGGAAAAACGGGAGATGGTTTCCAACCGTATGCAGGAACTGGAAAACCAGGAGATGGAAGAAAGCAAAGTGTTGAAGCTGACGGAGTTCGTAACAGCCAATGAGTTGGCGAGTATGATGGATGTATCTGTTAATCAGGTTATCGCTACTTGTATGAGTATCGGTATAATGGTTTCTATCAACCAGCGTCTGGATGCGGAAACGATTAATCTGGTGGCAGAAGAGTTCGGCTTTAAGACGGAATATGTAAGTGCGGAAGTGGCACAGGCTATCGTCGAAGAAGAAGATGCGGAGGAAGATCTGGAACCGCGTGCGCCGATTGTAACTGTGATGGGACACGTAGACCATGGTAAGACTTCATTGCTCGACTATATCCGTAAGGCGAATGTTATCGCCGGTGAGGCGGGTGGTATCACACAGCATATCGGTGCCTACCACGTGACAATGGAGGACGGACGTAAGATTACTTTCCTGGATACTCCAGGTCATGAGGCATTTACGGCTATGCGTGCCCGTGGTGCGAAAGTGACGGATATCGCCATCATCATTGTTGCGGCTGACGATAATGTGATGCCGCAAACGAAGGAGGCTATCAACCATGCAATGGCTGCCGGTGTTCCTATCGTATTTGCCATTAATAAAGTGGATAAGCCGACGGCTAATCCGGATAAGATAAAAGAAGAATTGGCTGCTATGAATTACCTTGTGGAAGAATGGGGTGGTAAGTATCAGTCACAGGATATCTCTGCCAAGAAAGGTCAGGGCGTTAGCGAGTTGATGGAAAAAGTGTTGCTTGAAGCTGAAATGCTGGAGCTGAAAGCTAATCCGAACCGTAATGCTACGGGATCTATCATTGAATCTACTTTGGATAAAGGGCGTGGCTATGTGGCTACGGTACTTGTATCCAACGGTACGTTGAAAGTGGGGGATATCGTGTTGGCAGGAACAAGCTACGGGCGTGTGAAAGCCATGTTCAATGAACGTAACCAGCGTATTAAGTCGGCCGGTCCTTCGGAGCCTGCATTGATTTTGGGATTGAATGGTGCGCCGGCTGCCGGTGATACTTTCCACGTGGTAGAGTCCGATCAGGAAGCACGTGAAATTACCAATAAGCGTGAGCAGTTGCAACGTGAACAGGGCTTGCGTACGCAGAAGATTCTTACATTGGATGAGTTGGGCCGTCGTATTGCGTTGGGCAACTTCCAGGAATTGAATATTATCGTGAAAGGTGACGTGGATGGTTCTGTAGAAGCTCTGAGTGACTCACTGATCAAACTTTCCACTCCGCAGATCCAGGTGAATGTGATCCATAAGGGTGTGGGACAGATTTCCGAATCGGATGTATCTTTGGCTGCTGCTTCTGATGCTATCATTATCGGATTCCAGGTTCGTCCTTCCGGTTCTGCTGAAAGAATGGCTGACAAAGAAGGTGTGGATATTCGCAAATACTCGGTTATTTACGATGCTATCGAAGAGGTGAAAGCGGCTATGGAAGGTATGTTGGCTCCGGAAGTGAAAGAGGTGGTTACTGCCACTATCGAGGTTCGTGAGGTGTTCAATATAACGAAAGTCGGTACGGTTGCCGGGGCGATGGTAAAGACCGGAAAAGTGAAACGCAGCGACAAGGCGCGCTTGATTCGCGACGGTATCGTTATCTTCTCGGGTGCTATCAACGCATTGAAACGTTTCAAAGACGATGTGAAAGAAGTCGGCACGAATTTCGAGTGCGGTATTAGTCTGGTAGGTACAAACGACCTGAAGATAGGCGATATGATCGAAACTTATGAAGAGGTAGAGGTAAAACAAACGCTATAAGCCTTATTTAGTTGAAAGTTGAGAGTTGAAAGTTGAAAGTTACTTGCAGTGTGATAGCAGCACTGTTGGTTTTTAACTCTCAACTCTTAACTGTATTCAGACTTTCAACTTTCAATTTTCAACTGTATTTATGGCAACTATCGATATTGTGATTTTGGTTATTGTTGGTGCCGGTGTGGTTGTTGGCTTTATGAAGGGTTTCATTAGGCAGCTTGCTTCCATATTGGGACTAATCGTGGGATTGCTGGCGGCAAAGGCGTTGTATGCGTCATTGGCTGAGAAGCTTTGTCCTACGATAACCGATTCGATGACAGTTGCGCAGATTCTTGCTTTTGTTATCATCTGGATTGCTGTGCCACTAACTTTTACTTTAGTGGCATCTTTGTTGACAAAAGCGATGGAGGCTGTTTCTTTGGGATGGCTGAACCGTTGGCTTGGCAGTGGTTTGGGAGCATTGAAGTTTCTGTTGCTTACCAGTCTGATAATTTGTGTAATAGAATTTATCGATGCAGATAACACATTGATTAGTAAAACAAAGAAGGAGGAATCTGTGTTATATTATCCTATGGAAAAATTTGCGGGAATATTCTTCCCTGTGGCAAAAGAAGTGACACAACAATATATACTCAATTAAATGATGCAACAAGAAGAACCCAATAAATATGTAAAGGAACTTACGCAGGAGAAGTATAAATATGGCTTCACTACGGAGGTACATACGGATATCATTGAGAAAGGACTCAATGAAGACGTTATCCGTCTCATTTCTTCCAAAAAGGAGGAGCCGGAATGGTTACTGGAGTTCCGTTTGAAAGCGTATCGCCATTGGCTGACGTTAGAGATGCCTACTTGGGCGCATCTCCGAATTCCTGAAATAGATTATCAGGCAATATCTTATTATGCCGACCCGACAAAGAAGAAAGAAGGGCCGAAAAGTATGGATGAGGTAGATCCGGAGTTGATAAAAACGTTCAATAAATTAGGTATCCCGTTGGAAGAGCAGATGGCGCTGAGCGGGATGGCGGTGGATGCTGTGATGGACTCTGTTTCTGTAAAGACTACTTTTAAGGAGACATTGATGGAGAAGGGAATTATTTTCTGCTCATTCAGTGAGGCGGTTCGTGAACATCCCGACTTGGTGAAGAAATATCTTGGCTCGGTGGTTGGTTATCGTGATAATTTCTTTGCAGCTTTGAATTCGGCTGTATTCTCCGACGGTTCATTTGTCTATATACCGAAAGGCGTTCGCTGTCCGATGGAACTTTCGACTTATTTCCGTATCAATGCGGCAAATACAGGGCAGTTTGAACGTACTTTGATCGTGGCCGATGAAGATTCGTATGTCTCTTATCTGGAAGGATGTACCGCACCGATGCGTGATGAAAATCAGTTGCATGCCGCCATTGTGGAAATCATGGTGCATGATCGGGCTGAAGTGAAATATTCTACTGTTCAGAACTGGTATCCGGGTGATGCCGAAGGAAAAGGAGGTGTTTATAACTTTGTGACGAAGCGTGGTAACTGTAAGGGAGTAAATAGCAAACTTTCGTGGACACAGGTAGAGACCGGTTCGGCGATTACCTGGAAATACCCTTCCTGCATTCTTTCCGGTGATAACTCTACAGCCGAGTTTTATTCGGTGGCAGTGACAAACAATTATCAACAGGCAGATACCGGTACGAAGATGATACATCTTGGAAAGAATACCCGCAGTACGATTGTAAGTAAGGGAATTTCGGCCGGAAAGAGTGAGAACTCCTATCGTGGTCTGGTTCGCGTATCCGAGAAAGCGGATAATGCTCGTAATTATAGTCAATGCGACTCACTGCTGTTGGGCGATAAATGTGGCGCCCATACTTTCCCTTATATGGATATTCATAATGAGACGGCTGTAGTGGAACATGAAGCTACAACCAGTAAAATCAGTGAAGACCAGATATTCTATTGTAATCAGCGCGGTATCCCGACTGAGGATGCTATCGGGCTTATTGTAAACGGATATGCCAAAGAGGTGCTTAACAAGCTTCCGATGGAGTTTGCCGTGGAGGCACAAAAACTACTGACGATATCGTTGGAAGGCAGCGTGGGATGATTGGACGGTCAGACGATTTACGATTTACAATTGAAACTGGATTGTAAATGCGGATCGTCTTAGAAGTATTACCAATCGTAAATCGTAAATTGTAAAATCGTAAATATAATCATGTTAGAGATAAAAGACTTACATGCCAGTATTAATGGCAAAGAGATATTGAAAGGCATCAACCTGACTGTGAATGCAGGAGAAGTACATGCTATCATGGGGCCCAATGGTTCGGGTAAGAGTACGCTTTCTTCCGTGCTGGTGGGCAACCCGGCGTTTGAGGTGACGAAGGGGAGTGTGACTTTTTATGGTAAGAATCTGCTGGAGTTGAGTCCGGAAGACCGTAGCCATGAAGGCATTTTCCTTAGTTTCCAGTATCCGGTAGAAATTCCGGGAGTGAGTATGGTGAATTTCATGCGTGCGGCTGTGAATGAACAACGTAAGTATAAGGGACTTCCTGCCCTGACGGCCAGTGAATTCTTGAAACTGATGCGTGAGAAACGGGCGGTGGTAGAATTGGATAACAAGCTTGCCAACCGTTCGGTGAATGAAGGCTTTTCCGGTGGCGAGAAGAAACGTAACGAAATATTTCAGATGGCTATGCTCGAACCGCGTCTCAGTATCCTTGACGAAACAGATTCCGGTTTGGATATCGATGCACTTCGTATCGTAGCTGAAGGGGTTAATAAATTGAAAACTCCCGATACGAGTTGTATCGTTATCACTCACTACCAGCGTCTGTTGGATTATATCAAACCGGATGTCGTACATGTGCTTTATAAAGGACGTATCGTGAAGACCGGCGGCCCGGAACTGGCGCTTGAGTTGGAAGAGAAAGGATACGATTGGATTAAGAAAGAGGTTGATGATTTATAAATCATAATCTATAACTCATAAATCAATAAGATGACTGTAGAACAACAATATATAGATTTATTTTCTCAAACGGAAGCTATGATTTGCCGGCATAGTGCTGAGGTGATGAATGCACCGCGTGCTGCGGCTTTTGCCGATTTCGAGCGGTTGGGGTTTCCGACACGCAAGCAGGAGAAATATAAATACACGGATATCAGCAAATTCTTTGAACCCGATTACGGACTTAATTTGAACCGGTTGGAGATTCCGGTGAATCCTTATGAGGTGTTCAAATGCGATGTGCCGAACATGAGTACGTCTTTGTTCTTTGTGGTGAACGATGCGTTCTATAGCAGGAAGCTGCCTAAATCTCACTTACCAGAGGGAGTATTGTTCGGTGGATTGAAAGAAATGGCGGAACAGCACCCTGAGTTGGTGAAGAAATATTATAGCAAACTTGCTGATACTTCAAAAGACGGAGTGACGGCTTTCAATACAGCTTTCGCTCAGGACGGAATATTGATGTATGTGCCTAAAAATGTGATCGTTGAAAGACCTGTTCAGTTGGTAAATATTTTGCGTGCCGATGTTAATTTCATGGTAAACCGTCGTGTGCTGATAATCCTTGAAGATGGAGCGCAGGCACGTCTGCTGATTTGTGACCATGCTATGGATAATGTAAATTTCCTGTCAACACAGGTTATCGAGGTGTTTGCCGGAGAGAACTCTGTATTCGATCTGTATGAACTGGAAGAGACGCATACAAGTACGGTACGTATCAGTAACCTTTATGTACGGCAGGAAGCAAACAGTAATGTACTGTTGAATGGTATGACATTGCACAACGGTACTACCCGTAACACTACTGAAGTGACCCTTGCCGGAGAGGGAGCGGAAATAAATCTTTGCGGTATGGCCATTGCAGACAAGAACGAGCATGTGGATAATAACACCATGATAGACCATGCAGTTCCTAATTGTACCAGCAATGAACTGTTTAAGTATGTACTTGACGATCAGGCTGTCGGTGCTTTTGCCGGATTGGTATTGGTACGTCCGGATGCACAACATACAAATTCACAGCAGACTAACCGTAATCTGTGTGCTACACGTGATGCCCGTATGTATACACAACCGCAGTTGGAGATCTATGCCGATGATGTGAAGTGTTCTCATGGCGCTACGGTAGGTCAGTTGGATGAGGGTGCCCTTTTCTATATGCGTGCGCGTGGTATCTCGGAAAAGGAGGCCCGCCTGTTGCTGATGTTTGCTTTTGTGAATGAGGTAATAGATACGATCCGTCTGGATGCCTTGAAAGATCGTTTACACCTGTTGGTGGAAAAACGTTTCCGGGGTGAACTGAACAAATGCCAGGGATGTGCAATATGCAAGTAAATTGGTGGTAACTAATTATTTATCACAACTCACTAATCATTACCATTATGGATATACAAAAGATACGTGAAGATTTTCCTATTCTTGACCGTACGGTTTATGGGAAACCTTTGGTTTATTTCGATAATGCGGCAACTACGCAGAAACCTCGTTTGGTGATTGATTCTATTGTTGACGAATACTACTCCGTCAATGCAAATGTGCATCGTGGAGTGCATTATCTCTCCCAACAGGCTACGGAGTTGCATGAGTCCTCCCGTGAGACTGTCCGTCGGTTTATCAATGCCCGGAGTACGAACGAAATCGTTTTTACCCGTGGTACGACAGAGAGCATAAACTTACTTGTTTCCAGCTTTGGTGAGGAATTTATGCAGGAGGGGGATGAGGTGATTGTTTCTGTCATGGAACATCATAGTAATATCGTGCCTTGGCAATTGCTGGCTGCACGCAAGGGTATTACCATCAAGGTGATTCCGATGAACGATAAAGGTGAGCTACTGCTGGATGAATATGAAAAACTGTTTTCGGAAAGGACGAAGATTGTCAGTGTAACCCAAGTTTCCAATGTGTTGGGAACGGTCAATCCTATTAAAGAGATGATTGCTACAGCCCATGCACACGGGGTGCCTTTCTTGGTGGATGCGGCTCAGTCTGTTCCTCACCTGAAAGTGGATGTACAGGAACTCGATGCGGACTTTCTTGTTTTTTCTGCTCATAAAGTATATGGACCTACCGGTGTCGGTGTTCTTTACGGAAAAGAGGAATGGCTCGATCGTCTGCCTCCTTATCAGGGTGGAGGGGAGATGATACAACATGTCTCTTTTGAGAAAACAACTTTCAATGAACTTCCTTTTAAGTTTGAAGCCGGTACACCCGATTATATAGGTACGACCGGATTGGCAAAAGCACTCGACTACGTCACTGGGCTCGGTATCGAAAATATTGCGGCCCATGAGCACGAGCTGACGGTTTATGGTACGAAATTATTGGAGGAGATACCCAATATCCGTATCTTTGGGCAAGCAGAACATAAAAGCAGTGTTATCTCCTTTCTTGTGGGGGATATTCACCATTTTGATATGGGAACTTTACTTGATAGGCTGGGTATTGCCGTGCGTACCGGGCATCATTGTGCACAGCCTTTGATGCAGCGTCTCGGTATAGAGGGTACAGTGCGTGCTTCGTTTGCCATTTACAATACGAAGAAAGAGGTAGATGCACTTGTAGCCGGTATAGAGAGAGTGAGTAAGATGTTCTGATTTGGATCGGTAAAATATGGCCGTAAGGCGTAAATAACATAGACTATGAAACATAAACTGCTAAACTATTTTTGTTTGTTTTTTATTTTGGCATTCGTTGCCGGATGTGAAGATAAGGAGGATATTTTTACTCCGAAAACATATAATGTATCGGGTAAGGTAGAAAAAGGGCCTTTTATTAATGGTTCTAAGATTACTGCACAGGCGTTGGATAAGAATTATAATCTGACCGGTGAAGTCTATCAAGGCGTTATTACTGATAATGACGGTTCCTTTGATTTCGGTGAGATTAATTTGAATTCTCCATATGTGTTGCTTACGGCTGACGGGTATTACTTTAATGAGGTGTACGGTGAATTGTCTGATGGTCAGATATCCATGCAATCGATTGTAAATTTGACTGATAATAAACAGGCTAATGTTAATATCCTTACTCACCTGAAGACGCAACGTATGATGCAGCTTATCAGAAACAATATCATGGATTTTGATGAGGCTGATGCGAAAGTACAGAAGGAGGTTTTGAGAAATTTTGGTTTGGAGCGCTATGCCGATCAGGATGTTTGTAATTTCTCTATTGCTTCCGGAACAGAGGAGGCCGGTGCGTTGATTGTCGTTTCATCTGCTTTGTTGAAAGATCGTAGTGATGCCGAATTGACGGAATACCTTGCTATGTTGAGTTCCGAATTCAAAGCGGAAGGTAGGTTTATGGATGATACTAAAGAGAAAATCCGAGAGAGTTCCATGTTATTGAAAGTAAATGAGATTTCGGATAATATCATTAGACGCTATAAAGATTTAGGTGTGGAAGTTACTGTTCCCAATTTGAATTATTTCATTGATTGGGATGGAGACGGTATTGCCGGCAATGAACCGGATGCCGGTGGTGATGTGACACTGACTCTTGATAAGGAAGAATTGGAAATCCCTGCTGAGGGCGGGACTTTCCGTGTTAAGATAGACTGTAAGGTGCCGGTTACTTTGGAAAAACCGGCGGGTATACCCGGAGAGTCTATATCAGTGGAAACCTTGAAGATTTTTAAGTTTTCCGATATCGATTATACGGGAACCATTCAGGAAAATGAGTTGGAGATTGTGGTTCAACCGGCTGCCGGTGCTTTGGTGAGAGATAAAACGATTACGGTTTATACTACGAGTGGAAGGCTTTCGGTAGATCTTAGACTTACGCAAAAAGGAGATCCGTCTAAACCGGTGGAATTTGGAGAGGATGGTCAGAAAGTGATTACCGGCATAGCTCTTATGATGGCAACTTCTATGCAGGATTTCTCTAATTTGGATGGCTACTATACACAAAGTTTTGACGGTAGAAGTACGGCTTATCGTTTTATTTACGAACATACATTGACACCTTCTGACAGTAAACTTTATAGTGTTTGGGGCAATGTGTATAGTACCATTAGCAGAATTAAAATATTTGATAGTTTGCTTGAAAGGAGTGGAGTGACTGAGATTCCGCCTTTTATGGCTTACATCCATCAATTGGCTGCCGTTCAGTATTTTCAGTTGGCATCTTGGTGGGAGAACGTTCCTTATGTGATAAGTTATGATAATTCGTTTGCTGTCACCAAGCAGTTGGTTAGTAGAGACTTGTTCGCGAATTTAGTGGAGGATTTGAATTATTGTGTGGAACACAGCAAACTGGAACCGGGTAAATTTGACTCTTCGGAAAGTTTCTTATATCCATCACAAGGCGCTTCGTTGGCTTTATTGGCAAAGATGTATCTGCATCAAAAGTCTTATGATCAAGCTTATGCTCATTTAAAACGAATCATTGATAGCGGTGTATATGCTTTGGAACTGTCTTCGAGTGCTTCTCTTACCCGAAATTCAAGAGAACTTATTTGGGGGTTGTTGACCAGCGCACAACCGGAATCGTATGAAAATGTATTGAAAGAGAATGATTATGTGCCTTTCGTTACTTACACTGAGGTACTGCTGTCTGCATCCGAGTGTGCTTATCGTTTGGGTAATCAAGGCGAAGCTATGGATTATCTGAATCGTGTACGGCAAGCCCGTAATTTACCGCCGGTCAGTGGAGCCGATTTTATTGAATCTTTGCGTTCTACCTGGCAAAGTGAGTTGAAAGGCTTTGGCAGTTACTTCGCTTTCTTGCGTCGTAATGATCTTGCTACCGGACAGTTGAAGATAGAGAGCTATCAGCAGCTTCTGCCTATCCCTCAGCAAGAGATAGATTATCCGGATTCGAAACTTATCCAGAATCCCGGATGGGGAAAAAAACAGGAAGAAACTGCAACTTTTTAGGTCGTTTGTACGTCTAATTTGGTACAAGTAAACTAAAAAAGAAAAGAGTATGTTAGTAACAACCACTCCCATTATTGAAGGGAAAAGAATAATTCGTTATTATGGTATCGTTTCCGGTGAGACGATTATCGGTGCCAATGTGTTTCGTGATTTTTTGGCGGGTATCCGCGATTTTGTAGGCGGACGTTCCGGAGCATATGAGGAGGTGCTGAGACAGGCGAAAGATACGGCAATTAGAGAGATGGAAGAACAAGCTGCCCGTTTGGGAGCCAATGCCGTTATCGGTGTCGATCTGGATTATGAAACCGTAGGAGGTAGCGGAAGCATGCTAATGGTAACAGCTACCGGAACTGCGGTAACCATCGAATAGAATATAAAACTCCCCCGATTGTCAGGCAGGAAATCAAACTGCACTCCAAAAGTTTCGTGGTTAACTTTTGGAGTGCGGTTCAAAAGCCGGTATCGGGGGAGTTTTAGTCTCTTTGTGTGACCTTTTTGTTTTATTTAGTGTGAGCAATGGTCGCACAATCCTTTTATCACATAATTGATACTTTCTGCTGTAAAGTGCTGGGGAAGACTTACGGTGGGTATATGGATATTCCGCAAACAATATGTCCGATGACAGTTTGTACAATAAAAGTGTACATGTAAATCGTCAATATCACAATTACATTCATTGCCGCAGACTGCATATTTCAGTGAACCGGAACCGTCGTCTATACCATGTATCAGATGATGTTTCAGAAAGAGGTTGATGGTACGTGATAGTGTGGATTTATCCACTGTATCCAAGTATGTTTCCAGGTCGAGCAGGCTGAAAGCACGGTCAAACTGCATCATGGCGCGAAGGATAAGCAACCGCATGGCAGTCGGCTTGATGTTCCGTTGCGCCAGTTTTTTCAAATAAATATCTTCTTCCATAATAAGTGTTCCTTTTTTACGGTATTTTACTTTTCCCGAATACCTTTCTTTCCCCGATAGAACAATTTCCATCTTTCCACAGGAGGTTAGAATTTCTTTTTCTGTATCCGTATGGCATTAAGGATCGCGATTAAAGCAACTCCGACATCGGCGAAGACCGCTTCCCACATGGTGGCTATGCCGATAGCGCCTAATAGCAGCACTGCGAACTTAACCCCGAAAGCGAGAATGATATTCTCCCATACAATGCGTCTCGTTGCACGGCCGATACGAATGGCGGTAGCTACTTTGGCGGGTTGGTCGTTTTGTATAACGATATCTGCAGTTTCGATAGCCGCGTCACTTCCCAACCCTCCCATCGCTATGCCGACATTACTCATGGCAAGTACAGGTGCATCATTGATACCGTCTCCCACGAAGGCGATACGATTGGAGGGATTGGTTTTTAATGCTTCAATATGAGCAACTTTTCCTTCCGGTAATAGATCGCCGTATGCCTGTGATATCCCTAATTCCGTCCCTAATTTAGAAACAATTGCTTGTTTGTCTCCAGATAAGATCTGTATATTATCAATATTTAATGTTTTTAGCTCTTTGACGGCGGTTATGGCATCTTCTTTCGGAGTATCCGATAACAGCAGATAACCGGCATAGACACCATCGACAGCACAGACAACAATGGTATCTGCTATCGTGTTCAATTCCATAGGATAGGCTATTTGATAACGGGAGAGCAGTCGTGGATTTCCTACCAATACTTTGTGTCCGTCCAGATATACTTCCAGCCCATGCCCGGGGATTTCCGTTGTGGCGGAAGACGGGAGTAGGGGGATTTCTTTCTTATAGGCATATTCACTGATGGCGCGGGCTATCGGGTGGGTGCTCTGTTGTTCGGCAGAGACGATGTATCGTAATAATTCTTCTTGGGTAGATAAGACGCTTTCTACGTGTTGTACTTCGAAAACTCCTTTTGTCAGCGTACCTGTTTTGTCGAATACCACTGTGTTTATTTGTGTGATGGCATCCAGGTAGTTGCCACCTTTAAATAGGATACCCGCGCGAGAAGCGGCTCCGATTCCTCCGAAGTATCCTAACGGGATACTGACAACGAGTGCACAAGGACAAGAGATTACCAGAAATACCAGACTTCTATAGAGCCAGTCTCTAAATATATAATCGAATGCCGGCATGCCCAGTGAGTACAAGAAAGGAATCAGAACAATCAGTACGGCCAATCCGGTTACAATGGGTGTATAAATGCGTGCGAATTTCCGGATGAACAGTTCTACGGGAGCTTTCCGTTCGTTTGCTTCCTGTACCATGACAAGTATTCGTGCAAGTGTACTTTCATTATATGGTTTACTTACAATGAGCTGTATCACACGGTCGGTGGCAATCATACCGGCAAGTACCGGTTCTCCCTTGCGGATGGTGCGCGGGCGGCTTTCACCTGTTAAAGCAGCAGTATTGAATGAGGCTTGTTCGTTTTGCATTGTTCCGTCAAGAGGGACGCGTTCTCCGGCTTTTATTTCAATGAGTTCATTTACGTTTACTGTTTCTGGATGTACTGTTTCGGGCTGCCCGTTACGTATCACGGTAGCTGTCTCCGGGCGTACATCCAATAGGGCTTTAATATTTCGTTGTGCATTCCCTACCGCACGGTCTTGAAAAGCCTCACCTATGGAGTAAAAGAGCATTACGGCTACTCCTTCAGGATATTCGCCGATACAAAATGCACCGATGGTAGCAATTCCCATCAGCATGAATTCGTTGAAAAAATCTCCTTGACGGAGCTGTTCGAAAGCTTCCCGCAATACAGGCCAGCCTGCGATGAGGTAGGCGATCGCATACCATACCAATGCACTACCCGGCAGGGTGAACCAACCGAAATGATTCATTCCCATTCCCGTTCCCAACATTATAAGACTGATAATGACGGGTAGGTTTTTACTTTTCTTCTTCTTTTCCTCCTGTATATGACAACCGGAGTGATGATTACAATTACATCCCATGACTTTTTTTCTTTTGTTGATGCAAAGGTAGGAGATTTGTGGTGCAACTGTGTTGCAAACCAGTACAAGGACGAATTTATTGATTGCCGTCTCTATATAGCCTCAGTTCGATATAATCATGATGCTACATCGCTTTTTGGAAGATAGGGAAACTATGTGGAATAAAAGTTATATCGGATCCAAGTTGAATACGGATTGTCAAGGGAGAGGCTCTCTCTCGTTCGAAATGATTTCATTGTAGTCCGTTCGAAAAGAAAGCAGAGTGTGACCATCGAAATTTCTTTAATTTTTATTTGCCTATTTCATTTAGAATCAATACTTTTATCCTTTCGTTAAACCTCTAATATTTATTCTATGGATAGCTTGCTTTTCTGGTTGGTTCCGGCCGCCTCTGTATTGGCTCTCTGCTTTGCTTATTATTTTCATAAGCAGATGATGAAAGAGAGTGAAGGTACTCCTCAAATGATTAAGATTGCTGCTGCTGTGCGCAAAGGTGCCATGTCTTATCTGAAACAACAGTATAAGATTGTGGGGTGGGTGTTCTTCGGTTTGGTAATATTGTTTTCAATTATGGCCTATGGCTTTCAAGTACAGAATGCGTGGGTACCTATTGCTTTTCTTACAGGAGGTTTTTTCTCCGGATTGTCGGGATTCTTGGGGATGAAGACAGCTACTTATGCCTCTGCCCGTACGGCAAATGCGGCTCGTAAATCTTTGAATGCCGGGTTGCGGATTGCATTTCGTAGCGGGGCAGTGATGGGATTGGTGGTGGTAGGTCTCGGCCTTCTTGATATATCTTTCTGGTATCTGCTGTTGAATTGGGCCATTCCTGCGGATGTATTGACTCCTACTCATAAACTATGCATTATTACTACCACTATGCTTACTTTTGGTATGGGTGCTTCTACTCAGGCATTGTTTGCCCGTGTGGGTGGCGGTATTTACACCAAAGCAGCCGACGTGGGGGCTGATCTTGTAGGTAAAGTCGAGGCTGGTATTCCTGAGGACGACCCGCGTAATCCGGCTACAATTGCTGATAATGTAGGTGATAATGTGGGTGATGTAGCCGGCATGGGTGCCGATCTTTATGAATCCTATTGCGGATCCATTTTGGCTACTGCTGCTTTGGGAGCCGCCGCTTTTATGCATACAGGAGATACAGTCATGCAGTTCAAAGCAGTTATTGCGCCTATGTTGATTGCGGCTGTAGGGATTTTACTTTCCATTATCGGTATCTTTTCTGTCCGCACGAAGGAAGATGCCAAAATGAAAGACCTCTTGAATTCTCTTGCTTTCGGAACAAATCTCAGTTCTGTTTTAATCGTTGTGGCCACTTTCTTTATTCTCTGGTTGTTGCAACTCGATAACTGGATGTGGATTTCCTGTGCTGTAGTGGTGGGATTGATCGTCGGTATTGTTATCGGGCGTTCTACCGAATATTACACATCACAATCCTATCGTCCGACACAGAAATTGAGTGAAAGCGGTAAGACAGGGCCTGCTACCGTTATTATTTCCGGCATTGGTTTAGGTATGCTTTCCACGGCTATTCCGGTTTTGGCAGTGGTGGTAGGTATTATTGCTTCTTTCCTGTTTGCTTCCGGTTTTGATTTCGACAATGTCGGCATGGGGCTTTATGGGATCGGTATAGCAGCTGTCGGCATGCTTTCCACTTTAGGAATCACCCTCGCTACCGACGCTTATGGTCCTATTGCAGATAATGCGGGTGGTAATGCCGAGATGTCTGCTCTCGGTGAGGAAGTCCGTAAACGGACGGACGCCCTTGATTCGTTGGGTAATACGACCGCAGCTACCGGCAAGGGCTTTGCTATCGGATCTGCTGCTTTGACCGGACTTGCTTTGCTTGCTTCTTATATAGAAGAGATACGCATCGGATTAACCCGTCTCGGTACCATAGAATTAACGATGCCAAATGGTGATATTATTGCAACAGCTAATGCTACTTTTGTCGATTTCATGAACTATTACGATGTTACCTTGATGAATCCTAAGGTACTTTCCGGCATTTTTATTGGTTCTATGATGGCTTTTCTCTTCTGTGGATTAACAATGAATGCCGTTGGACGAGCTGCCGGGCATATGGTTGATGAGGTTCGCCGTCAATTTCGTGAAATAAAAGGAATTTTGACCGGAGAAGCAGAACCGGATTATGACTGTCTCTTATACACATCTCCGAGCCCACGAGACTAGCGCTCATCT
>OWHU01000886.1_pt1 | contig 15114 bp, 10 predicted proteins | sample 1732671 | NCBI WGS metagenome assembly OWHU01 (sample SAMN05065740, study PRJEB22554) | human gut metagenome | biome: ENVO:2100002; feature: ENVO:00000062; material: ENVO:00002003 | host: Homo sapiens | place: USA
GCGCTAGTCTCGTGGGCTCGGAGATGTGTATAAGAGACAGCTTCCGGCTCCCAGCCGCACTTGTCGCACTTATACTTGGGCGTACCGGCGGGCTTTGGTTTGCCGCACTCGGAGCAGAAGCGACCCTTGTTCACTGCGCCGCAGCTGCAAGTCCAGCCTTCTGCTGCCGCCGGGCGGGGCTTGCCGCACTCCGGGCAGAACTTGCCGGTGACGGTGGCACCGCAGCTGCAGGTCCAGCTGTCCGCAGCGGGCTTCGGCTCCGGCTTTTTGCTGCCGCATTCCGGGCAGAATTTGCCGGTAACGGTAGCGCCGCAGCTGCACTGCCAGCTGTCCGCCGGGGCGGGTGCGGGACGGCTGACCTGCTGGGGCGCGTCCACGCTGTCCGGACGGGCCTGCTGGCCCATGGCGAACAGGTTCTGGGCGCTCATGCCGCCCATGCCGCCTGCACCGGCTGCCATGCCCATGCCCATAAAGCCGGTCATGGCACCGGCGGTGTTGCCGGCGGCGGTCTTCATGGCGTCGATCTGACCACCCACCAGACGGGCGGCAGCGGTGGTGGGATCGGTGGTCATGGCGTTCTCTTCCCACTCGGTGATCTTCTTCTGCTGCTCCTCCGGGATGGACAGGGAGTTGATGTTGAAGGAGAACACTTCAATGCCGCGCTTTTTGCGCCAGACATTGGACAGCTGCTCGTTGAGCGCCTCGGAGATCTCCAGCGTGTGGGCGGGGATCTCGTAATACTGCACCTTGTTGGCCGAAAGGGTGGCCAGAGCGGGCTGCAGGGCGTTCATCAGCTCGCTCTTCAGCCGGGGTGCAATCTCGGATGCGTCATACTGGGTGGAGACGTTGCTGCACACGTTGGTGTAGAACAGCAGCGGGTCGCAGATGCGGCAGGTGAAGCTGCCGTTGCACCGCAGGTTCACCGAGAGCTTGTAGCCCCGTTCCTCGCTGACCACCACCCGGAAGGGGATGGGAGTGGCGGTGCCGTACAGGATCTCGCCCAGCTCCTTGGTGTTGATGTAGTACACCCGCTGATCCTTGCCGGTGTCGCCGCCGTAAGTAAAGCGCTTGGCTACGGTCTGGAATGTTTCCGCCAGACTGTCGCCGAAGTTGCCGGTAAAAACGCTTGGCTCGGTAGAAGCATCGAAGGTGAACTCGCCCGGCTCAGCGCACACCTCCACCACGCGGCCCTGCTCCACGATGAGCATGCACTGTCCGTCTGCCACGGCGATGCCGCTGCCGTTGGTGATGATGTTGTCCTCGCCGTTGTTGGAGCTGCGGCGGGAGGTGCGCTTCTGGCCCTTGACCATCAGCACATCCTTGTCCAGAGAATCGCAGTAGAAAAATTCCTTCCACTGGTCTGCAAGGGTTCCGCCCAGTGCGCCCATACCTGCTTTGATAAGACCCATAGTAATTTCCTCCTGTTATTTGTTTGGTGTAAGCGACAACGCTTTGTCATCGCATTGCGTTCGGTTTCGATCACGGTACAAGGGTTAGATCTGGGGAGTCGTTTTTCCAGTAAATGGGACGCGTGTCCCGGTCAAACAGCACTTCTCCGGCGCGGTATTTCAGGCTGCAGCCGCTGGGGCTGCCGTCATCGTTCAGCAGAATGGCCCAGAACTCGCACGGCTTGCCGTTCTGATCGGTCAATGTAAAATGCAGCTCGGTGCCGTCCTCGGTGCGGCCCTGCGTTCCCTCTGCGGTGCCGGTCAGAATGCCGCTCCACCCGTCCCATTCCACGCTCATACAGCAGTTGCCGTCCGGCAGGAAGGTCATCCAGCGGATACCCTTTGCGGTCTCGTCTCCGGCGCGGTATGTTCCCCACAGCCTGCGGGGAATGGCACTGAAGCCGATGTCGTCCCACGCGCTGGTGCGCCGGAACAGATACCACACGGTGCTGCCCTTTTTCGGGCCGGTAGAGCGCATCAGCAAAGCGCCGTCCTCCATCATGGAGATGATCCAGCGGCTTCTGCCGTCCTCGCTGAGGCTTGTCAGGTTCCAGCCCTGACTTTTTTCCCCATTCCAGCCGGTCACAGCTCCGGCATTCAGTTCACCGGTGCGGACCTCGGCGGCGGACTGGATCTGCGGGCTGTGGTATTTTTCCTGTATGAAGACGGCGTTCACCATGCCGGTGATTTCGGCCTTTTCCAGCCGCAGGGTGCAGCTTTCGTTGCGGTCGGCGGGGGCATAGCTTTCCCCCTGCGTCACCGCCGTGACTGCCATCCACTCGGCCAGCACCTGCCACTCCCAGTCCGGTGGCAGCGGCTGCGCGTCCAGCGGGATGACCGGGGCATCGTTCACAAACTCTCCCTCGGACGCGCTGAGCCTGTGGACCACGAAGGAAATGTTTCCCTTACCGTCCAGCGAAAAGGGCAGCTCGTCCAGCGAAGTCCACCATGCGGTGTTTCCCTCTTTCAGGCTGCCGGTGGGCAGCAGTCCTCTCTCGATGGCGGCTTGACGGTCCAGCTCATCCCGGCGCTTCACATCACGGTACAGCGCTTCTTCCAGCGCGGCGGGGTCTGCCTCCATGCGCTCCAGCATCTGGGTGACGGTCAGCTGGTTTCCACTTTCAAAGTCGAAGCACCAGCCGTCGTAGAAGGGGGCATCGGTACCGCCGTAGCTGCTGCTGACCACAAGGCTGACACAATCGTCATACCAGCTTGCTTCCCAGTTCATTTCAATGCTGAAATCCCACACGGCCGGGTCGGCTGCCTCCGGGCGGTCTACGTACTCCTGCACATCGTATTCGTAGTAGCGGGCGATCTCGGCGTTGATGTGGGCAGCATCGGCGCTGTCGCACTCCAGCCGGGGCAGATGGATGTTCAGCCGGACAGTGCCGCCGTTCTCTGCCTGCACCACCTTTTCAAGGGTGTACTGCTCGGTGATCATCACGGTGGCGTGCATGGAATCCGGCGGGGTCGATTTCAGTTCCCGGCTGCCAGCCGGGCGGGCAGAGGCTGCGGTCTTTGCCCCGCAGCCTGCCAGCAGCGCTGCCAGCAAAGCCGCCAGCGCGCCGCACAGTGCCAGGTGTTTCATCTTGCACCTCCTGCTCGTTTATCAGCCGTAGCTGTGGGTCAGCACCAGCGGGACCGTTTCGTTCGTCAAGGGGTTCTGCCCGCTCAGGGGGGTAAGGATCAGGCAATCAATGCTATAATCAAGCTTCAATGCAGCGCTGAACGCAACCCATTCCGGGCCGTTTTCGGTGTCGCGGACAAGAGAGAAGCCCAGCGCGGTGCCGTCCGGGGTAGCGCCCAGATAGGTAACAGCACCCTGATAGAAATAGCGGTTGTTGTGGGTAGCCAGCTGGCAGCCGCCGCCTGAATTCAGGTCCAGCCAGCACCAGTTCTCCCCTTCCCCAAGGCTGAAGCTGCCGGTGGAATCTACCTGCTGCGGGCTGTTCCACTCAGCGGTCAGGGGGGCAAGCTCTGTTTCCGTACCGTCTGCACACAGCAGGCTGACCTCGGCGTCCCGCAGCGCCAGCGCAGTGCCGTTGTTGGCAATATAGATGGGGTCGGCACAGAGCAGGCTCTGCCCATACAGCAGGCAGTGCAGCACATCCACGTACTCCACAAAACCGTCCTCGGTAAGCAGGTAGACCACAGGGTGGAAGGACGCGCCCAGCTCACCGATGCACACATCTACATAATTATTATAGGCGTTGCGGATGGGCAGGGTGACATCGCCGTCCAGACGGATATCATAATCCTCTGCCCATGCGATGATCTCGGGGGTGTGTTTGATGGTAACGGTGCGGATGTCGCCGTCCAGCAGCACCGAAACGCTTCCGTAGGTATCGGTAAGCACCGGCGTTTTGGCAGGGGCGGCGGGGGTCAGCGGAAGCTCCACCTCCAGTGGCCGCCAGCCGCTGCCGGCGGTAGTGTGGTATCCGGCAACAAGGGTGACGGTATTTTCGTTTTTCAGCAGCACGGTCAGGTTTTCCAGCCCGTTGTCCCGCAGGGTATCGGCGCGCATCCCGGAAAGCATGCCGCTTTCCCGCAGGGAATCATAATATTCCTGCTGCACCATGTTGCGGTCAAAGGTCTGTATGGCGGCGCGGTACACTGCAAGCTGCGTCTCGTCCGGGTCCAGTCCCATGCGCATGAGCAGCTCGGTGACCGAAAGCTTGTGCCCGGCGGCAAAATCGAAGCACCAGCCCTGAGAATAGATGGGGTCTGTACCGCCGTAGTAGCTTCTCACCACAAGGCTTACGCAGTCGCCGTACCAGTAGGCTTCCCAATCGATGTAGGTCTGCGGGCACCATTCGTCCTGCGACACCTCAGCCTGCGGGTAGCTTTCATAATCCCGATATTCCTCCGCATACCTGGCGGCAAGCTCATCATTGATAGATTCAGCATCCGGGCTGTCGCACACAAGCTGCGGCACATGGATGGTCAGCTTCTCTGCGCTGCCCCACTCGCTCCGGACGGTTTTTTCCAGCGTGAATTGCTCCGTGATACGTTCCTTTTGGGCGGCAAGCGCCGGGGCATTCTGGCTGCTGCCGGTGCTCTGGCTGGCGGCAGCGGAGCCGGAGCTGCTTTTTGTGCCGCCACACCCGGCCAGCACCAGCGCGGCAGCCAGCACCAGCGCGGTAAGGCGTTTGTGTTTCATGGTCGTTCTCCTGTATTCTCAGTCGTAGCTGCGGGTCATTTGCAGCTGGGTCTCCCCCTCGGCAAAGGGGTTCTGCCCGTCGAGCATGGTCATGGTCAGGTTGTCGTACAGGTCCATCTTGAACGCTGCCACAAAGTCGAGCCCCGTGTCGGTAAAGATGGCCAGCACCATGCCCTCCGGCACCACGCCCAGATACGCGGCGTCGCCCTGATCGATGCGGCTGTTGTTCTGCACGCCCAGCTGAACGCTGCCGTCGCTGCTAAGCTCCAGCCAGTTTCCGTTGGTGCAGTTGAAGGAGCCGGTGATGGAATAAGGGATATCCTGCACGCTCCACTCTGACGACAGGTCAGCCAGCTCCAACACAGAGCCATCCTTCCGGCGCAGGTTCACCTTGCTATTGCCGCTGCGCTCCAGCGACACGCCGTTGTTGGCAATGTAGATGGGGTCCTGACAGATCATGGCGTTTCCGAACAGAAGGCAGCGCAGCACATCTACATACTCCACCACGCCGTCTTTGGTGAGCAGATAGACCACCGGGTGGAAGACCGAGTCGGTCTGCTGCCCGATGCACACGTCGATATACTCATTATAGATGCCAAGGATCGGGTAGGTGCGCGCCTGCTCCAGCCGGAGGTTGAGCTCGGTGTCCCAGGTGGCGGTCTTGGGTGCAGGGCTCACGGTGATGGTGGCCTGCGTCCCTTCCAGCTGCACCTGCACGCCGTCGAAGGTGTCAGTCAGCACCGGCTGCGCCTGCGGCTGGGCAGCGGTCTGCAGCGGGATCTCCATATCCAGCTGCTGCCATCCCGCTTCGGACGCGTAGCTGTATCTGCCCCGAATCACCAGCTGATTTTGCTCCGGCAAAAGCAGGCAAAGGTTTTCCAGTTCATTGTATTCCAGCGTGTCCATCCGCATTTGCGACAGTTCTCCGTCGAGACGCCAGCTGTCGTAATATGCGCCCTGCGCCATCTCCCGGTCAAAGGTCTGCATGGCCTGCCGCTGCATCTGCTGCTGCACGGTGTCCGGGTCCAGACCCATCCGCTGCAGCATCTCGGCTGTGGTGATCTGCTGGCCGGTGGCAAAATCGAAGCACCAGCCGCTGTAAAACCACGGGGCGGTGCCGCCATAGCGGTCGTGCATCACCAGACTGACGCAGTCGCCGTACCAGTAGGCATCCCAGCCTACACCGATCTGCGGGTACTCACTGCCCGGCTGTCCGGCCTCCTCGTAGGCCTCATATTCCCGGAAATGTGCCGCATAGATGTCGTTCAGTTCATCGTTGATGTAGGCGGCATCCGGGCTGTCGCATTCCAGCTGCGGCACATGGACGGACACATGGACGGAAATGTACTGCCCCGTGTCCTCCTCCCACACGCCCGAAACGTTCTTTTCCAGCGTGTACTGGTCGGTGATGCGCTCCTTCTGGGCCGTCTGCACCGCTGCGGCTGCGGCGCTTTGGGAAGCTGCGCCGGAGCTTTGGTCGGCAGCGGCGCTGGGGCCTGTGGGGGCCGCGGGGGCAGCTGCGCCGCCGCAGCCGGTCAGCCAGAGAGCCGCCGCCAGAACCACAGCAGCAAAACATTTGTGTTTCATGGGGGTGCTCCTTTCTATAAAGCCCCGGACACAGGGGGAGTGTGCCCGGGGCAAACAGGGGGATGTCTTGTTATCTTATGCCGTTTTGTTCCAGAACACGATAGCGGTCATGTAGGTCACATTGTCAACCACCGGGAGATAAATGCTGATGAACTCTGCCTTGCGGCTATTAGGATTGCTGTCCAACAGTTTCTCTACAAAAGCCAGAACGGCAGCATCTTCGCAAGAATACTTGTACTCCAGAGTCACCACATCATCGTGAGACCGATGGAGGATGCCGGCAGTACCTGCCAAACTGTCCACGCCGCCATACTTATGCATTTTCTTCGTAAACTCAATGATTCCATTCGAAAGCATATCACCGTCATCGGCTATCAGCTTATGCGGTGTCTCGTTGGCCTTTTCAAGAATATGCCCGTAAGCACTTATGAAGTCCACCGCATCCTGATTGAGGGTCAGCTGCTCATGGTCAACCTCATTTGCAGTAAACTTTTCCTTCCAGACCTTGTTGATGGCTGCCAGAAGCTCGGCTTCCTTGCCGGTGGGTACTGCGGGTGCGGAGGACCCGCCGCCGCAACCTGCCAGCGAGAGCGCCACAACGGCTGCGCCGGTAAGGGTGAGGAATTCGCGTCTGTTCATCTTTTTCATGGGGTGCTCCTTTCTGTTGGTCCCCCTGCTTTTTAGGGGGCTCTGGTTTTGGTATTCTCTGCACTTGCAGTCCGCTCCATCTTATGCTATCCTTATGAATAGAATCCGCAGTTGCCTGTTGACGTGTTTTGTACACAGTGACAGGCTTTCTGCACCGGCGCAGGACTTTTTCTGGTTGTACTGTACCATACCCGGGAAAAAATTGCCCCCTCAGAAAAGCCGTTTTTGGGGGGCAATTCCAAAAAAATTTTTGGGGCTTTGGGGCTTCCCCCTCAAAAAATCCCCCCAAAAAGCCCAAAATTGGGGGGATTTTGGGGTGTTTCCCACCAAAACAGGCAGCTGCAGCCCTGCCTGTGCCGGTTTTCCCCCTCTGGCTGCAATGTGTGGAAAGGAATCATGAAAAATGGAACGAAGGACATTTTTGAAGCTTGCGGCGCTCGTCCCCGGTCTGGCGCTTGCGGGCTGCGGCGGCAGCAAGACCCTGCTCTCTCCCAAGGACCCCACCATGCTCAGCATCTGGCATGTGTACGGCGAACAGGCAGACTCGCCCATGAACCGCCTGCTGACCGAGTTCAACGACACGGTGGGCAGAGAGAAGGGCATCCTGCTCAACGTGACCAACATGACCAACAGTGCCGCCATCGGCGGCCAGCTGCAGGATGCCAAGGCCGGCAAGCCCGGCGCGCTGGACCTGCCGGACCTGTTCTCGGCCCACCCCGCGGACGCCAGCGCTCTGGGCATCGAGAACCTTGTGGACTGGAACGACTGGTTCACCGCCGAGGACATGGCGGCCTATGTGCCCGGCTTTGTGCAGGACGGCATCATTGACGGGAAGCAGGTGGTGTTCCCGGTGTCCAAATCCACCCAGCTCATCTTTTTGAACGGCTCCCAGTACGCCCGCTTTGCGGCGGACACCGGGGCGCAGCTTTCCACCCTTGCCACATGGGACGGCTTTTTTGAAATGGCGGGTGCCTACCGGCAGTGGTCGCAGGGCAAACCCTTCTGCGCGCTGGATTACCCCCTGCGTCTGGTGGAGCTGAACGCGCTGGAGCAGGGCAGCGGCGAGCTGTACAAGGGCAGCTGGTACGATCTGACCAACGAGACCTTCCGCGCTTCGTGGATGGAGTTTGCCCGGGCGCTGGTGCAGGGCGATATTCTGATCTCGGACCTGTACTCCAACACGCAGGTGATGACCGGCGAGACGCTGGCGGGCCTTGGCAGCTCTGCGGCCATCCTTTATTACAATGATTTCGTCACCTACCCGGACAACACCACCGAGCCCACCGACCTGCTGCTGGCTCCCCTGCCCCACGCCGCAGGCACCGCCACGCCCCTGATGCCGCAGGCCGGTGTGGGCCTGTGCGCCTTTAAGACCACCGACCAGAAAGCCGAAGCCGCCGCCGTGTTCCTGCGCTGGCTCACCGAACAGCAGCGCAATCTGGAATTTGCCGCCGATACTGGCTACATGCCGGTGTCCAGCGCCGCCTTTGACGCCATTGCGGACTATCCCTTTGAGCAGCAGAGCTATCAGCGGCTGTACGACGTCTACAACGAAATGCGCATCCAGAACACCCCCCTGTCCGAACCGGGCATCGTGGGGTACCACGCCAAGGCCAAAACCTTGTACGACAGCCTGCGCCAGCGCCAGAAGGACTACCCCCAGCGCCTTGCGGGCGGTGAAACGCTGGAAGCCCTTGCCGAGGAAACATGGCAGCTGCTGTGTGACAATGCCTGAGCCTGCCGCTCAGCCGGAAAGGAGGGACTTTGATGCACTTTGTTGACCGGCACCGTGAAAAGATCCGCCAGAGCCCCATGAGCAGCCGGCTGCTGTGGGCCTGCCTGCTGCTGGTGGTGCTGCTGGTGTTGACCTTTGGTGCGGCACTGTTCCTGTTTGCCAGCCTGCACAACACCAAAAAGGACATCAGCCGCAGTCTGCAGATCCAGTTTTCGGTGTTCCAGAACGATATGGAGCGCTATTTTGACCAGCTGGCGGTCATGGGCGTGAACCTGTCCGAGGACATGAGCGCAGAGGTGGACGAGGAGCTTGCTCTGCGGCAGATGTCCTTTGCCCAGCTGAACGACTCCCCCGAGGTGCTGAACGCGCTGGAGGAGAAAATGATCGAGCCGCTGTGCCACCGTCTGCGCCAGACCGGCTGTTCCGGCGCTTTTGTGCTGCTGGATGCCACCGTCAACACCCGCATGGAGGGAGCAGAGCATTCCCGCGCCGGGCTGTATGTGCAGAAAAGCGGTGCCGACACCCCCACCGTGCCCCTGCTGCTGTACCGGGGCAGTGCGGAGGTGGGCAAGGCCCACAGCGTGATGCCCCACCGCAAGTGGCGCATGGAGTTCCAGACCGACCAGTTCCCGGACTACGACCGCTGGATGGCCCCCGGCAGCGCCCCGCTGTACCAGTCTTACACGCTGACCGAGCGGTTCGAGCTGCCCGGCACCTCGGAGGAGGTGCAGTTGTTTTTGCTGCCCCTGCGGGGGCGGGACGGCACGATGTACGGGCTGTGCGGCTTTGAGATCAGCGAGAGCTACTTCAAGCAGAACTTTGCCCAGCCCACTGGCTTTGACCGGCTGAGCTGCCTGCTGGCCCCGGCGGGGGACGGCCTTGCCGCCGATGCCGCCCTCAGCAGCGGCACCACCGGCGGCTACTACCATGCTCCCCGGAACACGCTGGTGCTGCGCAACATGGGCGACGGGCTGACCCAGTTGACCGGCCCCGACAGCGACTATGCGGGCATCTCCCAGCTGTGCCGCCTGAGCGAGAGCCAGTCCTACCGGCTGGCGGTATGCATCCCCATGGCAGACTACCGGAGACTGGTTTTTTCCGGCAATCTACAGATGCTGCTCATCGGCCTGTTCATCGCCTTTTTCGTGGTGTTCTGCTGCATGAACTTCCACCGGCGCATCCTCTCGCCGGCGTTCCGGCAGTTCGAGGAGGACCGGCGGGAGTCCCGGCGGCGGATGGACGAGCTGCAGCTGGAACGCCAGCAGATGCAGACCGAGCTGTCCCGACTGGCGGACGTGTGCCGCAACGAGTCGGTACCCGATGCCTTCCAGACCTTTGTGGCGGGCATCCCCACCCTGACCAAGACCGAACGCCGCATCTTTGACGGCTACGCCGCCGGGCTGCGCACCCGGGAGATCGCGCAGCAGCTGGACATCAAGGACAGCACCCTGCGCTTCCACAACAAGAACATCTACGACAAACTGGGTGTCAGCTCCCTCAAGCAGCTGCAGCAGTTCGTGGCGATCCTGAACTCCGGCAGCTGCAGCGCCCCGGACGAAAGCGGCCCCAAGAAGGCCCGCTGAATGGAACGTTCCCGCGCCGCAGCTTTCACCGGAAACAAGCAAAAATGAAGGGGCTATTGCAAAATAGCCCCAACGAAAAAAAGCGCAGCTTCTATTCATTCAGAGTAGAAGTTGCGCTTTTACGGTACATCGTATTTTATTGCAAATTGGGATGCGATACATCTGAACCCCAAGTGAGTACCATCTCAAGGGCCTGCAGCTCACTTGTCCGCCAATCATATTACATCCCAAATCGCTTCATCCTGAAAATCAGAGGCTTGGAGCCCATACTTGCGACCAAGAAAGTCCATCAGCATGACCGCACCTTATCAACTACTGGAGAAATAAAATAAGCGGTATCCACCAATTTCTCATTCAACGAGGACAAAGATAAAAACGCAGCGCACCCCCACTCTATGGGCTGCACTGCGTCTGAGCGTCTGGCGTCTTGCTTGATTTAATTATTCTGCCGCCAATTTCAAAAATTTCTTGTCCGACTGGATGCTCTGGGTCACAAACTTCCCATCCCGGAACAATGCGTATGTTGTGACAGGTGCAGGCACATTCTGGGCCGTCTCTTTCTCAGTGATGTGAACGGCTTTGAACGGGATCCCATGTTCCTTTGCAGCCTCCTGCACCTTTGGCACCCAATAATAGGTGTATGGGCACTGGTCGGTATAGTAGAGGACAAAGCCGTTTTCCTCCACCTTGGGATGCTTGGCACAGTCCTTGAATTTTGGCGGTCGGGCATTCTCTGCAAGGGGCAGATACATGAGGTTGATGCCGCAATCGGAGATGTCTGAGACCTTGAATCCCTTATGGGTCAAAAACTTGGGGTCCGCGAGAAATTCCCGTTTGCGTCCCTCGGCACACAGAATGCAAACGCCGTTTTTGCCCTGCGCCTTGGCATCCCGAAGGCATTCTTCCAGCAGATCGCTGGAATAGCCGTGACCTTTCAAGGAACCGGAGACCCACAGACAGTTGATATAAAGCCAGCCTGCTGCATCAATGGGCACCCATGCGTTTTCTGCCGGGATGTACTCGATAAAGCATTTGCCGCGCTCTGCACTGCGGTAAAAAACAAGTCCCTCCTCAAAGCGCTGCTTGAGCCATTCTTTCTTGGCAAGGCTCTGTTTGCCGGACATGGCACAACAGATGTGTTCCCTGTCGATGTTTTCTTTGGTAACTCTGATATAGTCCATCGAAGCACTCTCCCCTATCTTTGTACTTTTTCATACCTTCTCCGGCACAGCGACCTTTTCGTTTTTGGCTGTGGCTTACCGCATCCGTCCATCGCCGCCCATCAAGGCGGTCATTTCCTCGATGTAGTCCAGCGGGAACGGCGGAGCGCACAGCGGCTTCATGGCAATGCTCATGAGCTTCATGGGGTTGTCGTCTGCCGCCGCACAGTCTCCCATGCAGCGGCTTTTCAAAAGTTATAGCTTATTCTCCCAGCGCCGTCTCGATGTTCGCCAGCACCTTCTGGCTCAGCAGAACGAAAGCCTGCCTGGTGCGGCCTGCCGAGACACCCGGGCTGTGGACATTGGGCCGCCGGAAGAAGCCCTCGCTGACGAGGCCTGCGGCGGCGTAGGTATCGCAGAAGAAGTGGGTGCCGGGCTTATCCAGCCACTTTTCCAGCGCGGCGGAGTCAAAGCCGGGGCCGATGGAGGTATTGAAAAGGACTTTTCCCTCCCCCAGCGCCTCAAACTCCGGCTCACCCAGGAGCAGAACATTCTTGTTCAGACAGGTAAAGACCACTTCGCTCTCCCGGAGCAGAGCGTCCAACGGCTTATACTTCATGCCTGCGGCCTCGGCGTCGGGCTTATGGCTGCGGCTGTAGTAGGAGATGTCCGCGCCGAGGAAGTTCAGTGCATCGGCGATCATCCGGCCCGAAACGCCCAGACCCACGATACCCACCTTGAGGCCGTAAATTTCCACCGGCTCGTCGTGGAGCATCGGCATCCCGAAGCCGTGGAGCAGGCCGGTCAGCTCGTGGAGGACGTACTCCACCACGCCGCGGTCACCGTAGTCCCGGATGCCCAGCACCTTGATGCCCTTTTTCCGGGCAAAGGCGATGTCCACATTGGCGCTTTCCTCCGAGTAGAGGCTGCAGCACATCCCGATGTAGCGCAGGTTCGGGCAGCGCTCGATGACGTTTTTGCCCATGCGGGAGGTATAGCTCAACAGCGCCGCGTCGGCGTCTCCGATGCGGCGAACGATCTCTTCGTCGTCGGCGGGAATATCACGGTAAAGCTCGACCTGCTCGGCATACTGATGCAGCGCTTCCTCTGCTGTGGGGATGAGGCTGACCGGCTCGATGGCTACCAGTTTCTTGAACATGAGACTCCCTCCTTTTTAATAGAAGCAGACCGGCGAGGCGAGGTTGCGCAGAAGCGCCACGGCGCTCCAACCGGCGATGGCGCTGGTGGACGAGCAGATGTCCACCACGGCCTTCACGCCCTCGATCTCGGCAGTGATGCAGTGGTCGTCGCCCACCCAACCGGGTACGGAGTGCATGGTCACGCCGGTGATGTCGGGGCCGGTGGTGGCCAGCGAGGTGGCCACAGCGACGTTGACCCGGCGCGGGAAGGTTGCGATGGCTTCCTTGGCGCTGCCGGTGAAGACGGTAGTCTTCTCGGTGTCGGTCAGCAGATGGTCGGCCCAGACGGGGGTGTTGCGGAAGCCCTTCGCACCGGTGTGAGTCTCGATGCCGGCCTTCTCGTCCAGCTTCAGGGCCTCAGCCATGAGGGTGACGGTCTGCAATACGTCGAAGCCGCCGATGGCGCCGCTGGCCAGATGCACCTTTGCGCCGCCCTCCCGGGCCGCCTGTTTGACCTCTTTATAAAACGCGAGGTCGGCGAATGCACCGATGGACAGCACCACGAGGTTCACGCCCCGGCGCAGCACCGGAACGGCCATTGCGCGCACCGCTTCCACCGAAGCGGCTTCCACGATGTACTCCGGTTCCAGCGCCAGCAGAGCATCCACGTCCGCGCAGGCCGCACAACCCACGCTTGCCGCCGTCTTCTCTGCCGAAGCGAAGGTGCGGCTGGTGACACCCACCAGCTCGTAGTCTTCCAGCAGGCCCTTCTTCCACGCATCGGCCACGATATTGCCGAGGAAACCACAGCCCACGATGCCAAATTTCGTTTTCATGTTTCCGTTTCTCCTTTTTCCCGCCGGGTTGGCGGATTTTTCTTTTCCAGTATACCATGCCATGTGCAGAAAAGCAAAACCCGGCGTTTTTCATAGTTTTTTTGTCATTCACGCACGAAAATCAGCATTTCACGCAGATTTGCTTGCTTATTTCCCCAGAAATGCTATAATTGCATCAATCGAATGTCCATATTTTTTCAACATCCAAAGGAGGTTTTTGTATGCTCTCTTATCGTAAACTTGCCATGCGTGTTCTGGGTCGGCCTCTCAATACGGGGGGGGTATCAATTCACCCCGTCCGGCCTCTCAGCGGGCAGCGGCGCTTGTCCTGACCGCCGCAATGCTCACCACCCTTACCGCCCCGGCCTTTGCAGGGACATGGTACATCGAAGATGGTGACATTACGATTTCGGCGGGTAAGACCGAAGGGACGAACAAGGTCACACAGGGCACGACCACCGACGAGGAAGACACCAACACCACCATCACAAATCGTGACAAGGACACCCCTTCTTCCAACACTGTGACCATCAAGGCCGAAAATGAGAATGATAAGGTAGAGGTCAAGCTTGAGGATGTGAACATCGACGCCAGCAGCAGAGTCAATCCCAGTGCCACCACCCTTAACGATACTTCCTACGCAGCTGTAAACGTGACCGGCAAGGGCGATACCAATATCGAGCTGGATGGCGACAACGAACTGAAGAGCGGCCGTTATCGCGCTGGTTTGGAGCACAACCAAACTGCGGACAGTGAGGGTAATGTTACCAGCGGCAAGCTGACCATTCAGGACGACAAAGATAACGCTGGCAGTCTGACTGCCACGGGTGGAGAGTCCGCTGCTGGTATTGGCGGCGGCAACGCAAATGCCGGTCAAGTTACCATTACCGGCGGCAATATTACTGCCACCGGCGGCTATGGTTCGGCAGGCATTGGTGGAGGTTATGGACAGATTTCTCCAAATCCCAACGCTGGCGACGGAGACGTTACGATAAGCGGCGGTACAATTAAAGCGGCTGGCGGTACTTTTGGTGCTGGCATTGGCGGTGGTTACATCGGCGACGCCCATGTGACCATTACCGGCGATGCAACTGTGGAAGAAGTTCAGGGCGGTGAAGGTGCTGCCGGTATCGGCAGCGGTGCCTATGCTTCTATCGGAGAAGTAGAAATCTCCGGCAATGCTAAAATCGATAACGTAACCGGCGGCGATTATGGCGCAGGCATTGGCGGCGGTTTCAGCAGCCCATGGGACGGAGGCAGCCTTACCGGTAACGGTAAAGTGACCATCAAGGATAACGCCGTCATCAATAACGCACAAGGCGGCAGTTTAGGCGCGGGCATTGGCGGCGGTTATGGCGGCGGCTATGCCGGATTGGGTGATGTGACCATCGAAGGAAACACCACGGTCAACGCCACCGGTGGCGCTGGTGCCGCAGGCATCGGCAGCGGTGTTGATTCCGTAAATGATGCTGCTGGAAATGGCAACAAAATCACCATCCGCAGCAATGAGAGCGGCGCGCCCACTGTGAACGCGACCGGCGGTGAATCCAGCATAGACGAAGAAACTGAGGAAAAAATTCCCGGCGGCGCAGGCATCGGCAGCGGCGCGGGCGACGCCAAGGCAGACATCACCCTTGAGGGCAAAGTGACCATCGTTGCCAAGGCGGGCGAGGGCAATGCCGCCATCGGCGACATGAACGGCGAGCAGGTCTTCACCGGCCTCGACGGCTCCATCACCCGTTACGACTCTGAGGGCAATGACACCACCCTCCCCACCGACCCCGGCTACCCCTGTCTCTTATACACATCTGACGCTGC
>OWHU01000910.1_pt1 | contig 14724 bp, 8 predicted proteins | sample 1732671 | NCBI WGS metagenome assembly OWHU01 (sample SAMN05065740, study PRJEB22554) | human gut metagenome | biome: ENVO:2100002; feature: ENVO:00000062; material: ENVO:00002003 | host: Homo sapiens | place: USA
AGATGAGCGCTAGTCTCGTGGGCTCGGAGATGTGTATAAGAGACAGGTTTCAACGACTCATATAAGAAGATGCGTTTGATAAAGACGCAGAGGGGAGGTTGTACAAATGTGTGCTGACAGGTCGCATCTTTAAATCCTGTATTACTGACAAATATTAAATTTATCTAGGAATAACAGAATGTTGTGATGAAGGTGGGCCTGCCTTGGAAGTTATGTATCAACTCATAGTTAATATCTAACAATAAAATTATTTTATTAGACACATGAAGCTAACCCCTAGAAAACAATAAAAAGTTAAGTAAATCTCATGCACACTAATGCTATAAGTTTACGTTTATAAATTTCTAAATCATTTAAGACTAATTTCGTGCAAGTTGTGCTTTCAAAAGGAGGAAAAGTCAATATTTTTTGTGAGATGGGTATGTTTTTTGGCTACTAAACGACGGCATGGAATACCCTTTGACTCTGGTTTAAATTGATTGATGTCAATATTAATGAGGAGGGTAATGACAGGATATATTTTGTCTTTTACTGCGTGAGTAGGAAAGACAAGGACCAACCAAAAAATATTCCCAGAGGACAATGAAGATGAATAAGACCTTCAAGACGAAGTGGAGTTCGTCGCGTCAGCAATATATTGTTACCGATGAAAAGCATGTTCTCAAAGGTAAAGCATCCAAGAATACAGTGACCTTGGCTATTTCAGCCGTTCTTGCAATCGCGTCCGGCACTTCTGCGGCTGCGTATGTGGAAAAAGGTGTTGTAGGCAATCAGGCATCGTGGGAAAGTGCTGAATATCAAAAGGACTGGGGACTGGCAGCGATGAATGCCTCAAAGGCCTATTCTCTCGGCTTTAGCGGTCAGAATGTGGCTGTCGGCGTCATGGATTCCGGTGCTCTTTTACAGAAGCATCCTGAGTTGGCTGGAAATCGTTTTCATGCCTCTTCAGCCCAGGGCAAGTACGGCTCGACCGGTAATCGTTATCAGACAGGCGTCAGAGGAATAGGCGACGTCTTCAAAAACGGTGATTACAAGGAGGGCGAATCCTTTAATTTGGACGGCAACTTTATTGCCGAAAAGAACGACACTCACGGGACGCACGTGACGGGAACTGTAGGTGCCAATCGTGACGGCAGTGAATTTCATGGCGTAGCTTGGGGGGCCAATGTCTACGTCGGCAACTCCGGCGGAACGGACAACACCAACTATGGTCCATTCCAAGATTACAAGTACTTCCATGCAGCTTGGTCGTCTCTCGCGCAGGATTTAATTGCCGCAAATGGTACTGAACGCGGCGGTGTCATCAACAATTCCTTTGGTACCAATCTTCGTTATGGTGCTTCGGGCGGCACGTCGCTTCCAGTGAACTCTACTGCGCAGACGGAATATGAATACTTCCTCTTTAAGCAGGTCTATGGCGATAAAAAAACGTTTGTTGATGCAGCTTGGGATGCTGTTAAAGGCACCAATGTGGTTCAGGTCTTTACAACTGGCAACCGCGATTTTGCCAACCCTTACTATCGCCCGCTGTACCCGTATTTTTCCCCCGAAGCAGAACGGAACTGGATTGCAGTAGCTGGTCTGCAGAAGGATGGTGTCGGAACTGACGGTAAAGACACGTATAAATGGATCTCAAACTTCAATGAAGCTGGCAATGCGAAGTGGTGGACTATTGCAGCGCCGGGGCGTGATATTTACAGCAGTATCGTCTACGACGATCACTACGAAGATACTGATGCCCTGCATCCTCTGGGCACGCCGGGATATGCCTCTTACGGCGGTACATCCATGGCGGCGCCTCACGTCTCTGGTGCTATGACTGTTCTAATGTCTCGCTATCAGGATATGAATGCTATCCAGGTCCGCGACATCCTTTTCACGACGGCGCGCCATATTAATACGGACGGCTCTCTCTTCACTGGTTGGACTGCTGAAGACGGTGTGCCTGATGTTCTTTACGGTTGGGGTACGCCCGACTTGGATAAAGGCATGTTCGGTCCCAGCCAACTTCTGGGCAAGTTCGAATACAAGGTTAACAATCTGGACGTATGGTCGAACGACATCAGCCAGAAGGCTCTCGATGCACGCAAAGTTGAAGATCAGGCCTGGATGAAGGCCACAACGAACGGCACCGATACATCGGCAGTCTATGAGCTCGGTGAGGCTTATACCGGTATGAAGAATATCGAAAATGCCGTTATCAGCAAAGAAGATGCTGAGAAGTGGCGTCATGAGTACTACAAGAAGCGCGTAGAAGCCATCCAGAATAAGATCGACAATGGTCTTTATGACGGATCGCTGGTTAAGAACGGTGACGGTATGCTTGTTCTGACCGGCAACAATACTTTCCGCGGCGGCGTCACTCTTAATGAGGGCAGCCTTTATGGTTTCAACGACTCCTTCGGTATCACGGAGACCGCTGCGGGCAAGGCCAATGGCCTGGTCACCGTGAACGGCGGCAAGTTTGGCGTTATCAATAAGTACGACGACAAGCTCACACTGAAAGGCACAATCACTGACGGCGCATCTGATCATTCCGTCGATGCCGTGATCAATGCCGGCGGTACATTCCTTGTAATGGCCGGTCAGGACGTTGAGATGGGCACACTAACCTTCAAGGATGGTGCAGGCTACAGTGTCAGTTCGACTGACATTGATGTACTGAAAGCCGCTTACGAAGGTAATGCTCAGGCGGGTACTGTGAAGCTCGATAAGCTCACAGGTCTTGATGCTGCCGCTGCGAACCCCGACTATGCGCTTTTCAAAACTGAACTCACGTTCGACGAGACGAGCTCAATTCTGACAGGTACGCTTTCGGCAGATAAGAGTCTCTCATTAGCAAACTATGGGTCTGGCAACGGCCGCAAGATCGGGCAGGCGATTGATGCTGAACGCACCGGCGCTCTTTTCGAGAGCCTCCTCAGTGCCTCGAAGGCTCAGGTCGAATCGACCTATGCGTCTCTGGGTGACGATTTCTATCTCAACAGCCGCAATGCTTCCATCGTCAACGGCTTGACCCTCACACGCGCGGTGAAGGATCAGGCTGCCGGCATCGGTGAAGGCCGCGTTGTTGAAATGGCCGACGGCAATGGCCGTCTATGGGTGACGGGCATCGGCGCCTGGAGTTCCATTGACTACGGCAGCTCTGACATGGACAGCAACTTCTATGCCGGCCTTATCGGCGCAGAGGTTGATGTCGCGGATTCGACCAAGATCGGAGTTTTCTTTGGTGCTGGAACAACGGAGAACAAGGCGGGGAGCTTCAAGGTTGAAAGCAACGACATTCATGTTGGGCTCTATGGTCTGACGAACGTTGAAGACATCGCTTCAATCCATTATGGGTTCATCTATACCCATCAGTCTGTCGATGCGAACCGCACGCTGACCGTCAAGGATCTGGCGGGCTACAACAAGTGGTCGGGCGACGCTGATGTTACGCAGATCTTTGCTGAAGCTGCCTTCAAGGGTTTCAACACTGCGGCGTATTCAGTGGAACCTTACTTCGGCCTCGCATGGATTCATGCTGAATCAGACGGTTATTCCGAATCTGTCGGCGGCATGACTTTCACAACGAATCCTGAAGATCAAGACCTGCAGGTGAGCTCGCTCGGTATTCGAGCCGGTGTGCCGTTCAGCTTCGGTGCTGCCAAAGTTACTCTGAAGGGCGATCTTGCCTGGAACCACTTTTTCGGCGATACCGAAGCTGAGGCCCGCATGAATCTCGCCGGTTCGGGTACAGCCTTGATCAAAGGCGGAGAGCTCTCCGACATGGCGACGGTTGGTCTGGGTGTCGAAGCTCAGCTCAGCAAGACCGCCACGTTCGGACTTTCCTACACGGGTGCTTATGACGGCGATGTAACTATGCACGGTTTGCGGGCCAATCTGCGCTTTGTCTTCTAACTGATAACGCCTTATTCGAACTGGTCGACGTCTTGAAACGGCGACAGGGGAATTAGGCGATTAAAGAAACAGGACCGCTTCAGTTTGAAATGACTGAAGCGGTCTTTATGAACGCCGGTAGGGCTGGAGCAATGTTCAAGGAATAGGACTACATCGGGGTTGGCAGCCAGATAGTTCGTGGCGTTTGACCGTTGGCCGAACAAGCACTGAAGATTCAAACGTCACGCCATTCATGTTCATATGGCGAAAGGCTTTCGAGCCCTTTGCGCGTGGGTGCATAGAATGAACGATATCGAGCGTCTAGATCAGCGTCTGCTGCTGACGGAGTCTGACAAAGGGCACAACGCGAAGCCATATTGAATTTAGAAAGCCCAATCAAAATTATCAGAATTGTGTTGGCACTTGGCGATTGGGCTGAGACTGACAGCAGCTGTTTAAAAGCAGAGCAGGGTACTGCTGACAATCGCCGCCAGATAGGTGTATATTCTCTCCATTAAATAAACACATGTTCATTTAATGGAGAATGAATGTCATGCAGCGCAGAACCCTTCTGACTTCCGCCGTCGGGGCGGCCGTCGCAGCGACCTTTAGCACGACTGCAGGAGCCGTACAGAATCGCGTCACTGGATTACTTCCTAATGTGATTGATAAAAAGATCCGCATTTATGGCAACGACGCTTATCCCGTGCCGCACCGTCGTGCCATGGAGATTGGTGCCGTGCGCGCCCGCATGCCGCACGACTTCGTTCCGGGCAGGCGGTTTCTGCTTAAAAAGGGTGAAATAAGAACGCCCGGCGGAGCGCCGCTTGAAAGCGATGTTGTGCTTGAAGAAAATGTGGCTCTGAAAATGCGCGACGGCACGACCATCTATACCGATGTCTTCCGTCCAAATGATGATGGCCGCCATCCCGCGATTGTGGCCTGGAGTCCCTACGGCAAAACAGTGGGCGGTCAGCGTCTGGATGACGTTCCCAAGCGTTCGGGCGTTCCGCAGAATGCTGTTTCTGGGCTCGAGAAGTTTGAGGGCGCCGATCCGGCATTCTGGACAGCGCAGGGCTATGTTGTGCTCAACCCGGATCCCCGAGGCGTGGGGCATTCTGAAGGCGATATTTCCTACTGGGGGCGTCAGCTTGCTGAGGATGGATATGACTTCATTGAATGGGCGGCTGCGCAGTCTTGGAGCAACGGCCGGGTCGGCATGGCCGGCAACTCCTGGCTAACGGTTTCGCAGTGGTTTATCGCTGCAGAGAATCCTCCGCACCTTGCTGCCATTGCGCCGTGGGAAGGTTTCTGCGACCACTTTGAAGAACCGGGCACGCGAGGCGGCATCCCCGAGCCCGGGTTCCCGGAAGTGATCATCAAAACCTTTGCCGGTCCGAACTACATTGAGGATCAGCCGCGCATGATTGCCACGCACCTGGTAAAGGATGCGTATTGGGAAAACATGGCTGCGCGTTTGGAAAAAATCCAAGTGCCCGCTTATGTGGTGGCGAGTTATACCAATCCGGTGCATACACACGGCTCGTTTGCCGGCTTTATGCGGATTGCCTCCAAAGACAAGTGGCTTCGCGTCAACAACACCAATGAATGGTATGACCTTTATTCACCGAAGTACCGTGCGGAATTGCTGGCCTTCTTTGACCGTTATCTCAAAGGCATGGACAACGGATTTGAAAAGACGCCCCGCGTGCGTTATTCAGTGCTCGACTCGGGCGGCACCGCAGAGCGGGTGGATGTGCCTGCTGAGAACTGGCCGCTGCCGGAAACTACGCTTAAACGTCTGTATCTGGCCGAGGACGGTCGGCTGACGGAGTCTCTTGCGACGAATGCCTCGTCCCTGCAGTACGATTCGGCCTCCGGAAGCGTCAAGTTCCGCTACGTCTTCCCAGAGAATGCCGACGTGGTGGGATATATGCGTGCGAAGCTCTGGATGGAGACGCCCGAATCTGACGATATGGATGTTGAGGTGGTTGTCCGCAAAGTGTCGCCGACCGGAGAAGCCCTCCATCGTCCGATTCCAGAGTTTATTGCCCCCGATGCTGTCGCAACGGGAAGACTGCGTGCTTCAATGCGTGAACTCGACGCCAAGCGCACGACAGAGCTCGAACCTTTTTATGTCTACAAACACCCGAAGAAGCTCCGTCCTGGCGAACGGGTGCCGCTCGACATTGCCGTCTGGCCGATGGGCGAACATTATCGAAAAGGGGAGGTCTTGGAGCTTGAGGTGCGCGGCGTGAAGATTGTGCCCACGACCTTTGAAATGGGATTTGGCCGTCATCCCATTCCGGTGCCGGCTGCCGGCGGAACCTATGATCCGCTGCACCCGCCTGTCATGGAGGTGTTGGGAGGTGATGTGCCGGTGCCTGCGAGTGTTTCGGCAGCGACCGTGCCGACGCCGGCTTCGGCCAATCACGGCGCTCATATCGTTCATTTTGGCGGCGCCAATGATTCGTGGCTTCAAATTCCAATTTTGAAGATTTAAGCTCATAACGGCCAGTTCTGAGCCTCGAGGCGTTAGAGTTGAGTATTCCATCGTTCCGGCTGAATCAAATGAGCCGGAGCGATGGAGCTATTTTCATTTTTGAATGCCTGCATATTGAGGAACAGAGCATTATGGACTCCAGCGCAAGACCAACGCAGACCGAAGGAACCGTCCGCCGCCGCGGCAGACGTCCGGCCTCCGAAGTTTCGGGCCGCTCAATACTGCTTGAGACGGCGCAGCGTCATTTTTCACGCTGCGGGTTCGGGGGCACGTCGCTCAGAGCGATTGCGCGGGATGCCGACGTGACGCCGGCTTTGGTTTGTCAGCTTTTTGGCAGCAAAGAGGGACTCTATGACGCGCTCCTTGAGAAGCTCGCCTTAGATCAGCAAACACAGCTCGCCGAACTCGTTCGTCTTGCGGACCTTGCAGAACGTCACCCTAAAGCCGCATTTGAACGCTGGGTGCAGATGCTGGTTCAAATTGGTCCCGCCATTTCGGATGTTCCTGCATTGCTCATGCATGAGGTCGACCCCATGCCTGAGGAGCACGACAATGGGGAAAGCCGCATTCCGCGCATTACTGAAAAACTGGTGCGGCCTTTCAAAAGAGCCTCCATGCCCATACTGAGAAAGGCATTGGGAGCAGGCATTATTCGCGGTACCTCTCCAGACCTGGTCTTCTCCCTCCTGATGGGGGCCGTTTCTGCGACGCTCTTGGCGCCGCAGATATCCGGAGAATCCCCGGCAGCGAATATGGATTTTCGCGAAAGAGCTGCGGAAAACCTTTTGTTGCTGGTTTTGAAGTGAGATTTTCACTCACCATAAACGATCGGCAGGAGGGATGCCAAAAACCATCGGGTTCCCCAGATGCAGACCGCCGTGTTCTGCGGCTGGATCTTGTCCCCACGCCTTTAGAAATTGCGGGATTAGCGTGAGAGGTCCAGCCGAAAGCTCGAGATCAGGCGGTTATTTGGCGGCAGTGGTTTGGGTTTGGCCTTGGAGAGGCTTTTTTTCTTCCTCGGAAGAAGGCTCTTCCGTTTCGTCGTTTTTGGGAATGATGAAGAAGTTCACACGGTCCTTTTCGACAAAGAACGGAGGGTTCAATGCTTTCTCCGGCGCCGGGCCTTTGCGGGTATTGATGTAGGCGTAGACATACTCTGGGAGGTCAGGCGCCGCAGCCATCATGGCCTTTGCCCAGTCGAATTTCGGCTGCAAAACAGCGTCGCGGAACTTGAGCTGAACGTCCTTCCCTTGGATATACCAGACTTGAATCTGCGGGTCGGTGAAGCGCGGCGTTGAAATCTGCGGCGCGAAGGTCCAAAGGCCGAAATTGACAATTTCGATGCCGCACTGACCCATTCCCAAGAGGGTGTCCTTCCAGGGTTTGCATCCCAATTCCTCGTTGACGACTTCAATCCCGGCGTCATTGTTGCCGGTCCCTTTTTCGTCGATGTGGTATGAAATCTGATAGTTCTTGAACTGATCCTGCTTCTTGAGTGATTCGGCGATGGCAGGGATGGCCCTAACAACGAAAGCGTTGACGGCGGCTTTCCTGTCCTGAGCTTCTTCGGCGCGGACGTATCCCACCAAGCTGTCTGGCGTCGGATCGGTCGAGGGCAAGAGGAGCGACTGTGCGAGCCAGAGACCGAAGCCGATGTTCCAGTCGGCTGTTCCCGAAAGGATGCCGCTCCCTGCAACATTCCCGTGGAGTGCCCCCCAGACGGCGCCGTCAAGCAGCATCGATCCATCGCTCGTCAGTTTGACGTCCTTCGGCGCAGGGCGATCCATGATGTGCTTAACACCGAATTCCGTTGCGAGATTATTCGCTCGGCTCAATTTTTTTTGATACTGATATTCGGGGGTGTGTTTGGCGGCTCTTTCGGGATCGACGGGGCCGGTGGAAACGCAGCCGGAGAGGGCTGCTGCGGCGGCAGCAGCAGTCAAAGAAAGAAGAAGGGCGGATTTATTCTGCATGACGGGCGGGTTAAAGGGTAGGGCGAAGATTTTCTTGGGCGAAAACTGTTCTGTGTGCCAATCAGCGATTTCTATCGACACAATAGCGGCCAATCATACAGCAAATGTATACGAAAGCAATATTTGTAATGCTGAGCCTCAGGGGGCTTTTGAGATCATTTCTGACAATCGGTGTTTTTCTCGTTCTGAAGGGAAAAATGAAGGCTTTATTCGGCAGGAAGTGCCGCTCCCCATGGACCTTTAGGGAGTTTTTCCGCGATTTCTCGAGCCATAGAAACGAGGCGCATCAAGGCCGGCGAGGCGGTTTCAAGCGAAGGCAGCGCCTGTCCCAGCGCAACGCGTTCCTGCGGATGAAAGGGCTTTAGGACAACATTGCCTTTGAGGTTGATGCTTTGCAGCCGGTTGTTGACCGAAACGCCCAGTCCGGCATTGACCATGGCATAGGCTGAATACGGGTCATTCGTCTGCAGATGAATTTTCGGTTCAATTTTGTGGCGGGTGAAGAAGTCATCAATGTCCGAATTGTGATGAAGCCGCGGATAGATGAAGGGTTCTTCGGCAATTTGCCTCACGGTAACGCAGTCGGCTTGAATCAAAGGATGGCCGGGCGGCAGGAGCGCCACAAACTCTGTTTCCATCAGTGGGAAAAAGTCGCCGTCGTAGGAGTGCTGAGAAAGAAAGGCGCAGTCGAGCGAGCCGTTTCTCAGCCGCTCGATGAGTTCGGCATCTGCACCTTCAACCGTTGAAAGCGTGATGGCCGGATAAGCATCGGAAAACTGCTTGAGGAGCTGCGGCAGCCAGGTTGTCGAAATGCTGAAATAGGAGCCGATGGTGAGTGAACCCGTTAATAGTCCCTTCACAGCGGCAATTTCCTCGTGCACGCGGCGTTCGGCGGTCATCAAATCTCTGAGGCGGGCGATGATGGGTTCAGCGCCTTTGGCCGGCACCACGCCGCGTCGGCCTCTGAGGAGAAGCGTTGTTTTGAGTTCGGTTTCGAGCGACGAGATCTGACGGTTGAGTCCCGACTGCGTCATGCCGAGTTTTTCGGCTGCGAGCGAAAAGGTTCCGCATTCAATGGCGGTGAGGAGGTACTCAACTTTTTCCAGATTCATCGAACGTCAGCCCGTGAGGGAGCAGGATACTTATAGTGAGTATTTTGCATATCACATGTTCATTCAGGGCATTTTACGCACAAGGCCCTTCGGCATAAACTTCTTTTCCATCGTTGAATTCAGATTCTTTTTCCCCATTCTTGCGGAGCTTATTTATGCTGAACTTTGCCTGTGACTATCTCGATGCCGCACACCCCAAGGTATTCGAGGCGCTTATGAAAAACAACTTCGTAAAGACAGGCTGCTATGACGAGAGCGAAAGCGACTGCTTTTGCAATGCTGCCCGTGAAAAAATTCGCGCTGCCTGCGGCGTGCCAGATGCTGAAGTTCGTTTTCTTTCCGGCGGAACGCAGACCAACAAGGTGGTGATCAGCACAATGCTCAAACCCTGGCAGGGCGTGATTGCGGCCCGGACGGGTCACATTGCCGTGCATGAGGCTGGCGCCATTGAGGCCTCCGGTCACAAAGTGATCGAGATTGCTGAACACCAGGGCAAAATTTCTGCCGAAGCGGTCGATAAGGTTTTTCGCGCTTGGCACGGTGACGGCAACCGCCTTCACATGGTGGAGCCGGGCATGGTCTACATCACGCAGCCGACGGAATACGGCACCGTCTATTCGCTCGCGGAACTGACTGCACTTTCGGAGGTCTGCCGCCGCTGGGGCGCACCGCTTTATGTTGACGGGGCACGGCTTTTTTATGCATTGGGTTCCGCCTCGAACGATGTGACGCTCAAGGACCTGGCTCGTCTGGCCGACGTTTTCTATATCGGCGGGACCAAGTGCGGTCTGCTCTTCGGCGAGGCGGTTGTGTTCCCCAAGGCGGGCACGGTGCCGGGGTTCTTCACGCTGATGAAGCAGTACGGCGCCATGCTCGCTAAGAGCAAGGTGCTCGGCATCCAGTTCGATGCGCTCTTTACGGAAGAGCTTGGCCTTGAACTGGGCCGTCACGCCGTGCTTGAGGCCGACCGCATTCGTGAGGCACTGACGAAGAAGGGCTATGAACTGCTTTTCGGCAGCACGACCAATCAGATCTTCCTGCGGCTCACCAATGCGGAAGCTGATCGTCTGGGTCAGTCTGTAGAGATGAGTTTCTGGGAACGGCTTGATGATGAGCATGTAGTGAAGCGCATTGCCACTTCATGGGCAACGGATCCCAAGGATGTGGATGCCTTGATCGCGCTCTTTTAAGCGCCGCATCTCGATCTCGCCACATGCATCTCACTGTGGCTGACTGCACGGCGGCGGCCTGAGGCCGAACGCTAAAACAAACGGCGGGCGCCTTCTTTTGAGGAGGCCCCCGCCGTTCTTTTTCGATCTCCGATTCGGAAAATGCTTCAGGATTTCGAATCAGCTCCGCCGCCAGGCATGAAACTTCTCACGGAGCGTCTCAAAAAGCGTGAAGAGGAACGGGATAAAGAAGATCCCGATGAGCGTGGCCGAGAGCATGCCCGCGAAGGTCGTGATGCCGATGGCTCGACGGCTCGCGGAGCCCGCCCCTGTCGCGAACACCAGCGGCAGGACGCCGAAGAGGAAGCTCCAGGCCGTCATCATCACCGCGCGGAAGCGGATGGAGGCGCCTTGCTTAGCGGCTTCAATGATGGAGAGCCCGGACTCACGAGCTGTTTTCGCGAATTCGACCATCAAAATGGCGTTCTTGCCGGCCAGGCCGATGAGCATCACCATGCCGAGCTGCGTGTAAATCGACATGTCGCCGCCGGTGAGTTCGAGCCCCAGGAGCGCTCCCATGACGGCAAAGAGCACGGAAAGCATGACCGAGAGCGGAATCGTCCAGCTTTCATACTGTGCGACGAGGAACAAGTACGCAAAGAGAAGCGCCAGACCCATCAAAGTGACGATTTGACCGGCGTTCTGCCTTTCCTGATAGGAGAGGCCCGTCCACTCGATGTGATAGTCCTTGGGGAGCGACGCGGCAGCCGTATCCTCAATGGCCTTATAAAAGGCCCCTGAGCTCACGCCGGCAGCGCTTTGCGCATTGACCCCCGCAGAGGTCATCTTGTTAAAGCGCGTAATCTGCTGGGGCCCCACTTCCCAGGAGAGTGAGCCCAGGGCTGAGAGCGGCACAATATTGCCGTCAGAGGATGTTGTGGGAATTTCTTCGAGCGAGAGATTTGATCCGCGGTATTTTGAATCAGCCTGCACGATGACTTCGTAGTTGCTGCCGTTCATTGTGAAGTCGTTCACATAGTAGGAGGCGAGCAGCGTCTGCATGGTGGAGTAGACGTCCGAGGCAGGCACCTGAAGGAGCTCAGCTTTTTCGCGGTCGAGCGTGAAGCGCAGCTGCGGCGTGTCCGCGCTGTAGGAGCTCATGGCGAAGAGGGTTTCCGGACGGTCACCGAGCGCCGACTTAAACCGGTTCACCGCATCCGAGAGATGCGCCGTATCGACCGTCCCGACGCCGCAGATTTCAAAGGATGCGCCGCCCGTGCCGCCCAGGCCCATAATGGCGGGCGGCGTGAAAGATACGATCTCCGCGGCGGCAATGTCCTGCGTGCGTTTGGCAATTTCGGCCTGAATGGCTGAAAGCTGCGTCTCCGGGGTCGTGCGCTCGTTCCAGGGCTTGAGGTCCAGAACGGCCATGCCGGCGTATTCGCCGGATCCGGAGAGCATGCTCATGCCGACATTCTGCATAACGGTCTGCACGCCCGGAATGGTGCGAAGCCGCTCGAGCACGGTTTCCATCACGGCTTCCGTACGGTTTTGCGTGGCGTCCGCCGGGAGCTCGATATTGGCAAAGATAACGCCCTTGTCTTCAGAAGGAATGAAGGCCGTCGGAATACGCCCATAGAGGAACCAGGTGACGCCCACGGCAGCAATCATCCCGACGGCCGCAATCAGACTGCGGCGGATAAGCCAGGCCGAGCCACGGACGTAGCTTTCGCGTGAGGCTGAAAGAAATCGGTTGAAGGGCTTAAAGAACTTTGCGGAAAAGCCCCGCGAAGCCTGCTCGGCATCTGCTGCACCGTCGCCGGGGCGCAGTACGAGTGCGCAGAGCGCCGGGGAGAGCGTGAGCGCAACGACGGCTGAAATAGAGAGCGCCACGCACATGGAGACGGCAAACTGGCGGTAAATTGCTCCCACCATGCCGCCGTAGAAGGCGAGCGGCAGATAGCAGGCAACCGTGACGAGCGTCGTGGCGATAACGGCGCCGGTGATTTCCTGCATGCTCTTGACGGCCGCATCGTGCGGCGAGAGGCCCTGAGCAATCAGGCGCTCGGTGTTTTCGACGACGACGATGGCGTCGTCAACGAGCGAGCCGATGACAAGAATGAGACCGAAGAGCGTGAGCGTATTGATGCTTAAGCCCAAAGCGGCCATGACGGTGAAGGTGCCGATCAAAGAGACCGGAATCGCCGCGGCCGGGATGAGCGTAGCCCGCCAGCTCTGCAGGAACGCCCAGGTGATGAGAATCACCAGCAGAAGGGCGGAAAGGATGGTGACAACCATTTCCTCCATGGTTGTCTGAATGAATTTTGTCGGATCGTAGGCGGGACTCACGGTGACGCCTTCGGGCAGACGCGGCTCCCATTCAGCGAGCTTGGCCTTGACGCGGTTCATCGTGGCGAGCGCATTGGCGTCAGGACTGCGGTAGAGCGCGAGCCCTACGGCCGGTTCGCCGTTGATGGTGGTGCCGCCGGTGTAGCTGCTCGAGCCGAGCTCTACTCGAGCGACGTCGCTCAGACGCACAACGCGTCCGCTCGCGGCATCGCTTCGAAGAATAATGGCGCCGAATTCGGCAGGATCCGCCAGACGGCCGGTCACATTCACCTTGTAGGTGACGGAATCTGAAGATCCTTCACTGCCGACATTGCCCGGCGCAGCCTGAATGTTCTGCGCATTGATGGCGTTTGTTACATCGCTCGTGCTGATGCCCATCCCGGCCATGCGCACCGGATCAAGCCAAATGCGCATCGCGTACTCGCTCTCGCTCATCATGCTCGTCGAAGAAACGCCGTCGACGCGGGCAAGGTCGTCTTTAAGCGTTTTGTCAACGTAGTTGGCGAGTTCGTTCAGATCCATCGACGCGCCGTTGGTGCGGAAGACTAACATGCCGAGCGTGTCGCTGCCGCGTTTTTCCACTGATACGCCGGTTTTCGTCACTTCGCTCGGCAGCTGGGCATCGGCGCGCTTGACGGCATTTTGCAGATTAACGAGCGCAATGTCACTGTCGGTCCCGGTTTTGAAGGTGACTTGACAGTTGTACGTGCCCGAATTGGAGCTCGTCGACGAAAAGTAAAGGAGATCCTCAACGCCGTTGATTTCGTTTTCAATCGGAATGGCCACGGTCTGTGTGACAACGTCCGCGGAAGCGCCCGCATAGGTGGCCGAGATGAAAAGCGTCGGCGGGCTGATTTCCGGATATTCCTCTACGGGGAGGTTCCAAAGGGAAATCAGTCCTGAAATAGTGATGACGAGACTCACCACCGCGGCAAAGCGCGGGTGCTCGATGAAAAACTTGGAAAACATCAAGGCACCCCAATCAGTTGGACGGCTGCTCGGAGGTGTCGCCGGCAGATTGAGCCGCAGCCTGCAGGACCTTGACGGTTTTCCCTTCGCCCGCCTTCTGCATGCCTTCCACAACGACAACATCGTCTTTTTGGAGCCCGGCGGTGATGAGCTGTAGGCCGTTCACCGCACGGCCGACCTCCACTCGGCGCTTTTGAGTCTTGGCCGCACCGTCCTGAGGTGCATTCACTACCCAGACGTAGGCGCCTTCGGCGTCATGCTGCAGCGCCGAAGGCTGCACGGCCGGGAAGAGAGAATCGGGCTTTGAGAGCGTAATGGTGATCGTCACCGTGCTTCCCGGAACGAGACGGCTGAGAGGATCCTTAAATTCCGCAGCGGCATAGAGCGTATCGGTCTTCTCGTCAGCAGCGTTGTCGACCGCGGTGATGCGGCCGATTTCCGAAAGGACGGATCCGTCCGAAAGTTCCGCCTGCACAGCGGCCGATTTTTGAAGCTCCGCAATACTGCCGAAGAGCCCGGTGATGTCCTTCATCGAAAGCGCTGCGCGGACTCGAACGGGGGACACGGACACCAGTGTGGCGAGGGTCGTGCTTGCTGAACCGGCGGCCGTCACGTAGCTCCCGGCCGAGTAGTTGGTGAAGCTCATGCGGCCGTCCATCGGGGCGGCAATCACACAGTGCTTAAGATTGTCTTCGGCAGTGATCAGCGCTGCTTTGGCAGAGGCTGTCTCTTATACACATCTCCGAGCCCACGAGACTAGCGCTCATCTC
>OWHU01000934.1_pt1 | contig 14436 bp, 10 predicted proteins | sample 1732671 | NCBI WGS metagenome assembly OWHU01 (sample SAMN05065740, study PRJEB22554) | human gut metagenome | biome: ENVO:2100002; feature: ENVO:00000062; material: ENVO:00002003 | host: Homo sapiens | place: USA
GATTTAAGGTTAACAAAGGTTGGAGCAAGGCGTTGCTCCTTTTTTTATATCTATACGTATAGGATCTATCGTAAAATAGAAACAATCAATTCAAATAACTAAATCCAATGGAACAACAAATTCAACTCAACGATCACAATAAGCAGGAATATCCTCCTATGCATACAGCAGAGCATTTACTCAATGCCACCATGGTGAAAACCTTTGGCTGCCCACGTTCTCGCAATGCCCACATCGAAAGGAAAAAGAGCAAATGTGACTATATACTTTCGTCATGTCCGACAGTGGAACAAATCCAGTCTATTGAAGATAAAGTGAACGAGGCAATCAGTCAGAACCTACCTGTGACAGTTGAGTTTATGACTCATGAACAGGCCAAAGACATCGTAGATTTAAGTAAGCTACCTGCCGATGCAAGTGAAACTCTTCGCATTGTCCGCATTGGAGATTATGATGCCTGCGCCTGCATCGGATTGCATGTATCCAATACTTCTGAAGTGGGTACCTTTAAAATCATTAGTCATGATTATGACGAAGAAAGGCAAACACTAAGAATAAGGTTCAAACTGATCGAGAAGAAGTAAACAGGTTATCAAATTAATATCTATCTTATATAAAATAAATAAAAACAGGATACATTTTGTCATTTATATTGCAAAAATGACATTATAAAAATGACAAATAGACAATTTTAGTCTCTAAAATCTCTTGGCATAAGGTTTGCATTTATAGAAGCGAACAACGGTTCGAGAGCGGACGATGGAAGGCGGGACAACCGATACCATCGGAAGTGAAAATACCGAAGTTCAAAATTTATTAATTGAATGTTTAACTTAAAGATAGGAGACTAAAATTATGATGCCTGTTAGAAGAACTCAAAGTTGGTTACCAAGTATCTTTAATGATTTCTTTGATAACGATTGGATGGTAAAAGCAAATGCTACTGCACCTGCAATTAATGTTTTGGAAACAGAAAAAGAGTACAAAGTGGAATTGGCTGCTCCTGGTATGACGAAGGATGATTTCAATGTTCGCATTGATGAAGACAACAACCTCGTTATCAGCATGGAGAAGAAGACTGAAAACAAGGAGGAAAAGAAAGACGGTCGCTATCTGCGTCGCGAATTCTCATACTCTAAGTTCCAGCAAACAATGATTCTACCGGACAATGTGGACAAAGAAAAAATTGTCGCATCCGTAGAACATGGTGTTTTAAACATCGAACTTCCGAAACTCTCTGAAGAAGAAGTGAAGAAGCCCAATCGGCAAATCGAAATAAAGTAATACGGTAACCACTTGCTGTTCACCGGAAACGGTGATAAGAAGTAATAAAACAGCTCTTTCCCTGAAAAGGAAACGAGCTGTTTTTATATTATTATCCTTAGTTATTCTTCCGATAACTAATCACTGCCCAACTATTAAACACTACTGCAAAAAACAACAATACTCCAAACTGTGGCAGTAAATCAAAGAAACCACTCCCCTTTAAATACACCATTCGCATCACTTCCATAAAATACCTCAAAGGATTGAGCCTAGTAATTAGTTGAGCCCATTCCGGCATACTGCTAATGGGAGTAAACAAACCACTCATCAAAATTACAACCAACAAACAGAACCACATAACAAACATAGACTGTTGCATCGTTGCCGAGTAGTTGGAAATAACAAGTCCGAAACCGGACATTACCAGAACGAAAAGAACTGCGAAAAAGTAAATCAATAGAAAATGACCGACCGGCACTATGCCATAAATTAACCAGGCTAATATGAAACATACAGTCAGCACCACAAAACCAATCAACCAGTAAGGCAGGAGCTTTGCCAAAATAAAGATAAACTTCGGAACCGGCGTCACATTGATTTGCTCAATCGTTCCTACTTCCTTCTCGCTAACTATATTCAATGCAGGTAAGAAACCACAAATCAGAGTCAATAACATGACCATCAATGCCGGAATCATATAGAGTTTATAGTTCAGATTCGGATTAAACAATCCCTGTGTATCAATGCCTATCGAAGGGAAAGCACCGGAGACTGTAGCAGTTGCAGGATATTCCGAACGCAGCTCGGCTGCATAATCATTAATAATAGAAGATAGGTAAGAACTCCCCAGCCCTCCTTTTGTCCCATTCACAGCATTGGCTGCTATCAGTATGTGGGTATCTTCTCCATTCATCCAATCCCGTTCCAGATGCCGCGGAATTTCCATCACAATATCCGCCGTTCCAATTTCAATATTCCGTAGGCCTTCTTCATACGAAGCCGGCACTTCCACCAGACGGAAATAGGTAGAGGCGGCAATCTTATTGACTAAACGTTGTGAAATAGCCGAATGGTCATTATCCACAATATTCAGCTGTATATTCTTGATTTCCAGATTTACCGCCCAAGGCATCAGCAGCATAATCATGCATGGAAATACAAGAATCAATTTCGGAAGAAACGAATTGCGAAGCAATTGTTTAAACTCTTTTTCTATCAGGAACTTTATCATAAATAATTCTTCCATTTAGCAATCTGCCCATTAGCACACTGTATAGTATTCATGCAGCCAATTGGCATATCGACCTATTATTCCAATCTATACTTAAATTTCTTGATACTGATCGTAATAAGTACCGTCGCCATCAATAACAAGATACCAATCTCTTTATACACCAATGCAACTGGTACTCCTTCAATCATCAGTTTACGCACAGCCTGTATATACCAACGTGCCGGAAGTATATCCGAGATCCATTGAAGTATCACCGGCATACTCTCTATAGGGAAAATCATGCCCGATAAAAGCATCGTGGGCATCATCAGCATCAATCCGGAAACCAGCATGGCCGCAACCTGTGTACGTGTGACTGATGAAATCAATAAGCCCAATGCCAAGGATACGAAGATAAACAGCAAAGATACCGTGATTAACCAGAACAAACTTCCTACCACCGGAACATCCAACACAAAGACCGAAAGCAAAAGAATCGTTATCAGATTGACGAACGACAGCACAAAATAAGGTACAGCCTTTGCCAAAATAATAAATAGCGGCTTCACAGGTGAAACTAATAATACTTCCATCGTGCCTGTTTCTTTCTCACGAACAATGGAAATCGAGGTCATCATGGCGCAAATCAGCATCAGGATCAAGCCCATCACTCCCGGAACAAAGTTATAAGCACTCTTCATCTGCGGGTTGTAGAGCAATTTGATATCAGGAGTCAGGCGGGCAGCCGACATATTCGGGGGAATCACCTCCTGGCCTACCATAGAAACGATTCCTGTCGCATAATTAACTTGCGAAGTCGACATATTGGGATCTGTTGCATCTACTATCAGCTGTACACGAGCATCACCCGTATAGAGATCATCCGCAAACCGTTCGCTAAAGACAATCGCCATATCAACTTCATTCTTTAGGAAAGCAGCTTCCATTTCCTGGGGCGAATGAAAACGTGCAGTAACGGTGAAATACTCACTGGCATCCAAACGATCAATTATTTTTCGCGTTACCACATCATTAGAAGGATCGAGCACCGCCAACCGAACATTCTTCACTTCCGTGCTGATAGCAAAACCGAATAGAATAATTTGCACGACAGGCATCCCCAACAAAATCAGCATGGTTCGCCGGTCACGGAAAATATGATAAAACTCTTTCTTTATAAAAGCTATAAACTGTCTCATAATCAATCTGCTTTGCGCACCGCACCGCGGGCTAATTTCTGAAAAACGTCATCCATCGTTTCCGCACCGAATTGTTGTTTCAGACGGGCAGGTGTATCAAGTGCTTTTATCTGACCGTCCACCATGATAGATATCCGGTTGCAATATTCTGCTTCATCCATATAATGGGTAGTGACAAACACGGTAATACCCTGATCGGCTGCCTGATAGATCAATTCCCAGAACTGTCTTCTCGTAGCAGGATCTACTCCGCCGGTCGGCTCATCCAGAAAAACGATTCTCGGTTCATGAAATATTGATACAGAAAAAGCCAATTTCTGTTTCCATCCCACCGGAAGACTCTTCACCAGAGTATCTCGTTCGGCAGTAAGCTCCAAACGATCCAACAATTCTTCTGTCTTCCGTTCTATGTCTTGTTCCTTCATACCATAAATTCCGGCAAACAGACGGATATTCTCCCACACTTTCAGGTCTTCATATAGCGAAAACTTTTGGCTCATATATCCGATATGTTTCTTAACTTGTTCGGCCTCCCGATAAATATCATATCCTGCCACCTTTCCGATGCCTGATGTCGGTTTACTTAATCCGCAAAGCATACGCATAGCTGTCGTCTTTCCTGCTCCATTAGCACCCAGAAAGCCAAATATCTCGCCCCGGTTCACCTGAAAGGAGATATGATCTACTGCGGTAAAATCTCCAAAACACTTTGTCAACTGTTCCACTTCAATGACCGGAGCTACTTCATGCTTCACTTCCTCCCGCTCCAAAGAAGGAGGGCAAAGGATAGACGCAAATTGATGAAGAATACGTTCGGGAGTATCAATGCCATGAATCTGTCCATGATTGATGAAAGCAATCCGGTCACATTGCCGGGCCTCATCCATGATGGGAGTAGAAACGACAATGGTAATCCCCTGTTCCCGTAAGTTTCGGAGCATTTGCCAGAATTCCTTACGCGACACGGGGTCTACTCCGGTAGTGGGTTCATCCAGAAATAAAATATCCGGTTTATGAATCAAAGCACAGCTCAATGCCAGTTTCTGCTTCATACCACCTGACAAAGCCCCTGCCCTTCTTTTCCTGAACGGTTCTATCTGTTGGTAGATATCTTTAATTAAATCATAATTCTCCTGAACTGTCGTATGGAACACGGTAGCAAAAAACTCCAGATTCTCTTCTACCGAAAGATCCTGGTAAAGTGAAAAACGACCGGGCATATATCCCACTTTCGTACGAATCTGTTTATAATCCGTTACCACATCCAGCCCGGCAACCATGGCCGTTCCTTTATCCGCCAGCAACAAAGTAGTCAGAATACGGAATAAGGAACTCTTACCGGCACCATCAGGCCCTATCAGCCCAAAGATTTCTCCCCGTTCCACAACGAAAGAAACTTCTTTCAGCGCCTCCACTGTTCCATAGTTCTTGCCGACTTCTTTCACAACCACTATGGGTTCTCCCTTTTCCATCTCCTCTCCTTTAATTTTTAATCATTAATTTTTCAATGTCACTCCTCCGTACATACCAATCTTCAATGCTCCGTCATTCTTCACGGCAATTTTCACTGCATATACCAGATTAGCACGTTCGTTTTTCGTCAAAATCGTTTTGGGAGTGAACTCCGAACGGTCGGAAATCCAGGTCACTACCCCCGGATAAGCTTTCTGCTCCGAGTTTCCATAATCAGCATACACAGTTACCTCATCTCCCAGTTTCACTTGCGACAACTGTTCGGAGGTAATGTAAGCCCTCAAATACATGCGATCCACTTCAGCCACTTTAAACAGCGGTTTACCTATCGCCGCCAATTCACCGGCTTCTGCATATTTTGCCAATACTGTACCTTCGATAGGCGACTGGACATGACATTTAGCTAACTGATCCTCCATCTGTGCAACCTGTATGGCAACCGAATTTCCTTGTTCTATCAGGCTATTTGTACTATTCTGCAATGATGATTCCTGTGCGACAAGCTGCCTTTCAAGCAATTTGACTTGTGCATCCCAGTCGTCCAACTGTTTCTGATTCGCCGCTCCAGCAGCAAGCAGGTTTTCCACGCGTTTCTTTTCACGTTCAGCTGTTACTATTTGCTGTTTGGTAGCAGCTATCTGTTTAGCAAGATCCGGACGTTGGCTTTCCACAGATTTCATACTGGCCTCCAGTTGTAATTTCTTCAAATACAATTGCACCGTATCCACCAGTCCAATCTCCTCACCTGCTTTCAGTCTTGTCCCCTCTTCTACCTCCAGTCGCAACAACTTTCCGGCAGCTTCGGCAGAAACTATCACTTCTGTGGCTTCAAACGTGCCGGTTGCATCATAGCTGGGTATTCCCTTACCACAAGCAGCCAACATTATCAATGCCACTCCAACCATTCCTATCTTTGTCATTCGTTCCATATCTAAAGAAGTTATATTAATCATTCGTAGTATATTTCAATTGATAAATTCCCATTAACCGTTGAATTTCATGCAACGCTTTCGACTGACGTGCCAAACTCTCATTGGTCAATTCCCGAAGCATCTCGGTCACCGTCAATGTTCCATTCGCCACTTTGGCTTCTGCCGATTTGCGAATATTGGTACGCAAACGGATAATCTCATCATCATCCTGCATTTGCTTTTCCAATGATTGGATGGCCTGATCCTGTTGTGTCATCTCCAATCTTGTATTAAAAAGAAATACATCCCGGTTATTATCCAATTGCCGGCGTTTATTTTCAATTACCTTCCGGTCATTCTTCAAGGTGTACAAACTACCGAAATTCCATGAAAGGCGAACACCCGCAATATAGTAAGGAGAAAATTCATTTTTCAGCATATTCAGTCCGGGGTTTCCATAGGCTCCCTGCACAAACAATCCGAACTGTGGAAGACGACGCACATTCAAAGCTTTCTCCTGTACTTGTAATCCTACTCCTTGCGCATTAAACAAAGACAATTCCGGACGACGAATCTCACTGACAGCCGAAATCTCATCTTGAGGAACAGGTTTCTCCAAAACCGTTTCCTGCGACAACTTCTCTCCTACCAGAAGTGAAAGCATATTCAAATATGCCATACGCGACGAAACCAGTTCAACTCTTTTCTGCTTTGTGTTCAACTGCTCCACTTTCACAGCATCCAAATCGGCCTGATTGGCAATGCCATTTTCTACGTAGGCAGTAATCTGGCGATAATTTCTCTCCAGTTCATCTTGCAACAATGCATTCTGTTTCAGCTGCTCGTCCAACAAAAGAATTCCAAAATAAAGGTCATTTACACGACTATTCAGCGCATACATATCCACATTCAGCTTTTCTTTCTCTATCTCCGCTTCCGCAGTCGTTTGTTTCTTCTGCATCCGGATTCCTCCGCCATCCCAGATTTTCTGTTGTAACTCCAACATCACCTGATATTGATCTTTCGGCAGTCCTTTCAAATCGACTCCGGGAAGCTTCACCGGAATTTCTGTTACCTCACTCTGATAAGAAGCTTTAGCCGAAAGGGCAAACTGTGGCAAATATCCTTTTGCCGCATTCTCAAGATTATATTCCTTTGTTTTCTCCACCAGACCATACTGATGTACCAACGGATAATTTTCCTGCGTCTTCCGTTGACATTCTTCCAACGTTATCTGCGCATGTATTCCCGATACAAACAATAAAAAGGAGAAACTGAAAAACATTCTTTTCATACACATCATTTCTTTAATTTTTTCAAAGGACAAAGATAGAGGTTTCAAAAATACATTCACATTCCGATAGTTAGTAAAAATGTTCCAATAGTTCGATAAAGAGAAAGAATAAAAGGCTATTTGCTGATTTTTATTATCTTTGGCGGAAAAACAGATAGAAATGGAAAAGAAAATACCATTGAACATAGGTCTCGAAATCTTAGTAAATCCGGATGTCGTCCGATTTAACGAATTTCGTTTTATATCTCCGCATTTCGGATTCGTAAACAGCTTCGCCAAAATAGAATCCAATCTTATCACAGTGGATCAACCTTACCGTATCAAAGAGGGACGTATCGCAGTCATCAAACAGGGATATGCACGCGTATTAATCAACCTGATAGAAGAAACTTTTCAGCCGGACAAGCTATTAGTAATTGTTCCGAATTCCATTCTTCAGATTATAGAAGTCTCTCCGGATTTTGATATGCAGATGGTAGGCATGGACGCAGAATTTCTTTCTATAGCCGGAAAAGACAATTTCTTCACTCATCTTTCACAGTTACAGAAAAATCTCATATTATCTCTGACCCCACATGAATACGACTTGTTTAAGAGTTACTTTGCTTTAATATGGAATATATTACAAGAACCAACGTTCCGACGGGAAGCTATTCAATATCTACTAATCAGTCTTTTGTGCAATATAGAGTATCTTGTCAAAAACAACAATCAAAAAGAACAAAGTTGTCAGACACATCAGGAAGAGATTTTCCAGCGTTTCATTTCTTTAGTCAATGCTTATAGTAAGAGAGAACGCAATGTTAGTTTTTATGCGGATAAGCTATGTCTCACTCCTCGTTATCTTAATACTATCATCCGCCAAACCAGTCAACAAACAGTAATGGACTGGATAAACCAGTCCATTATATTAGAAGCTAAAGTATTGCTAAAACATAGCAATCTGCTTGTTTATCAAATTTCTGATGAGTTGAACTTCCCTAATCCTTCTTTTTTCTCGAAGTTCTTTAAGCGAATGACAGGAATGACACCACATGAATATCAATTCTCGAAATAAAATTTATTTCGAGAATTCCTTAATTCTTTGCTCTTCTTCCAACTTGCAGATCAATAATGTGTTATCTTTCTCTGCAATGATATATCCATCCAAGCCTTGAATAACTACTCGTTTTTCTTCGCTGGCATGCACAATACAATTTTTGCTTTCGTACAAACGGATATCGGTTCCTACAGTTGCATTTCCAGACTTATCCTGTGGAAGCAAACCGCGAAGTGCTCCCCATGTACCCAGATCTGACCAGCCAAAAGAAGCGGGAAGTACATAAATCTCCTGTGCTTTCTCCATCACTGCATAGTCGATAGAAATGCTTTCGCAAGTAGGGAATAACTTCTTGATTGTTTCATTTTCTTTCTCTGTATAGAAATCGGGGAAAATGCGATCGAAAATTTGTGCGATGCCCGGAGCATATACACGCATCACGGAAGTAATAGTACGCACATTCCATACAAAGATTCCCGCATTCCAGAAGAAATTGCCTTCTGCCAGATACTTTTCGGCAGTTTCTTTATCCGGTTTTTCCTTAAATGCATCTACGGTGTAAATTTCTTTATCTGTCTGGAGCTGATCGGCAGCAGCAATATATCCGTATCCGGTTTCCGGACGAGTTGGCCGGATACCTATCGTTACAATGGCGCTGCCATCATCTGTGAAACGAAGGGCTTTCTCCATCACTCTACGGAATTCTCCCGTATCAATGACTAATGCATCCGAAGGAGTTACTACAATGTTAGCATTCGGATGTTTTTTCTTGATCTTCCAGCAAGCAAAAGCAATGCAGGGCGCAGTATTGCGCGCACAAGGCTCCGCCAAAATATTACTTTCCGGAATTTCCGGCAACTGCTCCCGAACAATATCAATGTATTTTTCAGAAGTTACGACCCACATATTTTCCCTAGGGCAAACACCGTCGAAACGATCTGCCGTCAACTGAATCAGCGACCGGCCACATCCCATTACATCAATAAATTGTTTAGGACATTCCGGAGTGCTCATCGGCCAAAAGCGGCTCCCTATGCCACCAGCCATTATTACAACATGATTATCCATACCTGTTATTCTCCTGTTAAAAAAAATATTCTTTGAAATAGGTGTGCAAGGTACTTCAAAATGTCCAAATCTACAAGAAAAACAGAACACTTTTGTCATAATTCGGTAGAATCTAGCATCCTGGCAGCCCCCTCTTCCACTTTTGTCTGCCTTCCTCTGCTTTTCTGATTCACATTACTTCTCCGGTTTCCAACTGAAATGCAGGCTTTCGGTTCGTGCCTTCATTGCTATTATTCGCAATTCTTCCACTTTTTGAGGATTCTCTTTCAATAAATCATGTTGCTCCCCTATGTCATCCGGAAGATAATATAACTCTTCTTTCAACTTTTCCGGTTTCGACATATTTAATCGAACCAGTTTCCACCCATCTTTCAGAATCGACTGCTTTCCTCCCTGTTCATAAAACTCATAGTATATATATTCATGGCTACGAGATACTTCACCGTTTCCTGTCAACAAAGGCAAATAAGAGATACCATCAATCCCTTTCACCATATCAGCTCCGACAAGTTCGGTTACAGTCCTACAACAACAAAGGCCGCTCCCGAATAACAGGAACGACCTTACCATTTTCATTTCAATATGATGTCAGCCTCTTTTCAAAAAGATGACATTCTGCTTATTTATACTCTGCCCAGCTCTTGATAGCTATATCATCCACACTCATCGTACAGAAGGCATTGATAAATGCACTAGCCAGACGGGCATTCGTAATCAACGGTATATTCAAGTCAATGGCAGCACGACGGATTTTATACCCATTACTTAATTCTCCGGCTGTCAGATTCTTCGGGATATTGACTACCATGTCGATCTCCTTGCGATGAAGCATCTCCAATGCTTGCGGATGTCCCTCCTCACTCGGCCAATAGACATGAGTACTTTCAATTCCATTCTCTGCAAGCGTTTTGTGTGTACCACCCGTTGCAAAGAGTTTGTATCCCTTATTCACCAACATACGGGCCGCATCCATCATATCGGCTTTCTGTTTCATTGTTCCCGTAGACAGCAGGATATTCTTCTTTGGAATACGATAGCCCACGGAAAGCATCGCTTTGAGTACGGCACAGGAAGTATCCATTCCGATACAACCCACTTCACCGGTAGAAGCCATATCTACTCCCAACACCGGATCGGCCTTCTGCAAGCGGTTGAAGGAAAATTGGGAGGCCTTGATTCCGACATAATCCAGTTCGAAGAGATTCTTTTCCGGTTTCTCCACAGGCAGACCGAGCATCACTTTCGTTGCCAGCTCGATAAAGTTGATCTTCAACACTTTGCTGACAAACGGGAAAGAACGACTGGCACGCAGATTACATTCAATCACCTTGATATCGTTGTCTTTCGCCAGATACTGAATATTAAACGGACCGGAGATATTCAAAGCCTTAGCAATCTCACGGCTGATACGCTTAATACGGCGAACAGTTTCTACATACAGCTTTTGCGGCGGGAACTGAATCGTTGCATCGCCGGAATGTACTCCCGCAAATTCGATATGCTCACTTATAGCGTATGCTACAATTTCTCCATTCTGCGCCACCGCATCCATTTCCACTTCCTTGGCGTGTTCGATAAACTGGCTTACTACCACCGGATGTTTCTTCGATACATTAGCTGCCAGTTTCAAGAAACGTTCCAATTCTTCCTGGTTGGAACAAACATTCATCGCAGCTCCCGAAAGCACATAAGACGGACGAACAAGTACGGGGAAACCTACCTCTTCAACGAACTCCTGAATGTCATCCATAGAAGTTAATTCACGCCAACGGGGCTGATCCACACCGATACGGTCAAGCATGGCAGAGAATTTCTCACGATCTTCGGCATTATCAATACTCTTGGCACTCGTACCTAGAATATTGATCTTCTGTGCATCCAGACGCAAAGCAAGGTTATTTGGAATCTGGCCGCCGGTAGATACAATTACCCCATGCGGATTCTCCAGTTCCAGAATATCCATCACACGTTCAAAAGTCAATTCATCAAAGTACAAACGGTCGCACATATCGTAATCCGTAGATACGGTTTCAGGATTATAGTTAATCATGACACTGCGCCATCCCTCTTTGCGAATGGTATTCAAAGCCTGTACGCCACACCAGTCGAATTCTACGGAAGAACCGATACGATAAGCACCGGAACCCAATACGACGATGGATTTATGGTCGCCCAGATAACGCACATCATTTGCTACACCGCTATAAGTAAGATACAGATAATTGGTTTGTGCCGGGTATTCGGCTGCCAACGTATCGATCTGTTTCACTACCGGAAGAATGCCTGCCTCTTTACGGTGTTTGCGGATATAAAGAATCCCATCTTCCATATCCCCTTCGTAACCGATGGCACGGGCAATCTGGAAATCAGAGAAACCTTGAACCTTAGCTTTACGAAGCAATTCGTTCGGCAGATCGGCAATCTGTTTATGATTGTTTCCCCAACTATGCAGTTCTTCGGAAGTCTTCATGATATTCATCAACTTTTGCAAGAACCATTTATCAATCTTAGTCAGTTCGTGCACCTGATCGATAGTGTAGCCGGCGCGAAACGCTTTCGAGATCACGAAAATACGTTTATCGGTCGGTTCGCGCAAGGCTTTATCAATGTCGGAAATAACCAATTCTTTGTTCTCCACAAAACCATGCATTCCCTGTCCGATCATACGAAGACCTTTCTGGATAGCTTCTTCAAAAGTGCGTCCGATAGCCATCACTTCACCCACAGATTTCATAGAAGAACCCAACTCTTTATCTACACCGTGGAATTTACCTAAATCCCAACGAGGAATCTTACATACGACATAATCCAATGCCGGTTCGAAGAAAGCGGAAGTAGTCTTGGTTACAGAGTTCTTCAGGTCGAAGAGTCCATAACCCAATCCCAATTTGGCAGCAACGAAAGCCAGCGGATAACCGGTTGCCTTAGATGCTAAAGCCGATGAACGGGAAAGGCGGGCATTTACTTCGATCACCCGGTAATCTTCGGATTCGGGATCGAAGGCATATTGTACGTTACATTCACCCACGATACCGATATGGCGGATGATACGTATTGCCAATTCCCGAAGTTTATGATACTCTTTATTGGTAAGCGTCTGTGAAGGAGCAATAACGATAGACTCACCGGTATGAATACCCAGCGGATCGAAGTTTTCCATATTACAAACGGTGATACAGTTATCGAAGCGGTCACGTACCACTTCATATTCCACTTCTTTCCAGCCGCGTAGTGATTTCTCCACCAATACCTGTGGGGAGAAAGAGAATGCTTTTTCTACCAGCACATCCAGTTGTTGTTCATTATCACAGAAACCGGACCCCAAGCCTCCTAACGCATAAGCAGCACGAACAATCACCGGATAGCCCAGTTCTTTTGCTGCGCGACGTGCATCTTCCGCATTTTCTACGGCTTCACTCTTGATGGTTTTTACATTGATCTCATTCAATTTCTGAACAAAAAGTTCACGGTCCTCGGTATCCATAATGGCCTGTACCGGAGTACCCAGCACTTTTACATTATATTTTTCAAGAATACCTTCTTTATACAATGCTACTCCACAGTTCAGAGCCGTCTGACCACCGAACGCCAGCATAATACCTTCCGGTTTTTCTTTCTGGATCACTTTCTCTACGAAGTACGGAGTCACCGGAAGAAAGTAAATTTGATCTGCCACTCCTTCGGAAGTCTGCACCGTAGCAATATTCGGATTGATAAGAATGGTTTCAATCCCCTCTTCTTTCAAGGCTTTAAGTGCCTGTGAACCGGAATAGTCAAATTCACCAGCCTCACCGATTTTCAGGGCACCTGAACCTAATAGCAATACTTTCTTTATATTTTCTTTCATTGTTACAATAGTTTTACAAATTCGTCGAACAGGAATTCCGTATCCGTAGGTCCACTCGCAGCTTCCGGGTGGAATTGCGCAGAGAACCAGGGATTCTTTTTATGTTTGATTCCCTCGTTGGACCCATCGTTCATATTGATAAACAACGGTTCCCACTCTGCACTCAACGTATTATTGTCTACGGCATAACCATGATTTTGTGAAGTAATGAAACAACGTTCCGTACCTACCATACGCACCGGCTGATTGTGGCTACGATGTCCGTATTTCAATTTATAAATCTTGGCTCCGCCCGCTTTTGAAAGCAACTGGTTACCCATACAGATGCCGAAGATAGGCAGTTTCTCATTTACCATCGCCTTCCGTATATTCTGTACCGCAGCATCACAAGTATCCGGGTCACCCGGTCCGTTGGAGATAAACAACCCGTCAAATTCGAGTCCGCTATAATCATAATCCCAAGGTACACGGATCACTTCTACATTACGTTTCAGCAGACAACGAATAATATTTGTCTTTACACCGCAATCTACCAGGATAACCTTCTTAAATTGAGAATTGAAAGTTGAGAATTGAGAATTAAGCTGCGCATAGGAACTATTTACGGAGAAAGTTTGTGAAGTTCCGGCAGGAAAATAGCAAATAATCTCTTTGCAAGATACACGATCTACATAATTAACGCCTGCGTATACTGCTTCAGGCACATTATCCGGTTCATCATCGAAAACGATTTTTCCCATCATTACTCCATGTTCACGAAGAACCTTAGTCAGCTCGCGCGTATCAATGCCTGTGATACCGGGAATCTGCTCGCGTTTCAACCAGTCACCGAGACTTTCCACCGCATTCCAGTGGCTGTATTCATAAGAATAGTCACTTACGATAATCGCTTCCGCGTGGATTTTCTCACTTTCCATGAAAGTGGCAAGTCCATTCGGTTCGATGGTAAAAGGAGGAACACCGTAGTTGCCTACCAGAGGATAGGTAAGCGTCATCAACTGTCCGGCGTATGAAGGGTCAGTAAGGCTCTCCGGGTATCCGGTCATGGCAGTATTAAAAACTACTTCGCCTGCCACCGGCTTCTCGTAGCCAAACGACTTACCGGAAAACCGGCTCCCGTCGTCAA
>OWHU01000935.1_pt1 | contig 14417 bp, 8 predicted proteins | sample 1732671 | NCBI WGS metagenome assembly OWHU01 (sample SAMN05065740, study PRJEB22554) | human gut metagenome | biome: ENVO:2100002; feature: ENVO:00000062; material: ENVO:00002003 | host: Homo sapiens | place: USA
GATGAGCGCTAGTCTCGTGGGCTCGGAGATGTGTATAAGAGACAGGTGTTGGAAGTATCCAGAATGAGCTTATAAATACCGATTTGGTCTTGACTTACCATCCATTTAAAATCTTGATTATTATTTGAACGATAATCTACCGTTAAGTCTCCCTCTTTAAATGGAGTGTTATCTGTAGGAGCATAATAATCAGATTTATTTGGATCATAATTTAGTTGGGAGAGTATTTTAAAGTCACCCTCATGCAAGTTGACCGTCAATTCATATTTTCCGTCGCTATTTTTTGTAAAATAATGAGCTTTTTTCAAGTCATAACCGTCTTCGCCTCCAGTTAAAGCAGTTCCAACCAAATAAACAACATCTAACCTTTCCACTTTTACTTTCATAGTTTCTACATTAACAGTGACAGTATATGTGCCTATATTTTCTGGCATCATCCACTTATTGTCACGTTTAAAACCTTCACTATCCCTATATATTACAGGATATGCATTCATTTCCGTATCTAATGTTACATTCATATTATCTGTTCCATTCATATTAGGCATTAATTGTACATCTCCAGCATTACTTTGTTGAAGAAGGGTAAATTTCATTTCTCGGTTCTCTCCCTCTATTATATTTCCTGTCCAAGTAAAGGTTTTCCCATCGTCGCCTTTCAACATTTCATACGGTTTTCCCCAATTTGTGAAACCACTTGCCAAGTATAATCTATCAAATTTCAATGTTCCAGGAATTATTGTATTACCCTCACTATCATTAATAACATCCCAATTCTTAATATTTACTCCTGTAATACTTACATTCACATTTCCTGAAGAAGTTTGTTCAAATTTAACTTTATAAGTATACTTCTTACCAGTTTCAAATTTAGTATCGCTACCAATCGTCGCATTAAATATTTTTTCATTCAATTGAAATGTCAATTTACGATCTTCTGCAACATTATCTTCTCCTTCATTGGGTAACACAATAGCTTCTGTAAAACGATAACCATTGCCCAAGTCCGAATATTTCATAACTATGTCTTTTTTTGTATCCACTTCAGCAATCGACAACTGATTATTTATGATATCATACCGGATATCAGTATATTGATTGCCTATTGCAGCATATATATCCTTCGTCTCGACATCACCTTCTATTTCAAAAAAAAGTTTGGTCAAACGGTGAGTAAAATTAAGGTTAATGGCAGGATTATTTTTACTTGCACCTTCTGCTCTCGCTGACATTAAATCTATACGTGGCTGTTCACTCTGGTCAGATAAATTCAACGATAATTTACCGTTATCCACATCCCCTTGCGGATAATAAGCTACTACATTCACATTATTATCGCTTTCAGGAAAATAAGCAGTATTATCCTCCCCGTCAGGAGCAAAATTACCATTATTCTGATCTATTATTTTATAACGTTTGTTTTCTACACCTTCTACTATGCTATTTTCTGCATTTACCATATACACACCAATAGCATCCTGCCCATCCCAATGGTCATCTGCCGCACGAGTCATCAGCATATTGATATCACCATTTATTTGTAGTGGTACCCGTTTGCTATCCATTACCTGTTCGTCTATTTCATTGCTACAACCTGCCAGCATTAAAGCAGCCAACATTACAAAACATGTGTTCTTTTTCATTTCTTAAATCTTTAAAGTTCTTAATTATTTTAACCAATCTAAATTTCCTTTTTCTTCCACAACCCAATTTATAACATTGCCGTTAAACCCACCTCTTCCTTCTATATCCAACGGCGTATTACCGCCTTCGTCAAGTTTAGATAATACTTCAGTAAGGTCGGTAGTTATTGTCTCAGTTGTTTCATCTTCTTTAGTTATCTTCACCGTCATTATCTGCCGCTGTGCTTTTTCTTGAGATACCCCTAATAGACGCACAGTGCCTTTGAGCCGCATACTTGCGTCACCTTCTGCTACCGGTGACGCAGTAAAATTGACAGAAGCTTTAGCCACACTCAGCAGTTCACCGGTAGTTAGGTCTATACTCGATACTACATTATCCAGCATACCTGTCACCGATTTAATACTCTCCACATCGGTATCCATTGTTATATTAACTTGACGTGTACGCTGTTGCATCTTTACAGTCAGCCGCAATGTATCTCCTGTCAAAGCAAACAGTTCATCTTGTGCTAAATTATCCGAAACGGAAAACAAATCATCGGGATTACCTGTAACGACAGAACTTCCCTCACTCCTTGTAGCTACCGCATTCAGGGTAGCTATATTACCGTTAACACTAACTCCTTGCGGTTCATTATATGCCACCATGCTATAATTACTTGTGGAGAGCAATAAAAAACTATTTACATTACCGGTTACTTCCTGTGTCTCATTGCCTATACGCACCATATATTTCGCCGGTGCTGCCGAAGAACATGCCGACCAATCTGCTGTAAGCTTTACCACAGTCCGTGCTTTCTTCATCGGTGCCGGTAATTCGTCTTCGGCACAACTGCCCATCACGCATAATCCTGCCAAGAGAAGTAAAGCATTGAATTTACATAATCCTATTTGTTTCATTTTTCAATAAATATTAGTTGGTAAACTTTTCATTTTCCTTAATTCTGTTTTATCTCGCACTTCTATCAAACTGATGGCATAGCCACCACCCGAAGCCGCCCTAAGTTTCAGTTTGGTTTCGGAAGTAGCAATCCCTTTGCGAATAACATAAGCCTGCGGATTTTTCTTCCAATCGGCATCTTTTGCATCAGCATAAACAGTAGCGATATACTTCTTACCGGGAATCAAAAAATCAAGTTTAAGATTGGATATATGTCCATTCTCATCAGCCGTACAGCCTACAAACCAATTATTTGTACCTTTGGCACGTCGTGCTACAGTGATATAGTCACCCGGTTCGGCTTCCAGATATTTACTCTCATCCCAATCTACCGCTACATCCTTGATAAACTGGAATGCATCTATAAAACGTTCGTAATTCTCAGGCAAATCCGCAGCCATTTGGAGCGGACTATACATAGTACAATATAAAGCCAATTGGCGGGCCAATGTAGTACGTGCCTGCTGATCCTTTTTATAACCGTTCTCGTAATAACTCAAATCTCCCTGAAAGATACCCGGAGTATAATCCATTGGTCCGCCCATTAAACGGGTAAAAGGCAAAATAGTAGTGTGATCCACCGGATTACCGCCCATTGATTCAAATTCGGTTCCACGGGCAGATTCCTGCGCCAACCAGTTTGGATAAGTACGGCACAACCCCGTAGGACGTACAGCTTCATGACTGTTTACCATAATATTAAAATCCGCTGCACGCTTTGCCACATGGATATAATGATTATTCATCCATTGCGAAGCATGATATTCGCAACGTGGAATTATAGGGCCTACATAACCCGTTTTTACTGCATTATAACCATGATTCACCATAAATTTGAAAGCATCATCCAATTGTCGTTCATAATCAGCGGCATTGGCAGACGTTTCATGATGCATCATTACACGCACCCCCTTTTCATGGGCATACCGCTGCAATTCATCTACATCGAAATCCGGATAGGGAGAAGTAAAACTAAACTGGCGATTTTTAGTATAAGCCGTCCAGTCTTCCCAACCTTCGTTCCATCCCTCCACCAATACGGCGGCAAAACCATGTTTGGCAGCAAAGTCAATATATCTTTTTACATTATCGGTATTGGCCGCATGACGCCCATTAGGAGTCAGTTTGCTATAATCGGTCACTCCCGGTTTTGCACGATTATAACTGCTGTATGCCCAATCTTTCCCTGTCCCGATAAACATCTCCCACCATACACCGATATATTTCATCGGCTTAATCCAAGATGTATCTGCATATCCGCAAGGCTCATTCAGATTCAGAATCAGCTTACTGGCAAGGATATTCCTTGCGTCATCACTTACTACCACTGTGCGCCAAGGTGAGAAGCAAGGGGTTTGCAAGAAACCTTTATCACCGTTTTTATCCGGTACCAAGCAGGCAGTCAAACAAAAAGACTTATCATTTACATTCAATTCCATAGCTGCGTAATCCACCAAAGCAGCTTCATGGATATTAATGTACAATCCGTTACTCCCTTTCAGCATCAGAGGCGTCTGTATTATCAAATCACCCGCCGATTTCGCTTCATACGACTTCATGGCCACGGATTGTTTAGGCATCTCTTCACGTATCTGAGAAAGAGGAGCTGTGGTGTAGGTAAACTCATTGGTGTCATAATCACCCGGCATACAAAAAGCCGTATAATCATGCGCCAAATTGAACTGAGTCAGTTCCTCATTGATAACGAACTTATTCAAAGTAGGTTGTTCGGGAAACTCATAACGAAATCCCAAACCATCATTAAAGAGACGAAAACGTATATTCAACGTGCGCCCGCTAAAACCTTGTTCCAAGGTAAGCAGCATTTCGTTATAATGGTTACGGATAAGCGATTGCTCACCCCATACCGGTTTCCACGATTCGTCCAATGAATCCGTCTGTACCGATTTCACACTGAAATCGTTCATTAATCCGCGTTCATATTTAATATCCAATCCGAGACGACTCGGTGCAAGCACAGCTTTACCTTTGTAAGAAAGTTCGTAATAGGGAATTCCCCTTTCTACTACTGTCTTCAGTAATAAATTACCGTCCGGTGAGGAAAGATTCTGCGCTTTCCCCACTGCTGCCAGAAGTAGAAATAACACTATATTAATTGTATTTTTCATATTTCTCTATCTATTCATAAGTGAGACAATCAGAGTTTGGTCAACCTCACAATCTTGCAGGCATGCGCCTCAAGTTCCACATTCAAGTTATCAGCTTCTCCTTCATCTGTATGTTTCCACAAGTCACGCACTTTCATCTTACCCTCAATACCTAAATCGGAGAATTTCACCGAACGAAACTGCTTGGAATCTTCGCGATTGAACAGGCCTATCACCCAGTCACCGTTTGTCATCTGTCCATACCATATCTGACTGTTCGTACTATTTAAAACATCGGATAAAGGTTTACCGGCAAAACCATCCTTATTCAAAGCCAGCATTTCTTTGTTCTGGCAAAACTTCAAATCTGGATTGGCAAAACTATCTCCCGGAACATCGGCAATCGCTACCGGACCGCCCGCCATGAGTTGCAGAGAAATGACACTTTCCTTTTCCGCATCGGAACCGAATGTATTCAAGCGGATAAAGTCACCGTCCATAATCATTTTACCACGTCCGGAGTATTTAGACCAGTGCGTAAAGCCATCGAACATATTGCCACAACTGGGCCAATCTTCAAATACTTTGCCGCGATCGGAATTAGACACATGATGCCAGCCACCGCTCCACGTATCACCAACGATACGCGCCATATTACCATACTCGCGCTCCAAAACCGCATCTTCATGCATATTGGGCATTACCAACGAAGTAAATACACCATATTTCTTTGCAGCCTTACAGATATATTGCAGAGCGAGCTTATAATTCTCTCGTCCATAACCTTTACCTTTTATGGCATTCATACCGCGGTCATACCCGTTTTCATAATAACAAAGGAAGTCCATACGGATAAAGTCCACACCAAGATTCTTATAATATTTAAAGAAGCCGTCGATATACTCTTCAGCGCCTTTATGACTTGCTACCACCCACCAGAAGCCATCGTCGGCATTAGGATAAAGTACATTGTCTTCACCTTGTTTATAACGCAAATCCTTGAAAGTAATATTATCAGTACCCTCTATAATGGTTTCTTCCGGGCCATGTATCCACAAAGGATTATCATAAACACCCAGTTTCAGTCCCTTAGCCTTGCACATTTCCGAAAGTTTCTTCAGTTTTACTGATCCGTATTTCGTCATATATCCCGTAGGATCGGGTTCGGAAGTACCATCCATAGCCATAAAACCATCCGTACAAATCATATTGTAACCATAAGGAAGCAGGTTTTCCGCCACATAATCGATTATATTCTGCCAGGAACCTTCAGACATATCAATAGCCTGTCCTTGCCAACCGGCATTGACCAAATCTTCATTTCTGCGCTCCAATTTCCAACAGTATTCATAGACACTCCAATAGAGAGGAGCGTTATAAGTATGTATTCCTTCCGTATCAGCGTCATCACCGGGAGTTATCACGGGATCATCGGGAATCATATCCGGTGTCCAACCTGTACCCTTATCCTCGCATCCTCCGAAAAAGAATGTCAATGCCATCAAAAACAGTTTCATATCCAAATTCTTTATCATATCATTATTTTTATCTGAATTTCTCAAACAAGACACTTTCATTATCACTCAGATTTGTGCAGCCGTACAATCTTGCAAGAATGCCCGGGAATTTTATAACTCAAAGAAGTTTCAGCTTCTCCCTCATCCTGATGTTTCCACAAATCACGCACTTTTACTTTGCCCTCAATGCCTATTTCAGAAAATTCGAGTGTACGGTCATATTCATTATCTTCTTTATTGAAAAAACCTACGATATAGTCTCCGTCGGACATCTGTCCGTACCATATTTGATTTTTTGCATCAAACAAGCTATTCGACAAAGGTTTTCCTACAAATCCGTCTTTGTTCAAAGCCAGCAATTCTGCATTCTGATAAAACTTTAAATCACCACTGACAATCGAATTATACTGATCGGCTACGGCAATCGGACCACCCGCCATCAGTTGCAAAGAAATCACGCTCTGTTTTTCACCTTCCGTATCAAATGTATTCAAACGGGTAAAATCAGCATCCAGCACTACCTTTCCCCTTCCCGCAATGTGCGACCAACTGATAAGGCCGGTAAACATATTAGTAGTAGACGGCCATCCATTAGCATTGAACCATGTAGGGCTATTGCTTGCAAAGTGTTGCCATCCGCCTTTCATTGTATCGGCATCTACCCGAATCATATTACCATATTTCTTCTCCAACTCCGCATCGTTTTTCAGATTGGGCATCACAAGCGAAGTGAATACCTGATACTTTGTGGCAGCCTCGGAAATATACTTCAACGCAAGTTCGTATTCTTCACGCCCATATCCTCTACCGGGCATTCCACCGGCACCATCTGCCGTTTCAAACAGACAGAGGAAATCCATACGGATAAATTCTACTCCTATTTTCTTATAATATTTAAAGAAGCCATCAATAAACTCTTTAGCGCCTTTATGACTGGGAACTATCCAAGTGAAGACATCCCCTCTATCCGGATAAAGAACATCATCTTTGGCGGAATTGTACACTAAACTACCAACTGTAATACCTTCCGTGCCTTTTACTACCGTTTCATACGAGCAGTGTACCCATAACGGATTATCATAAACACCCAGTTTCAAACCTTTAGCCTTACATTTAGCTACTAAATCCGTCAGTTTTATACCGGCATAATGGGTCATATACCCACTCGGATTAATACTGGGATCGTTTGTCATTGACATAAATCCGTCCGTACAAATCATATTGTAACCATAAGGCAGAAGATTCTCCGATACCCAATTAATATTCGCATCCCAAGTCACTTCAGGCATATTCGCATTACTACCGGCCTGTTCGGCTGTCCAGGCATACTCATATACACTCCAATATAAAGGAGCGTTCAAACTGATAGGTGTATACACCTGCTCATCGTCATCATCATCTTCAGACGGCAAATTCTCGTCAGGAATCATATCAGGAGTCCATCCGGTTCCTTCATCTTGGCATCCCCCAAAAAGGGATGCCACAATCAATAAAAATTGTATAATAAATATTTTTATCATAATTATCTGGTATTACGGTTGTTTTTCAAATTTAACTGTCATCTCTATCACATTCAGAGATATCTTATATTTCCCGGCTTCATCCACTTTCCACTTATGGTCGTTCTCACCTTGAGTATCAGGATCATTTTTACGTACCATTATCTTGGCATCAGTAACTGAAGTACCATTTACCTCAGGCATCAAATAATCACACTCAAAACCTTTAGTATTACTCAGGGGAAATTTTATTTCTCCTGAGTTGAGATGTCCTTCCCATACAAACGTACCTTTCTTTTCATCCGGATTATACTGGAAAGCTATTTTAAATGGTGTATGCCATTGGGTTGCAGTAGCGTCACCTGTCATCCAAACAGCTTTAATAGCGAGATCATCAGGTATTTCTATTTTCGGTTTCTTTTCGAATGTTATTTCCATCAGATAAGTATCCAAAATTATTTTATATCTGCCTGCCTGAGATTCTGTAATTTTCCATTTATAATCATGAGTTCCTACTTTTTCTTTCCCTACATACTCCATAGTATTATCACCGCCAGGCTCTGTTTCATGCGTCTTCGGCATCAAATAAGACATATTATAATTCTCATCTAATTCCAACGGAAACTTTAATTCTCCTTTATATAAATCCCCTTCATAAACAAACTGTATATTATTAATTTTCGTCAATAGAACCGCATTAGAAGGCTGCCAACCTGCCGGAGTAGCATCACCCATCGCCCAAACATTTTCATATATACTTTCTGGATATTCACGTGCAATAGTTAATTTCTCCACATCGACAGTAATGAAATAATACCCATCCGTATCTATGTGGAACAGCGTTTCCGTACCACCATCCGTTTCATTATAAACCAATGTATTGTTATCGGCGCCTTTTGTATAAGAAGGTGTCAGACTTGTCCGGCTCTTTATGAACTTAAAGTCACCTTGCTTCAATTGTCCGCCCCATTCATATTTTTGTTCGGAAAGCACCTCATTCATTTTAAGCGATTTAGTTGCATCCATCCCTTCAACGGCGCTACCTACAATGAAAAGATCTCTCGGCGCAATATAATAACCTGTCACCGAAAACTGCACCTTGGATATTTCCGGTTTCATATATACACTGCCTCCTGAAACTTCAGCTATGATTTCTGCCTCTAACATGGCGGTTTCTCCCGCTATTACCTTCCACCCGCTCAATAAAGCGTTCATCTCCTTGTGCGTATAACTGATACTTTGTACACCTTCAGGAATTTCTACTTTTGCGATGGAAGTCTCAAAATTATTATCGGCCATATCCATTTTAAAATAATATGTGAGTTTCGTTCCTTTTCCGCGATTGGCAGCACTTCCCCATGTAAAGGATATTGCTTCTTCATTACCCAAATCCTGATTCAATACCACATCACTCGAAGAAACTTTCAGTCCCATCGTGTCTTGTGGGGAATCCAAAGTTATCCGTTCCGTTTCATCTTGACAGCCCATAATTACAAAGGGCAATGTCATTAGAATATTTTTTATCACATTCTTCATAATAATCAATTGCATTTTTAACTGTTAATTCCAATAAGGGCTTTGAACAAGTTTATCATTCTTATCTATTTCCGATTGATGAATAGGGAACCAATAATAGGCTTTCTTGTATACCCGTTTTAGATAAGGCGTAAGTACATAGAAAGAAGAATTATCTCTTCCGCTGAAATTCATTCCGTAGAAATCTCCGTTCAATACATTTTCCGCTTCTTTCCAACGGCGAAGGTCATCATAACGGATTCCTTCACAGCTCAATTCCACACGACGTTCGGCACGAATCAACTTGCGCATTTCCGCCTGGTCGTTCAAATCAACATGAATAAAATTATCATCCGTATCACCCTTGGTATACTGGCGAATACCCGCACGTTCACGGATTTTATTCAGATAGACCAAAATGTCCTCATTACCCGGATCGGATTCGTTCAATGCTTCCGCATAATTCAGATAAGCCTCGCCCAAGCGATAGACAATACCCGGACGATACTTATAAGTACCCTGCTTTACATTCAAGTCCGGAGAGATTTTTTTACGTATCAAATAACCATTTTGCGGAGCATCATGGGTATGCGGATTGTCGGCACTTCCATTGAAAAAATTAAATACACGCTTCTCCTGTGTGAAATAAGAGTTATTATAGCTCACCGTAACATAGAAACGAGGCTCACGATGACAATACATATTATAAGTATTTTTCTTGCTTATCGCTCCTCCGTTCACTTCCGTATCCCACACTGTATTATCACGCGTTTCATCAGAACCAGAAAAACCGGTTTTCACATATTGGGAATTATCATCGTTGATAGGCAGACCGTTTTCCATAAAGAATGCATCCACCAACGACTGCGTAACGCCCAAGCCGCCGCTACCGCCACTGGCAGCCGGAGTAGCATGTTTTTCATATTCGCCATATTCCGAACCACCGGGACGTGCAAACAGAATTTCTGTATTTCCTTCGTCATATCTTGTCAGGAAAAGATTTTGATAAGACATAAACGGGTCTATTGTACCATCATCATTCTTCTCCGTATACAATTTATGTCCGGCAGCTTTAGCGGCATCAATCAGTTCTTTACAAGCCTGCGCCGCATACGCCCATTTAGCCTTGTCAGCAGTAGTACTGAAAAGATTCTCGCCGTCCTTATTCTTATGATTTGCATAATCAGGATTTCCATTTACCAACGGACTGGCGGCAAAAAGTAACATACGGGCACGTACTGCAAGACACATGATAGAAGTAGCACGACCGTATTTACGTGCTTCGGTATATTTGGCGGGAAGAATTTCGGCTACTTCCTTCAACTCTTTATCCACCCAATCCACCACTTCATAATAGGGGCGTTGTCCTTCCATTAAATCCGCCAAATTAAAGTCTGTCGGCGCTATATAGTTCGGTTTGAAAGGAACCGGACCATACGTATTTGACAGCAGATAATAATAATAAGCGATCATAAACCGCATCTCCGCTTTCATATACGTCACTTCAGTAGCGCTGATTCCCTGATCGGGCAGCGGATGTACGTTTTCTATAAAAATATTAGCCTCACGTATCAGCTGGGGCAACCGTGACCAATAGTTACCATCCCAATCCGTAGAAGGTGTCCATTCGCCCAATAGCATCGGAATTACTTTCCAATCCCATTGCCGCCACCGTTCAGAGGCCGTCATATCATCACTGAGAATATCCCATCCTAATTTCCGCGCGTATCCCCAATAAGGATCGGGAACATGAGAATATACATTGGCAAGCCAACCCTCTGTACGGGTTTTATCTTCGAATACCATAGGGAGTGTCAGTTCCGTATCTGATTCTTTATCCAGATAATCGACGCATGAAGTCAAGAGCTGCATACCCAAAACTCCGGTTATAATATATTTAAATAGTTTCATAATATGATTGTATAGTTGGTTATCATTAAAAATTCAAGTCAAATCCCACCATCAAAGAGCGCATGGACGGATATTTCAAACCGTCGACGGTATCCAGTTCAGGATCCCAAAGTTTGAATTTGGAGAGATAGAACAGATTGTTACCGCTCACAAAGAAGCGGATGCTCTTGGCATGAATTTTACGCGTAACAGACTGAGGAATACTGTAACCCAATTCTATTGATTTCAGTCGCAGGAAACTCATATCTTTCTTCCACCAGGTAGAAGCACGGTTATTATTGGTATTCGTACTCTCTGATAGACGAGGCCAGAACACATCCTGCGAAGGATTCTTTTCTGTCCAGCAATCGGTATAATTATCGTATACATTACCCAATACGCCTTGTCCGCTCCCCGGAATAAAATAATCGGAACCACCGATAACGCGATATGCATCTGCAGAGCCCTGGAAGAAGAAGCTGAAATCCCATTGCTTGTAATTCAGGTTACCACCGAAACCGTATACCATACGCGGATCTTTTGTTCCGCCTATATATCCTTCATCCGCTTCCGTAATGACCCCATCATCATTCATATCGACATATTTGATATCTCCCGGACGTACCTCCGTTCCTAATTCAGGTTTCGGTATACCGGGTTTCAGTTCCCCGTTTATAAAATCATCTTCCGTAAAAAGGCGTTCTGCCTGCAATCCCCACAGGGTATTAATGGAGCGTCCCGTAATGGAACGGTAAGTTCCTTTGACCGATTCCGGCTCGTCTTTCTCCAATATCTCATTTTTAGCATAAGTGACAGTACCTCTCAGGCTCATTGCCCAATCATCATTGAACCGTTTGTTGTAAGTTACCGAAAGATCATATCCCTGATTATTCACTTTACCATAATTGGCATACGGATTAGACACGAAACCCGCTTGGGTAGGGATGGTAGAACGTTGCATAAAAATACTGGTACGTTTTTCCTTAAAAAAATCCAGTTGCACATCCAACTCATTCCACAACCCCAACTCAAGACCGATATTCATTTTAAGAGCTTTTTCCCAAGTCAGATCGGAAACCCCTACTTCACCTTCCTGAATACCCGTGTAATAGTTACTATCGGTATATCCAAAATGATAGCCACTGGAATTATTGTTAATAGTAGTGATATATGCAAAACGACGACCGCCGATATTGTCATTACCTACCGAACCAACAGAAGCTCTCACCTTCAATTTTGTAATATCTTCCTGCAAATTCCTCATGAAGTTTTCCTCTGAAATCAACCAACCGATGGCTACGGAAGGAAAGAAACCGAAACGCTTGCCTTTTGCAAAGTTCTCCGAACCGTTGTAGCCGAAATTAAATTCACTGATATAACGGCGGTCGAAAGTATAAGAAAGACGACCGGCAATACCTTGTGTACGATTAGGTTGTACATCACCCCAGTCATAACTACGCTGGTTGTATAAAAAAAGCGCATCAAGTGCATGTTTGTCAAAAGTACGGTTATACGTAACAGCAGCTTCTAGATAAGTACTTTGGTTTCCATAATTGGCATTACTTGAATGGTCTAAAAACTCACTACCATAACTCAAAATGCTGTGCACCAATTCTCCTTCATCATTACGCGACTTGGCCACACTGTAATAATCAGGCTCCTTACCGCGAGTAACAAAATTTTCATTATATGTATCGAATGCAAACGTTACTTTCATTTTCAGCCCCGGAGTAATCATCTTTAAGTTCTGTTCTAAAGAAAAAAGAGATTCCAGCTTACTTTTCCCACCACGATAATAACCGTTTTGTGTATTCATAGCCCATGGGTTTTTACGAGTATTGCTAACACGTGGAATGGTACCATCCGAATAAATGGCAGGATGTACGAACGGTGGAGTCTCGAAAGCAGCTTGAAACAGTTCATCTGTACTGCTTCTCGATTTACGCAGATTCTGTAAATACCCCCCCACATTAAAACGTAAAAGCGTGGTTTTCGTCAAATCCAAATCCACATTAGCACGGATATTATAACGGTTCAGTCTGCTTTGTGTATCGTAAGGCAGTGTTTTATCAGACCCCATAATTCCGTTTTCATGATAAAGGGAAGCCGTCAATGAGTAACGAAGTATTTCCGTACCACCAGATACCGTCAGATTTGCACGTGTAGAATTAGCATAGTCCTTGGTTATCGCATCTATCCAGTCTACATCAGGACATAAGTCTTTGTCATATCCATAATAGGTTTTCAGAATCTGATCTTTTGTAAACAGCCTTTTATTTGGATCAGGCTGAAGTGTATTCAGTAAACTCATATATTCGGCAGCCCCTATGAACTGAGGGAGTTTTGTAGGAGCCTGAATAGATTGCTCCACACGTAAATTTACGGAAGGAGCAGATACCGAACCGCGTTTGGTATTAATCAAGATAACACCATTAGCGCCACGTACACCATACATTGCACTGGCCGACGCATCTTTCAATACCGAGAACGATTCTATTTCTGCCGGATCGATGTCATTCAAACTACGTTCCACACCATCTACCAAAACCAACGGAGATGTATTTCCGCTGAATGAAGATATACCGCGAATCCAGAAATTTGAGTTATCATACCCAGGCTCTCCCGAAGGCTGTACGGCAATAACACCTGCCAGTTGTCCTGCCAGATTATTACTCATGGAACGAGACGAACCTACCTGCAATTTTGCAGGCTCTAAAGTTTGTACGGAACCGATGACGGAGAGTTTCTTCTGATTACCGTATCCCACAACCACCACTTCATCCAACGCTTCTACATCTTCCAATAAGGTAATATTAAAATTGATATTATTGCCTACCGGAATCTCCTGAGTTTTAAATCCTACACAGGTAATGACAAGAATACTGCTTTTATCTGGTACTTCAATATAGAAATGACCGTCAATATCAGTAATAGTTCCTTCTGAAGAACCTTTTACCATAATATTTACACCCGGTAAAGTGCTTTTTTCTTTGTCGATAACAGTGCCACTGACACGGATACCTTTTTGCTGCTCGATAGTCTCACTTTCGGAATATGGAATATTTGCATATAACGGAAATATGCATACCCCGCAGAATAAAGAACCTACAAGCAGTGTTTTCTTTAAATTCATAGTAATTACATTTATTAGTTATTAAATGATATTATAATCAGTCCTTGATATAATTCAAAGACTGATGCAAAAGTCATAAATTAATCTATACAAATAGATACATAAGATTAAAATACAAAGGAAGCTTACTATTAAACATCTGCTGTCTCTTATACACATCTCCGAGCCCACG
>OWHU01000946.1_pt1 | contig 14320 bp, 9 predicted proteins | sample 1732671 | NCBI WGS metagenome assembly OWHU01 (sample SAMN05065740, study PRJEB22554) | human gut metagenome | biome: ENVO:2100002; feature: ENVO:00000062; material: ENVO:00002003 | host: Homo sapiens | place: USA
AATATAGTAATTTTTTTATCTTTGAAAGATATTTCAGCTCAATTTGTTTGATAAGAAGTATATCTACTTCTATCATCATATTCATGGTTTTTAGCAGATTCTCCGAAAAGTTACGTTTTTCCAGAAAGAATGGGTAGAAACCGTGATGCAGATAGTCTTGAAAATAATCCAACGGCTTCACGTTGCGCAGGATGGTTTTCGCTATCTGTTCGTGATTCTCCAAAATTTCTTGTAAGGTATAGGCACGGAAACAATTACCGCTTTGCAGATTCAGGTATTCGCGGAATGAGAAACCTCTCAGGTAGTATACCTTGACAATGCCGCTCAGTTCTGGATTTTCTTCTTTCAGTCGCATCACGGATGATCCGGTGAATATAATCTTCAGAGTAGGAAACATTTCATAGCAAGCACGCAGGTCGTGGCTCCATTCGGGATACTTGAACACTTGGTCTATCAACAAAACTTTTCCTCCTCGTTTTACGAATTCTGCGGCAAACTCCACTAACGTATATTTAGAGAAGTAGAAGTTATTCATGTTGATGAACAGACATGAGTGATCCGTTCCGAACTTTTCTTTTGCATATTGCAGGAGGAAAGTCGTTTTCCCTACGCCACGAGTACCCTTGATGCCGATCAGTCTGTCGTTCCAGTCTATTTCGTCCATCAAGTCCCGGCGAACAGGAGCATTTGTATGTTCCACCAGATAACTGTGTGTTCTGTAAAAGGTTTCCATGGTTGCTTTTTTATCGGTTGCAAATATAGCAATACTAATTCAAATTGCAAACTGGAGATAGCAAAATATTATTTTTTTTCAACTAAAAGACGAACAAGAGAAATGGTTTGTACTCTAAAACATTTATCTTTGTGTCCGGAAATGGAAGCGCTTTATTTATTCAATCCGGAAAATGATATGGCATTGGCTTGTGGTGATCCTTATTATATGGCACCTGCCAGTGCCCGGCGAATGGCGGCCGAGCTGTCCGTGTTGCCTGCATGGTATGCAGAACAGGGAGGAACTGTGTGGCTGGATTCTGCTCTGCGTATGAAAACAATGGAAAGACAATCTTTTTTGCCGCCTTCGGTCAATTGGACTTCAGAATTCCTCCCCATTTATAATAAGGTGATTCCTTGGGGATGGAATCCGTCTTTGGTGCGTCGTTTGCAGGAAGCTGGATTTCCTGATACAGCATATCCTTCAGTAGAGCGTATGAAGCGTATCCGTCAAATATCCGGACGTCAGACGGCTGTAAAAGTGTTACGACGCCTTTGTAGGCATATAGGTGGGAATATTCCCACATTGGGGGAGGCTTTTGTATTGTCATCAACAGAGGAAGTGAAGGCTTTTGTATTGTCTCATCCTCGTGCTTTGTTAAAAGCTCCATGGTCTGGTAGTGGGAGAGGGATACAATATGTTTCAGGTAGTTTTACCATCCCTCTGGAAGGGTGGATTCGACACATACTTACCACTCAGCATGAGGTGATAGGAGAGCCTTTTTATGATAAGCTTTTGGATTTTGCCATGGAGTTTTTTGCAGACGAGTGGGGACAGGTACATTTTATAGGGTATTCTTTATTCGAAACAGACAAGAGAGGTGTTTATAAAGAAAACTTGTTGGCTGCGGATCGGGTTATTGAAGCAAGGATATCCACATATGTTTCTGCGGAAATCTTACATCAGGTTGGGAGGGCGTTACAGGTGGAATTGGCGGAAGTGATAAAAGGGAGTTACGAAGGCTATCTGGGGGTGGATATGATGATATGCCGTACCCAAAACGGCGGGTATGCCATTCATCCGTGTGTGGAAATAAATCTTCGTATGAATATGGGAGTGGTAGCACGTTTGATATATGATAACTATGTGTGTGATGGCGTGCAGGGACGGTATGTTATAGAATATTATGCAAAGCCCGGTGAGGCATGGCATTCTCATCTTGCGCTTCAAGAAAAGCATCCTTTATATCTGGAAAATGGAAAAGTGAAGTCGGGTTATTTGTCACTTACACCGGTAGAGAACAATACGTCCTATCAGGCATATATCTTAATTTGATTTTCCGGATAAAGGAAAATCAAATTAAGAGGGGATGGTTACCATCCACCCCCTAATGCTTTATACAATTTTACTAATGTAATTTGTTTGTCTCTTATTGCATTACTTAATCCTATTTGTGCATCGAAATAGCTACGTTGTGCATCCAATACATCCAAATAGCCTATTACTCCATTGATGTATTGCAATTGGGCCAGTTCCATTGTTGCTTTAGAGGAACGTTCCAGTTGCAGACGCGATTCGTAGATATCTTTTATCTTATTGAAGTCCACAATGGCATTGCGGGCCTCTTTGAATGCAGTCAGCACTGATTTTTCATAGCTGTAGCATTCCTGTTCGTATGCGGCTTTCTTAGCCTTTAGGGTTGCTCTGTATTTTCCCATGGCGAAGAGAGGAGTGAGAAGATTGCCACTGATATAATGAATGGGTGATTTAAAGAAATCAGAGAATTCTTCACTTTCTACGCCATATTGTGCTGTGAGGCTGAGTCGTGGGAACATATTGGTATAGGCAATACCTACACTGGCATTGGCTGCTATTAATTTCTGTTCTGCTTCGCGTACATCGGGACGACGTTCCAACAGAGTGGAGGGTAGACCTACTGGTAATGTTTCAGGTAGTTTTACCTCTTCGGGCAGAATGGAACGCTGTATGCGGTGCGGGTATTCGCCTGCCAGGAATGCGATATCATTTTCTTTCAATGAAATTTTCCTTTCCAGTTCAGGAACTAAGGTTGCGGTACGTGCATACTCCACTTGTGCCTGTTGATAAGAAGTTTCTGAAGTCAGTCCTCCTTCAAAACGAAGCTTTGCCAGGCGTACTCCTTCTTTACGGGCATAGAGTGTTTGACGAACGATGTTCAGCTCATTGTCTAATGCGACCAATTCAAAATAGGCTTGTGCCACTTCGGACACAATACTCATTTTCAAGGCACGTTGCGCCTCGATGCTTCCCAGAAATTGTGCTATGCTTTTGTCTTTTGCCCAACGCAGGTTACCCCATAAGTCTAATTCCCAAGTCACGGTAAGTTTACCACCCTGTTCGGGGTCATTTTTATAGTTGTCACCACCATAATTACTTCCTTCTTTTTGGGCATAAGCGCTTCCGTTCAGTTGGGGGAAAAGGTTGGCAAAGTCTATGCGCTTCATTGCGGCAAGTTCTTTTACACGTGCCGCAGCTATTTTCATGTCTTTGTTGTTATCCAACGTCTTTTCTATCAGGCTTTGCAAGGTTGTGTCCGTATAGATTTCCCACCATTGCATATCGGCTATAGATAATGTATCCTGTTGTCGTAATGTATCTAATTGTTGGGGAAGATGTAAGTCGGGACGTGTGTAGTGCTTACCTAATTGGCAAGAAGTCAGCAAAGTCATTCCTGATACGGCTATATATAATAATGTATGTTTCATCATTTCTTTCATCTTTTTATATCCTTATTTTTGTTTCATCTTCGCTTTCATCTTGTATATCAGTACAAAGAAGAAAGGTACTAACAAAATTCCCACAGTTACAGCAAAGATCATTCCGAAGAATACACCTGTACCAATAGCCTGACGGCTGGCTGAACCTGGCCCGCTGGCAATGACCATAGGTAACATACCTAAGATGAATGCCAATGAAGTCATCAAAATAGGTCGGAAACGGAGCTGTGAAGCATGAAGTGCAGCTTGTACTACATCTACTCCTTTGTCTACTTGTTCTTTGGCAAACTCTACAATAAGAATTGCATTTTTGGCGGCTAGTCCTACCAACATCACCAATCCGATCTGGAAATAGACATCATTCTCCAGTCCACAGCCCCATACACCTAGATAAGCACCTAATGCGGCTACAGGCAAAGAGAGTAATACTGCAACCGGTACCATCCAGCTTTCGTATAAGGCAGCAAGGAACAAAAATACGAACATGAACACTAATGCCAGCACCATGCCGGTCTGTCCACCTGCCTGTTTTTCCTGGAAGGATAGTCCGCTCCATTCTACACCGATATTTTCCGGTAGGTGTTCGCGGGCTATTTGTTCGATAATTTCCATAGCCTGTCCTGAACTGTAACCGTCTGCGGCCTCACCGAGAATCACAGAACTGTTGAACATATTAAAACGTTTGATGCTGCCCGGACCAGTGGTATACGAAGTGGTACCCAGCGAGGTGAGCGGTATCATGGCATTGTCTGTACCCCGTACAAAAAACAGGTTGATATTCTCCTTATGTTCCCGGTAGGGTGCTTCTGCTTGAATATATACACGGTAGATGCGGTTAAACATATTGAAATCGTTTACATATACCGAACCTGTATAAGCTTTCATAGTCGAGAATACATCGGCTAAAGGTACTCCTGAGAATTTTACTTTGTCACGGTCTACATCAAAATAAAGTTGGGGGATATCCGCTTGTAAAGCCGAAGATAAACCTGATAATTCCTTACGTTTTGATGCATAATACATCAATGTATCCGTAGCTTGTACCAAATTTTCGAAAGTGGCATCTCCACGTGCTTCCAATTGCATTTCGAACCCGCCCGAACTGCCCAATCCCGGAATAACGGGAGGGGTGGAAAGATATACCTTGCATTCGGGGTATTGTGACATGTCTTTTTTTACCTGTGCCATAATATTGTCAATAGTTTGCGAGTCACGTTCCTCCCAAGGTTTTAAGATGACAGTCAGTTCACTTCGTGCCTGACTGGTTCCTACACGCGGACTGCTTCCCGCCACGCTTTGCACATATTCCACTGCCGGATTTTTCATCAGGTATTCCACAGCACGTTCTGTTACGATACGTGTACGTTCCAACGTTGCACCTTCGGGTAGCTCCAACTCTATTTTAAAATACCCTTGGTCTTCGATGGGGAGGAAGCTGGTGGGAATAATGCGATGGATTAACAGGATGGCGATCAATACCATGCCGAATGTGCTCAGTACCCGACGCGGGTGTTTCACAATGTGTTTGATAAGCCCTACATATTTATGATTGCCGATAGCCAGCCACTCATTGATACGGCGGAATACGATATTCTTTTTCTTGTTCGGATCTTCCGGTTTCAGGATAAGCGAACACATGACTGGACTCAATGTCAAAGCTACTACCGTAGACAGCAATACGGATACTACGATGGTTACCGTAAACTGGCGATAAAGTTGTCCGGTAATTCCACCTAGAAAACTTACGGGAACAAATACTGCTGCCAGTACCAAAGAAGTGGCGATAATGGCTCCTGTAAGTCCTTCCATAGCTTTCTTGGTAGCTTGGTAGGGAGATAGTTTCTCCTCTTCCATGATACGCTCCACATTCTCTACTACCACGATAGCATCGTCCACCACAATACCGATGGCAAGTACCAACCCCAACAGGGTCAGGATATTAAGCGAGAATCCGAAAATCAACATGAATCCGAAAGTTCCAATCAGTGAGATAGGTACGGCAACTAGTGGGATAACTGTTGCACGCCAGCTTTGGAGTGAAAGGTATACTACGATAATAACCAGTATCAGGGCTTCAAACAGTGTTTTGTACACTTCATGAATAGATTCCGAAATATATGTGGTCATATCGAAAGGTATCTCGTAACTCATTCCTTCGGGGAAATTCTTGCTGATTTCCTCCATAGCTTCTTTCACGCTTTTTGCTACTTCCATAGCGTTGGCTCCCGGTAACATATAGATGGCCAATACCGCTGCATTTTCTTTGTTAATGGCACTCTCGGTATTGTATGATTGTGCTTCGAGTGAGATGCGGGCCACATCACGTAAACGGATGATGGAACCATCGGCATTGGCACGGACTACGATTTCCTCAAACTGGCTTACAGTAGATAGACGTCCCTGAGTAGTGATGGGAATGGTTACGTCTAATCCTTGTACGGGTTGTTGTCCCAGTACACCGGCTGCTGATTCCCGATTTTGGTCTTTCAGTGCATTCTGCAGATCGGCTACGGTCAGACCGAAATTGGCCAGTTTGTCGGGCTGTACCCAAATTTGCATGGCGTAATATCGGCTTCCGATGTTTGAAACACGTCCTACGCCAGGGATACGGCGGATTAGGTCCAGTACATTCAGAGTAGCAAAGTTGCTAAGGTATATTTCATCGAATTTCGGGTCGGTAGAGGTAAGGCATAGGGTTAGCAATTGACTGGCAGCCTGTTTCTCTACCGAAATACCATTTTGTATAACTTCTGCTGGAAGACGTGATTCTGCTAACTTGATACGGTTCTGTATTTCTACTGCCGCCAGATCGGGATCTGCCGAGATATCAAAAGTGACGGTGGCTGAAAAACCTCCCGAATTGGAACTGTTTGATTCCATGTAAAGCATTCCTGGAGTACCGTTCAATTCCTGTTCTATAGGAGTGGCTACTGCTTGTGATACTGTCAGGGCACTGGCACCCGGATAGGATGCGCTGATTTTCACTACCGGCGGGGTAATCTGCGGATATTGGTCAATGGGTAGCATCGTGAGACCGATGATACCGACAATGACTATTAATATGGAGATGACAGCTGAAAATACCGGTCTGTCTATAAAGAAACTAACTTTCATAATGTCTATTGTTTTTTTGAATGCGTAAATTTTCCTCCATAGGGGAATTCGTATTCGGGAGTGAAATTATCCGATCGTATCTTTTTCCTCCGTTTTTTTGTCTTCTACAGCAGGACTTACTTTTACTTTCATGCCTGGATTCAGCTTGTGGTATCCTTCTATAACAATGTCTTCTCCGGGAGCCAAGCCTCTTTCCACCACTACTTGATTCTGGAATTCAGGTCCTAATTCAATGAAACGTCTCTCTACTGTAGAATCTTTGCGCATTACATAAATATAGGCACCGCCTTTTTCTATGATAACGGACTTTAACGGAACTACCGTAGCTTTTTCTCTGACATCCAATAATAGTTTTACTTTGGTGAACTGTCCAGGAAGTAATATCCGTTCTGGATTCGGCATTTCGGCACGTACGGAGAATGTACCTGTGCGTGGATCAACTTGCGGTTCGGCAAAGTCTACCAGTCCTTTGTATGGATAAATAGTATTGTCTGCTAGAGTAATGGAAACATTGGGTTGCCAAGAGCGGGTAGAGTCTTTTTGACCTAAGTTCACATTACGTTCTTTGCTTTTCAGATAGTCTAGAGCTGTCATGCTGAAATCCACTAATACAGTATCACTTTTTACTACGGTGGCAAGCAGTGATTTGCCACTTGGACCTACCAATGTCCCTAAATCCACGTGACGTTCACTGATATGTCCTGCTAACGGAGAACGAACTATCGTATAACCTAGTTCCAATTCTGCTTGATCAAGGTCGGCACTACTCATAGCTACCGAGGCTTCTGCTGTTTCATATGCAGCAGTAGCATTGTCCAAGTCCAACTGGCTGGCAGCATTTTGTTCATATAGCGGACGGATACGTTCTAAATCGCGTTTTGCTTTTTGTGCCTGTGCTTCATCTTTTTTCAATTGGGCACGCGCTTTGTCAGCTTTGGCTCGATATTGATCTTGATTGATAACAAACAGCACTTGATTCTTAGTGACATATGTACCTTCTGCGAAAAGCATTTGTTCTAAATATCCCTCTACTCGGGCACGTACTTCAACGAATTGCTGTGCACGTACGCGTCCTACATATTCACCATATATTTCCACATCGTCTTGCGTTGCCGGTGCTATGGCAACTACTGGAAGTTCCGGCATCTTTGCCGGTCGATGGGAAACAATCAGGTAAATCCCGATAACTAGTCCAATACCTATTACTACAAGCGCTGTTCTTTTCTTTTTTAGCGCAATTTCTTTGTGTGTAAAAAATAGTTTCATACTTTAGTTTTGTTATTGTTTAAGATGCCGTCAGTAGGAATACAAGCAGCGTGCCAAACTACTGTAAATAGCCTTTCCTTTTCATAATCAGTGTTTTATTACTGCCTTTTGTTGATAGGGAAAGTGTGGAAAACAGGCAACAGCTGTAGAATAATTCCACAGTAGGCGAATTAAATTTAGTAGAGGATTATCGATTTGGATGCAAAAATAGTAAAATAGTGGGTAATTTTAAAATATTTATTCATTATTCATTATGATGAGGACGATGTTGTAGTGTTAGCAGATATGTATGTAATTTAAATTTTGCTTGAGATCGTCATATCTGCAACCTTGTTGTTTTGAAATACGCTCCCTTTCATTTTGAAAAGGGTAGTGTTTCCCTTTTTTATGACTTCATATAATATCTGTTTGTTTATCAATAGTTTATAATGTTGTTTTTCATTTTGGCATAGTATTCGCTATATACTTGTCAAATATAAAAAGTATAAAAAAATGGGAGAATTTTATAATCCAGATAAATTATATAAAGGTGGAAGCCGGAATAATAGCTTGATAAATAAAAAAATGATATTCCGTGTATTGGGGGTATTACTTTTTATTGAATCTGCTATGTTCCTGCTTTGTGCGGCTGTTTCCTTATGTTACGGTGAGCAAGATTATCAATATTTTCTATATACCATTCTTTTGAATACATTGGTCGGTGGAGTTTTGCTAATTTGTAGTAGAGGTGCTGAGAATCGGCTGACACGACGAGATGGGTACTGTATTGTAACTTTTACTTGGTTTTTGTTTACGTTGTTTGGAATGTTGCCTTTTTATTTTAGTGGAGGAATCCCTTCGGTGACGGATGCCTTTTTTGAAACCATGTCGGGTTTTACTACTACAGGAGCTACTATATTGGATAATATAGAATCTCTTTCACATGGTCTGTTATTTTGGCGTAGCTTGACACAATGGATAGGTGGCTTGGGTATTGTCTTTTTTACTATTGCTGTGCTTCCTATTTTCGGGGGAGGAACTATACAACTTTTTTCAGCTGAGGCTATCGGAGTGACGCACGACAAAACACATCCCCGGATTGATGTGATGGCTAAGTGGCTGTGGATGATATATGCTATTCTTACAATTGCAGAAACTGTGCTGCTGATGATAGGAGGAATGAGTTTTTTTGATGCGGTATGTCATTCATTCTCTACAACGGCTACAGGTGGTTATTCTACCAAACAAGCTAGTGTAGCTTATTGGAACTCTCCGTTTATAGAATATGTAATAGCGATATTTATGATCCTTTCGGGTATTAATTTCTCTCTCTATTTTATGTGTCTGAAAGGGAAAGGCAAGCGTTTATTTCAGGATGATGAATTCCGTTGGTTTATGAAATCAGTGAGTATTCTGACACTTGTTATTACGTTTGCCTTAGTTTTTCAGAATCATTATGATTGGGAAAAGGCATTCCGCAGGGCTCTGTTTCAAGTGGCTACGGTGCATACGTCATGCGGCTTTGCAACGGATGATTATAACTTGTGGCCATCTTTTACATGGATGCTTCTTATTTTTGCTATGTTGTCAGGTGGATGTACGGGGTCTACTAGTGGGGGAATCAAAAATATGCGCCTTATGATTCTGGCGCGTAATATCAAAAATGAATTCAAACGGATGCTGCATCCTAGGGCTGTATTGCCTGTTCGTGTGAACCGTCAGGTTATATCGCCTTCCATCATTGCTTCAGTGAATACATTCTTTGTATTTTATTTGTTCTGTATTTTGGCCGGATGGATACTGCTGATGTTTTTCGGGGTGGGGATAATTGAAGCGATGAGTACAGTAATTTCTAGCTTAGGCAATGTGGGACCGGGGCTAGGAGCATTCGGTCCTGCTTTTTCATGGGCGGCGTTGCCTGATGCTGCTAAATGGATATTGTCGTTCCTGATGTTGATAGGACGTTTGGAATTGTTTGCTGTGTTGTTGCTTTTTTATTCAGGATTTTGGGAAAGACGATAGTTCTCCGGGAAAAATTGATATGTATCATTTAATTAATGGGTATTCATTGAAATGAAGTTCTAGAAATATGTATTTTTACAAAGGATGATATATATTTGTGCTCGGATTTACAATACATTCATGTTATGGCAACTTCGAGAGAGATGACTTCGGGACGTCCGTTCCCTTTGATATTGAATTTTGCTTTTCCTTTATTGCTGGGTAATTTACTTCAGCAGACTTATTCCTTGATGGATGCTGCTATTGTGGGTAAGTTTCTTGGAATTAATGCTTTGGCTTCTGTAGGAGCTAGCACTTCGGTGGTGTTTTTGATATTAGGCTTTTGCAATGGCTGTTGTGGTGGCTTCGGTATTCCTGTCGCACAGAAGTTTGGAGCAAGGGATTATGGTATGATGCGGCGTTTTGTGGCAGTTAGTTTACAATTGGCAGCGGTGATGTCTGTAGTAATTGCTATTGTAACTAGTATGTTTTGTTCGGATATTCTTCAGATGATGCAGACTCCGGAGAATATTCTTGAGGATGCTTATCTTTATTTGCTGATTACTTTTATCGGGGTGCCCTGTACCTTTTTCTATAATTTGCTTTCAAGTATTATTCGTGCATTGGGTGATAGCAAAACTCCGTTTTGGTTTTTGCTTTTTTCTACGATATTGAATATTTTGCTTGATCTCTTTTGTATTTTGATACTTGATTGGGGAGTGGCGGGAGCAGCTGTGGCTACGGTATTCTCACAAGGGGTTTCGGCTGTATTGTGTTATTTGTATATGATGCGTCATTTTGAGATTCTGAAGGGGACTCCGACAGAGCATAAATTTCGAGGAGCGTTGGCAAAGACTTTACTGTATATCGGTGTGCCGATGGGATTGCAGTTCTCTATTACTGCTATTGGTAGTATTATGTTGCAAAGTGCGAATAATGCATTGGGTACTGCTTGTGTGGCTGCTTTTACGGCTGCTATGCGTATTAAGATGTTTTGTATGTGTCCGCTTGAGAGTCTGGGTATAGCTATGGCTACTTATAGTGGACAGAATTACGGTGCGGGAAAACCGAAGCGTATCTGGCTGGGAATCAAGGCGAGTGTGTTAATGATGGTTATTTATTGTGGTTTTATGTTTGTAGTCTTGATGTTGGGAGCACGTACTTTTGCCTTGTTATTTGTTGACCCAGCAGAATGGGAGATATTGAAAGATACGGAATTGTTTTTGCATATTTCCGTTTCTTTCTTTCCGGTTTTGGGCTTACTTTGTATCTTGCGTTATTCCATTCAGGGGGTGGGCTTTACCAATTTGGCTATGTTGTCGGGGGTATCCGAAATGATTGCCCGTATAATGGTCAGTCTTTATGCAGTACCAATATTGGGCTATTTAGCTGTTTGTTTTGGTGACCCTACGGCATGGATATTTGCAGTTATTTTTCTGATTCCCGCATTTATATATGTGTATGGAAGAATAAAACGGATGTCTACTTCAGGAATGGTAAAATACTAATTTGGTGTGTGAGGTGCTGAAAAAAACTTTCAGCACCTCACAGATAAATTTTCTGAGCAAAAACTATTAGAAATTACTTTTCTTTTCTACAAAAATTATTTCTTTTGTTACAGGGTGAACAAACTCTAGACTTTCAGCATGTAAATAAAGTCTGTCTGCTTTTTGTCCGTAGAGTTCATCTCCTCGTATAGGACAATGTAATCCTTCCGGATGGGCGGCATGTACTCTTAATTGGTGTGTCCGTCCTGTCAATGGATAAAAGGCAATAAGTGTGTTTCCTTCTTGTTCGTTTAAAACCTGATATTGTGTGATAGCGGTTTTTCCATGTTCATGGTCTACTACTTGTCTGGGTCTGTCAAGAGGATCCATACGGAGGGGGAGTATTATGGTTCCTTCTTTAGAAGAAATCTTGCCATCCAATAAGGCAATATATCGTTTCTTTATCATTCTATTCTTGAATTGTGCTTGCAGGTGCTGATGTACTTCTTTGTTTTTGGCTATTAATAACACACCGGAAGTAGCCATATCCAATCGGTGGACTATCAGAGGACCTGTGGCATCTGGATAAAGTATTTTTATATGTTGATAGACAGAGTCTATTTCTCCTTTTCCTGGAACCGAGAGCATTCCTGCTGGTTTGTTGATTACGACTAGGTAATTATCTTCATATACTATCTCTAATGGCATTTCATGATAATGTTTTTTTAACAAGGGATTTTCTTCCACTTCCAGTCCCTGTAACATATGTCCCAGGATAGGTCCGCATTTTCCTTTACATGCAGGATAGTAGTATCCATGATGTCTTATTTCTGCTTTTGGAGAATCTCCCCACCAGAATTCTGCCATAGCAATAGGTTTTAATTGATGCTTATAGGCATATTGGAGTAATTTGGGAGCTGCACATTCACCGGCTCCGGCAGGAGGAAATTTTTGTATAGTTTGTGCAAAAATACGACATAAATCTTTTGTTTCTCCATGGGCGTTTAGTATCTGAAACTGCTCAAACAGCTTTCTTTGTAAAGTGGCAGAACGTTTTTTCCTTTCTATCTTCATCGTTTCTATTTTTGTGATGAAAGTATCGGCTTCTGCTTGTAGTGAAGCGATTTTTTCTTTCCATATTTTTTCCATGCGTTTTAATTCAGCTTTTTGAAACTGGCTTTCACGTATCATTGCAGCTAACTCCTTTGCGTCGGGAATTCCTGTCTTGCGCCGGATTTCTCTGTTTTTTTTAGCGGATTTGAAAAACTCTTTAGCTTCAGTCAATTCCTGCTGGGATTGTATTTTTTCTTTTTCAATTTGTCGGAGTAGATCTATGTAACGAGGGTCGTTCTGTGTCTTTTTAATGCATACATTGATGGCGGATATACGTTTTTCCTCTATTTTGAAGAATCCCTGTGGTTGTAACAAATCATAAATTGGCGGGACGAAGAAAGGATGACAGTTTTTACCAGCCAATGTTCCTGAAAATGCAGCCAAATAACCTATTTTATTCTCGGGTGTTTGTACAATTAGGACACCAAACATTTTTCCTTGTTGCAATTCTTTTTGCCATTGGGATTGACTTGTCAGATAGGCTTGTACTTCTTTAGTCGCTATTATGCAAAGTGGATGAGGGGTATAGTGAAAAGGATAAGTGAACTTATCGGGTAACTTTATAGTGGCAATGGAATTCTTAAAAAAATGTATCATAGTTCGTTTAATATAGTTGCTAATGATTTGTTTTTCTTGTGAGGTCACTATGCGGACAACTCGGAATGAATGATAAAGTTTTTGTTTAATTCCTGTAATACTTCAGTTGACTGCTTTTCAGTCTGTAAGGGGAATATAGAGATACGATTTAAAGTTAGGATAATATCGCGTTGAGATTTGCGAAGTTCTATTATTTTTATAAGCGTTTCTTTCTCTCTTTTTACCATATAATTCACTTCTATTTTGTTCGTGTCTACATTGTTTCCTATTTTGAAATCGCTAGTTGTTTTTATGACGGTTATTTGTTCTTTGTAATCAGATGCCGCAATATGATTTTTTTTTCTGTCTAATTTTATTTCCATAGCTACACTTTTATTTTGCGATTTTATATTCTTGGGCAAAGATAGGCATTTTCTTTCCAATAATCTTTTTATGTTGTGCAAATTCACTACAGATGCTATTCAACTGTTTTTTTTCGTATTTTTGCCGCAAATTTATAAGAAAAATTGGATGTTAATTTGTTGTTTTGGATAAAAAGAGAAAATAGATATGAGAAAATTGTTGTGTCCGCAATGCAAAATTGCAGGGTTATACGTTAAAAATGAGAAGAAAGAAAGGTTGTTAGTTTATGTATCGGATGAAGGGGAAGTGGTACCGAGAAATTTGGAAGAGAATATGGAAGGGTTTGATTTAACTATTGTTTATTGTTTGGGGTGTTCATGGAGTGGCTCTCCAAAAAAACTGGTGAAGAGGTAGGTATGAAAGGAAAACTTAAAATCTCATTTATTGGTGATAGACGTGTTCGATAAATTGTTGTTGAATGATAAATTGAACCCTAATTTGCCCATTGATGATTTGCACTTGAATGGGGCTGGATATCGGATATTAGTTTATACTTTGAGAGTGTTTTATGTTAGTAGGGATGAATGAAAATAATTGTTGAATTTAAATATAGGAATAGCGATGAATATTTTATTGGTGAGTAATAGTGACATATGTCGTAGTCGTATGGCACAGAAGATATTATCTTCTTTTGGACATGGGACAAAGATATTTACTTCTGGAGTTCTGCCGGGAAGAGTGGTACCATCTTCAGTGGTAGGGGTGATGGAACAGAATGGATACGATTGCTCTCGTAAGAAAGCTAGTGATGTGGATATATATTGCCATCAACCATGGGACTATGTGATTACTCTTTGTGAAGAAGCAAAGGAAGTGGAGGGTGATTTTAATAAGGAAGGGTACTGTCCAAAATTTTGTGTAAATGGAAACAGGATTCAGTTGTAAGTTTGTTC
>OWHU01000975.1_pt1 | contig 13901 bp, 7 predicted proteins | sample 1732671 | NCBI WGS metagenome assembly OWHU01 (sample SAMN05065740, study PRJEB22554) | human gut metagenome | biome: ENVO:2100002; feature: ENVO:00000062; material: ENVO:00002003 | host: Homo sapiens | place: USA
TGAACCAGTTTAAAGATATTATTTTGGGCAACCACCCGGCGAAATACAAAAGAGTCGCGGACTCTCAGAAATGTTTGCGCGTAAGCGGAAAGCACAATGACTTGGAGGAGGTAGGACACGATACTTACCATCATACCATGTTCGAAATGCTCGGTAACTGGTCGTTCGGCGATTACTTCAAGAAAGAAGCCATCAGTTGGGCATGGGAATATCTGGTAGATGTCTTGAAACTGAATCCGGAACATCTCTACGCAACCGTATTCGAAGGAAGTCCCGAAGAAGGATTAAGCCGTGACGACGAAGCCGCTTCCTATTGGGAACAATTCCTGCCGAAAGATCATATCATCAACGGCAACAAGCACGATAATTTCTGGGAAATGGGTGATACAGGACCTTGCGGACCTTGTTCCGAAATTCATATCGACCTTCGTCCGGCAGAAGAACGCGCCAAGATTTCCGGTCGCGATCTCGTGAACCATGATCATCCGCAGGTGATTGAAATCTGGAATCTCGTATTCATGCAGTACAACCGCAAGGCAGACAGCAGTCTTGAGCCGCTTCCCGCAAAAGTGATCGACACCGGTATGGGATTCGAGCGTCTTTGTATGGCACTTCAAGGCAAAACGTCCAATTATGATACGGACGTATTCCAGCCAATGCTGAAAGCGATTGCAGCCATGTCGGACACTGAATACGGAAAAGACAAGCAGCAAGATATCGCCATGCGTGTGATTGCCGACCACATCCGTACCATTGCGTTCTCTATCACGGACGGTCAGTTGCCTTCCAACGCTAAAGCAGGTTATGTGATCCGTCGTATCCTCCGCCGTGCCGTCCGTTATGGCTATACATTCCTCGGACAGAAGCAAGCATTCATGTACAAGTTGCTTCCTGTGCTGATTGAGAATATGGGTGAGGCTTATCCGGAACTGATTGCACAAAAGACATTGATTGAAAAGGTAATCAAAGAAGAAGAAGAATCATTCCTCCGCACATTGGAGACAGGTATCCGTCTGTTGGATAAAACAATGGAAGATACCAAAGCTGCCGGAAAAACAGAAATCAGCGGTAAAGACGCCTTTACCTTATATGATACTTTCGGGTTCCCGCTCGACTTGACAGAATTGATTCTCCGTGAAAACGGTATGACCGTCAACATCGAAGAGTTCAACGAAGAGATGCAGCAGCAGAAGCAACGTGCCCGTAACGCTGCCGCTATCGAAACCGGTGACTGGATCACGCTGAAAGAGGGGACGACCGAATTCGTCGGTTACGACTATACGGAATACGAAGCTTCAATTCTTCGCTATCGCCAGATCAAGCAGAAAAACCAGACCTTGTATCAGATTGTACTAGACTATACTCCGTTCTATGCGGAAAGCGGTGGTCAGGTAGGTGATACCGGTGTGTTGGTAAGCGAGTTCGAAACGATTGAAGTGATCGACACCAAGAAAGAAAACAACCTTCCGATACATATTACCAAAAAGTTACCCGAACATCCGGAAGCTCCGATGATGGCTTGTGTAGACACCGACAAACGTGCTGCCTGCGCAGCCAATCACTCGGCCACTCACTTGCTGGACGCTGCTCTCCGTGAAGTTTTGGGTGAACACGTAGAACAGAAAGGTTCGTTGGTTACACCGGATTCCTTACGTTTCGACTTCTCTCACTTCCAGAAAGTGACCGATGAAGAAATCCGCAAGGTAGAGCACATTGTCAACGCCAAGATACGTGCCAACATTCCTTTGAAGGAGTACCGCAATATTCCTATCGAAGAAGCGAAAGAGCTGGGTGCTATCGCTCTCTTCGGCGAGAAGTATGGTGACAGAGTGCGTGTGATACAGTTCGGATCTTCCATCGAATTCTGTGGAGGTACACACGTAGCTGCTACAGGAAACATCGGTATGGTGAAAATCATCTCCGAAAGTTCCGTTGCTGCCGGTGTCCGCCGTATCGAGGCTTACACAGGAGCACGGGTAGAAGAAATGCTGGACACTATTCAAGACACCCTCAATGACTTGAAAGCTCTCTTCAACAATACTCCGGATCTGGGTATCGCTATCCGTAAATACATTGACGAAAACGCAGGTTTGAAGAAGCAGGTGGAAGACTTCATGAAAGAAAAAGAAGCAGCCTTGAAAGAAAGACTGTTGAAGAATATACAGGAAGTAAACGGTGTCAAGGTTATTAAGCTTTGCGCTCCACTGCCTGCAGAAGTGGTGAAGAACATTGCTTTCCAACTTCGCGGTGAAATTACGGAAAACTTGTTCTTCGTAGCCGGAAGCACGGACAACGGCAAACCGATGTTGACAGTCATGTTGAGCGACAACCTCGTAGCAACCGGCCTGAAGGCAGGCAACTTGGTAAAAGAGGCTGCCAAGCTGATTCAAGGTGGCGGCGGTGGTCAACCGCACTTTGCTACCGCCGGAGGTAAGAATGCCGACGGACTACCGGCAGCAGTTGAAAAAGTGATAGAGCTGGCAGGAATCTAAAAGTAAACAGATAAAAGGATAGCGTGTCTTAAGGTAGGAATTACTTTAAGACACGCTTTTTTATATATAAATTCAAGCCCCTTATTCCAGTTGTTACGGTTTTTTCCTATCTTTGCCAACAGATTAGTTATTTTCTTATCCTTCAAATAAATAAAATAAGTAATCACTAATACCTAAAGAGCAATGAGAACGCCTATTTATCTATGCTTGCTGTTAACCTGCATGCTGGTTTCCTGTACCCCTACGCAAGAAAAACACGAAACAGATTACACATTGTACGTAAATCCGTTCATCGGAACCGACTTCACCGGAAACACGTATCCCGGTGCTCAAGCTCCTTTCGGCATGGTGCAGCTCAGTCCTGACAACGGACTTCCCGGTTGGGACCGCATCTCCGGTTATTTCTATCCGGACAGTACCATTGCCGGATTCAGCCATACCCACCTTTCCGGTACAGGAGCAGGAGATCTGTACGACATCTCTTTCATGCCTGTCACCCTTCCTTATAAAGAAGCGGAAGCGCCTCTAAGCATTCATTCCAAATTCTCTCATGAAGATGAAAGCGCTTGCGCAGGTTATTATCAAGTACGATTGAAAGACTACAATATCAACGTCGAACTGACTGCAACCGAACGTTGCGGTATCCAACGTTACACCTTTCCCGAAGCCCAATCCGCCATCTTCCTAAATTTGAAAAAGGCCATGAACTGGGACTTCACTAATGATTCTTATATCGAAAAGATAGACTCTGTTACCATTCAAGGCTACCGCTTCTCCGATGGTTGGGCACGCGACCAGCACATCTATTTCCGCACCCGTTTCTCCAGACCTTTCGAGAAAATGGAACTGGACACTACGGCTATTATCAAAGACAACAAACGTATCGGTACAGCCGTCATCGCCCGCTTCGACTTCAATACCAAAGAAGGTGAGCAAATTCTCGTCAATACTGCCATTTCCGGCACAAGCATGGACGGTGCAGCCAAAAACCTGCAAGCGGAAGTCCCCGAAAACGACTTCGATAAATACCTGGCTGAAACAAAAGCGAATTGGAACCGCCAACTTGGTAAAATCGAAGTGAAAGGCAATAACGAAGACGACAAAGTAAACTTCTACACCGCTCTCTATCATTCGATGATTGCCCCGACCATCTACAATGATGTGGACGGCACTTACTACGGCCCTGATAAGAAAGTGCACCAGGCAGACGGCTGGGTGAACTACAGCACTTTCTCCCTGTGGGATACCTATCGTGCAGCCCATCCTCTCTTCACTTACACAGAGCCGGAGCGTGTCAACGACATGATAAAATCCTTCATTGCCTTCTACGAGCAAAATGGCCGGTTGCCGGTATGGAACTTCTACGGAAGTGAAACAGACATGATGATCGGCTATCATGCCGTTCCTGTCATCGCAGACGCCTATCTGAAAGGTATCGGTGATTTTGATGCGGAGAAAGCATTGAACGCTTGTGTTGCAACCGCTAATCTGGACAGTTATCGCGGTATCGGGCTTTACAAAGAATTAGGATATATTCCCTACAACGTGACAGACCATTACAACGCAGAAAACTGGTCATTATCTAAAACCTTGGAATATGCCTTCGACGATTACTGCATTGCCGAAATGGCTAAAAAGATGGGTAAACAAGACATTGCGGACACATTCTACAAACGTTCCCGGAACTATAGAAATCTTTATAACCCGGAAACCTCTTTCATGCAGCCGCGTGATGACAAGGGGCACTTTATCAAAGGTTTCAAAGCCGACGACTATACTCCACACATCTGCGAAAGCAACGGATGGCAGTATTTCTGGTCGGTACAGCACGATATTGACGGATTGATAGACCTTGCAGGCGGCAAAAACAGATTTGCCGAGAAACTGGACAGTATGTTCACCTATCATCCGGCAGCAGACACCGAACTTCCACTGTTCAGTACGGGAATGATCGGTCAATACGCACATGGAAACGAACCGAGCCATCATGTCATCTACCTTTTCAACTCAATAGGCTTCAACGAACGGACTCAATATTACGTAGCAAAAGTAATGAACGAACTTTATAAGAACGAGCCTGCCGGTCTTTGCGGCAACGAAGATTGCGGGCAAATGTCGGCATGGTACGTATTCAGCGCAATGGGCTTCTATCCGGTAAATCCGGTCAGCGGCAAGTACGAAATAGGAACCCCGCTCTTCCCGGAAATGCAGTTGCATCTGGCAAACAGTAAAACATTTACCGTGCTGGCTCCTAATGTAAACAAGAAGAATATCTATATACAGTCAACCAAAGTAAACGGACACCCCTACGACAAAACGTATATCACCCATGAACAAATCATGAGTGGAGCCACCGTAGAATTCGAGATGGGCAGTACCCCAAAAACAATCGGAGTCATATTCGAAGAAAAACGACCTTAAGTATATCTGAACTAATATCTATTGAGAGAATGAATGAAAACTTCGATGTAACCTACAAAGCATTATTCCGCAAGTACTACCCCAGCCTCATCTTCTACGCCACCCGCCTGGTAGGGGAAGAGGAGGCGGAAGACGTGGTACAGGATGTCTTTGTGGAGCTATGGAGACGGAAAGACAGCATAGAGATAGGCGACCAGATACAGGCTTTTCTCTACCGTGCCGTCTATACCCGTGCCCTCAACGTATTGAAACATCGCAATGTGGAAGACGGCTACTGTGCTGCTATGGAAGAAATCAACCAGAAACGTGCAGAATTCTATCAGCCGGACAACAATGAAGTAATCCGGCGAATTGAAGACAGAGAACTCCGTAAAGAGATCTACAACGCCATTAATGAATTGCCGGACAAGTGCAAGGAAGTTTTCAAGCTAAGCTATCTGCACGAAATGAAAAACAAAGAGATAGCCGATGTTCTCGGCATTTCACTCCGCACGGTAGAGGCTCATATGTACAAGGCCTTGAAGTACTTGCGCAGCCGCCTCGATCCGCTTTGGATAATTCTTTTCTTATTTTTATGGAGAGATTGGTAAGTGTTTTTATGTTTTGAATTGTATTATTAATATGAAGGAAAAGAAAATGAGTAATCTGAGTGAAGATATAATCAACAGATATCTGACAGGACAATGTTCCGAAGAAGAGCTTATCAAAGTGAATGCTTGGATGAAGGAATCGGAAGAGAATGCCCGTCAGTTATTTCGTATGGAAGAAATTTATCATTTAGGTAAATTCGACCAATATGCCGACGGACAACGGATGCTTCGTGCAGAAAAACGACTTTATAAGAAACTGGACGAGGAGAAAGGAAAACAGAATAAAATACTGCGTATGCATCGTTGGATGAAATATGCAGCAGTCATTGCTATCATATTTTCCATCAGCGGTGGAATCGGATATTGGTTTTATCACAATGGAACCGACCAGCAAATGATGGTTGCAGTTGCCAATGAAGGTATTGTGAAAGAAGTCGTTCTGCCGGACGGAACCAAAGTCTGGTTAAACAACTCGGCTACCTTAAAGTACCCGCGCGAGTTTTCCGAAAAAGAACGTAATGTACACTTGGAAGGAGAAGCTTACTTCGAAGTTACCAAAAATCGTCATAAGCCATTCACCGTACAAAGTGACGCCATGCGTGTACGCGTATTGGGTACAACATTCAACTTCAAATGCGACAAGCGTTGCCGGGTAGCCGAAGCAACATTGATTGAAGGCGAAATAGAAGTAAAAGGGAACAAGGAAGAGGGACAAATCATCCTTGCCCCCGGACAGCGTGCGGAACTGAACAAAAGCAATGGCCGACTGACTGTAAAACAAGTAGACGCCAAGTTGGATGCAGTATGGCATGACAACCTGATTCCATTCCAAAAAGCCGATATATTCACAATAACCAGAACATTGGAGCGTTTCTATGATGTGAAGATTATTCTGTCTCCCGATATGAAACCGGACAAAACTTACTCCGGTGTACTGAAACGGAAGTCCGACATCGAATCCGTACTGAAATCATTGCAGAACTCCATACCTATTGATTATAAGATTGTCGGAAACAATATCTTTATTTCTCCTAAATAAGAAATATAAGGTGTGAAACTAAAAAGCTATTAATACCATGAAATTAAAAACATTCCTTCTAGTAGGATGTTTAGGAGGTTTATTTACACTTAGCTCCTGCACAGCCCCCACTAACGTAAAAGACTATAGTGCATACGTCAACCCTTTCATCGGTACCGGTGGACATGGACATACTTTTCCCGGCGCAGTAGTTCCCCACGGCATGATTCAGCCCAGTCCGGACACCCGGATTGACGGTTGGGACGCCTGTTCCGGTTATTATTATGCCGACTCTACAATCAATGGTTTCTCCCACACACACATCAGCGGCACAGGGTGCTGTGATTATGGGGACGTACTGTTCATGCCAACTGTAGGCAAACAACAATACCTGACTACCGATCCTCAAAGTCAAGTACTAGCCTATGCCTCTTCTTTTTCTCACGAAAATGAGGTAGCCGAACCGGGATATTATGCTGTTTTTCTAGATACTTATCAGGTAAAAGCTGAAATATCAGCCACTAAACGTGGCGCTATCCACCGTTATACTTTCCCCGAAAGTTCGGAATCCGGCTTAATCATCGATTTAGATTACAGCCTGCAACGACAGACAAACTCGGAGATGGAAATAGAAGTAATCAGTGACACGGAAATATGCGGACATAAGAAAACGACCTATTGGGCTTTCGACCAATATATTAATTTCTATGCCAAATTCTCCCAACCGTTCTCTTACACATTGATAACAGACTCTATCACCATGGACGACGGCAAACGTCTTCCTGTCTGCAAAGCCCTGTTGCATTTCAATACAAAGAAGAATGAACAAATACTTGCGAAAGTAGGCGTCTCTGCCGTCGACATAGCAGGTGCACGCAAGAATGTCGAATCAGAGATTCCCGGATGGGATTTTGATAAAGTACGCAAAGACGCACGACAGGCATGGAATCAATATCTGTCGAAAATTGATATTACAACTTCCGACAAGGAAGACAAGACCATCTTCTACTCCGCTCTCTATCACACAGGAATCAGCCCGAATCTGTTCAGCGATGCAGACGGACGTTATTTAGGTATGGATCTCGAAGTACATCAGGGAGATACCGCCAATCCCGTATATACAGTATTTTCCTTATGGGACACCTTCCGTGCATTGCACCCGTTAATGACGATTATCGACCCCGATCTGAATAACCAGTTTATCAATTCACTAATAAAGAAGCACCAGGAAGGCGGAATATACCCGATGTGGGATTTGGCTTCCAACTATACAGGCACCATGATTGGCTATCATGCTGTTCCCGTCATAGTGGACGCTTACATGAAAGGATACCGTAACTTCGATGCAAAAGAAGCCTATAAAGCCTGTCTGCGTGCAGCCGAATATGATACCACCGGTATCAAATGCCCGGACTTGGTACTGCCTCATCTCATGCCGAAAGCGAAATATTATAAAAATGCGATTGGGTATATTCCCTGCGACCGCGAAAACGAATCCGTAGCCAAAGCCTTGGAGTATGCGTATGACGACTGGTGTATCTCTATCTTCGCAGAAGCAATGAACGATTTTGAGTCCAAAGCCAAATACGAACGTTTTGCCAAAGCATACGAATTCTATTTCGACAAATCAACTCGTTTCATGCGCGGACTTGATTCGAAAGGTGAATGGCGCACACCATTCAATCCGCGTGCATCAACCCATCGCAACGATGATTATTGTGAAGGAACAGCCTGGCAATGGACTTGGTTTGTACCTCACGATATAGATGGACTGGTCAATCTGATGGGTGGAGAAGACGCATTCGTTCAGAAACTCGATTCGTTATTCACAGCCGATTCATCACTCGAAGGCGAAACAACATCGTCAGACATTAGCGGACTTATCGGTCAATATGCACATGGCAACGAACCCAGCCATCATGTGATTCATTTATACAATTACGTGAACCGCCCATGGAGAACTCAAGAATTGGTGGATAGTGTTTATCGTAGTCAGTATGCCAACAGTGTAGATGGATTATCCGGTAATGAGGATTGTGGTCAGATGTCTGCCTGGTACGTTCTCAACTCCATGGGGTTCTATCAGGTATGTCCCGGAAAACCGGTATATTCTATCGGACGTCCAGCTTTCGACAAAGCAGTGATCAATCTGTCCGAAGATAAGACATTCAGTATAATAGTTAAAAACAACTCCAAAGAGAATAAATACATTGAAAGCATATCACTGAACGGCAAATCTTTGTATACTCCATTCTTCAATCATCAAGATATAGCAAATGGTGGAACAATGGAAATCAGTATGACCGACAAACCTAATTACAAAACACATATACCATGAAAAGAATATTATTAATTGCTTGTGTGCTTGGTTGTACACTCTTTGCCAAAGCGAAAGACTGGACACAGTATGTCAATACGCTAATGGGTTCGCAGTCCTCCTTTGAGTTATCAACAGGTAACACTTATCCCGCCATCGCCCGTCCTTGGGGAATGAACTTCTGGACTCCCCAAACAGGAAAAATGGGAGACGGATGGCAATACACCTATACTGCCAATAAGATTCGCGGTTTCAAACAAACGCACCAGCCCAGCCCGTGGATTAATGACTACGGGCAATTCTCCATCATGCCGATAGTCGGCAAACCCGTGTTTGATGAAGAAAAACGCGCCAGTTGGTTTGCTCACAAAGGAGAAACAGCTACTCCTTATTATTATAAGGTATACCTTGCCGAACATGATATAGTGGCGGAAATGACGCCGACGGAACGTGCCGTTCTTTTCCGTTTTACTTTCCCGGAAAACGATCATTCATATATTGTGGTAGACGCTTTCGACAAAGGTTCGTATATCAAGGTGATTCCCGAAGAAAACAAGATCATCGGCTATACTACCCGCAATAGCGGAGGAGTTCCCGAGAACTTCAAGAATTACTTTATCATCGAGTTCGACAAGCCCTTTACTTATAAAGCAACGGTAGCCAACGGCAATCTGCACGAAAACGTTACAGAACAAACGACTGATCATGCCGGAGTCATCATCGGATTCCGGACACATAAAGGTGAGCAGGTACACGCCCGCATCGCCTCTTCCTTTATCAGCTTCGAGCAGGCTGCCACCAATATGAAAGAGTTGGGCAAAGACAATATTGAGCAGCTAGCCAAGCAAGGAAAAGAAGCTTGGAATCAGGTTTTGGGCAAGATAGAAGTAGAAGGTGGAAATCTTGACCAATATCGTACATTCTATTCATGCCTGTATCGTTCCTTACTCTTTCCGCGTAAATTCTACGAACTGGACGCAGCAGGAAAGCCCATTCACTACAGCCCGTACAACGGACAAGTATTGTCGGGTTATATGTATACCGACACAGGTTTTTGGGATACATTCCGTTGCCTGTTCCCATTATTGAACCTAATGTATCCTTCCATCAACAAGGAAATGCAGGAAGGACTTATCAATACGTACAAAGAAAGCGGATTCTTCCCCGAATGGGCAAGTCCCGGACACAGAGGGTGCATGGTGGGCAATAACTCCGCCTCTGTCTTGGTAGATGCCTATATGAAAGGCGTCAAAGTAGACAATATTAAAACCTTGTATGAGGGTTTGCTTCACGGGACAGAGAATGTTCATCCTCAGGTTTCTTCAACAGGACGCTTAGGACACGAATATTACAACAAACTGGGTTATGTTCCGTATGACGTAAAAATCAATGAGAACGCTGCCCGTACTTTGGAATACGCTTACGATGACTGGTGCATTTATAAACTGGCCAAAGAACTGAAACGTCCGAAAAAAGAAATCAGTCTCTTCGCCAAACGTGCCATGAACTATAAGAATCTTTTCGACAAGGAGTCTAAACTGATGCGCGGACGCAATGCGGACGGTACATTCCAATCTCCGTTCTCTCCGCTGAAATGGGGGGACGCCTTTACGGAAGGCAACAGTTGGCACTACACTTGGTCTGTATTCCATGATCCTCAAGGACTTATCGACCTGATGGGCGGGAAAAAAGAGTTTATCACTATGATGGATTCCGTATTCGCCGTACCTCCCGTTTTCGATGAAAGCTACTACGGGCAGGTGATTCACGAAATCCGTGAAATGACCGTTATGAATATGGGTAACTACGCACATGGCAACCAGCCTATCCAACACATGATTTATCTGTACGACTATGCAGGTCAACCCTGGAAAGCCCAATATTGGTTACGACAGGTTATGGACCGGATGTACACTCCCGGACCGGACGGGTATTGCGGTGATGAAGACAACGGACAGACTTCCGCCTGGTATGTATTCTCTGCCCTCGGCTTCTATCCTGTATGTCCGGGTACGGATGAATATATTGTAGGCGCTCCATTATTCAAGAAAGCCACCCTTCACTTCGAAAACGGCAATAGTCTGGTGATTGACGCTCCCAATAACAGCAAGAAGAATTTCTATATCAACTCCATGAGTTTCAACGGAAACGATTATACCAAGAATTATCTTCGTCACGGAGATTTATTCAATGGAGGAACTATCAAAGTAGATATGAGCAACAAGCCCAATCAAGACAGAGGAACAAAAGAAGAGGATATGCCTTATTCTTTCTCTAAAGAGTAAATCTATCAGACGCGGGTTAACGCAAATTAGCGTTAATCCGCATTTAAATCTACACTATTTTTACATTTATCTGTGACGGAGCTCTTAATATAAGAACCTAACTATCCACAGAGGCAAGGTTGACTGCAAAAGTCTCACGTACAGTACCAATTTTCCCAGGATGGGAAGTGAGAGCATATAATAAGTTAGAATTATCCAAGCGAAAGATAAATATAAGCATTTGCTGTTTGCAAACAGCAAAAAACGCCATAAATTGCTGTCCACAAACAGCAAATCACACAATCCCCCTCTTTTTATCAAGATTCCTACTAAAAGAAATAGCCGGGAAGTATCTTTTCACTACTTTTGCTCCTACAAACAACACCTTATGAAAATGAAAGAGAAACTTGACTTCTCAGAAGTCCCCTACCAATATGCGATGTGCCTTAATCAACAATGCCCGAAGGCCGACACTTGCCTCAGACAACTTGCCGAACAAAGTGTACCGGAGAAAGTTGAATATTGGTCAATTATCAGTCCCAAACGTTTAAACTCAATAAAAGGCGATTGCCCCTACTATCGTTCCAATATCAAGGCACGCTATGCAAAAGGATTTATCGGGATCTTAGAGAGTCTGCCTCATAAGCAGATGGAAAACGTAATTTCCCACTTAATAAGTTTCTTCAACCGAAGGACCTATTACCGTGTCCGCAAAGGTGAACGTTTACTCTCTCCTGCCGAACAACAACAATTTATAAACATCCTTAAGTACTGCGGTGTTTCCCAGCCACTAAAGTTCGATGAGTATACCGAAGCTTATGATTGGTAGCAAGCCACAGTGCCATAATAATGCCGCTCCTTTGTCACAATCGTGCCAATTCGATGGCACAACTGTGACAAAGGAATGGCACGGTTGTGACAATGCGGTGGCACAATTCATCTCCCAAAACAGTTATTAAGAAGCAAATGATAAATCCTCCTGCTCTACCATTCTATATGAATAAGATAAAGCAAGAGGATTTTATCTAAAGATGATAAGTAATGAATTAAACAGCTTTATTTTACTGAGCTATACCAAATGACAACCTCTTTATTTATAAACAATAGTCGTTGTATCATATTTTGTTAGTTCTGGAATATTCTGACCTTTCTTCAAATAAAGAGTTTTAACTTTATCGCTACGTTTAGCGTTTAATTCTCTCAGCATCGGACATTCAGAAACATCAATAGAAGTTACACAGTCATAATCTGCATACCACGAAGTATAACTCAAATCCAATGTTTCCAATTTACTTCCACTTATTTTAAGGCTTTCCGCATATGAATATGCAAGAGAACCACCCAAATTAAAACGGGAAATCGGATTGTCTCCAAAGTTATATTCTTCGCAATTTTCCGTAAAAGAGATGGTACGTGCCGCGAGGTCATACATTAAGAGATTTGTTTCCGGAATAATAGCTTCCGTTCGCTTTTGATTTACATTGACATTTATAGGATCGGTAACGAATGGACTGGAAATGGTGATTGTTGCAGAACGATCCTTATAAGTTACATTTGTTGCCGCTTTAAATGATAAAATTACTTTACCACCAAAATCACTACGCCTATCAAACTTCAGCCATTCTTCACTACCCTCACTACAAGTAATGAGAGGTTCGGCTATATTTGTGTTGAGCTGAATTTGCACAAGGTTTTCTTCCTTCGAAATAGACAGATTGTCATCAGAAAGTAAATCTAGAATATAGTCGGGGAAAGTTTCCACTTGTAACGGTACCACAACAGAACCTGTAAAGAATTTAAAGATCGCAATACGCTTTTCGTCTGCTGTATTAGGATCGATGGTGAAAGTAACTACGTCACCATCTTTTCCTGATGTAACTGAAGGATGTGCCCAATCGCACGCTCCTGACAATCTCCAATCTCCCGAACTAGTCACTGTAACGGTAACATCACCTCCATTCTTATCTGCTTGAATAGTATTGGTAGATAATGAGATAATAGCCTCGTTACCATTATTAATCGATTCATCATCGGAACAACTCCATAACATGGTAGCTGCTAACAATGTTATCATTATTCTTTTTAGAAAGTCCATCTTTATCTTTTTTAAGTGAAATATAAACTTCTGTTAGAGAGCCTTACGCTCTGTACTATTTTTACTGTAATAATGGCTTGGATAAACAAGTTCTTCGTCATACAGACCTCTGCATACATTTTGACACTTATATACTTGTGAACCATATAGGGAAGGATCAAGTGCAAAGAACATATAGTATCCATAGCCGGCTACTTTTTTAGAACGTGCAGTTGATTCACTTGAACTTCCACTACCACGGCGAAGCTCTATTGACATACCACCGCATTGTTTCAGTGTCATACCAATGCCAGGACTTGCAGAACCACCATAGTCGGCTACAGCATAATCACAATATTGACCGGGCTCAACTCCATCAATCACTTGAAGACTATTTGAATACATTGCTCCAAGATTGTAAAGTGAAACTATTTTCTCGGGCATTACCGATTTACATTCGTACATAAGCCGTGAACCCGCATAAGCAGAGTGAGTTGAGAGCCATGGATTCGATAAATCCGGCGAGTTTGAATATTCATCATCAAAAGCAACACCATCCAGATTGTAAGCACGGCAATAGGCCGCCAATTCACGGGCAAACTCTTTGGCTCCCATATCCGACAGTTGAGCACACCCTGCCTGGTCGTGGTTACCCAATATACTGATGATGACTTTCATGCCCGCCTTGCGGAGCGGTTGCAGGTATTGTTCGTTATTGTCGAGCA
>OWHU01001019.1_pt1 | contig 13370 bp, 16 predicted proteins | sample 1732671 | NCBI WGS metagenome assembly OWHU01 (sample SAMN05065740, study PRJEB22554) | human gut metagenome | biome: ENVO:2100002; feature: ENVO:00000062; material: ENVO:00002003 | host: Homo sapiens | place: USA
TACACGCGTAAGATCGTCGGCAGCGTCAGATGTGTATAAGAGACAGGTTCCATTGCTTGGGAATATGTTTCTTTTTTTGCTGCCACGATGATTGATATTTAATGGTTAATGATGAATGTTCTTACAAATAAACAGTCGACGGATAGTTACTTTTCCACCACAGATTGCACTTCTCCTTTCAGCAACCGGGTTGTCAAGCGATCTCCCGGTTTCAGCGAAGATGCATCCGTCACCGCTTTCCCGTCTTTGATTGTAATACTGTATCCCCGGCTCAAGAGTTTATCCGGAGAGGCGTCTGCTATTCGCTGTTGTAAAAGTTCCAACCGGTGAGACTGACGGGCCAACAATGCTTTCGCCACTTGTGACAAATCCTTCTTTGCTGCCAGCAAAGAAAAACGAGCATCCGCAAGTTTGCGGTGAACAAGATTGGGAATACGAGTTTGGAGGGTTTCCAACCTCCGTCGTTCCAGATCAAGAAGCATATAAGCTCCCTGTTGAATCCGCATAGATAATTCTTCCAGATGCTCCGCGACTTCCGCTACCCGGTGAATCAGGAGTTCGGCAGCAGCCGTAGGAGTTTTTACCCGGGTATGAGCCACAGAATCAAGCACTGTATCATCGCGTTCATGCCCAATACCGGTAATAATAGGTAATGGGAATTGCGCACATGCAGCTGCCAATAGATAAGTATCAAAGCCGGACAAATCGGAAGTAGCTCCACCACCACGAATGATGACTACTACGTCAAATTCATTGATGCGGGCATTAATACGATCCAAAGCAGCCAACACGGATTCCTCCACCTGATTTCCCTGCATTAAAGCCGGAAAAAGCTCCGTATAGAAAAAGAACCCGCCCGAATTATGCTGCAACTGATGACAGAAATCTCCATATCCGGCCGCAGTAGCCGAAGAAATGACAGCAATACGCTGGGGAAGAATCGGTATCTCAAGCTCTTTATTCAGTGTCAACACTCCCTCCTCTTCCAACTGCAATAATATTTCCCGACGACGGCGAGCCATATCTCCCAACGTATAAGCAGGATCAATATCAAGCACCGTCAGACTATAACCGTATAGCTCATGAAACTGAACTGTTACTTTCACCAACACTTTAATGCCGGAAGTAAATAGCTGCCCTGTGGTTTCCTCAAAATAAGGTTTCAACAAGCGGTAGATATTATTCCAAATCATACCGCGTGCCTTGGCTACGAGATTGTTGCCGCGAGGATCTTTCTGCACAAATTCCAGATAACAATGCCCTGTCGTATTGGAACGGACATCGCTCAACTCTGCCTGTATCCAATATTCATCGGGCAGGCATTGCTCCAGACTACGGCGCACGAGTGCATTCAGTTCTAAAAGAGAAAGCCTCTCCCCACCCTCTCCCAAAGAGGGTGAGTCAGATTGCTTGGACTTATTCATAGCGTTTATCATACAACAGTCACCTTATTTCTCCTTGGAAGAAAAGTTTAGATAAGCCTTCCACAAATCGGGAATACCATATCCATATATGTTATCCGGGAAATCGGCTCTATCCCCCGATTGACGTACCAAATCAATAATCTGCTTCGCTGTCAGCTTCGGACAAGCCTGCCACAGACAAGCTACCATACCGCACATAATCGGAGAAGAAAAAGAAGTTCCGTTGGCACGGCGAAGATTACCATCCGTTCCCATCACATCCGAATTCAGACCGACAGCCACTACATCCGGTTTCACACGTCCGTCAGCCGTATTCCCAACAGAAGAAAACGGCGCCAATTCTCCCCTTTTATTGACAGCTCCTACCGTTATTATATTCTCTGCGTCTCCCGGAGGAGTAATCTTCTTCCACGAACCTGCACCCGAATTTCCAGCGCTACAAACAACGACCATTCCTTTATCGGCTGCCTTCGCAGCTTCACGAGACATCAACGCATAATGACCATTCAAGTCACGATATCTATAATTCTTCGCAGGATCATCAAATGAGTAATATCCAAGCGATGTATTCACCAAATCCACTCCTACACTATCCGCAAACTCAATGGCTGCCGCCCAGTAATCCTGTTCTACCAGATTCTCCGAATATTCGTCCTCGCTACGCAACAACCAATAAGAAGCTTCAGGAGCTGTACCAATCATCACATGCGGCTGATTCATGGCCATACAGGACAATACAGACATTCCATGACTGCTTTCCGCATAAATATCTGCCTCCGGATTCACAAAGTCACGCACCCCGAGAATATGGATATTTTTCATGGCATCAATCTTATCTACATTATGGAATCCGGCATCAATCACGGCAATGGTCATTCCCTGTCCCTTAAAGCCCGCATCATGCAGAAGATCAACACGACTCATTGCCGCCTGTGTTATTGCAGGACCGTAAAGGCTATCGGTACGCACCGGTTTATTTATTAGCGAATCTCTTTGAAAGGCTCTTTGTGTGATACCTTTCCACACTCTTTCCGTGGAATGTACAAAAGGTAACTTTGCTATTTCGTCAATCAGAGTACTATCATTACAAGAAACAGTAACAAAATTATCCCATTTCCCCGTCACAAGTACATGAACACCCGTCTTCCGTATAGCATCTACATATTTCCTGCAAACCGGTAAATCGGTAGAATCAATAGGCAATCCCTGTTTTTTTCTCCGCTCGATAGATTTCTTAGACAAATACTTTTCCGGTTTCTGCAAGGAATAGTCAGTAGCCGCCTTGTCTTTCAGACTAATTCGATATTTTAAGGTATCTCCCGGAGTAAACTGGGCAAACACACCCAAATACATATTTAAAGCGAGAATCAATACTATAAACTTCTTCATAAGTTATCTTTCTATTTTAATCAATCATAATTCTTCATTTTCCATAATCACCAGCCCGATTCCTCTTTGGGAAGCAATGAAAGCTCCTCCCAGCACCCGTTTTCCATCATAAAACACAGCTGATTGTCCGGGAGCAATGGCCGAAGCTATTTCAAGGAAACGTATCAACAAACGTCCGTCTTCCAATCTTTTCACCCGGCAGGGAATCGGACGACTCCGATAACGAATCCGTACCGTCAGATTCTCACATCCGAACAATTCCCGTTCATCCACCATTTTATCCTGCTCCGCCAACATGTATTCAGTTTCCAGCTGGTCGGCATTTCCAAGCATCACCGTATTTTTCTGCGGATTGATTTTCAACACATAAGCAGGCTTTCCTAAAGCGATCTCCAATCCTTTTCGTTGCCCAATCGTATAATAAGGTGCTCCTTTATGCTTCCCAAGCTTCACTCCTTCAGAGTTAACAAACCATCCCGGTCCAATTTCACTATCCAGTTCGGGGCACTGCTCACGAAGAAAATCACGGTAATCCCCCTTGATAAAGCAGACTTCCATACTTTCTCCTTCTTTCGACTTTGCTTCATATCCTTTCTCTGCAAGATACTCACGAACCTTCACCTTCGTATAATCTCCCAACGGGAAAATACAACGTTTCAGCACATCCTGCCCCAATCTCCAGAGAAAATACGACTGGTCTTTCTTATCATCGTCTCCGGCTACTATATAAATATTTCCGCTTTTCTCTTCCAATCGTGAATAATGTCCGGTAGCCACCCATGCACAATTCAACTTATCCGCCCACTCCGTCAAAACACGGAACTTAAACAACGGATTACACATCACGCACGGATTCGGTGTACGCCCCTGCTTATATTCGTCTATGAAGTTTTTTACGATGGTTTCTTTAAAAGGAATACGTTCATCTGCTACATAATGTTCGATCCCCATCCGTTCAGCCAACTCCCTGGCATCCTGTGGCTCATCTCCCCATACGCGCATGGTAACCCCTACAATCTCGTATCCTTGTTCCTGCAGCATCAAGCAAGTAGCGGTGCTGTCTATGCCACCACTCATACCTACCAATACTCTCTTATTTCGTTCTTCCATTCGAATTTTGAAAATTTACATGGATACAAATGTACGAGATTTCAAAGAGAAAAGTTGCTTTTCTGAAAGAAAATCCTTATATTTGAAATATACCAAAAGCGAGAACAATTATGGCTAACCCCAGATTACCGGGCATTTCCGAAAACGAGCAAGCCTTATTGTATGCCAAATTGAATGAGTACAACCGAGGCAGAGCCTCTTTTAAAGAGGTAGGAGTCTACCTGGTGGTGTTGCCCCGACCGGGGAAACCAAATTATTCCCTTTGGCTGTACTCTCCCCTGCCCGAAAAGCAATCCATTCTTTATATACATGACCTGTCACCAGACATCAACGAATCCCTGCGGATGGCCAGCACGATGTTTTATTATTCGAAGCGTTGCATCATCCTGGTAGATTACAATGAGAAAAGAATGCAGAGTAATGGTGACGATCTTATCTTCTTCGGAAAATACCGGGGACATTTTCTACATGAAATCCTCAAAATAGATCCCGCCTACCTAAGTTGGGTAGCATACAAATTCATTCCCAAAATACCGAAACAGGAACGTTTCGTCAAAATAGCACAAGCTTATCATTCCATACACCTGGATATAATGATAAGAAAATCGAGGGAGAAGCGTTCATCCAGCCGTTATCTGGGAGAATTAGGAGAAAAGCTGACAGACTTAAAATTAAAAGTCACCCGGGTAAGATTGGAAGATGATCCGTACAAAACAAGAGTGAACGGCACTACCCCACAGTTTTTTGTCAAGCAGGTACTGACTTTGACCGATGCCAGTGGAAATTTAGTCACCATGAGTATTCCATCAAAAAATCCCAGTGCGGTTTCATGCACTCTATCCGGGATAGAACATGAATACCGACTGGGAGATATTATCTACGTTGCATCGGCGAAAGTATCGCGCCGATACGAAAGCTATGGTTCAAAATACACGCGCCTTAGCCATGTGAAGTTCGCAAGTCTCAACGTTTAGTCCAATCGTCTTTGACAAAACTTGCCGGATAAGAGATTTTATCCACCACACCGTCTTTCTGACGAATCCAGGATGTGAATGTACGGGCACCCTCATCCAATACGATGATACGCGCACCATTCGGCAAATGGTTATATTCCGTATTTCCACCGGTAAAGCGTCCATAAGCCAGAAGGATATCTTTCCACATCACTGCATAGTCATTATCGTGGTCGTGTCCTACAAACATACCCATCACATCACCAGCTTCTTTCATCGCTGCAAACATTCCTGTATTCAATTTAGGCGCACAAGCTTCCTCCATACGAGTTCCACGAAGAATTGCATTTTCGCTACGGGCAGCTTCATTGTATTCAGGAAGAGGAATATGGAAAAAAGCAAGAGCCGGCAGAGGCTGTCCGCCGTTTTGCACTTTATAAGCCGCACTCTGTTGACGATACCAATTTATCTGGTCGAATGTAAGCCATGCATACCCCTTCACATCTTTCAAAGGAGAATAAGAGTGAGAATCCATGCAATATAGCAAAGCAGCATCCTTCTTTAGATTGGAAGACGATTTCACTGTCAATACATAATCCGGCGATAAAACTGTTCCGCGATCAGGCAATAAATTGCCGGGAACTTGACGGATGATATCATATAACTGTTCCCGTGTCATTCCCTGTTCATTGTCATGGTTACCAAAAGTGACCACAAAAGGTAGTTTACGTTTAACTACCGGTTCCAGTACCTGCAACATTCCGGAATCCGCCGGAGCAGAATAAACAACATCACCGGTAAATATCACCAAATCCGGACGTTCGTCATCAAGCACCTGATTAATACGTTCCAGAGCTATATCTGAAGCCCGATTTCCATATTTAAAATGCACATCGGTAAATTGCACAATCTTGAATTTACCATCTTTGCTAAATTTCAGTTCACTCTTCTGAGCCATACAAAAAGTCGTTACCAATAAGAAGGCAAGTGTTAAGTAAATTTTAAAAAGACGAATCATAATTATTTGTTTTAGGGGGTTAAGAAATCTTCTCTATCAGCACAGTAGCATAAGCCGATATACCTTCTTCACGACCTGTAAAACCGAGTTTCTCGGTAGTAGTCGCCTTAATGGAAATATCATCCATATCAATCCCCATAACAGTTGCCATCGTCTCCTGCATCAAAGGAATGTGCGCTTTTAACTTCGGGCGTTCGGCACAAATAGTTGCATCGATATTGCCCACTTTATATCCTTTGGTAGCAATCAACTCCACTGTTTTTTTCAGCAGTATCTTGCTATCTATATTCTTAAATTCTCCTGCCGTATCGGGGAAATGATAGCCAATATCACGCATATTCGCCGCCCCCAACAGAGCATCGCAAACAGCATGCAATAATACATCAGCATCCGAATGCCCCAGCAATCCTTTTGTGTGTTCCAAAAGAATGCCACCCAGCCATAACTCACGACCTTCGACCAACTGATGTACGTCGAAACCAAAGCCTACTCTTATCTTCATATTTTATATAACAAATGAGTACTAATGAATAAAAAAAGATCAACGAATATAGAAATCCAGCAGTTTTTCTCCCTCCAGATAACCTTGCAAACGCTGTCCGATACTAACAGGACCTACACCCACAGGAGTCCCAGTAAAGAGCAAGTCACCAATTTTCAAAGTTACAAACTGGCTTACATAAGCGATTATATCATCTATCTTGAAAAGCATATCTGCCGTACAACCGCGCTGCACTTCCTTACCGTCGATCAACAAATGAAAGTCAAGATTCTGAATATCCTTATAGTGCTCCACCGGAACAAAAGTTCCAATAGCAGCCGACGAATCAAAACCTTTGCAAAGCTCCCAGGGATTACCCTGCTCACGGAACTTTCGCTGAAGGTCACGAGCCGTAAAGTCGATCCCTACAGTCACTGCATCATAATAACGGTTAGCAAAGCGGGGAGCTATATTTTTCCCCAATCGATTAATACGAACCACCAGCTCCGTTTCATAATGTATCTCTTTAGAAAAGTCGGGAATGAAAAACGGTTTGCCATCCTTCAGAATAGCAGAATCAGGCTTCATAAAAATCACCGGCTCCGTATTTACTTGTGTATGTCCCAGTTCTTTGTTATGCTGGGCGTAGTTCATTCCTACTGCAATAATCTTCATTATTTCTCGTTAAAATTCAATCGGTTAAACATAACAGCCAAATGAGCATATAGAGACGTATTCTGCACCACTATATTCTCGGGTACACGGATTCGGAAAGGAGTAAAGTTCCATACGGCTTTTATGCCTCCGTCTACCATCTTATCTGTAATTTCCTGAGCAATATTAATAGGTACGGTCAATACACCGATATTTACATCGTATTCTTTCATCTTTGCCTCAAAGTCATCGGAGTGAAAAATAGGAATACCATTCAAGTCTTTTCCCACCAATTCCGGATTCACATCAAAAGCTGCCACAATCTCCAGCCCGAAATGATGCAAACCCGAATCCCGAAGCAAAGCAGCTCCCAAGCTACCTACACCAAACAAGAAGGCTTTGTGCATATTGGTAAATCCAAGAAAACTCTCCAACACTTCAATCAGCGCATCAATGTTATACCCTACTCTCGTGCGCCCGGAGATATTGACGTAGGATAAATCCTTGGCGATTTGAGAAGCGTCAATATTTATTTCTTTAGAGATTTGTGTAGAAGAGACGTACTGTTCTCCTTTTTCTTTCATTAGTTTTATATTAGACAGATACCAGGGAAGTCTGCGCAAGGTAGGCTCCGGCACTTTATCCGCCTCTTTTCGTATATAAGTGCTCATACTTCTTACAAAATTTGGTATTTTGCAAAAGTACATTATTTTTTGAGACTGACAACCCAATAACGGAAAACCTTAATAGAGATTAAACAAAACAAGGAAAACAGGCTCAAATTTTGCCCTTTTCCATAAGTTTGATACTTTTGAGAAGAAATAAATATGACGAGTATGAAAAAGAATGATTGGAAAGATCGATTGAACGTCGTGTATTCTACTAATCCCGACTTCGGCTATGAGATGGACGATGATGAAGAACAGTCCACCCTTGACAAAGACAAACAAAACCTCCGGGTTTCCATTGATAAGAAGAATCGCGGCGGGAAAGTGGTAACATTAATTACCGGATTCGTGGGTACGGAGAACGACTTGAAAGAATTAGGCAAACTGCTTAAAAGCAAATGCGGAGTAGGCGGTTCGGCCAAAGACGGAGAGATAATGGTACAGGGAGACTTCAAGGTCAAAATTATAGAACTGCTCATCAAGGAGGGCTATAGCAAAACCAAAGGGGCAGGCGGTTAATCCATTCAATAAAAGGCATTAACTACTAAAGTTACCCCGCATTGTTTATTATAACTTTTTGTCATAAGGATACCATTTTCGGTATCCTTTTTTGTATTGATACAAAGATAATATTTTCTATTTGTTCGTGAAAATATTTATCATATTATTTGCATATCTCGTTTATTTTCACTATATTGTAACAACTTAAAAGATAAGCGTTATGAAAAGGAAAAGAAGAAGCATCATCGAATTTAGAGCTTCCTTCCCTGACGAAGAAAGCGCAATCAGGTTTTATGAGAAAATAAGATGGAAAGATGGAGTGGTTTCACCATTTGACCCGACATCTAAAGTGTACAAATGCAAAAACGGTAAATATAAGTGCAAAAATACTGGAAAGTACTTCACTTATAGAACTGGTACATTTTTAGCCAATTCTAAATTAGATATGCGAGATTGGTTATATGCTATTTCTAAGCTTATTAATAACAAAGGTGGTATCTCTTCATATCAGCTAGCTGATGATTTAGACATTCCACAAAAGACAGCTTGGTATATGCTTCACAGAATAAGAACAGCTATGGGAAAAGAAAATCATAGAAAGTTGTCTGGTGAAGTCGAGATAGACGAAACATTTGTAGGTGGAAAGAATATCAATCGCCACAATGATAAGAAAGTTCCTAAATGTCAAGGCAGGTCTTACAAGGACAAGACACCAGTATTCGGAATACTTGAAAGAGGTGGAAGAATTATGGCTGTAACTATCCCTAATACGCAAGAAAATACATTATCTACAATCGTAAAGGAGAATGTAGAAGTAGGTAGTACTGTATATACCGATGGTTGGAGTTACAAAGGAATAGAAGATAAATATACGCAAATGTCGGTAGACCACGGCAGGCATTTCTACGGGATGACTTTTGTTACAGATGATGGCGAAATTATCGAGGTCACAACCAATAGAATAGAAAATGCATGGTCTGTTTTCAAAAGGGCTATTAAAGGAACATATATTCACGTAAGTAGGAAGTATCTACAGAAGTACGTTGACGAATTTGTTTTCCGATTTAACACCCGAAAAATTAGCAAATTTGAAAGGATTGATTTACTTTTGCAATATGCAGCAGCTTAAATATAATGGCAAAGAATAAAGACATAAAGAAGAACGAACCTAAGAAGGAGAAGAAAAAGAGAAAACCCATCTATGAGATTAAGGGGTTTGTTCTCAATATCCCTACCGAAGCACTTGAAAATATTCTTAGGGATATGAGTAAGCCTAAACCCAAAAAAGATTAGGGATTGATTTCATGATAAGGGTCATAGAATAATATGTAAAGCATTCCATGGGCACCTACTAAAAAATAAATTCGAGGGGACTTTATATCTAATTCTCTATTGGCTAATGCTTCTTTATTAGTATATAATGCAAAATGGTATATTTCTGGATATATAATATCGTTAGATTTCTTTCCGCATAACTCTCCCAATACTTTGCGTAAATTACCTCTTATTTCTGATTTGTAAAAATGAAATTCATGATTATCTTCCTCTATTAATTCATCTAAGGTATGTTTAGATATATATTTGATAGCTTTAAAATAAGACTTTATGTCCTTATTGTCAAAACAATCTTGTGAAAAATGATATTTAGTCTTATCTAAATCAATTAAATCATAACATATAACAGGAAGTGTTTGTTTGGAATTATAGATACTTTCATTAGATAATCCTTCTCCCCATGTGTATCTTTTATGAAATTCTTCAATATCTTCAATATCAAAATCGTAAGCCATTATTGTTTTCTTTTTTTAGAATCCAACCTACTTTTATAATAGTTATACATTGTTTCTAACGAAATTTCTTCATTTGAATATTCAAATGGATTTAGCCCTTCTCTTTTTTCGCTCCACGGCTTTTCCGAATGTGTTAAGAATACCAATTTATCATGGCTCATTGTCCCATAGAATCGAAATATTGATTCCAAAAATTCAAGTTGGTCATTATCTAAATCTAATTCCTCTTTCTTCTTTTTTAAATCTCCTTCAATATCAATTTGTTCTGGAGTTATTTGGTCATATATGCCAATATTTTTATATTGATTATATATGCTTCTATATACAGGACCGTTAACCCACGCTTCTGGTTTTTCATCAAATAACATTTCCTTGTTAAAATAGACCAGATACCACGCTTGAATATAATACAATATCTTTTGTAATTTTAGCGGGCATACAGATATACCATTTTCCCAAAAATACAATAATGTAAATTCTGCAATATCTTTTATATTCATATTCGTTTTCATTTCCTCTATATTTTTCTGCAAATTAAAACAAATTAAACGAACATTGTGCGAGTTCGCATACATTTTTTTGCATTTTCAAAGTTTGAAATGCAATATTTATACTATCTTTGCACTAAAGATACGAAAAATTGGGGAGAAATCCAATTTTTCGTAGAAATAGTATAGCCTAATCGTCATCAGAATCACCACCTCGGATAACAGAACTTGGCTATAAATGAACTTACTCGTTGGGTAAAGTGTACTTCGTCATATACTGGCGTGGTGCGCTGCCATTGAGTAAGTGGGCTTGTGGTGAGCCTTGATGACGTATGGCAGTAGCACTACGTCTTTTTTTGTGACTTTGCGTATGGTTATTGCTAATAGCGTGAGAGCTTTATTAATTTTTAGTACTAACTATAAAACAAAGTTTTATGAAAAAGTTTCTAAGTATGACGCTGTTACTTACAGCTATGTTTTTGACGTTCTCTGCGTGTTCAAGTGAGGACGATGAGTTTAATTATCCTATGGAAACCCTGTATGGTACATGGGAGGGTGTTGAAATTAAAACTGGTGGGGATTGGATAAATATAACCGAATATCCCTATACCAAATTTGCTTTTTCTATAAGATTCAACTCTGATGGTAGCTATGTAGGAAGAGGGTATTTCGGTAATGGCTCTGGAACTTATACTGCTAAAGGTAATACGATCATTACTTATGTAAATGGGAAAGAGTATTTACGATATGAAGTTAAAACACTAAGAGGGAATGTTGCAGAATTAACAATGACCGAAGAAGATTCCACAGGAAGCATTGATATTAAAGCAAGAAAAAAATAACATATCTATTTTATGGAAAATACAGAAAAAAAATGTCTTAAATACGGGTGTAAGATTAGCAATACTACATCTGACTATTGCCCAGATTGCAGTAATCCAAAGAAAGATAAAGTTAAAAACGCTCCTAATATTGAAGATACTGCTGAATATTATCTTGATATAATAGCTGCTCTTTTTTTGGTACTAGGAGTATTAGCATCTATAGGATTAATCATTAAAGGGGTAGGCTATATTGATAGGAGTAATGAAGAATTGGCAATGCCTTTGATACTACAAGGAATAGGCTTATTGGTTTCTTCTTTCTTATTAAGGGAAATGTTGAAAGTATTATGTAACATATCAAACAATATACGTGAAATAAATAAGAAAATGAAAGGATAAAAGAAAAATAATTGCTATCTTAGCAGTCGAAAAAAGAAACAGACTCTTCCCAGTTATATCCGACTAGGAAGAGTTTTTTTATAACTAAAAGTTATAACGACAAGGATAGTGTAACTTTGGTAGTTAATGCCCAATAAAAAAGGGGAGCTTTGACACCTCCCCTCCATATCTTATTTCCGAAGAAAATTATTCAGCTTTCAAAGTGAAACGTTTGAAGTCAACAATCTTCAATTCAGGATCAGCAGCAGTCAATACTTCTCTTACAGTCTTCTTACCGTCCATGATATCTTCCTGATTCAGCAAGCAAACTTCTTTCAAGAACTTAGCCAAACGACCCTTAGCGATATTCTGAATCATCTGTTCAGGCAAGTGTGCAGCTTTCTCAGCAGAAACAGTAGCGATGATTTCTTTTGCTTTCGCTACATCTTCAGCTGTAATCCAGCCCTTAGCCATGTTGCTTTCCATATGCTCTTCGCTGTCTACGTGAGCCGGGTTGATATTAGCTTTCTTCAAAGCAGCCTCAACTGCTTTCTGTACCTGTTCAGCTTTTGTCTTCTCAATAGCAACTTCGATTTCTTTCTGTTTGATTTCTTCTGAAACACCGTCCTCATCAATAGCAATCGGGTTCATAGCAGCAATCTGCATAGCTACCTGCTTAGCCAGTTGCTCGTCAACAGGCTTGTTGAAAGCAACAATCGTGCAAAGGCCATTTCTGTTCATGTGGTTGTAAACAGCAGTGCTTACACCTTCTACAGTCATGTAGCCATCCAATTCCATTTTCTCACCTGTGATACCGCTACGGTCAGTCACTGCATCCTGTACAGTACCGTTACCCATAGGCAATGCCTTTACTTCGTCCAAAGTCTTGCATTTGTTAGCCACAGCAAGATCAAGAACATCCTGAGTCAACTTCACGAAATCAGCGTTCTGAGCCACAAAGTCAGTTTCACACTTCAAAGCAACGATAACAGCACGGTCACCGGTAGTCTTAGCAAGAACACAACCTTCAGAAGCCTCACGTTCCGAACGTTTAGCAGCAACAGCTTGTCCTTTCTTACGGATAATCTCCATTGCCTTGTCGAAATCGCCCTCAGCTTCAGTCAACGCGTTTTTGCAATCCATCATACCAGCTCCGGTCATTTTACGCAGCTTGGTAATATCAGCCATACTTACAGCCATAATAATTTCCTTTATTTAAATGAATAATAATTTCCTAAACAAAAAATGTGCCAATCTGCCAATCAAGATACAAGTGTATAAGCATACTCTTGCACATTAGCAAATTGGCACATTTTATATATTAAGCCTCTTCGTCTTCCTTGATGAAAGCAGCAGCTTTAGCTGCGTTGATAGCTTCTTCGTCAGACTTGTCGAGTCTAGCTTTCACTGATTTCTTCTTGCCTTTGTTGGCAGGAGCTTCACCAGCAGCTTCCATGTCGATCTTTTCAGCTTTTCTTTCTTCCAAACCTTCGATCATTGCAGCACAGCAAGCATCCAGGATAACTTCTACCGATTTAGTAGCGTCATCGTTAGCAGGAATTACGAAGTCAACGTTTGTAGGATCAGAGTTAGTATCAACGATACCGAATACAGGGATACCCAGACGGTTAGCTTCACGAACTGCGATATTTTCTTTCATTACGTCGATAACGAACAATGCAGACGGCAGAC
>OWHU01001022.1_pt1 | contig 13311 bp, 10 predicted proteins | sample 1732671 | NCBI WGS metagenome assembly OWHU01 (sample SAMN05065740, study PRJEB22554) | human gut metagenome | biome: ENVO:2100002; feature: ENVO:00000062; material: ENVO:00002003 | host: Homo sapiens | place: USA
TATTAGCAGGATTTTTTAATAGTGCAATGGGCAAAACTCAGAAAGTTTAAACCACATTCTTCTTTATGCAGTGCGCCCCAAGGACATCCTCTTATTTTTATTGACAATAGGGCATAATGTGATAAAATAAATAAAAACGATATTTATCGGGGGAATATATATGAAAAAAATAATATCGCTTGCATTAAGCGTTGTTTTGGTATTGTCAAGTCTGTCGTTTGGGGTGGTGACTGCGTTTGCAAACACTAAACAAACGGCGCCTAAAATCATTTTGAATGAAACCGTTGAGGCTTATGTTGATGTAAATAATAAAAGCTATGTTGAATTTACTCCCGCCACAACGGGATATTATGAGTTTTACTGTTTCACTCAAAGCTATGGCGGAAATATAATGGCGTCGATAGTGGATTTCGACGGCGAAACGGACAACAGTGTTATTAACGATAATTATAATCCGAATTTGCTTTGTGCGGCGGAGCTTATGGCAGGAAAAACTTATTATTATGTTCTTGAGTCCTCTCAGCCTGCTTTTTCAAGTGTTGTAAGCGTCAGAACGCATACTCACAGCTTCGGCGCAGTTGAAACATATCCTGCTCATTTTGACCAAAATGACAGCGCTTTGAGCTATGACGGATACAGCGAGAGCATTTGTGCCTTTTGCCCTGCAAATACGATAACAGCGTATTATGTTGCACCGGGCAAGGCAAAGGCTAAAACAAAAACATTTACATATAATAAAAAGAAAAAAACAACCAAGATTACGGTTTATGACAGGACGGGAAATATTATTTCGCCGTCAAATTACACCGTCAGCTACAAGAATAATACAAAACCCGGATTTGCAACGGTTAACATTAAGTTCAAGGGAGTTTATACAGGCTCAATGTCATATAGATTGACAATTAAGCCTAAAAAGCAGTCGATATCCTCAATTAAAAGCAAGAGCAAAAAGAAAATAGCTCTTAAGTGGAAAAAGGATTCAACCGTTACGGGATATCAAATTCAGTATTCCACCTCCAAAAAATATACTAAAAAAGCAACAAAAACTATCACGATTAATAAAAAAAGCACAACCTCTAAAACGATATCAAAGCTTAAATCAAAGAAAAAATATTATGTAAGAATTCGTGCTTATAAGCAGTCGCAGGGCAAAAAAATCTACGGCGCTTGGACTAAAACAAAAACCATTAAGGTTAAATGATGATTTTAATATAAATATAGCCTTGAAACGTCTATTATAATATGATAAAATCAAAACTGATGAATAATTAATTCCTAAAAAGGAGGCAAAAATATGCAAATGACTTTTCGTTGGTTCGGCAAGGACCTCGATACAGTTTCTCTTGAGCAAATCAAGCAGATTCCGGGCGTAGTCGGTGTTGTGCCTGCGCTTCATTATCTTCCTGCAGGCGAAGCGTGGGAGATGGAAGACGTGCAAAAAATGTACGACGAAATCACGGCAGCAGGCTTGACGATGGAATGTATCGAAAGCGTAAATGTTCACGAGGATATTAAGCTTGGTTTACCTACAAGGGACAAGCTTATTGAAAACTACAAAAAATCCATCAGAAATCTTGCAAAAGTAGGAGTTAAGGTTATATGCTATAACTTTATGCCTGTTTTTGACTGGACAAGGACAGACCTTTATATGCCTTTGCCTGACGGCTCTACCTGCCTTAGCTATGACGGCAAGCAGGTTGAGGGCAAATCTCCCGAAGATATGTTTAAGGAGATTGACGATAACTCAAACGGCTACGCAATGCCGGGTTGGGAAACCGAGAGAATGGGCGAGATTAAAGAGCTTTTTGCAAAATATAAGGGTGTAACCGCCGATGATTTATGGGCAAACCTTAAATATTTTCTTGAAGCTATTATGCCGACATGTGAGGAATGCGATGTTAAAATGGCAATCCATCCGGACGACCCGCCTTGGGGTATTTTTGGGCTTCCTCGTATTATTACGGGTAAAGAGGCTGTTGAAAAGCTTCTTAATATGGTGCCAAGCAAGTATAACGGACTTACTCTTTGCACAGGCTCACTCGGTGCAAGCCCTGATAACGATATGGTAGAAATTATTAAAGCAGCAGGCAAACGAATTTATTTTGCTCACCTTCGCAATGTTTCAATAAACGACAGATGGTTTAACGAAACCGCCCACGAAAGCGACTGCGGCTCGCTTGATATGTATGAGATTGTTAAGGCTTTGCAGGAAGTTGGATTTGACGGATACGTCCGCCCTGACCACGGCAGAATGATTTGGGGCGAAGTTGCACGTCCGGGCTACGGTCTTTATGACAGAGCCTTGGGTGTAAGTTATCTCAACGGTCTTTGGGAAGCTGTTGAAAAAAGCAGAAAGGATAAATAATTTTATGTTTAATCACGAAAATTTAAAAGGCAAGGTTGCTGTTGTAACAGGCGGCGGCGGTGTTCTTTGTGCCGCTTTTGCAAAAACTCTTGCAGCTCAGGGCTGTAAGGTAGCAGTTCTTGACCTTAATGAAGGTGCTGCGCAAAAATGTGCAGACGAAATCAACGCAAACGGCGGAGAGGCTATTGCAGTCGGCTGTAATGTTCTTGAACTTGAATCTATGGAGAATGCTCGCAAGACTGTTAATGAAAAGCTCGGTACATGCGATATTCTTTTAAACGGTGCAGGCGGTAATAACCCTAAGGGCACAACTACTAAGGACACTCTTGAAAAAATCGACCTTGTTCAAAAGGATGAGAACGTAAAGACATTCTTTGACCTTGACCCTAACGGTATCAGTTTTGTATTTAATCTTAACTTTCTCGGCACTCTTATTCCTACTCAGGTTTTTGCTAAGGATATGGCTGAAAAGGAAAAAGGCACAATCATTATGATTACTTCAATGAATGCCTTTAGACCTCTTACACGTATTCCTGCTTACAGTGCCGCAAAAGCCGCTGTTAAGAATTTCACCGAGTGGATGGCAGTTCATTTTGCACCGCTTGGAATCAGAGTAAATGCTATTGCTCCGGGATTCTTTTCAACAAAGCAGAATGCCACTCTTCTTTGGAACGAGGACGGCACTCCTACTGAAAGAACGGGCAAAATTCTTGCCGCAACACCTATGGACAGATTTGGCGAGCCTGAGGAGCTTTCAGGCACACTTCTTTTCCTTTGCGACGATACCTATTCAGGTTTCATTACAGGTGTAAACATTCCTGTTGACGGCGGATTTAACGCTTATTCGGGTGTTTAATTAAATAATAAATATTACTAAGGGCGATTTGATTTACATTTCGCCCTTTTTAAATAGGTGATGAAATGGATAAATCCAAAAAGAAAAAAACGCTTGCAATAGTTATTTCCTGCATTGTTGTGATTTTGGCGGCAGTAGTTTTGTATATCGCCTTCGGCGTTATCGGAACTGACAGCAAGGTTGTTTACGGTCAAAGTAATTTGGTTAATGCAAACAAAGACGGCAGTAATACTACTGTTATCGACGTTAACACAAATTATCAGATTATGAACGGTTTTGGCGCTTCGGCTTGCTGGTGGAGCCAAGACGTCGGTGCTTGGGACAATGCAGACGAGATTATGCAAGCGCTTTATGATTCCGACAAAGGAATAGGGCTTAATATTTATCGCTACAATCTCGGTGCAGGCTCAAAAAATGACACTCATATTTTGACTGAAAACCGCAAAACAGAGTGCTTTTTGAATGCTGACGGAACTTATAATTTTAATAACGACAAAAATGCACAGGCTTGCCTTGAACTTGCAAAAAAATATGCAGGCAAGGATATGCGCTTAACTCTTTTTTGCAACAGCGCTCCCGTTTATCTTACCAAAAACGGTGCATCTTATTGCACACCTTATAAAAATGAGGACGAGCCGTGGATATCCAATCTTGATAAATCAAAATATCCCGATTTTGCGGATTTTTGCTATAACAGTGCAGAGTATTTTGTAAATAAAGGATACCGTGTAACAAGCGTTTCGCCGATTAATGAGCCGCAATATAATTGGGCGGCTTGGTATAATGACGATAACACCTATAGCGTTAATCAAGAGGGCTGTTATTATTCTAAGTATGAGGCAAGGGATTTGCTCAAAACATTTGTAAAGAAATTTAAAGGCTCTGATTTAGATAAAAAGGGCGTTAAGGTTTCTATGTTTGAATCAGGCTCAATGGAGGGCGACGATTCAAGCTGTGCGGCATATATGGACTGCATTTTAGGCAGAGGGCCAAAATATGTTTTTAAAAATGCAAAGCTTCGCAAATATTTTAAAGAAGTAAGTATGCATTCTTATTGGTCGGGTGCAGATACTAAGAAAAATGCGGAAAATTATATCAGCGATAAATATTCCAAGTATTCTGTTGCCGCAACGGAATATTGCCAAATGGCCGACGATAAAAATACAGGTGTTTATGACCTTATTGCTAAGGAGAAAAACGGCACTAACGGCACATCTATAAAATACGGCGTTGCAATGGCAAATACCATTGTTGACGATTTGACTATAATGAATGCAAACGAATGGGATTGGTGGACTGCGTGTTCTTACGGAACTTATACCGACGGACTTATTTATCTTGATGAGGATAATCACGAAAATCTCGATTTTTCAAAGAGATATTACTGCCTCGGCAATTTTTCAAAATTCATTAAAGAGGGTGCGGTAAGAGTTGCGTGTTCTTCGGGTGTCAAAAATGTAAGAAGCGTTGCCTTTGTGAATGAGGATAATACTGTTGTAACTGTATATGTTAATAATAATGATAAAAAAGCATACACAACAATTGACTGTGAAGGCGATTATGCTGTTTACACAACCGACAGGGACAACGACATTGCTAAAACCGACTTCGGCAAAGCCAAAAAGGTCAAGGTTTCACTTCCTGCTTCAAGCGTTGTAACCGTAGTTTATGAAGCAAAATAAAAATGTATAATTAAACACCTCAGGGGTAATAATACTCTTGAGGTGTTTTTTATGGCTACAAAAGATAAACCAAATAATAAAAATTTAAGAGCGCTTTTCTCTGTCATTTGCCTTTGCATTGTTGCACTTGGGCTTATAGTTTATTTTTCAACCAATTCCGCCCACACAACGGATGTAAACGAGGCGACAACGGTTGTTGATAAGGCTAAGGACAAAGAAAAAAAGATTACGACTCAACCGTCAACCGCCCTGACAACGCAGGAAAATACGCAAGCTCAAACAACAAAAAAGAGCGAAAATAAAAAGCCGACAACTGTTACCTCAACCGAGGTTTCAACAATGACGTCGAGTGATACAAATATTCCCTATAAATCTTTTTACAAATACCCTTGCGATGAAACGGTATTGACACCCTACAGCGAGGAACTTGTTAAAAACAAAACTATGAACGATTACAGAGCGCATACGGCAATTGATTTTAAAGCGGCAAAGGGCACAAAGGTCATTTCTATTAACGACGGACTTGTGCTTTCGGTAACGAAGGACGCCATGCTCGGCACGGTTATTGAAATTGACCACGGCTCAAAGCTCGTCGCTCGCTATTGCGGTATGGATACGGTTAATGTGTCTGAGGGGGACTATGTAACTATCGGAGAAGCCCTAGGCACTCTCGGAACAACTCCGTTTGAGGAAAAAAGCGAAAGTCATCTTCATTTTGAAACTTTGCTTGATAATAAATATGTAAATCCGCTTAATGTAATGGGCAAAACAGAGTAAACTTTTGATAAACTGAAAACAGCGACTTGAACTTATCAATTCAAGCCGCTGTTTTTGTATAAATGTTATAATATATAATTTGTAGGGGGGCGAACATTGTTCGCCCGTTTTTATTCATTTATATCCGTATTTTCGTCTGATGGCTGTTGCTCATTTTCGTTATCCTGAACTTCAACCGAAGGAATTTCGTCATTTGCCTCAGGCGATTGAACGGTAGGATGATAATATTCATCAACCTCACTGTTTGCCGCCTCGCTTGGTGCGCTGTTGTTTTCGGCTGCTTTATCGTCAGTATTCGCATACGACGGATATGAACCGCTTTGAACAGGCTCTTGCTCTGTCGGTACACTGTTTGGATTGTAGGAATAAAACGGAGCTGCATTTTGATTTTGTGCAGTTTCGTTTTGAGCAGTGCTTTGTGTATTATCACAATTATTAGGATTGTAGTAATAATTGCTTTGATTGTTGTTTTCGTTGTTGTTATCGTTATAGTTTTGATTGCCGTTTTGAGCACCTGCAAAAGCATATTTAGCCGCTCTTTGCTCTTGCGAAAGAAAATCATCCTCAGTAATTTTTCCCTCTTGAAGCGCTCTGAGTTTGAAGTTTTCATAATAGAGTGCCTGAGTGGTGAAATAATAAGGAACTACATAAATGCTTGCAATGCCGAATGTGATGCCGGTAAGAAGCCACCAGCCGATAAAGCTTAAATCAAGAGCGAAAAGCTCGCCTCTGTTGCCGGCAACCATTTTTTTAGATAACTTGAGAGCCTCTGTCGGCTTCAAATTCGGGTTTTCGCACATAAGCTGGAATGCAAAGTATGAACTGTAGTGATAAACTATTCCTGGGATCACGAAAAGAAGCGACCAAAGGAATTCAAAAACACCTCTTAAAATATAAATAACGATTTTGTTGCCGTATGTAGGACCGAACGAAATCTTGAAAATATTTTGAATTTCTTTGCCGAGCCCCAATTGCTCGTTAGGGTCACGTTTAATAAGCAAAACGTAAAAGCCGCAAAGCGAAACAAAAAGAGGCGAAAGTATCACCGAAACAACAGTAAGGCTTTTTAATCCTATATCTTCAAGACTGATGTTACCGTTTACAAGCATCGTTGACGGCTTGGTTGAACTGCCGATTATTTTATCTGACGGAGTATATTTTTGACCGAAGCTTTCAATCGGGTTGTCGCTTGAGCTGTCGCCTGAATCGTTACCGTCATCGTAGTCATCGTAATCGCCGTTTCCAAAATAATTAAAGAAATCCTCAGGAGTGTTTTGACCTGAACTGTTATCGCTTGAGCCGTTGCTTGGGCCGAAAATGTCTTCCAAATTATTTCTGCTGTTGTATGCGGAAATGCCTACCGTTAAGCCGTTTACCAAAAACAAAACAATTGCGCTTAACACAAACAGTGCAAATATCTTTTCTTTAATAATCTGCTTAGCCTGCGATTTAACTAAGCTTCTGTTGATTTTGTTCATAATTTTATCCTCCTTTGGATAAACTAAAACTCAACCTTTTCTTCAATAAACTTTGCAAGTTCATCAATAGAAATTCTAACCTGCTCCATAGTATCACGGTCACGTACTGTTACGCAGTTATCCTCAACCGAGTCAAAGTCATAGGTTATGCAGTAAGGAGTACCGATTTCGTCCTGACGGCGATATCTCTTACCGATAGAGCCGGCGTCATCATAGTCAATGTTGAATTTTTTAGAAAGCATTGCATAAACCTCGCCTGCCTGCTCATTAAGCTTTTTTGAAAGCGGAAGAACCGCAGCCTTAAACGGCGCAATAGCAGGGTGGAAGTGCATAACAATTCTCTTGTCGTTCTTTTCTTCGTCAAGAACCTCCTCATCGTATGCTTCGGTAAGAAGCGCCAAGAATAAACGCTCAACACCGAGTGACGGCTCAATAACGTAAGGAACATATTTTTCGCCTGTTGCCTGGTCAAAATATTCAAGGTTTTTGCCGCTTGTTTTGATATGCTGAGTGAGGTCGTAGTCTGTTCTGTCTGCAACGCCCCAAAGCTCACCCCAACCAAACGGGAATTTATATTCAAAGTCTGTAGTTGCTTTGGAATAGAAGCAAAGCTCCTCTTGGTCGTGGTCACGAAGTCTGAGGTTATCCTTGCTGATGTTAAGAGAATAAAGCCAATCACGGCAGAAGCTTCTCCAATAATCAAACCATTCAAGGTCAGTGCCCGGTTTGCAGAAAAATTCAAGCTCCATTTGCTCAAATTCTCTTACACGGAAGATGAACTTACCCGGTGTAATCTCGTTACGGAATGATTTGCCCACCTGTGCAACACCGAAAGGAATTTTCTTTCTTGTTGTTCTTTGCACGTTTGCAAAGTTTACAAAAATACCCTGCGCAGTTTCAGGACGGAGATAAATTTCATCCTTGGCATCCTCAGTAACACCCTGAAAAGTTTTAAACATAAGGTTGAATTGGCGGATGTCGGTAAAGTTGTGAGCGCCGCAATTAGGGCAAGGAATATTGTGCTCCTTAATATAAGCAGCCATTTCCTCGTTACTCCAACCTGCAACATTTGTGCCGTCAAAGCTTTCAATCAAGTCGTCTGCTCTGTGCCTTGTTTTACATTCGCAGCAGTCCATAAGCGGGTCAGAGAAGCCGCCGAGGTGACCTGAAGCAACCCAAGTCTGCGGGTTCATAAGAATTGCGCTGTCAAGGCCTACATTGTATTGGTTTTCCTGGATGAATTTCTTTCTCCAAGCTTTTTTGATGTTTTCCTTAAGTTCAACGCCGAGCGGACCGTAGTCCCATGTATTTGCAAGACCGCCGTAAATCTCAGAGCCGGGGTAAACAAATCCTCTTCCCTTGCAAAGAGCAACAAGCTGGTCTAAAGTTTTTTCTGAATTATCCATTGCATTTTCCTCCGTTAGTATATAAACCATAGTTATATACATTATATTCTACTATGTTTTTATTAATAAGTCAATTATAAGTTGTGAATAAGTAGCCACAGCGTCGAAAGAAATTCCGTGTTTAGAAAGCTAAGGTTGCGAAGAAGTAGTCAGAATTGGATTTTTAGTGAGAGGAGCTGTACGTGTGTACTGCCCTCTCGCTAAAAATTCAAAGCGCCCGACGTTTTGTCGCCATATCCTTTAGGATATTAAGGCAAAACGTTCAAATGCCGATGATATGATTGTTACAGCGGAATGTGATTACACTATTAAAAATCAATTTCTAATAATTATAAATATTGGGGGCGCAGTTATGGCTATTTATTCGCAACCGTAAAAAAAAAGAAAAAGGGAAAGCTGTGCTTTCCCTTAAACGAACCTTAATTAATTTATACTTACCAGCCTAAGCGCATAATTGTAAGTGTGCACTTGCCGGTGCCGTATCTGTAGCAAGCTCTGTGTCCTTCAGGTGTGAAGATATCTACTCGACCTACCTGTGAAAGTCCTGAGCCGCCTCTGTCAACTACTGTGTAGTTTGTGCCGTCAATATTGACGATTGAGCCCATAGGAAGCCAATTGCAGGCAATGTAATAAGGATTTTTCATTCCGTTTGATACATGTCTGCCGCTTGCAGTTTGACCTGAGCCTGTGCCGCAAGTACCGCATGCACAATAGTGGGTGTATCTGCCTGTAATAACTTGACCTACCTTGTAGCCTCTTTTTTTCGATACGCCGTTGGTTTTAACCTTTGCGCCGTCTGTTTCTTTAGTGCCAACCTTTACTACCTTGTTTTTTGCCTTGGTAATAACCTTTTTGCTGACAACCTTTTGAGTTTTCTTTTTACCGTTTACATATTTAACTTTATATGTTACGTTGGCAGTACCTTTTTTGCCCTTTTTAACTACGGTTTCAATACCTTCGTAAACATCGTCGTTTTCTTTTTCAACGGTTTTATATTTGATTTTTTCTTTTTTGGTAACTTGCTTATATGTTACACGGTTTACCGTTACCTTGGTTTTTTTGGTAATCTGCTTGTTTTCAGCCGGAGTGGTGTAGTCATTGCTTCCCAAATCTACGTTTGCTGCGTCAAGAAGGTCTGATACCGTTCCGCTTACAACAGGCACCTTGTATGTTTCGCCGTCAACCTTAAGTGTGGTTGTCTTAGATGAAATATACTTGATTACCATACCGCTTGTAACTGTATCGCTGAGCTGGCAGTTAAGAGTAACATTGTTTGTGTTAAAGCCGATTTCGTCGAGCGCCTCTTTAACTGTGTCGCCATATACGTTATAAGTGTTGATAGTTCCATTGAATTCTACATTAACATCATTAAGTCTGTCAATTTTGATTACTCCGCCCTTACCTGCGTTAAAAGAGCTGATATCGAGTTTGTCTGTATCGTTCAATGCAATGTTTGCTTGCGACAGGATTTCGATAGGTTCCGTTTCGTTTGTCGTAATTGAATATGTGTTATTATCAACGTCAATTTGAACATTATAGTTAGAAGCCATTTGAGCAAATGCTGTTGATGCAAAAATTACGATTGCCAACACGAATACAATTACTGCCGTTACGACTTTGCGACTTAAGCCACGTATGTCGCCGGCTGTTGATTGGTTAGTCATCTTAATCTCCTTTTGTGATAGAAATATTAGGGTTTCGCTTTGAAACATAGTTCCTAATACCGACACGAATGTAGCTACATAAAATTTCGTATCGAGCAGAGTTGTTTTTTCTGCTTCACCGTTATTATTTCCTCGAGCGATTGCCATTATAGTGACAAATGCATAATGTGTCAATAATTTGGAAGTTAAGATTTTGTATAATATACACAAACGTTTTTAACATTGTAGTATGGTTACAAAAGGGTTACACCATATCTTGTGGTTATATTCTTTAGCGATTTAGCGTACAAAAGTATTTTTTTGTAAAATCCTTAGAAATGCCACTTTTAAATCTTACAATTTGTAACATTTTTATTTGTAACTTTTTAAAAACCCAATATATTGTATAAAACGGCGAAAAAAAGAAAACACGCAACATTATATAGATATTGTACGAAAAGCTAACTGTTAGTGTTTCGTACAATTATTTTTGCTGTATTGTAAGCACTTTTGTTCGATAAAACGCTCTGAAATCGCACCGTTACTTATATATGATATTTATTATATATTATATTATTTAAAACTATTATATATAGAAGTGCAAAATGCAGACAAGAAAAAAGTCTGTAACCGTAAAATCAGGTTACAGACTGTAATTATTTGCGATTTTAAGCCGTTATTTTGAATCAAGTGATTTGGTGATTTTAACATTTGCAAAAACAGAGATTGCCGCAAGCAAAACTCCTAAAACTATGCTTACACAGCAAGCACCGTTTACCGCCGACGTAAATGCCGTTTGATAAATTTGCGGTGAAATGTTAAGCCCTTGCGAAATTCTTGCAATAAGGCTTGCTATGCCTGCTGCGGTGAATGTAAATCCTGTTACGGTAAATGCAACAAAGATATTAAACATAATTTCACGTGAACGCCTAAACAAAACAAGAAGTAATATTATAGGTAAAGCAACTAAAAGAATCCCGATTGAAAGAAAATGCAAATAATTGCTGTTGAAAGTGCTGATAAAATCAGCGATGGCTTCCGTGTTCTTCAGCCCAAAGCAGTCGGAATAAGCTTGAGCCGCCTTTATCGCCGTGTTGTGAATAAGCGCTTCGTCATATTGCATATTGTTGCCCTCAAGATATTCCTTGCAAAGAGAGTCAAACTGCGCAATTTGATTGTTTGAATAAAGGTCAGGGTTGTCCTGATTGTAAAGCCTTGTAAGTGCGCTTGAATTTGAAATGTCATTATTTTTGTATACTGCGTCAAAAACTCTTGACGGAATACCGCTTTGCGCCTCAAGCACGCTTATTTGGTCCTTAAATGCTTTTTCACATTGCTCGCTTACATTGCATTTGTCAAAAACATAATTCATATATTTTTGCGACAAAACGGTAGATTTTGTTATTGAAATTCCGAATAATAAAATTGAACCTGCGGCAATAAGCAGGGTAAGGATAAAGCATATTGCTTTTCGTGATTTTGAAAGTGTCATCTGCTCCTCCTTATGCGTTTACCTTGGCGCCGCTTTTCATAACCGCAACGCAAACATAGTATTCGTTTGATATTCCTGCTCCGACGCTGCTGTCTGTATAAAGCACAAGTGCTCTTGACAGCCCCGCACCGGCATTTTTGAGCTCGTGCTTGTTATGAGCGGTGTATATGCTTTTAATTGTGTATTCATAAGAGGAATAGAAAGTGTCAATATTTATTGTGTCACCCTTGCTTGCAAGCTTGATTTTTGCAGAGTTATTTTTGTAAACTTCTGCAAAGCAGGTGCCGATTTCACCCGGAAGCGATGAGCCTATATTAATGTTAAATCTTTCGTTTGCATTAACTTCGTCTGCCTTGTAAATAAGCGGCAGGCTCTCGTCGCCGACGCTTATTGTGCCGATAACAGAGTTGTTTCCAAGCTTGTTAAACGATGATTTTTTTATATTTCCGTTTTCCTCTTTAATGTCAAAAGAGGTTATTTCATTAACTTGCTTGCCCTGCTCGGCTGCCATTTGAAAGCCTTTATCAGGGGTAAGCGCGTTGATGATTCCCACATACAAAACAGAAAGTATAATCGCTGTAAAAATCGGCAAAAGTATTCCGTTAATTAATAATCTTTTTTCATTTTTTGTCATATTTTTGCCCTGCTATCTGTTGATATCCTGCGCCTGAAGGGCGTTTTGCATAAAATTATTCTTTTTCTTCTTAGGCTTGTATGCAGGTGGGTTTTTAAGCTTCTTCATAAGGCTGCTGCCTTTTTTTGCGGTGAGCTTGTTAATCTCGTGAACAGGGCCTGACATATAGTCTGACATATACTTGTCAGCCACAGCCATCATATCCTTGTCATTTTGCATAGCGCCCAAAATGGTTACGCCGATAACGTCCTGAACCTCATTTGTGCCGTCCTCATAAACTTCGTTGAGCATTTTGAAAAGCCTTTTTTGGTCAGCGCTGTTTCCGTTTTTGATTACATCTATTACCTTAGGTGTGCCAATCTCCGTGAAAAATGTTTCAGGTAAAAATTCACCGTATTTTACAATATTTTTCTTGATATCTTCTTTAAATTCAGGATATAAAGCGCCAAATCTGTTTGCAAGTGAGTCGCAATCATAGCTGATAACTCCGTTTTTAGCCTTTGTTCTTGAAACAGCCTTAGGCATTTTAACCTTGTCAAGATTAACTTGCTTTCTTGCCTTGAAAATTCCGCTGATTTCGTCGTTGATTTCGTTGCCGAGGCTCTTTGCGTCTTTTTCATTGTAAGTCTCTGCATCGTAAAGCGAACGTGAAATAGTATCAAACTGAGGTTCGTTAGCCTTGTAATCATAGCAACATTCAAAAGCCATTGTGCTTGCGCTGCTGTCGTACATAATTCTGTATGCGCCTTTTTCGCCTGCAAAAGTTATGCTCTTTTCATCCTCGTTAACTTTTTTGAAATCAAGCTCCTCGTTAGTTTGGATGAGCTGCTTTTCTGCAATCTTAAAAACTTCACTTATTTCCATATCTTTATCGTTCTCCAATTAAATTTTAAATTAAAAGCTAAATATTTTAATCAGTTTATTATAACATTAAAGTGTGTGCTTGTCACTATATTTTTTATTTGTTAATAATTATTA
>OWHU01001026.1_pt1 | contig 13287 bp, 7 predicted proteins | sample 1732671 | NCBI WGS metagenome assembly OWHU01 (sample SAMN05065740, study PRJEB22554) | human gut metagenome | biome: ENVO:2100002; feature: ENVO:00000062; material: ENVO:00002003 | host: Homo sapiens | place: USA
CGAGATGAGCGCTAGTCTCGTGGGCTCGGAGATGTGTATAAGAGACAGCTCTATGCCGGCTACCGCAATACGGTTGAGGTTTCCTACACCAAGACCACCGAAGGCAAGAGCGAACGAGTTGAAAAAGAGGTTTACCGAATTTATGCCGGCCCTGCCAATATTGCTACTGCAGGCTACGCCGGCGTGACTTCAGTCTTCCCGGTGGCTGAAGTCAAAAAGGTTGATCCCGCATTCAGCGACCGCCTCTACCTCATCAACAACATGATCGCGGCGACGCCGAACACGACCCGCGCGGTCTGGAACAACCCGATGGGCGGCGCACTCGAATGGAACCGCTATCCGCAGAACGCCATCTACGACACGAAGGGTGAGATCCGCTGGTACATGGAACCCTCGAAGATCTACGACCCGAACAATATCTATATGGCCGGCATCATGATGGGCTTCCGTCAGAACAATGACGGCGCGTTTACCTGGGGCTACGGCCAGCGCTATGTCAAGTACGATCTGATGGGACGTGAAATCTTCAACCGTCAGCTGCCTGACGGCTATGCCGACTTCTCGCACGCCATGGATCCGATGCAGAACGGCAATTACCTCGTGCGCGTCGCCTCTGCCGACCATGCCCGTCCCGACGGCAAGCATGTCCGCACGGTTCGCGACGTGATCATCGAAGTGGATCAGAACGGCACGGTGGTTGACGAATGGGCGCTCTGGGACATCCTTGATCCGTACCGCAACAATGTACTGAAAGCGCTTGACCAAGGCGCAGTCTGCCTCAACATTGATGCGACGAAGGCCGGTCAGACGATTACTGCCGAACAGCTTGCCGAACTCGATAAGACCGACAACTTCGGCGACATTGTCGGCGCAGGCGCAGGCCGCAACTGGGCTCACGTCAACTCCGTCGACTACGACCCGACCGACGACTCCATCATCATCAGCTCCCGTCATCAGTCCGCGCTCATTAAGATCGGCCGCGACAAGCAGGTGAAGTGGATCATGGGTTCGCCCGAAGGCTGGGGTCCAAAGTTCGCCGACAAGGTGCTTAAGCCCGTCGACAAGGACGGCAAGCCCATTAAGTGCGAAGGTTCTAAGTGCGAAGGCGACTTTGACTGGACCTGGACGCAGCACACCGGCTGGCGCGTCGACTCTAAGTCCGATAAGGATGTCTTCTACCTCTCCGTTTTCGACAACGGCGATGCCCGCGGCATGGAACAGCCCGCTCTTCCGGAAATGAAGTATTCGCGTGCGGTCGTCTACAAGATCGATCAGAAGAAGATGACGGTCGAACAGATCTGGGAATACGGCAAGGAACGCGGCCACGCTTGGTACAGCCCGGTGACGTCGCTTACTGAGTACTATCAGGATAAGAATTCTGTCTTCGTTTACTCCGCCACGGCCGGCGCTCAGTTCAACTTCAAGACCGGCGCGTTTGAATCCGCTCCGAACCCCTACATTGATGAATTCAAGTGGGGTGAAAAAGAACCGGCCGTTGAGATTCAGTTTAAGAATACTTCGGGCTATCAGGCCATGCCGGTTGACCTGAAGAAGGCATTCAACTAATTCCTCTTCCTTCTTTATTTGCCGGACGGAGGAAGCGTCCGTCCGGCAATCTCGAACAACTCCTTAACCGTCCGTATCAGCAGTCTGTACGGACGGATTTTTTAGAACTTCCAACTCGCGTGGGCTTGTGTGTTATAGCCTTTGCGGACCCCAGTGTAGGCATTGAGACCAATGGAGAGGTCAAAGGTATTGGCGTAGTTCTGATACGTCCATCCAAGAGACGCAATACCCGTACTGCCTTCCAAATCAGCTTCATTCAAGACCAATGTCCCGTAACGATCCTGAGCATGTCCTTTGGCATCGGCCTTGAAGGCGTACTCATAGGTGAGCGCCGCATACGGATGCATCCTTCGGTCATACTGATACTCCATCAGAGTGCCTAACTGTCCTCGATGAGCGTTAAGCGAATTAAAGTGGAAAGTCGCGCCTGAAACCTCCGACGAGCCGGCAGCCTTGTATGACTCGCCTTCACGGCCATCATAGAAGTAATTCAGGAAGGTGCGGTTCTTCAGTTTTTTGGTCAGCTGAAATTCGCCGTAGGCGCCCGCATGAGCCCCCCAATAAGCACTGGTGCGGTCAAATTCAGCCTTCACCCCAGCAATTGGCACATCGAATTCGCTCCGAATCATCCCTCCCTTCACGTAACCCGTGAAGTGCAGCCAATCAATTGCCGCGGCACAGTTGCCGTAAATACCGACGCCGACATAATTATTCTTGCCGTCTCCCTTGACATGTCCTATCGGTGAAGTCGCAGGAGAACGCGCATCATATGTGCCGCGCCCCATTTCCAAGAAGGCACCGACCTCTGACTGCTGCAGTTTGAAGGCGTATCCCAGCAATCCGGACACAATTGTCTCATCCAGATCGCCGCGAACATCCAACTCGTAGCCGCCTACCCGTGCCGCGGCGAAGGGACCAGGCTGCCGAGTTCCTTTCCGAGACTTGAGCGTTGAATCAATAAGAAGCTCATCCGCAGCAAAAAGCGCTGCTGCTGAGGAAAGACTCGACAGCATCAAAACATTGGTTTGGTCGTTCACCTTGTCTTTGCTCGGCCGCCGATTCTTGATCTTCGCAATAAGCATTTGCTCTGTTTTCATCGAAAGATCGTAATCGTCTTGGGTGAGTTCACTCTTTTCGACGCGGGCTAAAGACTTAATGGATTCCACATTGAGATCCCGTTTGAGTTCACTGACGGAAGTCCCCGCTGCCAGACGATTAGTCAAATCATTTAAAGCAATGCCGCTGGAGCTATTGATCAACCGAATTTCATCGCCCGCCTTCAAATTCAATGCAGTCCCGGAAAGCGTGATGCAGCTGGACTTGCCGGCATCGGAATGCAGCAAAACAGGGGATGAACCCTTCACAGAAACAACCGCCTCGTCTGGACCGAGAGAAGACAAGAGCGCTGGGGTCAGCAGAAAGTTCAAACTTGCACCGGGTGCTGCAGAGAGTTCAGTGAGCTGAGACCGATCGGTAATATTCCAGTATGCGTTTTTATCCGCAGTACCAGAACCGACATGCATAGCAATCGTACCGTTGTCACTTATGCGAGTATTCCCCGAAAACTGCACCAGTCCCTTTTTTGTACTGTTGATGTAAATGCGGGCATCGTTTTCTGCAGATATCTCAGACTGACTCAGCGTAACAAAATCTTTTTGAATATCCGCTACGGAATTGTCGATGCCTACCAAAGCTTGGGAGGCATTGGTTGTCAGTGAATCCGTCACCGTCACCTTAGCCGCATTCTTCAAATACACAGCTTGTGTAATGCCTCCGGACATTTGAATATTGGCCGATTTCGCCGTGACATCTGCTTCGCTCGCAGCACGAATGCCGATCGCTTCAGTATTGTCACGAAAATCCATCGTCAGCTCATCCAAAACGTTAACCCTATGAAAAGCATACAGCCCATAGGCGGTCTTGGTTTTACTGACTGAAATGTCAGTTTTGCCTGCAATGGAATAGTCGCGATTCGAAAGGAGCGCTAGAGCGCAGCCTCTTGCATTAGGAGCATCCTGAATAGAAATGCGTATTGGACCAGAAACCGAAATTTGCTCGGCAGGATTTTTATACTTGGATTCATCACCCTGTCCCACGTACAAAGCATCAATAAATTCCAGATTTTTCGAACCGCTGCCATTTAACTGCAGACTGAGCGATTCGGCAGAGAACCTGCCGCCGTGCCAGACCCTGATGCCATTCATTTTTGGATCTTGGACTCCCGCTGTCATCGTTATGTCGGCGAATTTCGTATTCAGGGATCCGTAAGGCCGAACGTCCGCTCCAAAAGTTCGCTGCGGGCTCACAGCTATTGTGGATCGATCAACGTTCATCGTAAAACCCCTAGTGAAAGTTCCCACTCCGGACAGCACAACTCCGCGAGCTACAGACCCTTCCATCAAAGTCCTCTTTGTATCGACGCTAAGCAAAGCGCCCTCAGAAACACGTATGAAGTGTCTGTTATAGAAGTCGCTGTTGCCGTAATCTGTTGAATCATCAGATTTTTGCAGAATCAAATTGCCGCCGGAAAATGCAATACCGGCCTCCGTTTCGGATTTAACAACACTTGATTTACTGCGATTATTCGTATTTTGGAAAGTCAGCGTTTCCTCGGGATCTATTTTTATCCGCACCAATTTATCTGCTCGTTTCGAACGAACCGTATTGGCATAGTCAACAGAATAATTTTTGCTTTCCTTAAATTCCGTACTTTTCTCAATGCACGGGTTTGCCGCAATAGTATTACTACCGAACACTAGGCTGACCGCCAGTGTTACAGATGAAAGATTTCCCTTTTTCATAAATCATCCTCAGGTTGAAAATTCATCAGCTCTGCCAAAAAAACCTTTGCTTCAAAGCACAGAGCCGTAGGCGCTTCAGGACAAAATGAAAACGACATTCATATTTACATTGAAGACGTCCATTTTCACCCTGAGCATTTTTCAATCTAACAGACAAAATCTTCCATTTTTTGATAAAAAATCAGCGTTAACCCTAAATTAAAATGAAATCTAAAATTAGCAAAATAACAACAACGACAAAGAAATTTAACTGAAAAAACAAATTGTTACGATAGATTAATATTTAGAAACTCGAATTATATCGTTAATTACGCTTTGAAGATATTAAAGATCGAGATTTATCATTCTCTGGATATTCTTCAAGCTCGAATATTTTCGATTGATGAGAGGAATTTTCTCGCGTTTAAAAACGGCATTTCTCATGGCGTGAAGAACTTCGAAAAGTGCGATGAAGCCCTTGACTGCGCCGTCATACAGATGCGCAAAGATAAAATCGTCTGAACGCTGGCCGCCAATCACCGTTTAAGAGCCTTTCCGCTCTGAAGGACGAAGATTCCCTCCGGAGCCCTTACGCGTTTTTGGCGTCTGGGGGATCTCTTCGAATGAGCGCCTGCTGCTGACCTGCGGGTCTCTTGCAAGAAGGCCGGTTCGCTTGAGGAGCAGCAGACCGCTGCTCCGGATAGGCTCTTAGGCGCGACCCACGCCTATGTTGTTGGCGGTCACAACGCCGGCGCCACACGGGAAACCGCACCTCGGACAGCAGAACCCTGCCCGCGTCAGGCCGACATCCAAGGTTGCTTGATGCTGAGAGGTCTCCTCATCCTTGAGGGGCGGCCCGAAGGTGACAGGGAAATCCGGATATATTTTTAAATTTCATGGAATGAATAAAAATATCGGCGGACTTCCCCTTTTTAGTGAGCAAGCCTCCCGTCATTCACGGCAGAAACAAAACCTCATGTTTCCTCGCTCCTCCCGCTGGGACTGTACCTGCGGGAGGATTTCGCTTTCGCCAGTGAAATCAGGAGGCTGCCACCCACACTAGGGCTTCCCGGCGATGATTCCCTCGATCTGCTCTTTAATGGCAGCAATGAGGGTGCCCACTTCCATGCCGCTGCGGGCACTGATGTCAGCAATCTTCACGTGAGGGAGCATCACACGGGCGAGCGGCGTCTGCAGGAGCTTAAATTTGGGCGAAATGCGCGCCATGCGCTCCTTAAGCGCCGGGAAATCCTTGATGAGGTCCTTTAAATAAGTCTCGGCGGTGATTTCCGGAACGGTTTTCGCTCCTTCTGATGGGGCAGCGGCGGCACTCTGCGTAGCCGGTTTCTGCGCAGCCGGGGCTTCGGGCTCCTGAATCTGGTGCAGACGCTCGACGCTGTTTTCCCAATTTAAAAGCGTGCGAGAGCCCTGCATCTCGCGGATCTTAGTGCAGTCCTGCATCATTTCGAGCACGCCGCGGAATTTGCCCTCTGCATCGCGCACCGCAACATAGATGATGTAGATGAATTGACCGGGCTTATTGATCCAGAACTCGGCTTTGCTTTGTTCGCCGGAGCGGAACTTCTCGATGATCTCCATGACGACAAAGACGCTCGTGCGCGGATGGCAGTTCTGCACCTGCCGCCCGATTACATTCTTGCTGCGCGGGAAGACGCGGTGTTTGGTGTCGCTGTAAAAACGGACGATCTCGTTTTCATCGACATAGGTGATGTCGACGGGCAGGTGCCGATAGATGAGATTGATCTGATCGAGCGTGAGGTTTCCGGTGCTCACGTCAAACGTCTGCTCGGGCGAAGTTACCTTGTGCCCGTATTTTGCAAGCAGGGCTGCCAAGTCAGCAGCCAAATCACCGTCGGCGGCCTTCGCTTCCGGCGCTGCCTTGACGGGGTCGGCCTGCTGCGCGGCCTGCCCCCAGGCATAGCCGATTTCCCGGTCGCCCGCCTTCATCTGCTCGAATTCCGCAGCCGGAATAAGCGCTAAGGAGGTGGGATAGAGAATGGTTTCTTCCTTAGCCATCAAGTCGCGCAGATCATCGACAATGGTCTGCTGCATGGCGATGAATTCATCGTCCTTGTCGGCATCGAGGAGCGAGCGGGCCTTATTGATTTCATCGCGGATGAAGTCATCCAAGAGCCACATGGTGTCGGTCGGCCGGTCAAAGCCGTGACGCTCCAAGGCCGAATAGAGCTGATTCTGCTTGCGGCTGAAATGGATCTTGTACTTTTCCAAGCGGTCGTAGAGCTCAAGCCACTGGTTCTTGATCAGCGGGTACTGCACCAGATCCTCAATCTCCTTCAGGATCCCCCGCAGCGCATCGTTTTCTTGGTAATAGTGCGAGAGCGGATGATCGGCCGGGAGCTCCGGGCGTTTCGTGGAAAGCACGTCGCTGAAGAGATCAATCATCGCCTGAATGTCTTCCTTGCGGCATTCATCGGGATCGAGCGATTGCTGCCCCTGTTCGGCCACGGCAAACTCATAGGGCTCCAAGGTGCCCAATTCTGCCTTGGCTCTCCTGCGGCCCTCCTCAAGAGTGATTTCACCCGCGTTGTACGCGCGCTTTAATTCCATCATCGCCTGGAGCTTCTTCTCGTCAATGGCTTTGCCGAGGTTCTCCCGCATTTTTTCGTTGCTGTAGTTAGTCATGTTGTCCTCATCGGCCCGCCTGCCTGCCTGTGCATTGGCAGCAAGGCGAGATTGAGTCTCAATTTTATTGACGGATGGAATATTTTCCCTGAAAACAATTGTGTCTGAATAGAACTCGATTTCAGGCAGCACGAAATGGGGCGGACGCGGTAATCAGACCTCAGCGAAGAAGCGCCGTCTTTGCTTCCGCGGGGAGCGGCCTCTGTGAGGTTCATGATGATGGATCGTGCTCAGACTCAAAAGACTGCGGCTTTGAAAATGCCAAAAGGTCCCATGAATGGGCGGTGCGTCATTGGAAAAAAAGCAGCGCGATAGGCTCGCGCTGCTTCTGCTAAAACGACCGCCCCAAAAAACACTCCGCTCACGGACGGATCCGTTATCCGGCGGTCAGGGCGTCAAACGCGGTCGTGTCAGGAGTGAAGAGCAGCCCTGCCGGGGGTGCAGAACCGGCTGCTTACCTCTGATGCCGAGCGCTTGAGGAATCCGTAAGAAGGCTTCTTTATTGATTTTCCAGTGCCTTATTTTTATTGTTGAGAATATCAATTTCGAGACGGTTATACGGAATCTCGATGCCGGCTTCTTCAAAGCGCCGAAGCAGATTCATCATGATGTCGGTCTTAATGCCTGCCGTGCCGTTTACTGGGTCCTCAACCCAGAAATTGACATTGAGATCGATCCCAGAACTTGCAAACCGCGAAACGGAAGCCCAAGGCTTGCGGTCCTTCAGAATGCGGGGGCGATCACGGCCGGCTTCGTCGAGCATCAGTTCAAGCGCTTTTTTCACATCGGCGTTGTAAGCCACTGAGATCTCAACCGTCTGAAGCGTCGGCGAATCCGAATAGGAAAGGTTCTGAACCTGCGAAGTAACGAACGATTCATTCGGAACGATGCTTTCAACGCCGCCGGAGCTCCGCACGACCGTAAAGCGCGTGTTGATTTCCGTCACCTTGCCGGTGAAGCCGCCGACCGTTACAAGGTCGCCGATCTTCACCGACTTGTCGAGCAGGATGATGAAGCCCGAGACGTAATTCGAAGCAATTTTCTGGAGTCCGAAGCCTAAGCCCACGCCGAGCGCGCCGCCGAAGACCGAGAGAATGGTGAGATCAATGCCGACCGTTCCCAAGCCGATGATGACCGCGATCACCATCAGGAAAATTCGAACCACGCGGCCGAGCACAACCTTGATGTTGCCCGTCAGACTTTTCGCATCGCTGATCGTCTGTTCGATCATCTCGCTGATCCAGTTAGCCGCCGCAACGGTGAGCAGGACCGAGCAGACTGCCATAAAGAGCTTCCATACGGTCATGTTGCCCGAACCGATTGGAATGGCCGTCGCGTCAAGCACATCAACGAGGTGCGTGAGGACCCCGAAGAACTGCAGAACCGCCAAAATCCAGAACGTGATGACGATCGACTTCGTAATGCGGGGCGAAATGATGCTCGAACCCACCATTGCCTGCAGCAGTCCCAAAACGATTGCAAGCAGTGAGTAGGCATAAAAGAAACTGTAGGCGACCTTTAAGAGCACCAGACTGGACGCCTGATACCCCATCATCACCGCGCCGTAGGCGCAGCACGCCGTGACGGAACCGGCCGCAAGTCCGAAAGCAATGGCATTGACCACGCTGAGCGCAAGACGCTTCATGCGCTGGGTAAACCGTTCTTTAAGCTCATGGGGCGGCATATACCGGGCAACGACGCCGCGCACAAGCTTCGAACACACCAGGCCGGCCAATACGGCGGCGACGATAACGCAGAGCTGGAAAAGGACATTGCCCCACGTGAGGCCTTCCAAAAGCTTTTCAAAGAAAACGACAAAGTAATTGGTCGTATCGGCAATGGCGTCGGTGAGGTGTTCCGTTCCCATCGACAAATCAGGCCCATGCACAGCAGCATCGGCCGCTTCTGCTGCTGCGGATGAGGCTGCAGCGGTTTCAGTAATTGCCATATATTCAACTCCAATCGGTGTCTAAGCTGATTAAAAAAGAACCTCTTCGTCAATAAAAGAGACTCCATCGGAAGATTGTTCGGATCATAGCTGTACGCAACAATTCTTGGCGGAGCCGAAAGAGTTTGTTTTCTTTAGAATCCTTAGGTCGGCTTCCTGCTACACCTATAAAACAACAAACCCCGATGATGTAATATCATCGAGGTTTGCTGTAATCTCATAAATTAGAACTTGTGGACCATACCTGCTGAAAACATGTGCCCTGTTGCAGCCTTCAACAGATCATCACCATGCAGATAAGCTCCTGCCGCATAAAGATATGTGCTCTTAGAAAGACTGTAGCGGTATACGCCGCCAAAACGAAACATATCCCCATCAGTTTTCGTTACTCCTGCTACGGCAGAACCTTTCCAAGCTGCAGTACCATAACCTGCACTTAATCCCAGAAAGTTACTACCCATTGGAACTGCAACTCCCATATAGAGACTCTTCACCTCTAATCCTTTCATACTTTTATTCACATCGCGGCTAGCCTTATCGGCACCAATAGCATCAAAATATGTAGTTGCCTGATTTGTGAAAGCTGATCGAACATTCTTTGCCCAATAAAGTGTTCCTGTAACCATACATGACCCAAAATCCCAACTCGCTGTGTAATGAACGTGTTGCTCATTATCTTTACGGACTGAACCAGGATACTGTACCGGCATGTTATACGAATAAATAATGCCACTAGCGAAAGGTCCTTTTTTATAACCAACCAGACCCTGCATCATATGACGACGATCACTCCAGTCGTATCTTGCCTCCTGATCAATAACCTCACCATTTTGTGGATTTTCAGCATTATCACCATTGGAATAGAAAAAAGAACCAAATAATCCTGACTTATTTTTAGTGGTGATCAGAACTGCATTATCCAGAACAAAGTGATTGACGTGCATACCTGAACCAAGTTCAGATAAGCCACTCCGAGTAGCATTCATGCGTAGACGGTTATAGGCACTCCATGTTCCATAGGTGCTCGTTAATGCACCCAAACGGCCAAACTGTATTTCAACATCTTCATTACCGATCGACAAACTCGACTCCATGCTGAACAGGTTCGAACCAGATTGTGGAAATTGGCGAACTGAGCCCGAATCGACATTCAGAGCACTGGTAAGATTTACACGCACATAAAGACTGTCAGTCAACTTTTCTGTTGCAATTATGCTTACACGAGATGACGCATCTTCTTCACCTCCTTTGGCCATCACAAAAGTCGATTTTCCAATATCTTTATGGGTATATTTTACACCTGCATTTAAAATTCCTTGTACTTTAACGTCAGCAGCAGAAACAATGGAAGGAATAGCTGAAAGCGATAAAATAGATGTTAATGCAATTATATATTTCGACATTTAAATTCTCCTCTTAATCACTCAAAAGCCTTTTTTACGTCGAACGATTGAACTCTATAACCGACGCCAATAGGTGAGGAGAACGTAATTTCCACAGACGGCTTAGATGCACCCCATTTAAACTCATCAAGAGTTGGGGACATTGGATGAGGACCAGAAAATCCTCCTGCAGTTGCAGAAAAAACCATAATTGAATTTTTATCTGCTTCGTACTTACATAGAGATGTAATCGGGCTATACCATTCATTACCTCGATCTTGACCGTAAGACCAAATCTGTTCCACAGTCATATTCTGCTGGTCAATTTTATAAATAACAGCTCTCGAATACTTCATATTGGGAAGAGGTGGCTGCTCCATCCCTCGACTATCTCCATTGTCGAAAACAGTCATATAGTAATAACGGCCGTCACTCTTTTCGACAATTTTGAAAGCTGAATGTTGTGTCCACGACCAATCAAAACCACCTTCACAAACAGAACCTTCACATTTGATAGGTTTTCCAGATGCATCAATAGGTTTCAAGATCTTGTCTTTAAACCTATCCTTCCAACCCACTGGCGAAGAGAGAATCCATTTAATCTGTTTGTCACGCCCCACTTTCACTACTGCTGATTGATTACGAAGCGATAGCACTACAGAATCGTCTTGAGTGTCGTAGCTAACTGAATTGACGTGCGCCCAATTGCGACCGGGTCCCACACCAGTAATGTCGCCAAACTTTTCAGACGCTTCCATCCTTGCCAATTCTTCGGCTGATACCGTCTGCCCGGATTTCGATGTATCAACATTGAGACATACTGCCCCTTGATCCATAGCTTTGAGATTGTCATCGCGATACGGATCCAAAATTTCCATCAATTTCCATTCGTCTACGGCATAACCATTTTCATCAACCTCGACGATAACGTCACGAACTGAACGCACATTCAAACCATCCGCACGCTTGTAGTTTGCCGCAGCTGCACGAATGAAAAAGTGCCCATTCGGAGCCGGATCCATTGCATGAGATTGGTCAATATAGTTACGCGGTAAAAGTCGATCGAACACTTCGCGACCAAGAATGTCGTATTTGACATACCGCTGTCCAAAGGCCCAGGAAAGAGCACCATCAGCGTTCTGGTGAAAACCCATCATATTGCCTATGGCCCAAGGATTGCCAAATTGCAACATTTTTTCCGGAACATCAAGAAACCAACGAATTTCGCCTTTAGTATCAATAATGGCTACTCGATTACCTTCGTTATTCCATTCGAGGGCACCCCCCTGCGGATTGTTCCAAATGAGATTTTCAGTTCGTGATGAACCTCGGCCGGTAAAGTTGACCAAGTAAAGTCGATCAGAAAACTCAGGTTCAACAGTTTGAACCTTTATACCCATAAAACCATGATTCTGACTCTGGGGATTCCCTTTCATCTTCTTGGTAATGGCATAGCCGTACTTAGCTCGAACTGGTGGGGTATAAATTCGATAAGTTTCAGAAATCTGTTTAACTTTTCCCCCAGCATGAAGCCGTTTATAAGTTACCTCAACCGTATTCACAAAATCGGAATACAATCCAAAAATTGGGATACCACCATGAGTAAGAAGTTGCCGATCTCCAACTTTATATGAAACTTCTTGTCCTCCATCCTTAGGGACGATTCTCACAAACACATCCTTAAGGGTATAACCTCCATTTTCAATAATAGCCGTCAATGGGGCCATTCCATATGGATCCAGAATTACGTCGCCGATCTGACCTGGAGTGTGATATGCAACATGAGCACCACTACCACCATTGGCACCGAAGGCAAGCGCAATAGTTGGCGAAATAGCCATGAATAAAACAGACAAAAAAGCTGTTTGAGTTGAGGGCATAAAAGTCTCCAAAACTTTAGCTCCGGCTGGAGCAATTGCCTTAAAGTTTATGAAGACAATCAATAACTTCCGAGAATCGAAAACGCTATCGTGAAAATATAAATATAGAAAGATACTTTTACAAAAATAAAAATCTCCTCTGGAATTCCTTATAAATTCACCTCAATCTCTCGACAAAACCTTCCTTTTTAAGGATAATGAAAAACATAAATAACCCATATCAATACTCGATCCTGATATCTCCTCAGCCATGATTCATAGTTCTAGCGAGTTCCCCCCCCCCTTGGAGCACCACTCCAGCTTCCTCTTGACATTTCATACTCTGACCTTATCTTATTGAAAACGATAATGGAACAACGTTCCATCTCTGGCGCCGCTAAAAAACTTGGGTTTTCAGTCCCAGGAGTATCCAGAAGGTTGAGCATTTTAAGACAAGCCTTCCACGATGATCTTTTCATGCGTATTGGTTATGGAATGGAACCAACACCTCTTATGATGCAGCTATCAATTAAACTTGATGAGGTAATTCAAAATTGCGTCACATTATTTGAACAAAGTACATTCACGCCAGCGGAATGCAAAAAAAGATTTTATATTTCAGCCATTGACTTACCCGTCGTAAATTACGGGTCAAAAATTTTAAACAAGTTAATTTCTTCTGCACCGAAAGCATCCATCGACTTTATTTCACCTCCTAAAGATTTATTTGAAGCGTTAGCGTCAGGCCGTATAAATTTAGCAATAACACCACGTAAAGACATCCCTCAAAATTTTCACAGTCTATTGGTAGAATCGCATGGTTATGTGTTAATGTGCTCGCCAAAATCCAAATTATACCTTCACCACCTTGATACTTCTGAGCCCATTGATTTCAATAAACTCAATGATTGCAGAATCTGTTGCACTCGATCTATTTACAATTCAAAATACTTCCTTAGAGAAAATAGTAATACAATCGCTATACCAAACTTAATGGCCTCGATTCCATTCATTCTTGAATCAAACTGTGTCGTACCACTGTCTCTTATACACATCTGACGCTGCCGACGATCTTACGCGTGTAGATC
>OWHU01001036.1_pt1 | contig 13105 bp, 10 predicted proteins | sample 1732671 | NCBI WGS metagenome assembly OWHU01 (sample SAMN05065740, study PRJEB22554) | human gut metagenome | biome: ENVO:2100002; feature: ENVO:00000062; material: ENVO:00002003 | host: Homo sapiens | place: USA
ATTTTTATAGTCAATGAAAAAAAAGAAGGCGCATCGTGTATTACGACACACCTTCGATTTTTTCAAAGTGATGAAAGAAGGGGCCATTCAGTATGCGGCCCCTCTTCCGTTTTTGGATTTGGTTTGTGTGGGAACGGCTACACAGACAGAGGTAGAGGAACAGGTTGACTTGATGTATTCCTTGATTCATCAGCAAGTCGATGCTATCGTATTGGTTCCTATAGATTCAAAAGCCTTAGTTCAGCCTGTAGTAGAGGCTGTCAGGAAAGGAGTTCCGGTAATCAATATTGATATCCGGTTGGATACTCAGCTATTGGAGCAGGCAGGAGTAGAAGTGGCTTTTGTGGGACCGGATAATTTTGCAGCTGCGTATGAAGTGGGTAAATTATTGGATAAGAAGTTGCGGAATGAAGATAAAGTTGCTATTATTGAAGGATTGGCGGCAGCCGATAATGCGCAGCAGCGTAAAAGAGGTTTTATCAAGGCGATAGAAGAAAAAGGGTTAAGATTGGTGGCATCCGAACCGGCCGACTGGGAAACGGAGAAAGCCGCCGAAGTTTTTCAGGCTATGTGGATGCGGTATCCTGATTTGAAAGCTGTATATTGCAGCAATGATGCGATGGCGTTGGGGGTTCTTCAGCAGATGCAAGAAAAAAATTGCTATCTGCCTGTAGTGGGCTTTGATAATGATGCGGTGATGAAAGAATTTCTTTCTACGGGAAAACTGGTTGCAACAGCTGATATTTTCAGCTCACAGATGGCTGTCCGGGGCATTGAGTTCGCTTTGGATGTATTGGAGGGAAAAATAGAGAATAGAGGGGTTCATTCTACAGCTTACGAAATTATTAAACAATGAGTTCGTAGGGAAACGGCCCATACTGAGATATGCACTTAAGGCACCAGCTGTTTAACTTCTTAATATTGCCGGCAATGAGCAATATTAAGAAGTATTCTTTTTACGAATGAAATATTTAGTGTAATTTTGTGGCTCAAAATAAATTAAATAGAATCATTATGGCAGCAAAACCAAGTATACCTAAAGGAACGAGAGATTTTTCGCCGGTGGAAATGGCGAAACGTAACTATATATTCAATACGATCCGTGATGTGTTTCATCTTTTCGGCTATCAGCAGATTGAAACTCCTTCTATGGAGAATTTGTCTACCTTGATGGGAAAATACGGTGACGAAGGGGATAAGTTATTGTTTAAGATACAGAACTCAGGTGATTATTTCAACGGCATTACCGATGAGGAATTGCTGAGCCGCAATGCGGTAAAGCTGGCGAGCAAGTTCTGTGAAAAAGGATTGCGCTACGATCTCACCGTACCTTTTGCCCGCTATGTGGTGATGCATCGTGATGAAATAAGTTTTCCTTTCAAACGTTATCAAATCCAACCGGTTTGGCGTGCGGATCGTCCCCAAAAAGGGCGTTACCGTGAGTTTTACCAATGTGACGCCGATGTGGTAGGCAGCAATTCTTTATTGAATGAAGTGGAGCTGGTACAGATGATAGACCGTGTATTTGGTAAATTCGGAGTACGTGTTTCAATTAAAATCAATAACCGTAAGATATTGACCGGTATTGCCGAGATTATCGGGGAGGCTGATAAAATTGTAGATATTACCGTAGCCATTGACAAACTGGATAAAATCGGATTGGAAAATGTAAATGCGGAATTGGCTTCTAAAGGGATTCCTCAAGAGGCTATTGATAAATTGCAGCCGATTATTTTATTGAGTGGAAGCAATGAAGAGAAATTGGAAACTTTGAAGACTGTCCTTGCTACCAGTGAAGCGGGATTGAAGGGAGTGGAAGAAAGTGAATTCATATTAAAAACCGTGTCTGCACTGGGTGTGAAGAGTGAAGTGGAATTGGATTTGACTTTGGCTCGCGGCTTGAATTATTATACAGGAGCAATTTTTGAAGTGAAGGCCTTGGATGTGCAGATTGGCAGCATCAGTGGTGGTGGCCGTTATGATAATCTGACCGGTGTCTTTGGTATGGATGGTATGTCTGGTGTAGGTATCTCTTTTGGAGCCGACCGTATTTTTGATGTGTTGAATCAGTTGGATTTGTATCCGAAAGAAGCGGTGAACGGAACCGAGCTGTTGTTTGTAAACTTCGGCGATAAAGAGGCTGCTTATTGTCTGCCTATCCTGACAAAAGTCCGTGAAGCAGGGGTGCGCGCTGAAATTTATCCGGATGCTTCTAAAATGAAGAAGCAGATGGGATATGCCAATGACAAGCAGATTCCTTTTGTCGCTATTGTTGGTGAAAATGAAATGAACGAAGGGAAACTGACTTTGAAGAATATGACTACAGGCGAGCAGTCACTGGTTACACCGGATGAGCTGCTGGCGGTGGTGAAAGCTTGATGTTTACTAATTATCTGCAATCATACCATAAAAGCTTCATTGATGGATGATTGCATCACATGGGAATGCCCGATAACGTTTGCTTTATACGTTATTTGTATTGAAATATAAATGCTGGATTACCTATGTGGATAATCAGATTGTTTTTTCTTCCGTCACTACATCTTACTGATTCTAAAAGAGATGTAGTGACGGAAATTTTTGTATCCCGCCGAAATGGTTTGTTCTCTTTTTTCCGCGTAGAGGCGACAAAGCGGAATGCCTGTTCTTGTCGTTGTTGGTTGTATTTCTTGTTTTAAGGATGAAAACTGATGGAGCTGACTTGAAATATGATTTTCTTTTGCGAGAGTCTGATATTATTCACTATATTTGTGGAATGCTAGCCTTATAAATTTAATCAGATGATAGAGGAAAATCAGTTGATATCCCATTTGTATCAAAATAGGGATAATGGTCAATGGATGATACAAACCAATGATGAACATCAAAAGGGGGTTGCTGATATGGCGGCATCCTTCGCCGGGCAGTTCGGACTTCCTTCTTGGGGGCGTGCGCTCGGCCTACTTCATGACAAAGGAAAGGAACGGGCGGCATTCCAGCAATACATACGCAAGATGAATGGTTTGCCTACGAGTGACAAGAAGCGCTATGATGATCATACCCATGCTTTTGTGGGTGGAATATTGGCAAAAGAACTTATGGGAAAGGATGTTTCCCATCTTCTTGTAAACCAAATTATTTCTCATCACACGGGGTTACATGATTTCGGGGATGTGGAAAACATATTGAAAGAGAGGCTATTGTCCAAAGAAATAAACGAGGGTGACATTAGCATAAACAAACCTTTATTATTCCAAGAATTTATTGATTCACCTTTTTCTAAATCAAAGGTTGAATGGAAACACTTTCATCACCTTTCCCGTATGCTTTTTTCCTGTCTTGTAGATGCCGACCGGCTCGATACAGAACGGTTTATGGATGTAGAGTCATGGCGGAAGCGGGGAAATTCGGCTACGCTTGCCGATTTGCTTCCACAGCTGGAGGCATATATGCAAAAACTGCAATCGAATGCAGCTGATACGAAAGTGAACCGCATCCGCCAGCAAGTGAAAGAACAATGCAGTAGAACTTCTTCAAGCGAAAAAGGATTTTATAGTCTTACAGTTCCGACGGGAGGCGGTAAAACACTTTCTTCTTTGTTATGGGCCATGAAGCATGCTGTAAGCCATTCAATGAATCGTATCATCATCGCCATCCCATATACCAGTATCATTGTGCAAACGGCAGGGCTTTTGAAGGAAATCTTTGGTGAAGAAAATGTATTGGAGCATCATAGTAATTTCGACCCCGATGATATTAAGGACGAGGAAAATAGGGAAAAAGCAAAATTGGCTACAGAGAATTGGGACTATCCCATTATTGTCACTACCAATGTACAGCTTTTTGAATCTATGTTTAGCAATAAAACATCTGATTGCCGCAAACTGCACAACATGGCAAATTCAATTCTTGTTTTGGATGAGGTTCAGATGTTGCCAACCGGCTTCTTGCGGCCGATAGTCGATGCGCTGAAAGCGTATCAGGAAATGTTCGGGGTTTCGGTATTGTTTACCACGGCAAGCCAGCCGGTACTGAGTGGTCTGATAGAAGGAACAAATCCTAAAGCTGATTTTAAGGGAATAGAACATATCAAGGAAATTATTCCGGAAGAATTTGCTTTGCATGACCAGCTTCGCCGTGTGAAGTTGTCAATCGATGATACAGGAAAAACATACGATGAGATAGCTGCAAAGGTGTCTGAATATAATAAGGTGTTGTGCATAGTGAACACTCGTAAAGATGCCAAAGAGCTGTATGACCGTTTGCCCAATGACGGAGTGAAATTGCATTTGTCTAGAATGATGTGCCCTGCCCACTTACACGAAACTATTGGTAAAATAAAAACTTTATTGAAGGATGAGTCGCAGCCGATTGTCAGGGTCATTGCAACCCAGCTTGTGGAGGCCGGTGTGGATATAGACTTTCCGGTTGTGTTCCGTCAAGAAGCAGGACTCGATTCTGTATTGCAAGCAGCGGGACGGTGCAATCGGGAAGGACGAAGTGCCATGGGACATACATTTGTGTTCAGTCTGGCGGCAGAGAAGCGAAAGCTCTTCGGTTCAATGGCTGACTCCAACAATGCTCGGTTGAATTTGCCGGAAGATAGTGATTGGTTTGCTCCTTCTACCATGAAAGCCTATTTTTGTCAATTGTATAGCAGAAAACAAACATTTGATGAAAAGGATATAAAGCACTGGCTCTACAAACCTACTGAGCTATGTTTTGAAACTGCATCAAAAGAATTTCGCCTGATTGATGATACAAGTATAAATGTTATCGTAAATTGGGAAAACAGCATGGAACTTATAGAGCAGTTGAAAGAATCGGGGTGTACCTACTCGTTGGTGAAGCAATTGGCGAAATTTACTGTAGGCATCCGTTCCTATGATTTTAAGCAACTGAAAGGCTATGGGCTTGTCGAAGAAATATTGGAAGGAATATATGTATTGGCAGACAGGTCTCAGTATAATAAAACCACAGGTCTCAGCCTTGATAACCATTGGCTGGAGGAAGTATTAATGATATAAAGAAACGGATATGACAAAGAAAGAAACATTGAAATTGTTTGAAGAACGTAAAGTCCGCACCGTGTGGGATGATGAAAAGGAAAAATGGTATTTTTCGATAGTTGATGTGGTGTCAGTTTTAACAGACAGTGTTGATGCAACTGCTTATTGGCGTAAGTTAAAGCAAAGACTTAAAGAAGAGGGAAATGAAACCGTGACAAATTGTCACGGTTTGAAAATGAAAGCCACAGACGGTAAGATGCGACTTACAGATGTGGCTGATACAGAACAACTACTACGTATCATTCAGTCTATCCCATCTCCCAAGGCAGAACCGTTCAAGCAATGGATGGCACATGTAGCATCCGAACGTCTTGATCAGATGCAAGACCCTGAGTTGAGTATTGAGCAAGCTATGATGGACTACAAGCGACTTGGTTATTCTGACAACTGGATAAACCAACGCTTGAAGAGCATTGAAATCCGTAAAGATCTTACAGATCAATGGAAACTACATAATGTAGAGGAAGGTGTTCAATATGCTACTCTTACAGACATTATCTATCAGCAATGGACCGGAAAGTCGGCAAAGGAGTACAAACAGTTCAAGGGCTTGAAGAAAGAAAATCTCCGGGACAATATGACCAATGAAGAATTGGTTCTTAATATGCTGGCCGAACTCTCTACGACAAGTATTACTAAAGCTAAAAATCCTCAGACATTGGGTGAAAATATGCAGTGTGCGGCTGACGGTGGTGATGTGGCTCGTGTGGCACGCGAACAGTTGGAGCAAAAAACCGGTCGTGAAGTGGTAACTCCCTTGTCGGCAAAAAGGTTTTTTGAAGGTCAGAAGCCGGAAGATTTATTGGAAAACAAGGAAAACGATGAATGATATGGAATATACAGATAAAGAATATTGTCTGGAGGTGTGGGGCGATTGGGCTTGTTTCACTCGTCCGGAGTTGAAAGTAGAGCGTGTAAGTTATGATGTCATTACGCCATCGGCGGCACGCGCCATCTTTGAAGCGATACTGTTTAAACGTTATGCCATGCGTTGGCAGATAACCAAGATTGAGGTATTCAGGCCTATTAAATGGGCTACCATTAGACGGAATGAAGTTGGAGCGGTGGTAAATTCCAGCATGAAACCAATTTATATAGATGATGGAAAGACACGCCAGCAGAAGAACACGTTGCTTCTGCTGGATGTGCGTTACCGAATTTATGCTAAGTTAGTATTTATTCCGGTAAAAGACCGTCCGAAAGAGGCTTTTGCCAAGCATCAGCCAAGTGCCGACGAGAATCCTATGAAGTATTATCAGATGTTCGAACGCAGGGCATCACAAGGGCAATGTTTTACGCAGCCCTATCTCGGATGTCGTGAGTTTTCTGCAAACTGGAAGTATATTGAAAGTACTGATAATCTTGATTATCCCTTAGCCGAAGACAGGGATTTCGGCATTATGCTTTATGATATGGACTTTGAGGAAAATCCACAAAAACCGAATGCTATGTTTTATAGAGCCCAAATGAAAAAGGGAGTGATTGTTGTACCGGATAAAGATAGTGAGGAGGTGTTGAGATGATACTGAAAGCATTATATGATTACTATCATCGAAGTGGAGATGATGTGGCCCCTTTTGGTTTAGAATACAAAGAGATTGGATTTATTATTGTTATTGATAGATGTGGAAAATTTCTGCGCTTTGAAGACAGGCGCATAGATAAGAAGTCGGCACAGCAGTTTCTTGTTAAGAAAAGTGTTAGCCGGTCAAGTGCCCCTGTTGCAAACTATTTGTATGACAATTGTAAATATGTATTTGGTTATTCCGATAAGGGGGATATGGAAAAGATACGTAAGTACTTTGAAGTATTTAAGGCGAAAGTAAAAGATATATATGATGCTTTTCCGGATAATGAGGACATAAAAGCTGTTTATGCATTTTATCAGCAAGACCATTCTTTTATAGTTGGGGCTATGCAGAAAGATTCTTTATGGGATGATATAGCCAAAAATCTTAATAAGAAATATTCTACCTTTTCTTTCCTTATAGAAGGGGATACGAAAATAGTGGCTTCGAAAAGGGAATTGATAAATTTGTTTGACGAGAATCATGGCGTGGCAGGAAATCTTTGTTTGATAACAGGGAGATATTCAAAAGTTGTAGAGATTACAACTGCTACAAAGATACTTGGAAGCCAAGAAACAGCTAAACTAGTTGCATTTCAAGTTAATTCCGGGTATGATTCGTATGGGAAATCTAAAGGATACAATGCTCCAATATCAGAAGAAGCTGAATTTGCATATACAACCGCATTGAATCATTTGCTGCGTTCGGATTCTCACAATAAGTTTATGGTGGGCTCACGTACTTATCTTTTCTGGGCTTCCTCCAATAGCGAGGCTTCAAAAGAGTCCGAAAATAGTCTATTTTCTTTGTTGGGGCGGATTGAAGAAGAAAATGACGACTCAAACAGGCGCATAAAGTTAGTATATGATACTTTCCAGTCTATCTATAACGGAAAATTATCGGCAAACGATGATGACAAATTCTTCATTTTGGGTTTGGCTCCCAATTCGGCAAGAATTGCGGTAGTATATTGGAATGAGATGCCTTTGCGTGAATTTGCAGGTTTGATAAGTAAACATTTTACGGATATGGAGATGGTTGACACTCGCAAAGATAAGAAGCCGTACGTGGGACTGCATTCCATTCTTGGAAATGTTACTCTTGGAGGAAAGTCAAGTGATGCGACTCCCAATCTTCCTGATGCTGTGGTGAGAAGCATATTTCAAGGGTTGCCGTATCCGGCTTCTCTCTTTCAAGCATGTATTCGTCGCATACGTGCAGAACAATCCGTCAATATAGTGCGTGCTGCTATCATCAAGGCATATCTCAACAGACTAAACGAAAATAACAACCATAAAAAATTAGATGTTATGTTAGACAAAGAAAATCAAAATCAAGGGTATCTTTGTGGAAGGCTATTTGCCGTACTTGACAAGATACAGGAGGATGCCAATGGTATTCATTCCATTCGAGAACGCTATATGAATGCTGCATCAGCAACTCCTTCCATGGTTTTTGCCACGGTGCTCAATCTTTCTACTCATCATATAGAGAAGTTGAATCCGGGTGGACAAGTGTTCTATGAGAAGCTGAAACAGGAAATTATATCCAAACTTGATGCAAAAGGATTTCCTCCACATCTTAACCTGCAAGATCAAGGACGGTTCTTTGTGGGATATTATCACCAACGTCAAGACCTTTTTATGAGTAAGGAAAATAAAGAAATGGAATAATAATTTTAAAAATATAAAGTTATGTCAGAACTAAAGAATAGAATTGATTTCGTTTACATATTTGATGTAAAAGATGGTAACCCAAATGGTGATCCGGATGCGGGTAATCTACCACGTGTGGATGCCGAAACAGGTATGGGACTTGTTACGGATGTCTGCTTGAAACGCAAGGTTCGTAATTATGTACAAATAGCAAAAGGGCTTGTGAATGGCTTTGATATATTTATCAAAGAGAAGGCAGTCCTGAATACTTTGATTGATAATGCACATGATGATTCAGAAGTAAAAAATGCAAAGGACAAAATAGAAGCAGCACGTCGTTTTATGTGTAATAATTACTTCGATATCAGAACATTTGGTGCAGTTATGTCAACAGGTAAAAATGCGGGTCAAGTTCGTGGTCCTATCCAGTTCACCTTTGCTCGTTCTATAGATCCAATTGCTGTAGCGGAACATTCTATAACTCGTATGGCAGTAGCAACAGAGAAAGAAGCGGAAAAACAAGATGGTGGCAATCGTACAATGGGACGTAAAGCCACCATTCCTTATGGCCTCTATGTCTGTCACGGCTTCATCTCCGCCAACTTGGCACAACAGACAGGATTTTCTGAAGAAGACCTTGAACTATTTTGGGAAGCTTTAAAGAACATGTTCGATGTGGATCGTTCGGCGGCACGTGGATTGATGAGTGCTCAAAAACTGATAGTCTTCAAGCATGACTCCATATTGGGTAATGCTCCCGCCAACAAGTTGTTTGAATTGGTAAAAGTGGAGAAAGTCTGCGATGGAGCACCACGCTCATTCATCGACTATTCAGTTACTATAGATAAGGAGAATGCTCCATCAAATGTAACTATTGAGGAACTGATATAATTCCATCGTATGTACAATGAAGACGATATGCTTATGTTGTCGGGGATTCAGCACTTTAGGTGCTGTCCCCGGCAATGGGCTTTGATACACATTGAGCAGCAATGGAACGATAATCGTCTCACCATCGAAGGACAGATTCTGCACAAGCATGTAGATGATCCGTTTTATAGACAAAAGTGTGGTGACCAGATAACATTACGTGCGGTGAATATCGCTTCGCGTGAACTTGGACTCTATGGAATCTCTGATGCCATAGAGTTACTTCCTTCCTCATCTTTTGAAAATACGATTTTGCATCCCAACTATCCGGGGCGATGGCAACCGGTTGCTGTGGAGTATAAGCATGGCAAACCGAAAAGAAACGAAGTGGATGAAGTGCAGTTGGCAGCACAAATCATGTGTATAGAAGAAATGTATGCTATCCATATACCATACGGCTCTTTCTTTTATGGGGAGCTTCGCCATCGGGTTAATGTGGATATAACGGAGGAGCTGCGAAATATAGTCAGACAATGTGCCCGGGATATGCACGATATATTTAGTAAAGCGGTTATCCCGAAGGCTGAATATGGGAAACATTGTGACAAGTGCTCGCTGAAAGATATCTGCATGCCGGAAATGGTAAATAATTGTACTTCGGTAGATAATTACCTTACTAAAAATCTGTACCTATGAGAAAACTATTGAATACTTTGTATGTGACGACACCGGAAGCGTATCTTAGTAAGGATGGGCTGAATGTCGTTATATCTGTTCAGCAGGAGGAGGTGTTTCGTATTCCTGTCATAAATATAGAGGGCATCGTTACGTTCGGATATATGGGCGCAAGTCCCGGTGTGATGAAATTGTGTAGTGACAATGGTATATCACTCACATTTCTTTCTCCACAAGGCAGATTTATCAGCAGGGTTCAAGGTGCTACGAAAGGGAATGTTCTGTTACGCAAAAAGCAGTACCAATTGTCGGACGATGCATCTTGGTCGTTGCATGTGGTTAGGTTGATGATTGGTGGTAAGATTCAAAACTATCGCAATATATTGAGGAGATATATTCGTGATTATGGTGAGAATGAAGACATTAATAGGGCGGTGCAAGTATTGGAACGTGCCAAGCGTGATGCTTTGAAGGCTCAAGATAAGACGGAATTAATTGGTTATGAGGGGATGGCTTCGAATGCCTATTTTGAGGTATTGCCAATCTTGATACTTAATCAGAAGACTGATTTCCCATTTCATGGTCGCAATCGTCGTCCTCCCAAGGATGCGGTGAATGCCATGTTGTCTTTTGCATATACGTTGATAGCCAATGATGTTGCGGCCGCTCTCGAAACTGTTGGCCTTGATCCATACGTCGGGTTTCTCCATACACTCCGTCCGGGGCGCACATCGTTGGCCTTAGATATGATGGAAGAGTTACGTGCTTACCTTGGCGACCGTTTTATTTTGTCGTTGATTAATAAAAGACAGATTTCAGTAAAAGACTTCTTGTTCCAAGGTGATAATGGGGTTGTTATGACAGATAAAGGGAAAAAGACTTTTATTACTGCATGGCAGGCAAGGAAAAGGGAAGTGATAATTCATCCTTATCTTAATGAAAAAGTTGAAATAGGGCTTCTGCCTTATGTGCAGGCTATGTTAATGGCAAGGTATATCAGGCAGGATATTGACGATTATCCGGTATTTCTTATAAAATGATTTTTAATTATGTACATTCTTGTGACTTACGATGTGGATACTACAAGCAAAGAGGGGGCTCGCCGTTTACGATGTGTGGCCAAGGCTTGTCTGGATTATGGACAGAGGGTGCAGAACTCAGTCTTTGAGTGTGTAGTGACGGAAGCGCAATATTCTCTTCTAAAAGGGAGAGTTAGGGATATTATTGATATGTCTCTTGATAGTGTTCGTTTTTATATTCTTAGTAAAAATGAGAATAAGAGGGTGGAAGTAATAGGTGTTGAAACGGCGTATAAACTTGAGGAGGCTCTTATAATATAATGCGAATGTGGTGTGTTACAAAAAAAGTAGTATCTTCGCATGTGTTAATAATCAGTAGATTAAATTATTTGTAAAGTATTTCTTCGTTATGAAGTTGAATAATAATGATGATTCGCATAACAGTGGATTAAATTTGCTGATTTATAATATGTTATTAGATATAGGGTCACACCCTGCGTGGGTGTGTGGATTGAAACTTTGCGTTTGCCAATGGTATATACCATGAGCAGGAGTCACACCCTGCGTGGGTGTGTGGATTGAAACATTATAGGGATTATAGATTGGTGGACGTCAGATTTGTCACACCCTGCGTGGGTGTGTGGATTGAAACTCAACAGGTATGTCCTTATAAAGCAGGTTACTGATGTCACACCCTGCGTGGGTGTGTGGATTGAAACCCTTTATCAATGTCACGGCAATAACCGGCAATAGTCACACCCTGCGTGGGTGTGTGGATTGAAACAGTATCTCCCTACAGTACGGACTTGGAGGGATGGTCACACCCTGCGTGGGTGTGTGGATTGAAACACGATCTACTTTGTTAGCATTTTTAACTTCTTCGTCACACCCTGCGTGGGTGTGTGGATTGAAACTCATAACTATAATATTGATGTTACATCGTCTATGTCACACCCTGCGTGGGTGTGTGGATTGAAACCAAATCATAGGCATTGCTTAATGTCCAAAGTATAGTCACACCCTGCGTGGGTGTGTGGATTGAAACAGATTTTGTCAGTGTAAAGTAAGCGGTAATGGCAGTCACACCCTGCGTGGGTGTGTGGATTGAAACTTGTATCAATTGGTCCCCTACATATTTCCGCAAAGTCACACCCTGCGTGGGTGTGTGGATTGAAACTTGGTTTGTAGGCATGGGAAATAATTTGTTTTTTAAGTCACACCCTGCGTGGGTGTGTGGATTGAAACATCGAATAGCGTCCAAACGGGGTGGCCGATTTCGTCACACCCTGCGTGGGTGTATATGGATTGAAGCATTGTTCACTCGTTGGTCAAGTTTATGGAAGAATTGTAAGCATTCGGCCTCTTGTGTATTTCTCTTCAAGCTGTTATAAAGTCAAAAGCCAAACGAAGTACGTTAGGCTTTTGACTTTGTTATGACTGGAAAAAACACGCACAATCCCGGATGCTTATCTTTTGTCTGTCTTCTTTTGTGGTTTCACCTAGGTGACAATACATTGGCATCTAAGTGGAGAGGCGTAGTCACCCAAGTGATACGCTTGCTTCACCTTGGTGAAACTATAAATTCAACTAAGTGTTCCAAAGCAAATATATTATATTTTTACTATACTATCCCTTGTTGTTTATTTGTTATATTGTTGGTTATTAATGTGCTATTATCTGCTTGTATCGATTGTTTTTTCTTGTCTTTATAAGATATATTAAAACATAAACTAACATGAAAATTGGTATAATTGACCTTTGTAAACAAATAGAAGATCCTAGTATGAACCGCAAGAAAGTCCATAAAATGGAAACTAGTATCTATATATCCATTGCTGCTGTAATCTGTGAGGTCCAGTCCTGGAATGAAATTGAGGAATTTGGCAATTCGAAAATTGCTTTTTTCAAGAGTCGCATACCCGGCCTGGAGTTCATCCCCAGTCATGATACTTTTAACAGATTCTTCAGTATGATAAAGCCCGATTATTTTGAGTTGATCTTCCGTAATTGGGTAAAACAGGTCTGTCAGGAGGTGAAAGGCGTTGTAGCTATAGATGGCAAGCTCATGCGTGGTCCAAGCCAATGTGATGGAGAACATACTAGGGGAAAAGAAGGATTCAAATTATGGATGGTTTCCGCCTGGTCTGCCGCTAATGGAATTTCTTTAGGTCAGGTGAAAGTAGATGACAAAAACAATGAGATTACAGCTATTCCTTTGTTAATTAACTCTTTGGAACTAAGTGGTTGTATTGTTACAATTGACGCGATGG
>OWHU01001050.1_pt1 | contig 12880 bp, 10 predicted proteins | sample 1732671 | NCBI WGS metagenome assembly OWHU01 (sample SAMN05065740, study PRJEB22554) | human gut metagenome | biome: ENVO:2100002; feature: ENVO:00000062; material: ENVO:00002003 | host: Homo sapiens | place: USA
CCTAACACATCTGTTATTTTGTATGCCAGTAAGGACATTGTTGTACTCATTGAGACATGGTTAATGTCTTGACCGTGAGACGCAAATCCGGAAATATTTCTTATTTCCGCTAGTTTTTGGGAGACTGACGCTATTCTCCTGACGAGTTCACATAAATCATCTTTATAGCATTCATTTGTATCTATCAGACAATTTATTGTTTGCTTTACCAAAGCTTGAAATTGCCCATAGTTGTCGTGTTCGATATTTTGATTAGTAAGTATTGTTTTGCAAATGCTTTCAACTAAACTCTTACAGGTTTCTATACATAATGCAGGATTCGTTTCAACTGTCTTTTCGATGGTTGAAATGTGAGTCTCAAAGTAGTTGAAACTCGGTGTTTGGTTAATATATTTTCGAATCCAAAGCATAGTGAATATTAGGCGATTAATTTTAAATTATCATTTATCCGACGGTTTAGCTCGATTTTTGAGTCAAGAGAGGAAAGAATATCTGCGATGCGTTTCTGTTCTTCAAGCGAGGGAAAAGGTATCTCAAATTCTTTTATTTGCTGTGCATTTAGATTTTGCTGCGCCCCACCGTTAGCAAGTGATGCGAGGTATGCATAATCATTACACAAAGCATAATATACGAATCTGTAATCTGCTTTGGCAGAATCAATAGTCAGATTACAACACGCTTGATTGGTTGTTAGTGGTATCTTTGCAATAGCTGTTTTTCCTGCTGTTGCTCCATACATTGCGACAATTACAGAATCTGTTGGAATCCATTTTGCTGATGAATTATTTAGTCCTTTATCTGTTATTGTCTTTTCGGTTCCATATATGCGGCAGAAATTAATTTCCTTAGTGTTAAGCCAAGGAATATTTCCTCCGTAATATTCAGCGATTGTACTCTTAGGGGTACCGCCACTACATATATTTGAGCAGATATGTTGTATTTTTATTCTATTGTATTCTTCCATAAATGAGAATTTAGCGGGTTAAATTGTTGGTTTCATTGTTAGTTATCTCTTAATTTAGCTTCTATCTCTTCTATGGTAGGCATGGTACCTTCCACTTTTTCGGGATAAAACTTCTCCAGATCATATTCGGAAATACCCAAAGGTTGGCTACTTGCCTCCAAAGCATACTGAGCTTGTATGCGGTCTTTCTCTTTGCAAATCAGTAAGCCGATGGTTGGGTTATCCCTTCCTTCCTTACGCAGCAAATGATTGCAAGCTACCACATATCCACCTAATTGACCGATGTCGGCAAAAGCAAATTTACCGATCTTTACCTCTACCACTACATAGCAGGAAAGCGAAAGATTATAAAAGAGCAAGTCGATAAAGTTTTCCGTTTCGCCTATTTCTAAACGATATTCTTTGCCCACATAAGCGAAACCCGTACCCAGTTCAATCAGGAATCGGGTAATGTTATTCAGTAGAGCATCTTTGAGCAACCGTTCATTGTAACGCCCAGTTATACCCGTGAAAGCAAAATTGTAGGGGTCTTTGGTCAACTCCTGTGCAAGGTCGCTCATCGCGTCAGGCAATGTTTTTGTAAAGTTAGTCAGTGCCTTGCCCTGCCGCTCATAAAGGTCGGTGCTAATGAAATTGAGCAGCATACTACGACTCCAGCCGTTCTCCACCGTCTGGTGAACATAGAACAGAGCTTTGTCTATATCGTCTTTCACTTTATCCATTATCAAACAATGGTGTCTCCATGGGACTTCAAATATTCCACCAACTTGGTGGAATAATTCCGTTTCATTTTTTCCACCAAGTTGGTGGAAAGTTTTCAGAGCATCCTTGTATAACAAATAAAACTTCCTACAATAGTAAATATTGCTCTTTGACAAACCAGCCGCATTGGGTATAGCTTCACGTAAATCTTTGCTCAATCGAGTGATAACACTTTCGCCCCAGCGTTCTTCTACGTGCAATTCAACAATGTCACGACCTAAAAGCCAGTTGAATTTCAACTGTTCCACATTTACTTTCACCGCTGCCTTTATTTGGCTTTGACGGTAGCGACCGCAAAGGTCTTTCACCCATTGCAGATATTCTTTATCAAGTATGTTTATTGACTTGTTCATCGTAATCTATAATACTTCAGTTGCGTTAATTTTTAGTTCTCCTGACATCAGCTTCGGGAGAAGTGTGTCGCGTAGAATTGTTAACCTAATACTTTCCTGTTCATTTCTTAGTATTTGGTCGAAATACGGTTTAGTCAATGAACTGAATGCTTTAAGTATTTCTTTATCAGGCATCAAAACTACCATCGCCTTAATTATTTTAGAATTGACAGCAGTTGCAATGGATGATGTGCTTCCAAGCTTTTCGTAATTATACCCTTTTAATAAGAAATATGTATATTCCCTATTTTCATCCGATGTGATAAATCTTGCTATAGCTTCATTAGTTGTTAATTCAGTTCCTGCAATTCCAACTCTTCCGATTGTAAGTTTAAAGCTTAGTAGAATTGTATCTTTGGGAACAAGTATAATATTATGCCTTTTAATGGCTTCATGCGTCAAGAATTCAGATGATGTAAAAACAAATCTTCCACATGATCCTAAATCTGAAATAGATACCCATGTATAATCAGATGAATTACTGGAAAACCATATTTGCTCTTTTCGTGGTGGGGTCTTACCAATATTAATATTATAAAAATCCTCGGCTTTACCAACGCGACACCCTTCAGGAATCATCCCCAGTTCCGATTCCACGAACTTCCCATCCTTGAACGGCTCGAAATCCACGAACCACGACTTGAACAACGCCTGTGCCTGCTGCTCTAAATTATCATTTATCTGTCTGTTTTTGTAAAACAGATGATTCTTATTGTTATATGTATTGTATCTTATCCGCATTTTTAATTAATGTATTTACGATGAGATAGTTTTACGTTATTTTGATTAACCATAGCATAATGCATGGTAGTATCAATTTTTACATGACCAAGTAACTTTTGTACTTGTTCTACAGGCATTCCTTTATCTATAGCCATTGTAGCAAGTGTTCGTCGGAATTTGTGAGGATGGACACGAGCAATTTTTGAAGAATGCCCAATTTTACGTAGTCGAACCTCTACACCCGATATTTGCAGTCGGTTATGTGGCTTGGCAAGAGAGACAAATAATGCTTTGTTTCTGTCTTTACGGGAGCTAAGATATTGTTGCAGATGTATTTTAGCTCTTGCATTGAAATACACTATCCGTTCTTTATTTCCTTTGCCAAAAACAATGCATTCTCGTTCGTTAAAATTGATGTCTTCTCGGTTTAGTTTTACTAATTCACCGACACGCATTCCGGTTGAGCATAAGAGATCAATCATTGCAAGGTCACGAATTTCCGTACAGTTGTCGCGAAGGTGCTCGATGTTCTCATCAGTAAGCACTTCTTTGATTTGTGTGCCGGTTTTTACTTTATGGATTCTATGTATAGGACTTTTTATAATATAATCCTCTTCTTCAAGCCATGAAAAGAAAGAAGAAAAGATTCGTCGAATATTATCTATTGTCACTTTACTGGACTTATGCTTGCGTTGGAATACAGCCAAGTATGCTCGTATATCTTCTGTAGAATAGTTTACTACTTTTTTAGGCATAGTCTTGAAAAGTTGTTTGACTGTTGAACTATAATATTTGATAGTCGGAGTAGTACAGCCTTCAACTTGCTTTGCGGACAAAAAGATTTCAAGCAGACGGTCGTTTGTAGCAGCATTTTCATGCTCTTTCTCACCGTCTTTTGTAATGGTGTATTTACTTATAACTTGAAGTAATACTCCATTAAGTTGAGCCATTTGTTCTATACTTAAAACATCTGTCATCGCATTGCTAATTTCTTGAATCAAATTTTCTTTCATATTCTTCTATTATTGAGTTAATTAATAAATCGAAGAATATAGTAATATTTATTTGATTGTGAATCCTATACTAGATAATTGTTTGCGAATTTCTTCTTCGAGGTCATGGGATTGTGCAAATAAATCAGATAATTCAGAAGTCAAACGTTCCATTTTTTCTTGAAACGGTTCCCCGTCATCTTCTGTTTCTGCAATTCCTACATACCGTCCCGGGGTGAGGATATAATCTTGTTTGGCTACATCCTCTATTGATACAACAGCACAATAACCTTTTTCATTTTCTAAAGTTCCTGAATTGAAAGCATCAAAAGTACCTGCTATTTTCATTATATCTTCTTCGGATAATTCACGGAGTTTGCGAGTAACCATGCTACCCATATTACGGGCATCAACGAACAGTATTTTATTCGTCTGCTTTTTAGCCCGGTTGAGGAACCATAAAGAGACTGGAATACCTGTCGTATAAAAAAGTTGGGAAGGTAATGCTATGATACCTTCTATTAGATCTGCCTTTATAATATTTTCGCGGATAGTTCCTTCACCGCCTGTTTGCGAGGATAGAGAACCATTGGCAAGTACCATTCCTATACGTCCTTTGGGGGAAAGATGATGAATCATATGTTGAAGCCAGGCAAAGTTGGCATTTCCAGCAGGAGGTATACCATATTTCCAGCGTACATCATCCTGAAGTTTGTTAGCTCCCCAATCACTTAGGTTAAACGGAGGGTTTGCTAGAATGTAATCAGCCTTTAGTGTAAGATGCTGGTCATCAAAAAATGTGTCAGCGTTGAATTTTCCAAGGTCAGGCTCAATGCCTCGAATCGCCAGATTCATTTGAGCCATTTTCCATGTAGTAGGATTGCTGTCTTGACCGAATACTGATATGTTATTGATATTTCCATGATGTCGTTCAATAAATTTGGCTGATTGTACGAACATGCCACCAGAGCCGCAAGCCGGATCGTATACACGTCCGCTATATGGCTGAAGCACTTCAACTAATGTACGGACAATACATGATGGTGTAAAAAATTCACCGGCAAGTTTTCCTTCTGCTTCTGCAAACTTGGAGAGACAATATTCATAGGTACGCCCTAGTATGTCTTTACTGTCCCCATGTTCTTTCATTTGAACGTTTGTAAATAAATCTACGACATCTCCTAAGCGGCGTTTATCTAATTCTGGTCGTGCGAAGTTTTTAGGAAGAATCCCTTTTAAACGAGGATTTTCTTTCTCTATCAGTCGCATGGCATTGTCGATGATAGTGCCAATCTCCGGAGTATGCGCTGCTTCTGCTATGACCGACCAACGAACCTCTTTGGGTACAAAGAAAATATGCTCATAGGAATATTCATCTTTATCTTCCTCAAAGCCTTCTCCTTCATTGATGAGAGCTTGATGTTTTGCTTCAAAACTGTCTGATATATATTTAAGGAAAATAAGTCCTAAAACGACTGATTTATATTCTGATGCATCCATGTTGCCACGTAATAAATCAGCTGCTTTCCATATTTGTTTTTCAAATCCTAATTCGGCTGTATTTGTCTTTGCCATACTTATAACTATTTTTTTACTATTGCGATTTATATTTTATATGCATTCAATGTTTTCCAAAAACATTGAATGCATTAATACAAAAATACGAATAATCAGTAATGTTTATCTTAACATTTAGTGTGTTTTTTATTATAATTTCCCGAGTTTTTTCAATCTTGAACGGATAGCACCATTATTACGTTCAAAGATTTCTGTTAATTCTTTGATGCTTTTTCCTTCTTCATATAAGCGAATTAGATATTCGTCAGCTTCTTTTTCCCAAGGTAAATAAGCATTTCCGTATTCTTGTCTCTTTTCTTCTAAAGAATATTTTTTCTCTGGTTTATTTTCTCTTTTTATTTCTAAAGACCAATATTCAATAGCTTTGTTGATAGCATCTCTGAATTGTAATAGCTCTGAACGATCTATGAATATTTTTTCTCTTCTGAAATTTCCGGAACCTATATTTTTACTTTGGGTTATTTTGAGATATTGTTCTTCATTATTTTCTTTCAGATCAAAGAATAAATCTCCGCTATGACTTGATAATCTATATTCCATAATGTTGTCGTACTTTAAATTGGGAGTAAATGTAGGCATTATTACTGATGTTGTTATTATAAATGGAGTAAAATTTCTTCTTTCTATGGCTAGAACCTGCAAAAACTTTTATTTGAGCAAAAAATGTATGTTAAAAATATAGTTTGAGATGGTTATTCTAATGTAAATGTAATACTTCGCTTAACTTATCTCCAATAATTTTCTTCTCATTACTACCAATAGTAGACAATCTCACCAATGGAATTCCGTACAACTCTAAGATACGATCCTTTTTAATATCACGTTCTGACTGACTCGTTCCCGATTTGTGGAATGTATAACCATCTGTTTCAATAGCCAATATCGGTTGTTTACTCACACGATTATAAATTAGAAAATCAATATGAGTATTTATATTTGCAGCATATTTGCTTTCCTCTTCATTCAATAGAGAATAATCCTGAATCAACATATAGAGTGGTAAATGGCAAATAATATTCAAATGACGCATATTGATATTCTCTTTCAGGATATCCTCGAGTAAGGCGAATGTAAGATTCTCGGAATCGTATTCGGATATTTTCTTGTGTTTCTTCAAATAGGCAATTCGGGCATCTGTATATTGCTCATATAGATAATCGAATATAGAATGAATCTTACTGGTGGAAACAGTGCCATTGTTATATTCGATATAAGCAATCAAATCGCTGATATTGCAGTCTTTGGGTTGTTCGTTTCCCGATACGACTAAATAGAATTGTGACTTAGCCCGCGAAACAGCAACATTGAGCAGGTTGGGATCGTCGGAAAAGGAAGTGATGACATCGTCGACAGTGGTCATAATGATAGCATCCTTTTCTCTTCCCTGAAATTTATGGACTGTTGCGACATCAATATCCTCTTCAAGTGCGGATTTTACTGCATCTACTTGTTTGTTATATGGAGCTATGACGCCAATTTCATCTGTTTCATAAGATAGATTCGGTAGTACTTCCTCTTTGATAACATCTATTTCCCGTTGATTCATGTGACTGCGGGAGTGATTACCTTTGGCTGTCCGTATGGCACAAATGACATCCTCTTCTCCTTTATCACGTGTCATGATGACAAGATCTCCACCATAAAATTTCTGATTACAGAAGTTGATGATTCGGGGATGGCATCGATAATGTTCCCGTAACAAGGTCTGTGGTACATTCGGAATAACTTTGCAGACGGATTGCAGAAAACTCATATTGGCACAATCATATTCCGGCTTAATCAGGCAGGCATTAGCGATAAAGTTTAGCTTTTCCTTATTTTCTTCCGTGACTACATTGGGAAGTTGCATGGTGTCACCGACAATGATTGCATTTTTAGCACATGACAAGGCTAAAGCTCCGGTCTCAACGGAAACCTGTGATGCTTCGTCCATAATGATATAATCATATACGGCATCTCGTTGCAGACTGCTTAATGATGAAAAGGTCGTACTTAATATAATAGGGTATTCTTTTTGTACCTCTCGCCAATTATTTCTTAGATCAGGGAGTGTAAAGATGGGTTTGTCATGATTATTGCCATAGGTGTGAAATAACTGATTCTTTAGATATTTCATTGATGTATCAGCCATTTGTCTAGCCATTTCTGCTGCATCTTTGTTGGCAAGTTCCTTTTCTAATGTGTCTATTTCAACTTCCAGTTCTGCGTACTTTGTTTGGTAGAATAAGATTTGGAAGTCGGCGATAATCAAACTCATCTCCCGGTTATAAAAACTTTTATCGGGGATTTTACAAATCGCTTTGCTCCTGAATTTAAAGAAGAACCATTTCAACCGTTGAATAAAAGCAGCTATTCCCCGAAAACTTGATGATTGTTCTTTTTCTGCAAATTGCTGACATTCATTCCATAAATTCAGAAGGTCTGCCGAACTGGAATTTTTCCGTTGTTGGAGAGTAAATTCTTTTGTTCCGAACTCTTGCAGATAATGTTGCCACTCTATTTTTAAAGCTTGTATTTCCTGTCTTGCCATGGCAAGGCGTTCCTGTTTGGAAAATATGCTTTTTAGTTCTTCTGTCTGATGATGTATCTGATTGAGAAATTGAGGTTGGTTGGCATCCGCATCATGCCATGACTCAAAGTTCTCCGGATATTGTTTTTCCTCTTCTTGAGTCTCGATGAATTTCTCTTTGTTAGTTGTGCTGCCAAGCAATGCAACAATGAAACCCATATCGTATTTGGATAACTTCTCAAGTACATTGACGATGGCGGAATTGTTATTAGATACTACCTGAACAGTCTTACCACGCACAAGGATATTGGCAATGATGTTCAGAATCGTTTGGGTCTTTCCAGTTCCCGGAGGTCCTTGCACAACACTGATTTGATTCTCAAAAGCTGCCTGGACTGCTTTTTGCTGGCTTGCATTACAACCAAAAGGAAAAATCAAGGTTGAGGCAGTCTGGGTCTGCATTTTATATTTTTGAGGATTCAGATATACAGCAATAGCTCTGTTGTTTGCGATGAAATGAATCTTTTCATATTGTTTTGCCAATAGCTTCGTTCCGTCATCAGCTTTCAATTCGTTCGCATCGGCAACTTTCTTCAAATATTCGAATATACTATTCGAACGACTCTCTCCCAAGCATGATTCGATAATTTCTAAGTCCTTTTCTCTGTAATCATACTCTTTACCATTCTGAAAACGAATGTGCCAATAGTTGTGTGATCTGGCCTTAAAAATAGATAAGGCTTTAATGTTTGATAAAGTTCTCCCTTTACTGATTATTTGATAATTATTGGGGTCCGGTTTGTCCGGATCAGTTAGCCAAAGAACATTTTCTTCTTTGTAAGTATACGCACTGGGAACATTCCGGAATACTACCTTATAGTTGCCATTATGATTTTGGCAGCTTTCTATTTCAGGAGTCTTGATTTGACCTTTTATAATAATCAGATTTTCGGAAGTATCTATCATAGGCTTGTGTGTAAATATAATAAGTCGTGCTGCTATTTTTATTTATTATTTTGGATATAAAAGTAAGAATATTTTCCAGAATATCAAAACCGAAGTAGAAAAAACAGTGAATGACTTTATTCAGCTTTGTATTGTTATAAATATAGAGTGAGATTTGGTTTGGGAGTATTGAACGTGATAAAAGAGATTTGTTTTGCCAATGAAATCATTATCTTTGCAAGGTATATATTAATGAACGAGGAGGATATTATGCTTGCATACACATATATTGAACACGGAAAGTTTGAATTGCAGGAGAAAGGGAGACCGGAAATAAAGGATTCACGGGATGTAATCGTACGTGTAACACTTGGTAGCATTTGCACCAGTGATCTTCATATTAAACATGGCAGTGTGCCGCGTGCTGTGCCCGGAATAACTGTCGGGCATGAAATGGTAGGTGTGGTAGAACAAGTAGGGGCTGATGTCACTTCGGTGAAGCCTGGTGACAGGGTGACTGTGAATGTCGAAACTTTCTGCGGTGAGTGTTTTTTCTGTAAGCATGGATATGTGAATAACTGTACTGATCCTAATGGCGGTTGGGCTTTAGGTTGTCGAATTGATGGCGGTCAGGCGGAATATGTCAGAGTTCCTTATGCGGATCAGGGTTTGAACCGTATTCCGGATACAGTGAGTGATGAACAAGCTTTGTTTGTCGGTGATGTGCTTGCAACAGGTTTTTGGGCAGCACGCATCTCGGAAATTACCGAGGAAGATACTGTTCTTATCATCGGTGCCGGACCTACCGGGATTTGTACTTTGTTGTGTGTGATGCTGAAGAAGCCAAAACGCATTATTATCTGTGAGAAATCTCCTGAAAGAATTCGGTTTGTTCGCGAGCATTATCCTGATGTGTTGGTGACTGAACCGGAAAACTGCAAGGAATTTGTTCTCAAGAACAGTGACCATGGTGGTGCAGATGTTGTTTTGGAAGTGGCAGGGAGTGACGATTCCTTCCATTTGGCTTGGAATTGTGCCCGTCCTAATGCTATTGTCACGATTGTAGCCCTCTATGATAAACCACAGCTTCTTCCTTTACCTGATATGTATGGCAAGAATTTGATTTTCAAAACAGGGGGAGTGGATGGCTGCGACTGTGTCGAAATCCTTGCGCTGATTGAGGAAGGTAAAATTGATACTACTCCTCTTATTACACATCGGTTTCCATTGAATGAGATTGAGGAGGCTTACCGTATTTTCGAGAACAAGTTGGATGGGGTTATTAAAGTAGCAATTTATAAATGATCTATTATGCCTATTATTGAAATATCATCTTTATCTCATCCTGGAGTTGAGATATTCAGTGCTCTCACTGAAGCTCAGTTGCGTAATCACATTGAACTTGATAAAGGGCTTTTTATAGTAGAAAGTCCGAAGGTTATCAAAAGGGCCTTAGAGGCTGGCTATGAGCCTTTGGCAATTTTGTGTGAACATAAACATATTATTGGTGATGCTTCCGATATAATAGAACGATATAGTAATGATCTACCAGTCTATACTGGTAGCAGGGAATTGCTTTCTAAACTTACTGGTTATGTTCTGACGCGCGGTGTCCTTTGTGCAATGCGTCGTCCTATTTTACGTAGGGTGGAAGAAATCTGTCATGAGGCCCGGCGTATTGTCGTGATTGATGGCGTTGTTGATGCCACTAATATTGGTGCTATTTTTCGTTCAGCGGCAGCATTAGGAATGGATGCTGTATTGCTGAGGCGCAATTCTTGTGATCCGTTGAATCGCCGTGCGGTCAGAGTATCTATGGGAGCTGTTTTCTGTATTCCGTGGACATGGATGGACGGTTCTCTCTCTGATCTTAGTAATTTGGGCTTTCGTACAGCTGCTATGGCACTTACAGATAATTCGGTATCCATTGATGAACCTATCTTGATGGCTGAACCTAAATTAGCTATTGTGGTGGGTAGTGAAGGGGATGGGCTCGCGCATGAAACGATTGCAGAGGCTGATTACGTAGTCCGTATTCCGATGTCGTATGGTGTTGATTCACTTAATGTGGCTGCTGCGGCTGCTGTAGCTTTTTGGCAACTTCGTGTTCCATAAGTTCTTTTCATTTCCCAATCTCTCCATTTATTCGTTTTCTTACTATGGAATATGCCTTTTGGAACAAAGCGGAATGTTCCATCGTCTGCATCATTTCATGGAAACGGTGTATTGGTATAACAAAGGTAAGCTCATTTGTCGGTATCAACGGACGTGCAGACGGGTCTAACATACCGATAAAGCAACTTCGACCATTCTTCCGGTTTTCTTGTATGGCAAAGGTCACAATGCTACAACATCCCGATGCGAACCGTGTACATACAGCATCATCTGCATCGTTGTCATAAAAAGCCCATGTACACAAGCCCGAAAGTATATCAGGTGTGGCGAAAAACAAAATACCTTCCACTTCATCGAGAGAGGATAGTTTATCCATACGGACAAAATTCAAATAAGGCTTATCCGTCAGGTGGATGTTTAAGCGATGTATGTATTTCTTGATTTGTTCGGGAGTCTGCTTGTAGTGTTCCGTTTCTGACACAAATTTGGGCAGCCTTTCTTGCATAGGGGCAAAGGCAGTGTACAGGCTTCCTCCACCGCACAGTACATTGTCGGCACTTAGAGTCAGTGAATCACCTTCACATACTTTGCGAATGCTACCTATCATGCAACGCGGTATTTTATTTATCTCTGTAACAGGTATATGGCTATATCCGAAAGTGACAGGAAGTGGAACTGCATTACCGAACGCCTCCCTATATGTTTGCAAGAATTTCTGTATCATGGTGTATCACATTAACTTTCTTCAAAGTTATAAGTTTAATTTCAATTTTCATCATGTATTGTAATAAAATATAGATTGAGATGAAAATTCCAACTTGTTTTTATCGAAGAATCTGCTGAGCCTTAATTTGGAACAGTCCCCCAAAACCGGTTTGAACTCTATACTGTACGGAAAGGAGCCAAATACTATTTTTATTTCTTTTTCTACCTAATCAGATTAGCCGCGTTACTTATTCTTTTTGCGTTTGACTATAGTATTCCGCAAGAATAACTATAGTATACTTTGCGTATAACTATAGTCATACGCAAAGTATACTATAGTTATACGAAGTAAAAGTAACGAATGAAATGAGTCTAAATAGTGAATCGATTATAAAAGAATGTCTATAGAAATCAATAAGAATAGGAAGGCTATCATTGTTTAATTCAAAACAAATCAAAAGAAACAAACTGAAAACAACTGGAGTTTCGGATTGATCCATTAATTAGTTCATTTTAAATTAGGAAACTATTAGGAAACAAGAGTGCTGATTTAACCTAATTTCGGCTTCTGAATGATTACCATCAATAAAAGAAAAAGTCCTCATAAGTATTTAACTTATAAGGACTTATCTTGGGTGGCAGATGGGACTCGAACCCACGACATTCAGAACCACAAACTGGAAAGTAAACTTCTATGATATGTGTAATTGTTAGTTTTTTTTACAGTCTCTGTAATAGTCTATAGGACAACTATAGACCAACAATGGTAGTGATACTATTTAGCTAATATCATACTACCAATAGCACTTAGAGGTGCTAAGTTTCTTTCTTCTGTTTCATAATAACATTTATTAATTATTAGAAATTTCTATTATTGAAAAGCTAGTTTGAGTACCTTGATGGACAGCTTTATATTTTAAATATCCTCCATAATAAATACTTCCACTACGTTTGTGAATAATAATAGTTTTATGTATAGTATCAAATTCCGTATTATAGTCACTCATCTTTCCTGTAGGATTATAGAAAGGAGCATTGACAAGAGGAATAGCATTTTGGGAAGCTATTTTATAAATATCATATTCATGGCTACCTTTAGTTCCCATTCCCCAATTAGTTATCAACAATTCTTCTACTCCATCAAAATCTACGTCTCGAAAAAAGAAAGGAGCTTCCCCATCAAGATATTCATTAT
>OWHU01001055.1_pt1 | contig 12827 bp, 5 predicted proteins | sample 1732671 | NCBI WGS metagenome assembly OWHU01 (sample SAMN05065740, study PRJEB22554) | human gut metagenome | biome: ENVO:2100002; feature: ENVO:00000062; material: ENVO:00002003 | host: Homo sapiens | place: USA
GACTGCGTTTGATCGTCGGATCGTACTTGCTGAATCGTTCATATAGATACCAGTTGTTGCCGATTTTCTTAATTTCGGTGTTTTTGGGACGATCGAACGTGAGGATGTAGTCGGGTTTTCAGTCATTTCTTTGCAACGCGCGAGAAACCACATCGGCCGATCTGCAAGCAGACCGGCCGATGCATATGGCTTTGCAGCGTTTCGCCTTACAGCTTCCTGCGCCGCAGCATGATGAGCTTCCAGGCCGCGGGAATAACGAAGAGCGAAAGGAGCGGCGCCGTTACCATGCCGCCCACCATCGGCGCGGCGATGCGGCTCATCACCTCACTGCCGGCGCCTGTTCCCACCAAAATCGGAATGAGACCGGCAAGCACCACAGCCACCGTCATGGTCTTTGGACGAACTCGAAGCGCCGCGCCATGCTCAATCGCTCGGTCAAGCGCCTCCACCGTAAAGGTCTTAGGATCGGCCAAGGACTTATCGTTCTGTACGGCATGCCGCAGGTAGACGATCATCACCACACCGAACTCTGCCGCGAGACCCGCCAAGGCAATGAAGCCCGTACCCACGGCCACTGACAGTCGGTCGCCCAATAGATAAAGGAGCCAAATGCCGCCCGTAAGTGCGAAAGGCAGACTGCCCAAAATAAGGATCGACTCTGCAAAACGGCGGAACGCCAGATAAAGCAGCACAAAGATGATGAGGATGGTCATCGGCACCATCAGCGTCAGGCGATCCTTGGCGCGCTCCATCAATTCGTACTGCCCCGAGAAGGCCACGGAAACGCCCGGCTTCAGAGACACTGACTTGGCAATAGCTTCACGAAGATCACCCACTACCGACGCCATGTCGCGATCACGAGCATCGACAAAGACCCAGGCAGCCGGCCTGGCATTTTCCGTACGCAGCATCGAGGGACCGAGAGACGTGCGGATTTCTGCCACATCCCCCAAAGTCAGACTCTGGCCGGACCCGGAAATGATCGGCAGATTGCGGAGCGCTTCAGGCGAATCGCGCCAGCTCTGCGGGAAGCGGATCGTGATCGGATAGCGCGCGATCCCGTCAACGACGTCGCCCGCCATCTCTCCGCCCACGGCGGACTTAACGTAGCTCTGCACGCCGGCAACAGTGAGCCCCCAGCGGGCAGCCTTGAGACGATCAACGCTGACTTCAACGTAGCGTCCGCCCGTCAGTCGTTCAGCAATAGCTGATACGACACCCGGAACCGTCTTCGCGGCCTCTTCAATCTGTTCGGCAGCGCCGTCGATGTCGGCAAGCGACTGTCCGGACACCTTAATGCCGATGGGGCTCTTCACACCGGTGGAGAGCATGTCGATACGGTTTCGAATCGGCATCACCCACAAGTTGGCCAAACCCGGGAGACGAACGGTCTTATCGAGCTCGTCGATAATCTTTTCCATCGTCATGCCGGGGCGCCATTCACTTTCGGGTTTGAGCTGAATGGTGGTTTCAATCATCTCCAAAGGCGCCGAGTCAGTAGCCGTATCGGCGCGGCCGGCCTTGCCGAAGACCGTAGCGACTTCGGGTACGGTACGGATGAGCTTGTCGGTCTTTTGCAGCATGGCTGCTGCTTCAGATGAAGACACCCCCGGGAGCGTAGACGGCATATAAAGAATATCGCCCTCGGCAATCTGGGGCAGAAATTCGCCGCCCAGCTTTTCCACCGGATATAGGCCGCCGATAAGCACCAAGAGCGCCGCAAAGAGCGTCGTCTTCGGCCGGCGCAGCACGCCCATGAGGAGCGGCTGATAAAGACGCACAAGCCAGCGGTTCAGGGGATTTTTGTCTTCGGGCGGAATCTTGCCGCGAATCCAAAGTCCCATCAGCACCGGCACGAGCACCACCGCCAGGAAGGCCGAGGCGGCCATCGACCACGTCTTCGTCCAGGCGAGCGGCCCGAAGAGACGCCCTTCCTGGCCTTCGAGCGTGAAGATCGGAATGAAGGAAAGCGTGATGATAAGGAGGCTCATAAAGAGCGCCGGTCCCACCTCTACCGCAGCTTCCGTGATGACCTTCCAGCGCTCTGCGCCGGCAAGATCTGCCCCAGGATGCGCCTCCTCCCAAGCTTCAATATGCTTGTGGGCGTTCTCAATCATGACGATGGCCGCATCAACCATGGCGCCCACGGCAATTGCAATGCCGCCGAGGCTCATGATGTTGGCGTTAAGCCCCTGGAAATGCATCGCTATGAAAGCGAGCGCGAGGCCGAGCGGCAGTGTGATCACCGCCACCAGTGCACTGCGCACATGCCACAGGAAGATGGCGCAGACGAGCGCAACGACGATGAATTCCTCAATGAGCTTATGCGTGAGGTTTTGGATGGCACGGTCAATGAGTGAACTTCGGTCATAGACCGGCACGATTTCCACGCCTTCGGGAAGCGCACTCTTAAGTTCCTCAAGGCGCGTCTTCACAGCAGCAATGACTTCACGGGCGTTGCCGCCGGTACGGAGCAAAATAATGCCGCCCGCGACTTCACCTTCGCCGTCAAGCTCCGCGATGCCGCGGCGCATTTCCGGCCCCAGACGAACCTGAGCGACGTCGCCCAAAACCGTCGGCGTTCCCGAAGCATTTGTTTTGAGCACGATGGAACGGAAGTCGTCAAGCGTCTTCAGATACCCCTGAGCGCGCACCATGAATTCGCTTTCGCCCATCTCGATGGAACCGCCGCCCGCTTCCTGATTCGAAGCGGAAAGCGCCGTCTTGATGTCGCCCACCGTAACGCCGTACTGCTCGAGCTTGACCGGATCCGGAATGATCTGATATTCCTTCACGGCGCCGCCCACGCTCGCCACTTCGGCCACGCCCGGGATGGTCTTCAGTTCATACTTGAGAAACCAGTCCTGGAGCGCTCTCAGGCTTTCCAAATCGTTCTTTCCGGATTTGTCCACCAAAGCGTACTGATAGATCCAGCCCACACCGGTGGCGTCCGGACCAAGTTCGGGCGTGACGCCGCTCGGGAGTTTCCCGGCAGCCGAATTAAGCGACTCCAGCACGCGCGAACGCGCCCAGTAAAGATCCGTTCCGTCCTCAAAAAGAACGTAGACAAAAGAGGTGCCGAAGAGTGAAAAGCCGCGCACGGTCGAAGCGCCCGGCACGGAGAGCATCGTCGTGCTGATGGGATACGTCACCTCGTTCTCAACAATTTCCGGCGCCTGTCCCGAGTAATCGGTCTTAATGATGACCTGAACGTCGGAAAGGTCGGGAAGCGCATCCACGGGCGTCTTCAGCACCGCAACGATGCCGGCGATCGCGAGCAAAAGCGCGCCGAAAAGAACGAGTACGCGATTTTCAACCGAGGCGCGGATGACGCGTTCAATCATTTCGCGGCTCCTTGGGATTGTTTTGCCGCCGAGGGCGTCGGACTGCTGAGGTCGAGCACCGTCTGGGGCTTAGACGCTTTTAGAAGAGACTCATCCGGCGCTCCGTGCGTCATGCCCTGCGGCATGCGGCTCTGCGGCTTGCTCTGAGCTTCATCCGGCAAAGCAGATTTCATAGAGCCTGCGGGCATGGTCATGGGCGCCGCAGCGCCCTCATTGGCGCTCTGGCCATCGCTAGCCGGCTGCATGCGGGCAAGCGCCCCTTCAATATTGGCCTCGCTGTCGATCAGGAAGACGCCCGATACCACCACGTCTTCGCCGGGCTGAACACCCGAGGCAAGCGCTGTCTGTCCGGACGATTCACCGAGGATGCGCACGGATTTCGGAATGAAGCGCGTGCCTTCACGCACGATCACGCGGGGATTTCGTCCGTCGTCAATCACCGCCTGCGAGGGCACGAGAATGCCTTGGGCCCCCGGCGCCGCAAGCAGAAGCTTGGCCGTCATCCCTGGGCGCAGTTCAAGATTGGGGTTGTCGACCGAAAACCGCAGCTTCAGCGTACGCGTAGCCGCTTCGCCCTCCGGCAGCACTGTCGGCGCAGAGGCCTCCCAAGTGCGGCCGGGGAAGGCGTCGACGGAGAGCTTAAACTTCGCTTGGCGCAGATACGGCGCATAGCGCTCGGGCACCGAAGCCGTTACCCAGAGCGGATCAAGTCCTTCAACCGCCGCTACCGCATCGCTCTTCGTGACGTTCATGCCGTTTTTCAGCGCGAAAGCGGTCAGCACGCCGTCAATCGGAGCGGCAATATGAAAGCTCGTGCGGACTTTCTTCGTACGGCGAAGCGCTTCAATGTCGGCATCGGGCATGCCAGCAAGCTTGAGGCGCAAAAGCACAGCGTCGAGCTCAGCGCGGCTGCGCTTTAATTCAACGAGCACCAGATATTCACTCTGCATCTCCACCCATGACGGGATGGTCAGCTGAGCGAGCGGCTGCCCTTTTTTGACAAAGTCACCGACCGTCACCGGCGCGACAGACTCCACAAACCCCTCTGCCCGAGCCTGCACCTGAGCCGTATGGTGGCCGTTGACGAGCACTTCCGCCGGGAACCAGCGCGAAAGCGAGAGCTGCCCCGCCTCGGCCTTTGCCGTCTTCAGACCCAGATTGGCCGTGAGCGTCGGATCAATGACAACGCCCTGAGGCTCAAGATTTTCATCCTCGCCGCCCGATAAATCGGCTTGGGAAGCGTACTTCGGCACCAGATCCATGTCCATGAAGGGCGACGGACCGGATTTCTCAAAGTGCACGTCGGGCTTCATCGGATCGTACCAGTAGAGCACGGGCTTCCCGTCAGCATCCGGTTCGGCGAGCTTCACCTTGGCTTTGGGCTTTGCCGCGGCTGCGCCGAGAGGGGCGTATTTCGGCACGAGGTCCATATCCATGAAGGGCGAAGGACCGGGTTTGTCGAAATGCACGTCAGGCTTCATCGGGTCGTACCAATAAAGCACGGGTTTGCCGTCGGCATCGGGCTGCGCGAGCTTGACGCCGGCGGGCGTCTGCGGAGCTTCAGAGCCCGAATGTGCTGCTGATGCTGATGTCGATTCAAGGAGCCCGAGCCGCTGCGCAAAATGTTCGAGTGAAGACTGGTGCCGCCAAACGGCATATCCGCCGGCAGCTGCGCCGGCGGCCAAAGCGACAACCACAGCAAGCACCGTGAGCACCGGACTGCGGCCGGTCTGAGTCGATGGGGAAGATGAGGTGGACGGGGAAGGCGACGTCATGGGAACGGTCCGTCAGTCATTTTGTCGATGCGGCGATTGGGCGGCTGACAAAAAAGGGGTAATACGAGGAGAGCCGTCGTCCCGGCGAGGGATGACGGCTTGAGGGTCGATCAAGCAAAAACTTGCCGACCAAAGCAATGCGGACTGAAGCGCTGCTGCGTTTCGGCCAAAAAAGCCCGAGGGAGCGGCAGATCAGTGCGCGGCAGAGTCCGGCAGTACTTGGGGCGATCAGCGTTCGATGCTCTGGAGCACCGAGAGCTGACCTTCCTGCGTGAAGGTGAAGTGAATCTTGTCGCCCGCCTTCAGACCTTCAACGAGCTTGGAGTCCTTGAAGGTAAAGCGCATCGTCATGGCCGGCCACTGCAGGGCGGCAATGGGTTCATGCTCAATCGTGACCTTGCCGTTGGCTGCATCAATAGCCTTGACAACTCCGACAGCCTGAACGGCCGGGCTCTGTGCGGCCATATGCATGGAATGGTCCCCCGCCATCATGTGATGTTCATGGCCGGACATATCCATATTCATATCGGCAGCCTGAACGGCACCGACAGTCAGAACAGCAGCAAGAGCGGCAAACGTGCGAATCATGGTGATCTCCTTTATTGCGTTTTGCATCTGCGGGCGATCCCTGCCGTCTCAGGAAGATGGTCGAAAATCAGGGATAACCCTCAACGGACTGCAAATATACAACCAATACGGAAGATGTAGGGGATTGTCCTATCATGGCGGAATTTTGCCGGCAAGATCATTGTTGGCTGAAATTCCCTCTGCCGCAGTCTTTTGCAGGATTTCAATCAGCTTTTCCGCATTTTGTCTTTGCGATTGGTTGCAATTCTCATTGCAGGGATGCTGATCGTCTTCTGCGTTCTGGGCTCCCAAACATCAGGCGCAGACTATCTGTTATATAAGGAACGGCTTACGCTGTCTATCCCCCTACTGCCGCAGCGGATTTCATTATTTATACGTCAAACGACTTAATTCCTTCACATCAATCCCTGAAGGCTGAAATTTTCTCAAGTTTATAAAGATATGCGGGTTGATCTTCTCAGACGTTCAATCGGAAGATACAATGCCGCTCCATAGAGCTAAGGGATAACGTGAGTACAGTCTGCCAAGCTCTTCTACCCCAACCACCCGCACCTATTCATAAAGCTATATCAAGGTGCAAGCCATGAAGATCGAGGAGAAGTTCGTGGCCAGACTATCCGTTCATTCCATCCCTGTGACAGATGCGCGCAACGAAGAAACCATGCATGGTTTTGCACGGCGCATCGAAGCCACGCCTCCGGGTCAGTGCGCGCTTGCGCTGCAGCTGAGCCTCCTTGAAGCGAGTGCGCTCCAGACCTGCGGCAAATGTGTGCCGTGCCGGGACGGCCTTCCTCAGCTTGCCAAGCTTATGCGCCGCATCGTGGACTGTGAAGCTCAGCCCGAAGATCTCGGCCGGCTCAAAACACTCGCGGAATTCATCCGCTTGGGTTCAGACTGCGCCATCGGCTACGACGCTGCGCAGATGGTGCTCGAGAGCCTCACCCGCTTTGCCGACGAATTTAAGCACCATACGGAAGAGCAGAGCTGCCAGAAGGGCATTGCTCAGTCCGTGCCCTGCGAAACCTTCTGTCCTGCGCACGTTGACGTGCCGGGCTACATCGCGCTCGTGGCCGAAGGCCGCAGCGCCGAAGCCGTTGCGCTGATCCGCAAAGACAATCCCTTTCCGACTGCCTGCGGCTATGTGTGCGAGCATCCCTGCGAAAAGCGCTGCCGCCGCACGCTCATTGATGCGCCGATCAATATCCGCGCCATCAAAAAGTACGCCTGCGATCAGGCGGCTGCCGACACCGTTCCGACCCCGAAGCGTCAACCCGATACCGGACGCACGATCGCCGTCATCGGGGGCGGCCCCGCCGGCCTCACCTGTGCCTATTTCCTCGCGCTCATGGGGCACACGGTGGAGCTTTATGAAGAAAAGAAGCACTTGGGCGGCATGATGCGCTACGGCATTCCTGCCTACCGTTTTCCGCGCGAGCGTCTGGACGAAGACATCCGGGCCATTCTCGGCGTGGGCAACATCAATGTCCATCTCGAGAGCCCCGTCGGCACCGACGAAATGAAGGCGCTTTCGGAAACTTGCGATGCTGTCTTCGTCGCCATCGGCGCACATGCGGCTAAAAAGCTTCGTCTGCCCGGGATAGACGCCAAGGGCGTCATTTCCGCCGTGGATATGCTGCGCAGCATCGGCGACGGCGTCTACCCGGACTACCGCGGCAAAAAGATTGCCGTAATCGGCGGCGGCAATGTCGCTATGGACTGCGTTCGCACCGCGGTGCGCGCGGGAGCCGCCGAGGTGAATCTGGTCTACCGCCGCCGCATTGAAGACATGACGGCGCTCAAGGAAGAAATCGAAAGCGCCGTTGCTGAGGGCGTCGAGATGCTCCCGCTTCAGGCGCCGGTTTCCATTGAAGTCGATGCATCCGGCGCCTGCACGGCGCTCCTGATGCAGCCGCAGATGATCAGCGCCTACTCGCGCGGCCGCCCCGGCGTCGTCAATGCGCAAAAGCCCGTTGAGCGTCTGGAGGCAGACCTTATCGTGGCAGCCGTCGGTCAGGATGTGGTTTCCTCGCCCTTTGAAGCCTTCGGCATGAAGACGCACTGGGGCGCGTTTACGACGGACGAATTCCTCGCTGCCGAAGGTTTTTCCAATGTCTTTGTCGGCGGCGACTGCCAAAGCGGTCCCACCACCGTCATCAAAGCCGTGGGCGCCGGCAAGGTCGCCGCCCGCAACATTGATGAAATGCTCGGCTTTCACCATTACCTCGACTGCGGCGTTTCGGCGCCGCCTCCGCGCATGAATGACCGCACGCCCAAAGGGCGCGTCAATCTGATCGAACGGCCGGTCAAATTCAGAAAGCGCGACTTCAATGAAGTCGAAATCGGCATGAGCAGTGAAGAAGTACAGCAAGAATGCGGCCGCTGCCTGCGCTGCGACTGTTTCGGTGCAGGTGCGTCCTGCGGCGGGAGAATCCAATATGTTTGACTTTACGATCGACGGCAGGATTGTCTCCGTCAAAGAAGGCACCACCATTCTCGAGGCTGCGCGCAGCGCCGGTCTTCATATCCCGACGCTTTGCTACCTGAAGAATGTGAGCTCCATTGGCTCCTGCCGGCTCTGCGTGGTTGAGGTCGAAGGCACCGCCGGCCTTGTATCCTCGTGCAACACCCTCGTCAAGCCCGGCATGGTCGTGCACACCAATTCGGATGTGATCACTGCGGCACGCCGCACGGCACTCCAGCTCATCATCGCCGACCACGGACTCAACACCACCCAGTACTGTTTCAGCTGTCCGAAAAACGGCAGCTGCGAACTGCAGGACCGCTGCCGAGAGCTCGGCGTTGAAACGACGCCCTTTGACGTTAAGCCCGCCGGGGGACCGATCCTCGACTCGAACCCCTTCATTGCCTTTAATCCCGCGCTCTGCATTCGCTGCCAGCGCTGCGTAGGCGCCTGCAACAACGCTGCGGGCAACCACACCCTGATCACCGGCCGCAGGGGCGTGCGCACCTCCATTCTTGCGCCTTTCGCCGAAGACTGGAAAAGCACGAACTGCGAGTCCTGCGGCAACTGTGCAGGGGCCTGCCCAACGGGCGCCATCACCATGAAGCGCCGCCGCGAATACCGTTCTTGGGAAATTCAGCGCGTACGGACGACCTGTCCGCACTGCGCTACCGGATGCCAATATAACCTCGTGGTGAAAAACGGCCGCATTGTCGACACTGAAGCTCTGGACGGCCCATCCAATCACGGGCTTCTCTGCGTGAAGGGACGGTCGGCGAGCTTTGACTTCGTTCACTCGCCTCAGCGCCTGACGACGCCCCTCATCCGCAGCAAAATCACCGGCGAACTTGAACCCGCCTCCTGGGATGAGGCGCTCGATCTGGTTGCGCGGCGCTTCGGCGAAATCAAGGCACGGCACGGCGGGAGCGCCATCGCAGCTTTTGCCTGCGCGCGTTCGGCCAATGAAGACATCTACATGCTCCAGAAGATGGCGCGCACGGTTTTTGAGACCAACAACGTTGACAACTGTGCCCGCGTCTGCCACGGACCATCGGTTGCCGGCCTGCAGCGCACGCTCGGCTCCGGCGCAATGACCAATCCCATTTCCGATATCTGCGAAAACGCTCAGGTGATCCTGCTCGTGGGCTCCAACCCCGAAGAGGCGCATCCGGTGATCGGCATGCAGCTTCGCGCTGCGGTCACCCGCGGCACGCGGCTCATTGTCGTCGACCCCCGCGATATCGCTCTGTCCAAAACGGCCGACCTGCACATCAAACTTAAGCCCGGCACGAACGTCGCCTTTGCCAACGGCATCGTGCGTCAGCTTATTCATGACGACTTGATCGACCACGCGTTCATTGAGTCCCGCACGGAAGGTTTCGCAGACCTCAAAGCGATGGTCGAAGCGTACACGCCGGAGCGCGTAGCTCAGATCTGCGCGATTGACCCGCGCGACCTCATTGCCGCCGCGCGTCTTTACGGCCGCGCAGACCGCGCCGCGATTGTCTACTGCTTAGGCGTCACCGAGCACTCTTCGGGCACCGAAGGCGTGATGTCGCTCTCCAACATCGCCATGGTGACCGGCAAATACGGCCGTCCCGGCTGCGGCATCAATCCGCTTCGCGGCCAGAACAACGTTCAGGGCGCCTGCGACATGGGGGCATCTCCGGGCGATCTCACGGGATACCAGAAAATCGCTGCCCCCGGCATCATTGAGAAATTTGAAAAAGCATGGGGAACTCAGCTCCCGAGATTCAAAGGACTCTATGCCACGGACTGCTTCCCCAAGATGATCGAGGGCGAAATAAAGGGACTCTTCATTTTCGGCGAAGACCCAGTGCGCACCGACCCAGACACGCATCACGTCATCAAGGCCCTCAAGAACCTTGAATTCCTGGTGGTGGATGAACTCTTCCTCACGGAAACGGCAAAGTATGCCGACGTTGTCCTTCCCGGACGCAGCTATGCCGAAAAAGAAGGCACCTTCAGCAACACCGAACGCCGCGTGCAGCGCATCCGCAAAGCCGTGGAAATCCCCGGAACGCGCGCCGACACGGATATCTTCACCGATATCATGAATCGGATGGGCTACCCTCAGCCGCATCTCACGCCCGCTCAGATCATGGACGAAATTGCTTCGGTTACCCCGTCCTTTGCCGGCATCAGCCATGCGCGGCTCGACGGCGCCGAAAACGCCGGTCAGGGACTGCAGTGGCCCTGCACGGGTCCGGATCATCCGGGTACGCCGATTCTCCACGTTGGGAAGTTCACCCGAGGTCTCGGCCGCTACTCGACCGCGCAGTACCGCGATCCGAGCGAACTGCCCGACAGCGAATATCCGCTGATGCTCACCACCGGCCGAGTGCTCTATCAGTACAACGCCTGCGCCATGACCGACAAAACGGAAGGCATCAACGAGATTTCGGGGCGCTCCTTCATTGAGCTCAACACGAAGGATGCTGAACGTCTCGGCATCAGCAACGGCGACCGCGTGAAGGTCACTTCAAGGCGCGGCGCTATTGATTCGGTCGCTCATGTGTCCGACAAAACCAATGTCGGCGAAAGCTGGATGCCCTTCCATTTTCAGGACGGCAACTGCAACTGGCTCACCAAAGCGGCACTCGACAATATCTGCAGTACGCCGGAGTACAAGGTGTGCGCCGTAAGAGTTGAGAAGCTCGGCGCATCGGCTTAAAAACGAACGGCAGCTCTGTTGCGCGACTAGGCGCTCTGAATTCCTCTAGGAATCAGAGCGCTTTTTCTTCTTTGTGCCCCAACTGTATCTGTGTCTGACGCCACTCAGAGCTGAATTTTCGGCTTAAGTAAACAATATGTTTGCTTTAGCCAACACTTTTTTATTTTCTCCAGCAGCTTATCATTGGCTTAACATAATGATTCCTAAATAATATTAGGCCATATAAGGGTAACCCCCCCCCCCCCTTATCGTTACAACGCTTTACTCTTGAAAAGACTCGCTCAACCCGAGTTGGTTAACTGTGAAATAGGAAAAGTAAAGATGGGCAAACTCTCTACGACAAGATTGGCTTTTCTCGCTGTTGCGGTTGCAGCAGCCTTCCCCGTACTCGCACAAGCTGCAGATGCAGCGACGGTTGATCAGGGAACCTTGGAAAAAGGTTTTAGTCAGTCAACCGGCGGGAACTCGATATTCGAAGATACGAATGTTGCGCTGAAGTTAAATAATCAAGTAACTGTCGGCACTTCTTTGGATACGAAAGCCAAAATTTACTTGAAGGGAGAGACTGACAATATCTCCTCTCTTTCAATTAAGTCTAATTCTATTCATTTCGGCAGCAATGCCGAAATCACTGCCAGTGGTTCAACCATAAATCCCGGCGAAGGTCTCAATCATTTTTCAGCCTGGCAAGATGGAAACTCTTCGCTGACGATTGAAACGAATAAGCTGACGATTGGTGATAATGAAAAATCTGCTGATCGCGGATTTCAAATGAAGGGAGCCAACAATCATTTGACCATTTTGGCAGATGAAATCGTTGCTTACGTAGGTGACGGCTTCATTAATGCTCAAGGTACAGATGGATCAAGCAAAGTATTGATCGGCACCGAAACCAATCGAATCAAACAGTTTGAAGCCCATACCACTTACGGCAAAGATGATTACGGCGTTGCCCTGCTTCAGGCCAATGAAGGGAACACGGTGTCTCTTTATGCCGATGAAGCTATTCTTGATGGCTCTAGAGGTCCCGAAGGCGGTGTAATTGGTTCCGGCGGATGGGGTACCGTCATTGTTGATGCCAACAAACTCACCATCGACGGCAATATTTGCGGCACTTACGGAAAGATGAGTAATGCCGGCAAAAAGCTGACTTTGAGTATCAGAGCCGGAACACTGGATATGACCGGGGATATCAATGTTGGCAACGAGGCTAAAGGGAACAGCAACTTTGATCGCAATACATCCGTAATAATTGAAGCCGATGTGCTTAACCTTAAAGGCGATATTAAAGTCGACAATAAAAAACGCACGGGATCAAACGTCGAAGGCGGCAATATTTCTGCGGTTAATTTAACTGTTAACAAAACGGCCAACATCACCGGCACGATTATTGCCTCGCAAACGGATGGAACATCTACTGTCACCTTAGGCGGCGCTGGCGATGCGACAGCCTCCTCCGGCAAGTACAAAGCGGAATTGGGCGGCAGCATTGTCTTTAAGGATTCCGGCTCTTGGGTGATTAATGAATGGGAAGGCACTGACGGGAAGCTTGAAGCATCCGATTCCGTTAAGGTTGATGTCAACGGTGCAGTTCAAACGGCCTCCACTACGCTCAACGGCACATCTACACTCACGCTTAACGACGGCGCAAAAATTACAAGCGACAAACTCGACGGCTCGGGCGGCACTTTCCTCATTAATACTGCTGATAAACAGATAATCAACATTGATAACTACGAGAATACCAATGCCCAAGCCGTTCTTTCTGGCAGCCAGAACGACAAATATGCGTCAGCTGACGATGCAGTGAACGCACTGAAAGCCTCTGTCGGTTCCACGAAAGACCTCAGTCTCTCAGCTGCTGAAGGTGCGGTCGCTGACAGCTGGAAGGTAGTTGTCAACGATGATGGATCGTCATCAGTGATCTGTCTCTTATACACATCTCCGAGCCCACGAGACTAGCG
>OWHU01001059.1_pt1 | contig 12808 bp, 9 predicted proteins | sample 1732671 | NCBI WGS metagenome assembly OWHU01 (sample SAMN05065740, study PRJEB22554) | human gut metagenome | biome: ENVO:2100002; feature: ENVO:00000062; material: ENVO:00002003 | host: Homo sapiens | place: USA
AGATGAGCGCTAGTCTCGTGGGCTCGGAGATGTGTATAAGAGACAGCTGTAATGATGAGGCGAGACCCGGCCTTGGACTTGAAAATGCTCGTGCGATAACCAAAATCGCACTCTGTCGGCGTCAGAGTCCGGAAATCATCGATATCCGGATCATAAACGCGCACCCAGGCGATTCTTTCGGCCATTTCAACGCCGTAGGCACCGGCATTCTGGACGACCGCGCCGCCGACAGAACCTGGAATGGCGGCGAGATTTTCAAGCCCGCCCAATCCTTTTCCGACGGTGTAGCGAACCAGATCATCGAGCGCTTCGGCCGCCCCGGCAACGACAATAAGGGAGCCGCTCTCGCTTTGCGCTTCATGGATTCCGCGAAATACCGGATGGATGACAAGGCCGGGCACCAACGGCATTGGGACAACATTCGACCCGCCCCCTAAAATCGTCGTCTGCCAACCGCGGCCCTTCGCCACGCTGAGTGCATCGCGAATATCTTCCAAGGAGGCAACTTCGACCCAGGCCTCGGCATTGGCACGCAGGTGAAAGGTCGTGAGGGCGGCTAGCGGCTTGTCATATTCGATCTTGAGCATGGCGGATTCCAACATCTCTTGAGCCGCCCGGAGCGAGCGGTCATTCAGACCATTATAGGAAGACAAGCTCGCCGCTTCTGCGGCGCATAAGCGCGAGGCGGTGAGAGCCGCCCCGTGGTAGTCCGTCTGATGATGCCTCCTGCGGCCAAAGCGCGCAGATCCTTTCCCAACCGTTTTCCGGCGCCCAAAATGAAGTCTGCTGCCGCGCGGGCGGCAGGCATTAGGAGAGTTGGGCGAGCCGCTCGAGCACTTTGGCTTCCACCGCTTCGGGCGTTAAACCCAGCATTTCGTAAATCTCTTTCTGGGTGCCCTGCTCAATAAATTCGTCAGGAATGCCAAAGCACAGCACGGGTGTGGTCAGACCGGCCTCGGCGATCACTTCCATAACCGCGTCGCCCGCCCCACCCGCGAGCACGCCTTCTTCTGCGGTCACAATCAGGTCATGCGTACGGGCAGCTTCAAGGACCGCCTCGCGGTCAATCGGCTTCACAAAACGCATGTCCCAAAGGGAGCCGTCCAAATTCTGCGCTGCCGCCTCGAGCACATTGGCCATGGAACCAAAACCCAAAAAGGCCGTGCGAGTGCCGGTTCGCCGCTTCAGCGCGCGGCCGATCGCCACCCTTTCGAAATCCTCTCCGGGATCCATGCCCGGTCCTTTGCCGCGCGGATAGCGCACTGCGGCCGGGGTATCCATGGCAAAAGCCGTGTTGAGCAGAAGCCGTGTTTCTCGTTCGTTGGAGGGCGTCATCACGGTCATATTCGGCACGCTGCGCAGTTCAGCGATATCGAAAACACCCTGATGTGTTGCACCGTCCGCCCCTACGATGCCGCCGCGGTCGACGGCGAACATCACCGGAAGATTCTGAAGCGCCACATCATGAATGAGCTGATCGAGTGCGCGCTGCAGGAATGTGGAATAGATCGCCACAACGGGCTTCATGCCGCCGCATGCCAGACCGGCAGCATAAGTGACGGCATGCTGCTCGGCGATGGCCACATCGCGATAGCGGTCCGGAAAGTTTTTCTCAAACTCAACGAGACCGGAGCCCTCACGCATGGCCGGGGTGATGGCATAAAGACGCTGGTCGCGGGCAGCCATACTGTTCACCCAGCGGCTGAAGATCTGCGTATAGGTTGGCGCAGAGGGTTTCCCGGACTTGACGATGCCGACTTTGGGATTAAAGGGCGACACGCCGTGATAAAGCGTCGGATCGGCTTCGGCAAAGGCATAGCCCTTGCCCTTGATGGTGGCCGTATGGAGCACCATCGGGCAGTCCATCTGCCGGAGATTTTTCAAGACTTCAACGAGCGCAAAGATGTCATGTCCGTCGACAGGACCGTAGTAATTCAAGTCAAACGTGGAAAAAAGCGCGGCCTGAGGGCTGAAAAACCCGATGGTCTGCCGTTCCATGAGCTTAGCCACTTCCCAAAGATGCGGCACGGGCTTGAGCACGCGCTTGCTGATCTCTCGGGCGCAGTTGAAGGCTTTCGTCGAGACGATCTTGGCTAGATTTTTCGAAAGCGCACCTGCCGGCGGCGAAATGGAGCAGTCGTTGTCGTTGACGATCACCAGGAGCTTTACCCCCTTTTTCCAAACCCCCGCATCGTTAAGCGCCTCAATCGCCATACCCCCGGTGAGCGCACCGTCACCGATCACCGCGATGGCCCAGCGGTCGCGTTCACCCGCCAAATGGGCAGCCACGGCCATGCCGAGCGCCGCCGAAATAGACGTTGAGCTGTGCGCCGTGCCGAAAGCGTCGTATTCGGATTCTGAGCGCTTGGGGAACCCTGAAATGCCGCCAAGCTGGCGCAGTTTGGCCATGCCTGCTCTGCGGCCGGTGAGAATCTTATGGGCATAGGCCTGATGTCCCACATCCCAGACAATGCGGTCGTAGGGCGTATTGAAGACATAGTGGAGCGCAATGGCGAGCTCAACCGCTCCCAAAGAGCTCGAGAGATGGCCGCCCGTCTTAGAGACGGAATCCACAATGAAGTGCCGCAGTTCTCTGGCAAGCTCTGGGAGCGAGGATTCCGGAAGTTTCCTCAAATCCTCTGGCGCCGATATCTTGTCGAGTACCGGATAGTCCATTGGCTCGCCAAAGGGAATGGGGTTCTTCTCTTCGCTCATACTCATCCGCCCGTCTCCGCTGATCACCGCTATGGGGTTGCTTTCTTTTTTAATCAAGTAACATCGATTCAATGCGTGCGGCGCACGACATAAAGCGCAATTTCGCGCAGCCGCGCTTCAGCGCCGGCCGGCACTGCCGGGTCAGCCGCAAGGAGCTGCAGCGCTTTTTCGGCATCCTCTTCGAGCGCTTTGGCGCGTGCCTTGGCGCCGTCGAGTCCCAAAAGTGAAACCCAGGTAGGCTTGTCGTCCTTGGCATCTTTGCCGGCGGTTTTTCCCAAAGTCATCGTATCCTGCGTGCAGTCGAGAATATCGTCCACGACTTGGAAGGCCACGCCGAGGGCATCCGCATAAGCGGCAAGCCCCGCCTTCGCCTGATCTCCAAGCGCGGTCCAAATGCCCGACTGAGCGCCCATGAGGACGGCGGCCATGATCATGGCGCCCGTCTTCATCGCCTGCATTCGAGAGAGTTCAGCCGCTCCGGGTTTTTGCCCCACCATTTCCAAATCAAGCGCCTGGCCGCCGCACATGCCCCAGACGCCGGCGGCACGGGCCAAGGTCTGCACGAGACGCTGCGAAGCTTCGGGCGGCACCGAGGGCGACGACAGCACTGTAAAGGCCTCTGTCTGCAGCGCATCGCCCGCGAGCATCGCCATCGCTTCGCCGTAGCGCACATGCGTCGTGGCACGGCCTCGGCGGAGCGTGTCGTTGTCCATGGAGGGCATATCGTCATGCACGAGACTGTAGCTGTGAATCATTTCAAGCGCGAGCGCGGCGCGGTCAAGCACTTCTTCTGGCGCACCGGACACAGCACCGGCGGCATAACAAAGCAGCGGCCGAATGCGCTTGCCGCCGCCAAGGAGCGAATACCGCATCGCCCCCACAAGACGTTTGGCACCGATGCCCGTCTGCGGCAGCATTTTTTCGGCAAACCACTCAAAGTGGCTGGCACGCTCCTTCATCCATCGTTGGAACTCGAGTTCGGCGGCTGAGGTCGTCGGGATCGTCGACATGAGGGCTTTCTTCTATAAAAGGTTGTGCAGGACGCAGTGAGGGTGCTCCCCGGTTAAAAGGGAAGATCGTTCTCGTTGAGGGTATCGGCAGAAGGGATGGATGCTTCAGAGGGGGAAGCGTCAGACGTTTGACGCTTAACCTCACCGTCCTCCACACGGATGCGCTCGATCGACTGACGAGCGCGATTGAGCTCTTCCCGGCAGCGTTTAAGCAGCTGCGCGCCGCGCTCATAACTTTTGACGCTCTGATCCAGCGTGGCATTGCCGGAGGCCATCTCAGCTGTAATGCGTTCGAGCTCGTCGAGTGCGTCTTCAAAGGAAAGCTTCTCGACATCTTCTGGAGCGGCTGCATTGGACATGACGAACCTGCGCTTGAGGTACTGAAAAACTCCATCCGCAAAACATTCCGGAAGACTGGCCGCCGCCCAGAAAAACTGCAGAGGTTCAAACGGCTCATTTTAGCCGCCTCAGATCCGCTGGAAAACCTTCCATAGCCTGCGAAACCCTACTTTCTTCCGTAAGGATTTGATGTGACTGCTCTGGTTTAAACAGTGTTCCAGATAGCCGCTATTCGTTTACATGTCTGAACGGCCAAATGAATGCCTCATCAAAGGCTGTCAAGCTCAAGTTTTCAGTCCGTTGGCCTCAAATTTTTGCTTTTGTGCGACTCAAATCTATCAGCGTCATGCATTGCGTCTTTCATCCTGCATCCAAAAGACAAAGCGAACGCCCTCGAAACGATAGATCCCTCCCCAAACACGGCAGATGAATCTGACGGATCTCACAATGAAAACAATGCATTTTCAGCCTGAATGCACATTCAAGCCGTCAAAACAACGGTTTAAACGTAAGACATTTCACCTAGCTCGACATTTGTTGCTGGTTTTCGCGCTGAAGCCCGCAAAAATCTTCAATCTTGATTCCGCATACAAGGTATTACGCCTGATCTCATAAACAGATTCCTAAGGCATTTCCCCATGCCGTGCGGGTTTTCCGCAAATCGAAGCAATACTGAATCAAAAAACGTATTTGCGCCAACGCAAACATCAACTCAAAAAATCTGTAAAGGAACCCGGCCATATAGTGTGATAAATCAATAAGTTGAGGTTTATTGACATAATTTACAAGATTTTTTAAGTATTTATACGTATGTTTTAGGGAGATGTTTCAAACAATTTCACTTCCTATAATCGATTGAAGGCAGGCGGATGGAGTGCTCGTCCCTGCCCAAACCGGTGAAGCTGTCCGGGAGGACCTGCACTGGAGCAGAAAACTCGAAGCGCCTCATTTTCTTCCGAAAAAACCGGCGCAGGAGAAAAAATATGGCATCCAAACCTAAAATCTCGCTCGCGTGGCAGATGATGATCGGCCTTGCGTTGGGCGTTGTGGTCGGCGCGTTTGTCGACTCAGCCTTCGCGCAGACCTACCTCCAGCCCCTTGGGCAGCTTTTCATTCGACTGATCCGCATGGTGGTGGTGCCTCTGGTCGTCGCCACGATTATTGCCGGCTGCGCCGGTATTGCTGACACTTCGAAGCTCGGCCGCGTTGCCGGCAAAGTGCTGCTCGTGTACGCCATCACCACGGCGCTGTCCGTCCTTTTCGGCATTCTCTTTGCCAACTGGATCCGTCCGGGTGTTGGTCTTGACCTTTCAACCGATTCGCTCGTGGCCAAGGCCGTCACGGCGCCCAGCCTGACGACGACGCTTCTGGAGATCGTTCCGATTAATCCGATGGAAGCCATGGCTAAGGGCAGCATGCTGCAGATCATCTTCTTTGCGGTGATCTTCGGCTTTGGCCTTTCTGCGCTCGGTGAACGCGGCAAACCCGTGCTCACCTTCTTCGAGCTTGTCGGCGACGTGATGATCCGCGTGACGAACATGGTCATGCTCTACGCCCCGATCGGCGTGTTCGGCTTGATTGCCTTTACGGTTGCCCGTCACGGTCTCTCCGTGCTGCTGCCGCTCTTCTCGCTGGTGCTCACTTCCTTCCTCGTAACGTTCTGCCTGGTCTTCATCGTTCTGGTGCCGATGGTTGCACTGCTAGGCCGCACGCCTCCGGTGAAGTTCCTCAAGGGCATCTTCGAGCCGTGGCTCATTGCCTTCACGACCTGCTCGTCCGCAGCAGCTCTGCCGGCCAACTTAAAGGCCGCCCGCAAGCTCGGTGCTTCGAAGTCCATCGCCTCCTTCTCGATCCCGCTCGGCAACACCGTCAACATGAACGGTACTGCAGTATATATGGGCGTCTGCGCAGTCTTTGCGGCTGAAGTCTTCGGCATCCCGCTTTCGATCACCGATCAGGCCACCATCGTTCTGATGGGCGTGTTTGCGGCCGTCGGTACGGCTGGTGTCCCGGGTGCGGGTTTGATCATGACGACGATCGTCTTTACGCAGGTCGGCATTCCGCTTGAAGCGGTTGCACTGATTGCCGGCATCGACCGTATTCTCGACATGATCCGTACGTCCATCAATGTGGTGGGCGACGTGGCGAGCGCACTGGTTGTTACCAACCTCGAAGGCGACCTCAATAAGGAACCCTATCAGGAAGGCGAAGCCTAATCCTGTCGTCTGCGCCAGTGCGGAAGCTTTATGCGGCCGCACGGCTCAATGACGAAACGGTCCCGGTCTTCACTGTGAAGCCCGGGATCTTCTTTTTTTGGGGAGACGCCGGCAGCAAATTCTTTGCCGTCTGTTGCAGAGTCTTCAATCGATCTTCTGATGCGATAGGATGCGGCAGTGCGAAATGAATACCCGATGTCAGACATTGGTATGCCTGCCATCCCCCCTTATTGAGGAAACCTTGCCATGCTGAAGAAACTGCTTCCCGCCCTTTGCTGCGCTGCGCTTGCCGCCGGCTGCGCCTCCACCGCCACAACCGGCAGCAGCGCTGAGCCGCTCCCAGGCGAAAAACCCGCTCAACTCGCGGATCGTTCCTTCATGTGGGTTGACGGCGCCAGCGAAGATTGTGAACTGCCGCCCTCTATCCGCTTTGGCGCCGACGGCCGCATCTCTGGGCAGGCTGGCTGCAACCGCATGCTCGGCAGCTGGAAGCAGGACGGCAAAACGATCGATTTGGGTCAAATCGCCACGACGATGCGTTTGTGCGGGCCCGCCTTCATGGAAGTCGAGAAGAAATTCCTCAGCCTTCTCGGAGCGGCCAAGTACATCACGGCGGCTGCCGACGGAGAGGGCATTGTGCTTTGGAACGACAAGGGCGAGAAACTCGTTGAACTGCTTCCGGAACGCGCAGGCAAGTGCGACTAAAGAAAAGCGCGGCTCCACCCAAAAAAAACGCTCCGCGGATCTCAATCTTCGGAGCGTTTTTTTTGCGGCCAGGGAATCGACGCCTTAATGCGCGTCGTTCCAGCTTGCCCCTACCCCCACATCAGCGATGAGCGGCACCGACAATTTGGCCGCGCCGGCCATGAGTTCCGGGAGTTTTTGCTTTACCAATTCAACCTCTTCGGCTGGTGCTTCGACAATCAGTTCGTCATGGACCTGCAGCAGAAGCTTCGCCTGCAGTTTTTCTGTCCGCAGCCATGCATCCACAGCGATCATTGCACGCTTGATGATGTCGGCAGCGGTACCCTGCATGGGCGCATTGATGGCCGCTCGCTCTGCCGCAGCACGCACCATGGGGCGCGGCGCCGTGATGTCCGGCACCCAAAGACGGCGGCCAAAAGCCGTTTCCACATAACCGTCTTCTGCCGCCTGAGCACGAGTCTTTTCCATATAGCGCTTCACGCCGGGGAACTTATGAAAGTACTCGTCGACATAAGCTGCCGCCACTTGGCGATCGAGCCCCATCTGCTGCGCGAGGCCAAACGCGCTCATACCGTATATCAGACCAAAGTTGATCACTTTCGCCATGCGGCGCTGATCCGGCGTCACTTGATCCAAAGGCGTGTGGAATACTTCCGCAGCCGTTGAGCGGTGAATATCTTCGCCGCGCGAAAAGGCCGAGAGCAATCCCGCATCCTGAGAAAGGTGCGCCATGATGCGAAGTTCCACCTGCGAATAGTCCGCGTCAATGACGGACCACCCCCGGCGCGCCGTAAAGGCCGTGCGGATGCGGCGTCCTTCGGGCGTACGGGTTGGAATGTTCTGCAAATTGGGGTCCATTGAAGATAGCCGCCCCGTTACCGCCACCGCCTGGCCAAAGGTGGTGTGAATGCGGCCGTCGCGATCGATCAGTGTCGGGAGCTTATCGAGATAGGTGCTCTTCAACTTCGTGAGACGCCGATGTTCCAGAATAATTTTCGGCAGCGGATAGTTGAGCGCGAGTTCGCTCAGCACTTCTTCATCCGTTGAGGGTGTCCCTGAAGCCGTTTTCTTCACGACCGGAAGCCCCTGTTCGGCAAAAAGGATCTGTGCGAGCTGCTTGGGTGAAGAGAGATTAAAGGGATGGCCAGCGGCAGCGTGCGCCTCCTCAACGAGCCGTTCAACCTCTACGCCGAGCTCCTTAGATTCCTGCGCAAGAAGGGAGGCGTCCACCGTGATGCCCGACGATTCCATCCGTGCCAAAACGCCGACAAGGGGCCGTTCGATGTCTTCGTAGACCCGCTGAAGCTTTTCGTCGGCCAAGAGTCTCGCCTTGAGCACTGATCCGGCTGCGCGCAGCGCGGCCGCGGATTCCGCCAAGAAGCGCGCCGCGTCTTCGGGCGGGGTCTCACGCCACCCGACGCGCTTGGCACCTTTGCCGGACACCTCGTCGCGGGTGGGAATGCGCCGGCGCAGTTCACGAGCGGCGATGCGCACCAAGTCATGCGGCAGATGGGCCTCGAGCACGTAATCCATCAGCATCGCGTCATCGATCTGACCATTGACGGCTATCTGCTGAGCAGCAAGCACATGGATAGCAGCCTTCGCATCATGGAAAAGCTTCGGTGCATTGCTTTCAAACCAAGGCGTCACGGCTTCGAAGATCTTGGCTGACGAAAGTTCAATGGTTGGCTGAACGACCCAAACGTCGAGCGGCGTAAAGGCAAAAGCCAAGCCGCCCAAATCAGCGTGCCGCGGCACGCCGTCCCAAAGCAACGTGACCGCAGCGGGCTCGTCGACCCCTTCGGCCGCCTGAAGACGGTCAGTCAGTGCTTCAAGATCCTCCGTGCCGGCTACTTCACGGAACACCGTTTCATCTGGGTTTTCAAGATCTTCCGGCGCAGGACCTTCACGCGGAACTTCGAGTTTTTCACTTCTGCGGTCAAGGAGCGCTGCCGCCGGCACATCCCCTTTCGCTGCGGCCGGCTTGACCGGAGCATCGGGAACGCCAAAGAGCGACGCTGAACGTGCCGCCGCATTGGAGGCTGCCGCTCCCTCGGCCGTCACCGCTGGCGCCAGCCCCATAGCGGCCAGCGCCTGAGCGCGGTCGAGCGTACGGCGGGAAATTTCCCAGCGGGCACAAAACGCTTCGAGCGCCGATTCATCTGCCGGCACGGCCTTGATATCCGCAAGCGTCTCGGCGCCCGAAATCACGGCGTCGCGCTTAATCGTAACGAGTGCGACTGCTTCATCAATAAAGGGGAGCCCGGCGCGCAGATTTTCACCAATCTTGCCCTTCATGGTCGGTGCTGCCGCACGAATGGCATCTATGCCGCCGATTTCATTGATCCATTTGGCTGCAGTCTTCGGCCCGCAGCTCTTGATGCCCGGGACGTTGTCTACCTTGTCGCCCATGAGCGCGAGGTACGCAATCATGGATTCGGGCGGCACGCCGTATTTTTCAATCACGCCCTCGCGGTCGTAAAACTTGGAATTCATGGTGTTAAGGAGCACCACGCGGTCATCGACAAGCTGCGCCATATCCTTGTCGCCCGTCGCAACGACCGTGTCCGCGCCTGCACGGGCAGCCATGGCTGAAAGCGACCCGATAACATCGTCGGCTTCAATGCCCGGAACGATTAAAAGCGGCCAGCCGAGCGCTCGGACAATGCCCTGGAGCGGCTCAATCTGCGTTCTGAGATCCTCGGGCATCGGCGGGCGGTTGGCCTTATATGCCGGATACATCTCGTGGCGGAAAGTTTTCCCCGGCGCATCAAAGATCACCGCCGCCCGATCGGCTTTCGAAAGGCGCGCAACATTGGCGAGCATGCCGAGAAAGCCCTTGATAGCGCCCGAGGGTTCGCCCCGCGATGTGGTGAGCGGGGGCAATGCGTGGTACGCACGAAAGAGATAATTGGAACCGTCGATCAGAAGGAGCTTGGACATGGCGTTGTCGCCTCAAGGCGCAATACGAAGAATGACTGTTGAAAATAAACATTCTCCCATGCCAGGCGTTCTCAGGTACTCGCAGAGAACTGTTGCGGACTATTGCCGACAGCGCTGCGAGTGTCCGCTACTATGTTTTTACGCATAGGAAATGGCACAATAGCTTCAAGAAGACAGTCGTTTCTCCGTTTTTCCTGATGGGATCGAAACGTCTCTAAAGGATTCACCATGAATAAGCTCATCATTCCCGGCGCACTCGCGCTGCTCCTTGCCGGAGCCGCTGCTGCCGCCCCCGGACTTGATGCCCCGCCGCCCTACGGCGGCGACGCTCAAGCTGTGCAGGCTGAGCCTCCGGCCCGAAAGCTCCCCCAGAAAGGCGCTCAGGAAGACATGTCCATTGCTCCGACGCAAGCCGACATGGAAAAGGCCCGCCGCGACCGCGAAGCGGGTCAGATTCCCCTGAAGAACAATGACAAGCGCACCAAAATTGAAGCGGTGCGTGATCCGAACAACCATGTCACCGAATACGTCGTCACGCCGGGTTCGACTAAGATTCCCTATCGCATCGAAAACCGAGCGGATCGTCCGATCGATACAACGCCCGGCAAGAATCCGAGCGGTACGCTTGGCACGCCGAAATTCATTGAGTTCGGCTGGTAGATTTGAGCCTCTTTCGAGGCTTCTTTGAGGGAAGATGGGCGTCGGGGCCAATCGGAACCGGCGCCCTCTTCTACTGAATACATTCTCTTTTTTCTTTTCCTCGGACCGCACTTCAAGCTGCCGCAGTCCGTTGGAGTGCTCCGCGCCCCATGTCATCCGCCTTTTCGCTCGGTTTCTCCTGGTTCAAGGATTCCTGCCGTACGCTCAAGCTTCAGCCGCTCGCCTACACGGGAATTGTCGTTTTTTCGCTCCTGATGAGCGGACTGCTCTCGAGTCTGCCCCTTATCGGCACGCTGCTCGCGAGCCTCTGGATGCCCTTTGCGAGCGTGCTCACCGGCTTTGCCGCACGTGACGTGCTTGCCGGCCGCACGCCCGTTTATTTCACGCTGATCGCCATCTTCCGCGACAAGGCTTCGCGCTGGCCGCTCCTGGCGGTCGGCATTCTGGCGAGCATCTGGATGGAGCTTGACATGCTCGTCTTTCAGATGATGGGCCAGGCGGATCTGGCTCAGTGGAAAATCACGGCTGAGGGCGTCGACGTTGAGTCCATTGCCGCCCATTTCCCCGCGGGCGCTTTTCTCACCGCCTTTGCCCTTTATCTGCCGCTTCTCCTGATGACGCTCTTTGCGCCGCTCCTTATCGTTCAGAACCGCCAGAGCGTCATCAAAAGTCTTTTTTATTCGTTTTTCGGCACGCTGCGTTCGCTCGTGCCGTGCTTGGTCTGGCTCGTCTGCGTAGCGGCACTCGCCTTCGTTATTTTTCTGACGATCGAATCCATTTCCATTGCGGCGGGCGGCCTCATGTTCTTCACCTTTATGGCGCCGATCCTCATTGCCCTCATTTCGGCCGTCTGCCAAGCTGGCATCTGGGTGATGTTCCGCGACATCTTCGCCTCCAGCCGGCCGGACGGTGTAATGCCGACCGACCTGGATTCCGATCAGGCGCCGCCCGCTAACGGCATCTGACTGAAGTAAATACTTTTCCCAGATCCGAGGCGCGAGTAAATATTGCTCACGCCTCGTTTTTTTCGAGTTCGGCAAAGAGCGTTTCTTCACGAGCGGCAGCCGCAGAGCCGCCATCACCGCTCACCGAGAGCCCCAGCAGACGGACGCCCGCCGCCGGCACCTCAATGGCATGAAGGAGCTCGAGACCCGCGGCGGCAAGACGTTCAGCGCCGACATAGGGCATCAAATCCGTGCGGCTCTTCGTTTTCGTAGTGAAGTCAGCAAAGCGGATCTTGAGGGTAAGCGTTCGGCCGATAAAACCATTTTTAATTCTGCGCTTTTCAAGTTCGGCCGCAATATCGCAGAGCGCCGCCGCAAGACGCTCGGGGTGCTTCAGGTCATCGGCAAAAGTCTCTTCGCAGCCCACACTCTTACGTTCTCTAAAAGGCCTCACTGGCCGCAAGTCAATGCCGCGGGCAAACTTATAGAAGATGGATCCGGCAGCGCCAAACTGGTCAGTCAGGCGGCGAAAGGAAAGCTGCCGCAGCTCCCAGCCATTCGTCACGCCGATTCCGCGAAAGCGCTTGGCCGTTGCCGGTCCTACGCCCCAGAAGGCTTCAATCGGCAGGGCATCAATGAAGCTTTGCGCCCGATCGGGATGAATCGTGCAGAGCCCGTCAGGTTTACGCCAGTCTGAAGCAATTTTGGCGAGGAACTTGTTGTAGGAAACGCCTGCGCTCGCCGTCAGGCCGGTTTCCCGCAGAATGTCCGCTTTGATGCGGCGAGCGACTTCCGTGCCGGTTTCGATGCCAAGTTTGTTGTCCGTGACGTCGAGGTACGCCTCATCGATTGAAATGGGCTCCACAAGATCCGTATAACGGTGAAAAATAGCCCGAATCTCTGCCGACACCTCGCGGTAGCGGCTCATGCGGCCCTCTACGAAAATGAGATGCGGACAGAGCATTTTGGCCTTTAAACTCGGCATGGCACTGTGTACGCCGTAGGGTCTTGCCTCGTAGCTCGCCGTTGCCACGACCCCGCGGCGGTCAGCATGCCCCACTGCGATGGGTTTGCCGCGAAGCTCCGGCCGATCACGCTGCTCCACTGACGCGTAAAACGCATCCATGTCCACATGAACGATGCGGCGCGTAAGGTCGTTTTGAAAAAGCGGGTCGGCGGTGTGCATACAAAAAAGATTCCGGCATTCTTAATGATTTTATACCGGAACTCCCGGATAACAGATCCCGAACTCGTGTGATTAAGGTCAAGGATCGGA
>OWHU01001109.1_pt1 | contig 12333 bp, 10 predicted proteins | sample 1732671 | NCBI WGS metagenome assembly OWHU01 (sample SAMN05065740, study PRJEB22554) | human gut metagenome | biome: ENVO:2100002; feature: ENVO:00000062; material: ENVO:00002003 | host: Homo sapiens | place: USA
TTTTTAGCAGCGCGGCTTGCGTAATCCACCCGCGCCCACCAAGAACTCCAGTGTTGTAATGACACTGGAGTTTCTGTCGTATGTGGATTCTTCAGGATGCGTCCTATTCAGGGGCGCACCCTGTTTTTTTTTTTTACTATGCTTCATCATTTTCTGCGCGCAGCATCCGGTATCCGACACCAACATGGGTCTGGATCAGATGCGGCGCATCCGGGTATCGTTCCAGTTTTTTGCGCAGGGACGCCATATAAACACGCAAGGATGCAATGTCATTTTCCTGCGTACTGCCCCATACTTTCTGCGTGAGGGAGGTATGCGTCAGCACTTTGCCCACATTATGCGCCAGCACACACAGCAGTTTGTACTCGATGGGGGTCAAATGCAATTCATTCTCGCTCAACCAGACGCAGCCTGCCGAGAAGTCGATTTTCAAAGGACCATTGACAAAAACCGGACTATTTATGCCGTCAGAAGCCAGCAGATTCAATCGGCGCTGCGTTACACGCAGTCTTGCCAGCAGCTCATCCACGGAAAACGGCTTTGTCAGATAATCGTCTGCGCCGTTGTCCAGTGCCTCGATCTTATCAGAATCCTCGCTCCGGGCACTCAGGACGATGATGGGCAGGTTCGACCATGTACGGACGCTGCGGATGACCTCGATGCCGTCTATATCGGGCAGCCCAAGATCCAGCAGCATGATGTCCGGGTTGTGGCTGGTAGTCATCATGATCGCCGTTTCCCCATTGGAAGCAGTCAGATATTTATAGCCGTGGGTCTTCAGGGTCGTTGTGATCAGACACCGTACAGGAACATCATCCTCTACGACCAGAATGGTCGGCTTATTCATGAATATTCACCTCACTTTGCGGCAATGCAAAGGAAAAGACACTGCCATTGGGAATGTTGTCACGCAGGGTCAATGTTCCGCCGTGAGCCGTCAGGATCGCTCGGCAGAGGGGCAAACCCAATCCAAGGCTGCGGTGGCTGTCTGCGATGCGGCTCTGCCCGGTATAAAACATCTCGAACACCTGTGCTTTTGCGCGATCCGGAATACCGGGGCCGTTATCTGCAACTTCCACTACGACCTGATGGTCTTTCCGGTAAGCCGAGATCTGAATGACCGAGCCCACGGGGGTGTATTTGATGGCGTTATCCACCAGATTGACAACGACCTGCATGATCAGCCGTGCATCCACATTGACCAGGAGGATCTCGTCCCCATACTGTGTTGTGATGGTGTGTTCGCAGCTTTTCCGGTTGACATGATGCAGTGCTTCTTCGATCATTTCGTCCATCAGCTGCGGCGAGATCTGCAGATTCATCCGCCCATCTTCAATGCGGGTGATGGAAAGCAGATTTTCCACCAGACCGATCAGCCATTGTGCATCGTCAAAAATATCGGTGCAGATCTTGTTCCGGGTCTCTGTATCCAGCGTTTCTCCGTTGGAAAGCAGATTGCTGGCATTGCCGGAAATGGAGGTCAGCGGGGTGCGCAGGTCATGGGAGATCGTGCGCAGCAGATTTGCCCGCAGCTCTTCATTTTTTGCCTGCACGGTTGCCTGCTCTTTTTCCAGTGCGTTTCTGCGGTTTTCGATGGCCAGCGCACCTTCGCCCAGAATGGAGAGCAGCACACTGTTTTCAAAGGCATCCAGCGGTTTTTCAGATAAATCGATCCCGATCACTCCAAACACGCCGCCTCCGGTCCGAAGTGCAAGATAAAGTCCCTTTGCGTCCGGGTAGCTATCCGTGCCTGCACCGGAACGCTTTTTGTTTGCAAATGTCCAGTTTGCTGCATCACGTTCTTCCGGTGCAGAAAAGATGTTTTGCGCCGTTTCCCCGTCAACCCCAAAAAACTGCTCTGAACCAAGATCTCCGTTTTGTTCCGGGTAGACGATCAGGCTCCGGTTCAGCAGCTTCATCAACTGGGACGCTGTCTGAGAGAGGATTTCTTCTTCACTTTTGGCTCTCTGTAAAAGCTGATTCGTATCAAACAGTATTTTTGTCCGGAATGCTGCCTGCGCAGACATTTTTGCATGATCCTTCAGCCGCGTTGTCAGGGTGCAGGTAATGATCGCAGAGGTCAGCATCAGGGCAAATGTGACCTGATAACCGGGGTCATACGCATGGAATGTCAGGCGCGGTTCCGTCAAGAAAAAATTGTATAGCGCAACACTGGCAATGGAGCCCAGCACACCGCAGGTGTAACCGCTGGTACACAATGCGGTGAACAGCACCCCCAGCATATAGAGCATAATAATGTTATAGCGTGCAAAGTCCAGTTGCAAGAAAAAGAAGCCGATGAGCGTGATGCAGCTCAGGATGCCTGCGGTGATCAGCAGATCACGGACAGAAGGCAGAAGCGGACGGGTGAACAGCTTTCTTCCGGAGTCATAGCCGGTCTCTGCAGAAGCATCCGGGATGATGTAAATATCCAGATTGGGTGCAGTCAGCGTCAATTTTTCAGTCAGTGACGGTCCGCTCCAGAAATGGCGGCGATGTACGCTGGAGCGCCCCAGCACGATTTTTGTAATGCCGGAGATCCGGGCAAACTCTGCGATCTGCTGCGGAATGTCATCTCCGTAGATCGTAGAAATGTCGGCACCTGCCTGCTCTGCCATACGAATGTGCTGCTGCAAGCGCCGACGGTCTTCTTTTCCCATCTGATCCGAATCCGGAGTCCGGACATACAGAGCTGTAAAGGTCCCTCCAAACGCCTTTGCCATCGTTGCTGCCGTCCGCACGATCTTTGCATTGGAGGGAGAGGACGACAGACACGCCAGAATATGTTCAGTGGGTGGGTCGTTCTGATTCATAAAGATCACCTGCCTTGCCCACAGTATAGCACAATTTGATGGTCACGACCACCAGCCACGTCTTTTTCCTTCTTGTCGAATGATCTCCTTCCGCATGTGATCCAGCGCATCTGCTGCCCGGAAACCACTCAACATGACTCCAAGAACCATCAGCAACAAAACGACATCCATACGATCCGTCCTATCTTTTTAGAACCGGAAACACTTCTGGATCGATGCGTATTTTCCCAAAACCAGCATACTTTCATCCCGGCACAGCTGCGTATCCGGCGTGATGTTCATATCGAGCTTTCCGTCTTTTTTCAGTGCAAGAATATTGATGTTATACTTTTTTCGGATATTGATCTCACCGATCGTACGATCCATCCATTCCGGCGGAATGGTCACTTCCATGATGGCGTGGTCGTCCTGCAGCTCGATATAATCCAGAATGTGTTCGGAGCTGTATCGGATCGCCGCCCACTTTGCCAGCTGCTTTTCCGGATAGACCACTTCATCCGCACCGTTGCGCAACAGGAACTTAGCTTGTACATCCCGCTCTGCACGCGAGACCACAAGCTTTGCGCCCAGCTCCTTGAGCAGTGATGTTGTTTCCAGTGAGCTTTGAAAATTGCCGCCGATGGTTACGATACACACATCAAAATTGCCGACACCAAGGGAGCGCAGAAAGTATTCGCTGGTGCTGTCACCGATCTGCGCATTCGTCACATAGGAAAGCACGGCGTTCACACGGTCTTCGTTGCTGTCGATCGCCATGACCTGATGACCCAGCTCATTCAGTTCCTGCGCAATATGGCGGCCAAAACGGCCAAGCCCGATCAAAAGAATCGATTTCATACTTGTCTCCTTTATCCGATCGCGATCTTCTCCTGCGGCAGACGAGAGTGGGCAGGGCTGCTGCCAAATGCCGCATAGATCAATGTCAATCCGCCAACACGTCCCAAAAACATCAGTGCGATCAGCACCCCCTGCGAAAGGATGCCCAATTGCGGCGTGATGCCCAATGTCAGACCCACCGTTGCCACAGCCGAAGCAGTCTCATACAGACAGACCGACATCGGCAGCTGCTCAGCCGCAGCAATGACAAAGGCTCCGAGGAAGAACAGCGTCAAATACATCCCTGCGATCGTGGCAGCATTCTTGACTGCGGAACCATCTATGCGCCGCCCGAAAAATTCGGCATCTTCTCTGCGGCGGAAGGTCGCCCACATATTGGCCAGCAGAACGGCGAATGTTGTGGTTTTCATGCCGCCTGCCGTAGAGCCGGGCGAACCGCCCAACAGCATCAGAACCACCATCAATGCCTGTGAAGTGCTGCCCATCGCAGCAAGATCAGCGGTGTTAAAACCGGCAGTACGGGGTGTAACGGATTGGAACATCGACAATAAAATGCGCTGTCGGGCAGAGCCTGCCGTGAACTCGAAACAATAAAAGTACAGCGTCGGCAGTACCAGAAGAAACGCCGTTGTGACAAGGATCACCTTGCTCTGCATCCGGTAACGGTGAAGATCAAGGCGGTATGTACAAATGTCCTCCCATGTCAGAAAGCCAAGGCCGCCAAAGACGATCAGGGCCGCGATCACTGTGGTAAGCAATGGGTCACCTGCATACCGTGTCAGCGAAACAAATTTTGCCCCCTCTGTTCCCAGCAGGTCAAAGCCGGCATTGCAGAACGCCGAAATGGAATGAAACAGTGCATACCAGATCCCGCGCAATCCATAATTGGCGCAAAATGTCGGCAGCAGCAGTGCAGCACCGGCCAGTTCAAACAGAGCGGTGATCCGCAGAATAAAGCCTGTCAGCCGCACGATGCCGCCCATCTGCGGGGCAGCCGTAGCTTCCTGCATCGTGCTGCGCTGCTTGAGGGAGATCTTTCGCCCGGAAAGCAGCGCAAAGGCAGCGCCCACTGTAATGACGCCCAATCCTCCGATCTGGATTAGAAGAAGGATCACACTCTGCCCGAATGCCGACCAGTAGCTGCCGGTATCCTGAACCACCAGTCCGGTCACACAAAGGGCAGAGGTGGAGGTAAACAGTGCCTCATGGAACGGTGTAACGCACCGCTGCTGTGCAGCGATCGGAAGCATCAGAAGCAACGCGCCCACCAGATCAACTGCCGCAAAACCTGCAATAATGACCTGAAAAGAAGAAAAACGGTGCTGCCTGTAACGAGGATATTGAATCATAAAAGCTCCTTTACCTATCCGTGTGTATAAAGATTAGCATGGAATAGATAAAGGAGCCGTAAAGAAAATTGTAGAAGTATAAAGATTTCATTAAAATTGATCAGTCAACACTAAAAAATGCCGGACATCACCAGCTCAAAAGTGGCAATGTCCAGCATTCATTCAGATTTCTAACCCATGGTTCTCGGTTGCATTTTTCAAGTATCCCTCCGGATTACCATTCAGAATCAAATCGGCATAGCCCAGCGGGTCATTGTAGATGAGATAGTCCAGTTCTGCCCGCTGTGCCATAGTCACATCCAGCGCATCCTCGACCCCGGTGCAGTCAATGGAAATTTTTCTTCCATCCCGGAGCAGAAACTCCACGCAGCCGGTGTCCATGTTGAATTTACAGGCTCTTTCATCGTACTTCATGTTTGTGTCCTTTCCGTCTTACGGCACCTTTACAGTTGTGACTTTCGTTACACGTTTTTTCTTCTGGTAAGGTTTTGGACACACGGCCGTCGGGAAGGAGCCTTCATTTTGCTTTCCGAAGAAAACAAAAAATCCGAACCCTTCTCTTATCGAGAAAAGGTTCGGATTTTCTATTTTAGCGGCAGTCCTCCCGGGAGACATTCCTACGGGTTGGGAACCGCGCACTAGCAAAAGCCCCACTGGGGCTTTTGTTGCCCCGCCTGCGGTGGGGCCGTGCTGTTCAAGTCCTCTTATCCGCTGTTATAGCTAAAGGGAAAATGTCATATAAAGCAAAAAAGACAGCTACCAAAAGCTGTCTTCCTTGTGGTGCGAGTAGTGATACAGCATTTTTTGAAAACAATCGTAGTACAATTTGTTTTTGAGGTCATCGGATAGCAACTTGCTTGTATCGCACCCCGATGGGCAGCTGTATTGAAAAACAAGTTGCCTTTTATATACCACACAACCTAAAAATTATCAAGTACGCGCAGCGTTCACTTCTCCCATCACCGGGAGCAAATGAACGCTGCTTTTTTTGTTTACAACGAAAGGAGGCATCCGTGAAATGGCAGTTTTTCGGGTAGAAAAGAACAGCGGCTACACGGTTATGTCAAACCACCACCTGCGGAACAGGGCCTTGTCCCTGAAAGCCAAAGGTCTTTTATCCCAAATGCTCTCCCTGCCGGAAGATTGGGACTACACCCTGCAAGGGCTAGCCCGTATCAACCGGGAAAGCATCGATGCGATACGGCAGGCTATCCGGGAACTGGAACAGACGGGCTACATCCAGCGTTCCAGAGAACGGGACGAAAAAGGGCGGCTGCGCGGTGCAGACTATGTGATCTTCGAGTTGCCGCAGCCCGTTCCTGCATCGGTTTCACCTACATTGGAAAATCCAACGTTGGAGAATCCCACGCAGGAAAACCCTACGTTGGAAAATCCAATGCAATTAAATAAAGATAAACTAATTACAGAAAAACAAAAGAAAGAGGGATTAAATACCGATTCCCTTCCTATCCATTCCTCAAACCCCTTGCCTTTGGACGAGGACGAGACAGTGGCATCGCCGCCGGAACGGACAGGAAGCCGAAAGGAAGCGGCCTATCAAATCTACCGGGACCTGATTTTGGAGAACATCGAGTATGATACCCTCACCCAGAATCCCCGGATAGACCGGGAACAGCTGGACGAGATCGTGGACATCCTGCTGGAAACGGTCTGCACCAACCGCAAGTCCATCCGGGTAGCCGGGGACGATTATCCGGCAGAGCTGGTCAAGGCCAAGTTCCTGAAGCTGGACAGCCATCACATCGAGTTCGTCATGGACTGCCTGCGGGACAACACCACCAAAGTCCGCAACATCAAGCAATACCTGCGGGCCATGCTGTTCAACGCCCCCAGCACCATCAACAGCTACTATGCGTCCCTTGTGGCGCACGATATGGCGCAGCCCGATTGAGGCCGCCCGCCCAACACCTGACCGAAAGGAGTACCCATCCATGAGAACACTTTACCTGCGGCGGCTGGTGGTTCCACCCTAGCTGCCGCTCTGAATTTTCTGCAACAAGGAGGGATTCATATTGCAGGAAGAAGTCACCCAGAAAACTATTGCCCTGTCCATGAAAACGGGCAAGCTCACCGCCCAAGCGTTGCAAGCTGCCCTGAAAAAATATTTGCAGCACCGGGCCAAGGGGCCAAAGCTGCACCACGGCAAGCAAAGCCTGAAACAGCTGAAAGCCCACGGCGCGGCCCTGACCAACATTGAAGTCACGGAAGCGAACATCGGGGCGTTCAAGCCCTGCGCCAAGAAGTACGGCGTGGACTTCACCTTGCGTAAGGACAAGACCACCCAGCCGCCCCACTACATCGTGATCTTCAAGGCCAAGGATACGGACAATCTGGAACAGGCGTTCCGGGAGTTCACCGCCAAAACGCTCTCCAAGGAGCAGCGGCCCTCCATCCGCAAGGTGCTGACCGCAGCCAAGCAGAAAGCGGCCCAGCAGCCGATACGTGCGAAGGAAAAAATCAAGCAAAGGGGGCTGGAACGATGAAGCCTGAACTGAAAAAGCTGCTGTTGCTGAATCTGCCGTATCTGCTGTTCGTGTACCTGTTCGCCAAATGCGGGCAGGCGTACCGTCTGGCGGCGGGCGCGGATGCTTCGGCAAAGCTGCTCCACCTGACGGGCGGTATCTCTGTCGCCTTTGCAAGCCCGCTGCCCAGCCTGCATCTGTTTGACCTGTGCGTGGGCGTTGCCGGGGCGGTGGCTGTCCGGCTCATCGTGTACAGCAAAGGCAAAAATGCAAAGAAGTACCGCAAGGGTGAGGAATACGGCTCTGCCCGGTGGGGCACCGCCAAGGACATTGCCCCGTACATCGACCCCAAGTTTGAAAACAACATCCTGCTGACCCAGACCGAACGCCTGACCATGACCGGGCGGCCCAAAGACCCCAAGACGGCCCGGAACAAAAATGTGCTGGTGATCGGCGGCTCCGGCAGCGGCAAGACCCGCTTCTATGTGAAGCCCAACCTCATGCAATGCTTTTCCACTTCCGATTATCCCACCTCCTTCGTGGTCACAGACCCAAAAGGCACACTGGTTCTGGAAACAGGCCAAATGTTCCAGCGGGCAGGCTACCGGGTGAAAATCCTGAACACGATAAACTTTTCCAAGTCCATGAAGTACAACCCCTTTGTTTACATCCACTCGGAAAAGGACGTGCTGAAGCTGGTGAATACCCTTATCGCTAACACCAAGGGCGAGGGCGAAAAATCGGCAGAAGATTTTTGGGTGAAGTCGGAACGGCTGTTCTACACCGCGCTTATCGGCTACATCTGGTACGAGGCCCCGGCAGAAGAAATGAACTTCACCACCCTGCTGGAAATGATAAATGCCAGTGAAGCCCGTGAGGACGACCCGGAGTTTCAAAGCCCGGTAGACCTCATGTTTGAACGGCTGGAACAGAAAGACCCGGACCACTTCGCCGTCCGGCAGTACAAAAAGTTTTTGCTGTCGGCGGGCAAAACCCGTTCCTCCATCTTGATAAGCTGCGGTGCCCGTTTAGCCCCATTTGACATCCGGGAGGTGCGGGAGCTGATGGAGGACGATGAAATGGAACTGGACACCATTGGGGATGAAAAGACCGTGCTGTTCCTGATTATGAGTGACACGGACACCACCTTCAACTTCATTCTCGCCATGCTCCAAAGCCAGCTTATCAACCTGCTGTGTGACCGTGCGGATGACAAATACGGCGGTCGGCTGCCTGTCCATGTGCGGCTGATTCTGGACGAGTTCGCCAACATTGGGCAGATTCCCAACTTCGACAAGCTGATTGCCACCATCCGCAGCCGGGAAATCTCGGCATCCATCATCTTGCAGAGCCAGTCGCAGCTGAAAGCCATCTACAAAGATGCAGCCGAAATCATTTCAGACAACTGCGATTCTGTTCTCTTTTTGAGTGGGCGGGGCAAAAATGCCAAAGAGATCTCCGATGCGCTGGGGAAAGAGACTATCGACAGTTTCAACACCAGCGAAAACCGGGGTTCTCAAACCTCCCACGGACTGAATTATCAAAAATTAGGAAAGGCGTTGATGTCAGAGGACGAAATCGCAATCATGGACGGCGGCAGGTGCATCTTGCAGCTGCGGGGCGTGAGGCCGTTCTTCTCGGAGAAGTTCGACATTACCAAACACCCGCACTACAAATACCTTGCGGACGCGGACAAGAAAAACACCTTTGATGTGGACAGGTTCTTATCCACCCTGCGCCGGAAACGGCAGCAGGTAGTCGCACAGGACGAGCCGTTTGACCTGTACGAAATCGACCTGTCAGATGAAGATGTAGCCGCCGAATGAGGCGGCATTTTTTGAAAAAATTTTTGAGTGCCGCAGAACAAGCGGCAGAAAGTGAGGACCTTATGGAATTTTTCAACAGCGCAGTCGATACTTTGCAGACGATCGTGGTCGGTCTGGGCGGTGCCCTGTGTGTCTGGGGCGGCATTAACCTGTTGGAGGGCTACGGACAGGATAACCCCGGCAGCAATGCTCATGTACGGTAAGGAAGCAAGCAACCGAAAACAAGAGATAGACCGCCAGCACTACACTATTCCGAACCAAAGACCAAAAGATAAGCATTGTGGGAAAATCTAAACTTTTGGATTTTCCTACAATGCCGACTACGGCGGAATCCTTCCCACTCCTTATATCTTTATTTCCGTATACATTGAATTTGTATTTAGTAAATGCTATAATGTCCCTATTCAAATTATAAATGTGTTGAATTAGTTACATGTACATATTTTTTGTGCCGCATAAATACCCTGTTGAGGTTGTCGTTCTTTGTCCAGATGTGGAAACAATAAAAGGAAGGGAACGATACAGGGAGAAAACAGGCTATTCCGGCTTTACGGTTGAAACCTTATACGATACATTTATGCAGACAACACCACGGATCGGCTTTTGGCTGGACAATTCCAATCAAACACCACAGCAGACAGCAGAAACCATTCTGAACACCAGGAAGCCGGTATGATTGTTACATATAAGGGGAAGAAAAATTTCTTTTAGGTACTTGCTTTCCTAAAACTGATGTGATATAATAGCTTCATTCCAGAAAAGGAGTAAAAAATATGCGGCAAGGTATTCTTAAATAAAACTATAATCAAATAGTGGGAACAAAGGATTATGATAGCTCCTTTTGTAGGGGCTTAGTTTTTTGTACCCAATTTAAGAATACTTTTGCCTTATCAATTTTGACATATCCCCAAAAACAGCAATCACAAACAGGTGTATGCTGTATATGTGTATGTCCGCAACTTATAATCCCCAGTGGTAAAAGTATTTTACTGCTGGGGATTTTTATGCCCTTTGGGGCTGTAAAGGGAGGACAATCACATGAAAATAATCAATATTGGAATTCTTGCCCATGTAGACGCTGGAAAGACGACCTTGACGGAGAGCCTGCTATATGCCAGCGGAGCCATTTCAGAACCGGGGAGCGTCGAAAAAGGGACAACGAGGACGGACACCATGTTTTTGGAGCGGCAGCGTGGGATTACCATTCAAGCGGCAGTCACTTCCTTCCAGTGGCACAGATGTAAAGTTAACATTGTGGATACGCCCGGCCACATGGATTTTTTGGCGGAGGTGTACCGCTCTTTGGCTGTTTTAGATGGGGCCATCTTGGTGATCTCCGCTAAAGATGGCGTGCAGGCCCAGACCCGTATTCTGTTCCATGCCCTGCGGAAAATGAACATTCCCACCGTTATCTTTATCAACAAGATCGACCAGGCTGGCGTTGATTTGCAGAGCGTGGTTCAGTCTGTTCGGGATAAGCTCTCCGCCGATATTATCATCAAGCAGACGGTGTCGCTGTCCCCGGAAATAGTCCTGGAGGAAAATACCGACATAGAAGCATGGGATGCGGTCATCGAAAATAACGATGAATTATTGGAAAAGTATATCGCAGGAGAACCAATCAGCCGGGAAAAACTTGCGCGGGAGGAACAGCAGCGGGTTCAAGACGCCTCCCTGTTCCCAGTCTATCATGGCAGCGCCAAAAATGGCCTTGGCATTCAACCGTTGATGGATGCGGTGACAGGGCTGTTCCAACCGATTGGGGAACAGGGGGGCGCCGCCCTATGCGGCAGCGTTTTCAAGGTTGAGTACACCGATTGCGGCCAGCGGCGTGTCTATCTACGGTTATACAGCGGAACGCTGCGCCTGCGGGATACGGTGGCCCTGGCCGGGAGAGAAAAGCTGAAAATCACAGAGATGCGTATTCCATCCAAAGGGGAAATTGTTCGGACAGACACCGCTTATCAGGGTGAAATTGTTATCCTTCCCAGCGACAGCGTGAGGTTAAACGATGTATTAGGGGACCAAACCCGGCTCCCTCGTAAAAGGTGGCGCGAGGACCCCCTCCCCATGCTGCGGACGACGATTGCGCCGAAAACGGCAGCGCAAAGAGAACGGCTGCTGGACGCTCTTACGCAACTTGCGGATACTGACCCGCTTTTGCGTTGCGAAGTGGATTCCATCACCCATGAGATCATTCTTTCTTTTTTGGGCCGGGTGCAGTTGGAGGTTGTTTCCGCTTTGCTGTCGGAAAAATACAAGCTTGAAACAGTGGTAAAGGAACCCTCCGTCATTTATATGGAGCGGCCGCTCAAAGCAGCCAGCCACACCATCCATATCGAGGTGCCGCCCAACCCGTTTTGGGCATCCATAGGACTGTCTGTTACACCACTCTCGCTTGGCTCCGGTGTACAATACGAGAGCCGGGTTTCGCTGGGATACTTGAACCAGAGTTTTCAAAACGCTGTCAGGGATGGTATCCGTTACGGGCTGGAGCAGGGCTTGTTCGGCTGGAACGTAACGGACTGTAAGATTTGCTTTGAATACGGGCTTTATTACAGTCCGGTCAGCACGCCGGCGGACTTCCGCTCATTGGCCCCGATTGTATTGGAACAGGCATTGAAGGAATCGGGGACGCAGCTGCTGGAACCTTATCTCTCCTTCATCCTCTATGCGCCCCAGGAATACCTTTCCAGGGCTTATCATGATGCACCGAAATACTGTGCCACCATCGAAACGGCCCAGGTAAAAAAGGATGAAGTTGTCTTTACTGGCGAGATTCCCGCCCGCTGTATACAGGCATACCGTACTGATCTGGCCTTTTACACCAACGGGCGGAGCGTATGCCTTACAGAGCTGAAAGGATATCAGGCCGCTGTCGGTCAGCCGGTCATCCAGCCCCGCCGTCCAAACAGCCGCCTGGACAAGGTGCGCCATATGTTTCAGAAGGTAATGTAAAGATACATAATCGTCAAGACGGCAACAATCAGAAGTTATGGAGGGTAACAATGGAATATAGTAAGGA
>OWHU01001114.1_pt1 | contig 12305 bp, 8 predicted proteins | sample 1732671 | NCBI WGS metagenome assembly OWHU01 (sample SAMN05065740, study PRJEB22554) | human gut metagenome | biome: ENVO:2100002; feature: ENVO:00000062; material: ENVO:00002003 | host: Homo sapiens | place: USA
AAACGTAATACAATCAATTGCTTTATTAAAACGCTGCAAAGGTATGTACTTTTTCGATATGTTGTTCTCGAAAAGCCAACTTTTTTTATATATTTTTTTGTAACTGCCCGCTTTCCCTTTCTTTCCCTATGTTTTAGAACATGTTAATCGACAGCTATACTGTTATATAGGTATCTTTTAATGCTCCTTTTAGGTGTTTTTTCAAATTCAGTAGGATAGAGTTGTATCTTGCTTATCTTTTCGTAAGCGGCTACATTGTTGTTCAAGTTCTTAAGGTTCTCATCCATGATAGTTTTCAGATTATCCGGATTGTTCAGTCCGAGAGAATCCAATGCCTCATAGTCAGCATAGACGAGTGCTACCAATTTCTTGTTACGTTCGATAACGATACTTTCCAAAATAAAAGGAAGGTTATTTAGTTTCGTTTCCAGCTCTTCCGGGAAAATGTTCTGCCCACTTGAACTTAAAATCATTGTTTTAAGTCGTCCGCGAATGAAAATGTTACCGTTGGCATCCATTGTTCCGAGGTCACCGGTACGTAACCAGCCGTCTTCAGTGAATACTTCCCGTGTCGCTTCCGGATTCTTGTAGTATCCTGTCATTGTATTTTCTCCGCGTACCTGTATTTCCCCTATTTCGGCTTCCGGGTTTTCTTTGTAGATACGAGCTTCCATAATGTCCAGAATCTTTCCGGAGGAACCTAGTACAAATTCATTCCATGGTGCATAGCTGATAAGAGGTCCACACTCGGTCATTCCATAACCAATGGTAAAGGGAAACTTAATCTTGTAGAAGAACTCTTCCACCTCTTTATCCATAGCTGCTCCACCGATAATGATTTCCTTGAACCGTCCACCCAATGCGTCAATCAGTCTTTTGCGGATTTGATTGTAAATCTGATTATCGAGCAGAGGAATGTTCAGTGCCCACTTCATTCCTTTTTTATTGATAAGAGGCTGAATAATATTTTTATATATCTTTTCGATGACTAGGGGAACAGTGATAATCAGATTAGGTTTCACTTCCTCAAAAGCCTTCATGATAATTTTGGGAGAAGGAGTTTTTCCGAGTAAGGTGACATGAGTACCGACTGCTGTTGCTGTCAGAAAGTCGAATGCGCAACCATACGCATGAGCAAGCGGAAGAAATGAGAGCACTTTGTCTCCTTTTTTAAGTAACTCAGTCCGAATACCGAAAGTGACATTTCCGGCAAGGTTATTGCCTGTCAGCATTACGCCTTTGCTGAAGCCGGTAGTACCTGAGGTGTAATTCAGCAACATAATCTTGTCATTAGAGAGGGTAGTGTACTGAATATCCTCGCGGGTGAATCCCTTAGGATAAGCAGAATGCATTTCTTTGTCGAGGTTCTTTAGGAACTTTTGTATGGTTTCTCCGTCGCGCTGATACAGACAACGAAAATCAGTCAATGAGAACACTCCCCGCAGCCCCATAAGTTTTTCCTCTTCCAGATTTTCCCAGATATTGTCACTGGTAAACAGAAAGACAGATTCGGAGTGATTGACGATATGATGGACATCATTGGGGGTAAAGTCTTGCAGGATAGGGACAATAATTGCTCCATAAGTGATTGTAGCCATATAAGCAATGCACCAATGAGCATTATTTTTGCCGATAACCGATATTTTATCTCCTCTGCGAAGACTACAATGCTTGAATAACAGATGTAAACGGGCGATTTCTTCGGCTACTTGGCCATAAGTATATTGGGTATTTTCTCCATAATCTGTATAGCAAGGCAGATCCCAATTCTCACGAAAACTATTTTCGTACAGTTTAATGAAATTCTCTTTAATCATTGCACGTTTTTTAGTGAATTGTGCAAAAATAGGAATAAACTTTCGTATCCTAAAGTGTTTTACTAATAATAATGTGTAACTTTGCAAAGTTAATGTGTTTATAACAGCTTATGATAGATACCACTGTGTTTCAAGATAAGACAGCCGTTTATTATACATTGGGCTGCAAATTAAATTTTTCAGAGACTTCAACTATCGGTAAAATTCTGCGTGAGGCGGGAGTTCGTACTGCACGCAAGGGAGAGAAAGCGGATATCTGTGTGGTAAATACTTGTTCGGTGACGGAAATGGCGGACAAAAAATGTCGGCAGGCTATTCATCGATTGGTGAAACAACATCCCGGTGCTTTTGTGGTAGTGACTGGGTGCTATGCCCAATTGAAGCCTGGTGATGTGGCAAAAATTGATGGAGTAGATGTTGTATTGGGGGCGGAGCAGAAAGGTGAACTGCTGCAGTATCTGGGAAATTTGCAGAAACATGAAAAAGGAGAGGCTATAACTACTGCAACAAAAGATATTCGTTCGTTTTCTCCTTCGTGTTCACGGGGAGACCGTACTCGTTTTTTTCTGAAAGTACAGGATGGCTGCGATTATTTCTGTTCATATTGTACCATTCCGTTTGCAAGGGGGAGGAGTCGTAACGGAACTATTGCTTCTATGGTCGAACAGGCTCGGCAAGCTGCAGCGGAAGGTGGTAAAGAGATAGTCTTGACTGGGGTGAATATCGGTGATTTTGGCAAGACAACGGGAGAGACTTTCTTTGATTTGGTGCAAACGTTGGATCAGATAGAAGGAATCGAGCGTTATCGTATATCTTCCATTGAACCGAATCTGCTGACGGATGAAATTATTGAGTTTGTATCCCATTCCCGTAGTTTTATGCCACATTTCCATATTCCTTTGCAGTCTGGGTGTGATGAAGTCTTAAAATTGATGCGTCGTCGTTATGATACGGCTCTTTTTGCATCGAAGGTGAAGAAAATCAAAGAGGTTATGCCGGATGCTTTCATTGGCGTGGATGTGATTGTGGGTACTCGTGGCGAGACTGCGGAGTTTTTTGAGCAAGCTTATCGGTTTATTTCCGGATTGGACGTGACCCAATTGCACGTGTTCAGTTATTCCGAGCGTCCCGGAACGCAAGCCTTGAAAATAGATCATGTGGTGTCTCCGGAAGAAAAGCATCAACGCAGTCAACGGCTGTTGGCACTTTCGGATGAAAAAACACAGGCCTTTTATGCACGCCATATCGGACAGACGATGTCGGTGTTGCTGGAAAAGTCGAAGGGGAGTACTCCGATGCACGGATTTACGAAGAATTATATTCGTGTAGAAGTGGAAAGTGATAACTCATTGGATAATCAAGTGGTTAACGTGCGTTTGGGAGATTTTAATGAGGACAAGACAGCGCTTAAAGGCACAATTCTGATATAAGTATGAAATCTAAACTTATCTATTGGCTGGTATATGGTGGGATGTGGCTGTTTTCAGCTCTTCCGTTCCGGATATTGTATATGCTTTCGGATTTCAATTATCTGTTGATGTATCATGTGGGGAGATATCGCCGGAAGGTAGTTCGGGAAAATCTGGAAAAGTCGTTTCCCGAGAAGACTGAGGCGGAAAGATTACAGATAGAACGTAAATTTTATCGCTATCTTTCGGATTATATGCTGGAGGACTTGAAACTGTTGCATATGTCCGCTGAAGATCTTTGCCAAAGGATGATTTATAAGAATACAGAACAATATTTGGAATTGACGGAAAAATATGGAGGTATTATTGTGATGATTCCCCATTATGCCAACTATGAATGGCTGATTGGAATGGGATCGGTTATGAAGCCCGGCGATGTACCTGTACAAGTTTACAAACCATTGAAGGATAAATACCTGAACGAACTGTTTAAGCAGATTCGTTCCCGTTTCGGTGGATATAATATTCCTAAGCATTCTACTGCACGTGAAATTATCAAATTGAAGCGTGAAGGAAAAAATATGGTAGTAGGTCTGATTACAGACCAATGGCCTAGTGGTGATCGGTATTGGACTACTTTTCTGGGGCAGGAAACTGCTTTCTTGAATGGAGCTGAACGTATTGCAAAAATGATGAATTTCCCTGTCTTTTATTGTGAACTGACGAAGACACGTAGGGGATATTGTGAGGCTGAGTTTAAATTGATGACTGAAGCTCCCAAAGAGACAGTCGAAGGAGAAATTACGGATATGTTTGCCTATGAACTGGAACAGACCATTCGTAGAGAACCTGCTTATTGGTTGTGGTCGCATAAGCGCTGGAAATTTACGAAGAAGGAATGCGAACAAAAAGAACAGGAAGAACTTATTAAGAGAAAAGATAAGAGATGAAAGTATCAGTCGTCATTCTGAATTGGAACGGATGTGATATGCTTCGTACTTTTCTTCCATCTGTCATTCGGTATTCGGAGGGGAAAGAAATAGAAGTCTGTGTGGCTGATAATGGTTCTACGGACGATTCGGTAACTATGATTCAGCGGGAGTTTCCATCCGTCCGGATGATTTTACTCGAACAGAATCATGGCTTTGCGGACGGATATAATTTGGCTTTGCGACAAGTAGATGCAGAGTATGTCGTTCTTCTAAATTCGGATGTTGAAGTGACGGAACATTGGTTGGAACCGATGATTGCTTATCTTGATAAGCATCCCGAAGTGGCTGCTTGCCAACCGAAGATACGAAGTCAGCGCCAAAAGGAATTTTTTGAATATGCAGGAGCGGCAGGCGGATTTATAGATAAGTACGGTTATCCTTTTTGTCGGGGACGTATCATGGGAGCGGTCGAAAAAGATGAAGGACAATACGATACGGTGATTCCAGTTTTTTGGGCAACAGGAGCTGCTTTGTTTATTCGTCGTATGGATTATCTGGATGTCGGAGGGCTGGATGGACGCTTTTTTGCACACATGGAAGAAATAGATCTGTGTTGGCGACTCCGTTCTCGAGGACGTGGGATTGTCTGCATTCCGCAAAGTGTAGTCTATCATGTTGGAGGGGCCACGCTTAAAAAAGAGAATCCTCGTAAGACTTTTCTTAATTTCCGTAATAATCTTGTCATGCTTTATAAGAATCTTCCTCAGGAGGAGTTAAATAAAGTGATGCGTATTCGGACTTGTTTGGATTATGTGGCGGCACTTACTTTCTTTCTGAAAGGGGATTGGGACAATGCTCGCGCAGTGATTCGTGCACGGGACGAATATAAACGGATTTGTCCGTCATTTTCTTCATTAAGAGAAGAGAACCTAAGAAAAAAAACTTTGAATTTAATACCTGAACAGATAAAAAGTAGTATCTTGTGGCAGTTTTATGCGAGAGGATGCAAACGATTCTCTCAATTGTCGGACTTAAAAGGATAACGAAATGGAATCAAAGGTTAGAAGGGGCATCGGGCTGGTGGCACATGATGCGATGAAGAAAGATCTTATCGAGTGGGTGTTGTGGAATTCAGAACTGTTGATGGGAAATAAATTCTATTGTACAGGTACTACCGGTACACTAATACTGGAAGCATTGAAAGAAAAACATCCTGATGTAGAATGGGATTTTACAATACTGAAATCCGGTCCATTAGGCGGTGATCAGCAGATGGGATCACGTATTGTCGATGGGCAGATTGATTATCTTTTCTTTTTTACTGATCCTATGACTTTGCAACCTCATGATACAGATGTAAAAGCTTTGACTCGTTTGGCCGGTGTGGAAAATATCGTATTTTGCTGTAACCGTTCAACAGCGGATCATATTATTTCCAGCCCGTTGTTTATGGATCCTGACTACGAACGTATCCATCCTGACTATTCTAGTTATACAAAACGTTTCCAGAATAAGCCTGTGGTAACGGAAGCTGTGGAATCTGTGAATAGAAGGAAAAAGAAAAGATTATAAGCTACCAATAGAACTTTTACCATAATTTATTGTCACGTCTGCTATTCTTGATTGGTTTGGAATGGCAGACGTGTTCGTTTTATTTTCTGCTACAATGAAGTTCTATTCCTGTCGATTCTATGTCTGCTCCCATCGGTGGGTTTCGTTTGGATAGAAGCAGATCGATGTCTTCAATAGTAGCGAATTGTTCGAATAGTTTCTTCACAATTCGTTTTCCTACATGTTCCAGTAATTTGGATGAAATATCCATTTCTGTTTTTATAACGTTATATACTTCAGCATAGTTTACAGTATCTGTCACTTCGTCTGTCTGCATTGCCTTGCTGATGTCAACACCTAGTTTTAGGTCGATAATATACTCATTACCAATCAAATTTTCTTGTGGCGCTACTCCATGGTAGGCGTAAAATCGAATCCCTTTCAAAAGGATATGGCTTTTATTTATTCTCATATACTATTTATTATTTGGTATGAATCTGTTTAAATTTTAACAAGTCTTTCTGTGCAACCATTTGCGGGATTACTTTCAGAAAGAGGGGAGTGAGTAGAATACATATACTTAATGTTATGAACAAAAGTATTGTTGCTTGTGCCCAACTATCATGAATGTAGCGTGCTACCAATGGCGCTAGAAAATGGAGTATGGGGCCGTGTATGCTTAAGGTGATGATAGAGTACCTTCCTAGATAAGAAATAATCTTTACTCTTTTCACTTTTTTACAAAGTAGCATAATCATAAATATTCCGGCGAATGCAGCGATGTATACTTGAAAGATATTTCCGGAGTAGTTGTTTGTTCTCATCCCCAATGTAGTAGCAGTAAAATGCATAACTAACAATGCCAATAAAACGAAAAGCGGAATCAACTTATCAAAACGGTGATTTGGAAATAGGAAGAAGTTATATCTACGAATCCAGAATCCTGCTACATAGAAAGGGAGAGCCGTCATGGCAACATCGAGATAGAGAGGGAGCGTTATTTGTGCTTTACCTAGATAAAATCCTGCACATCCGATCAATAAAGTAAGAGCAAACATGGCAGGCAGATATTTATTTCTTGGGAAATGGACTAGATAAAACAGGATATTACAGTTGAATAAGGCTACTAGAAACCAGATCGGCGGATTGAATTTGATAAGGTCATGCCCATGAAATACTATCAAAAGCTCTTTCCATGATACAGGTAAATGGAATACTCCCGGTGCTATTTTCCAAATGATGTATTTGAGGAGGAATGCACTTAGATAGAAGAAAAGAAACGGGATAATCAACTTGTTTATTTTCCGAAGAATGAATCCTGATAAAGATCCGTATGGTTTAAAGAAAACTCCCGATATAAAAAAATACAGTGGCATGCGGAAACAGGATAACATAGAACCCCTGTCGAGTAGCTCAAAAGCTCCACCAATATGTGTCATGACTACGAGAATGATGCAGACTCCTTTAGTTAAGTCTACAAAATCAATACGTTTACTCGGAGCCTTTTTCATTCTTTTAATAAGCTGTTTACACGGATTATACAGATTTAAAAAGGAATTTGTATAATCCGTGTTTAATATAGATAGAAGTCAAATTATTTCTCCGGGTTTCTTCCTGTGTATTGTATTAATTCACTTATCTTGCTATTCAGTTCTTTGGCTTTCATCAGTTGCTCTAATGTGATATGCATCCGATATCGCCAATAATTTCGTGGATTGGATGGAACGTTGATTCGTTCTTCTTCCACATTAGGATTTCTCCATTTTCCATCAATTGACAACCAATCTTGAAAAGACAGTATGCAGAGAATAGAATTACTGTTGAGGTGATTGCGTACAATCTCTTCACAAAGTTTCGGAGTTGCAACGGCGGGAGCTGTACCATAATGTCCCAACATTGTATTGTAATAACGTTGGGTCTGTTGATAATCCTCTTCCCACCAGCCACGTAGAGTAGACATATCATGAGTGGAAATGGTGCACACAGATCGGTATGGATATTCATTTAAATGTCCGAACTCATGCGATGGATCCTTTGGCATTCGTTGAATTTCCAAACTAAGAATACGTAACTCGTTCATTACGGAGGATACACAAGCAGGAATCATTCCTAAATCTTCGCCACATACCAACATACGGGTAGATTGTGTCAATTGAGGTAACTTTTTCATGGCCTGTTGGTACCAAAAGTCGTTGTGGCGATGATAATAATACTGGTTGTATAATTTGTTGAAAGCATTCTTGTCTTCTTCGCTCAACGAACGGAAAATGAAATCACGTTGCGCTCCGATGCGGGGATGGTACTTTCCTTGTTCCTTCTTGTCCGGAATAAACAGTACATTACTGATTAAAGAATATAATCCATCACGGACCCAGATACTGTTTTCGTCATTTTTACCGGCAAAGAATTGTTTGACTTCTTGCTGTGTCTCAAAGCCAGGTCTCATACGGTAAATACCGGATTCGTCCACTAACTGGAGAAAGTCTTGTTTTACGAGATTGGCATAAGGTCCGAATACCTGTCCGAGAAATGATTCATGAATGAATGGAGACAGGTATTCTTCTCGGAATGTGAAGCCATAATTTTCTATCTCTTCTCTACTCATCGGTAGGGAGGGAACGAATTGTCCTAACAATCCATGTACGGCATTCATCGGTATTTCCCAAATACGGAAGAAGCCGAGAATATGGTCAATTCGGTAAGCATCGAAGTATTCGGCCATTTTCTGGAATCTTTTCATCCACCAGCGATATCCGTCCTTTTCCATTACGTCCCAATTGTAGGTAGGGAATCCCCAATTTTGTCCGTTGACCGAGAAGTCATCGGGAGGAGCGCCTGCTTGTCCGTTGAGATTGAAGTAATGAGGTTCTGTCCAAGCTTCCACACTGTTGCGGCTAATGCCAATTGGTATGTCTCCCTTTAGTACAACCCCATTTTCACGAGCATATTTTGTCGCAGCCAATAATTGCAGATGCAAATGATATTGGATATAGTAGTATAATGCGATGTGGGGATAATCTACCGTTTCCGGTTGACACATCTTTTCTATCTCCTGTGGATCGTATACAGAATGTCTCGGCCATTCACGGAAGTCAGGGGTTCGGTAAGCATCACGCAGATAGCTGAAGACAGCGTAAGGTCGCAACCATTCTTTGTTAGCTTCGAAGAACTCCTTGAATTTCTCGGAAGCCAATACTTTTTCCCCTTCTTGCTGGAATATCAGATGGAAGAATTCCCATTTATCCCGGTTAACAGCCTCATAATCAATAGTTGTAAGATTATTCAGTTCTTGTTGTTTCTGATTGAACCTAGAGGCTGCTTCTTTGTCTTTCAGTGTTCCCATTTGCTTTATATCCGCATACATCGGATGAAAAGCATAGATGGAAATACTGTTGTAGGGATAAGAGTCCGTCCATGTATGGGTCATGGTCGTGTCATTAATCGGTAGAATTTGGATGACCTTCTGATGGGTGTTTACCGCCCAATCGATCATGAGTTTCAGATCACCGAAATCACCTACTCCAAAACTTTTTTCTGATTTCAGGGAAAATACGGGGATGGCAATTCCTGCACCTTTCCACATTGGAATATCAAAATAGGCATATCGGTCGGAAATCACGAGTGTCTCGTTCGTCTTTATTTCCGGGTCTGCCAGATAGCGATTAGGGTTTCTCTCCCAGCAATCAATTTTTCTTTCCTGTTTATGGCAAAGGATAAATTTGTATTCCAAAGGATATTTGAGCTTGCTTGCATCTAGTTCCACCTGCCATTCGGGGAAATTGGAGTCACTCATAAAAACGGCTTTTTCCGGATTCCAGTTACCTAATGCTTTCTGATTTCCGCAAATGGCCAGACAATAATCTTTGTTGATGCGCGGGGCATAAGCTTTTATTATTAGCCCTTTCTTGTACCCTTGCGGAATGTCTTCTCTTTCGGGATGTGATAATAATGCTTCTGTAAAGGCAGAACTGTAAAGGTATAGTTGCTCCGGGATATTTTTCCAGCAATCATTGATTCTATACTTTTTTCTAGGAGTACCGGATAGGAAAAGGCATCGTGGAAAATTGTTCCATTCTTTGCGGATGACAATTCCGTTTTGTTCTATCTGGTAGCTATAATGGATAGTCAACCCTTCTTGAGGAACTTCCAGTTCCACTTCTGCCGTCCAATATATACCGTCTGTAGTGTACATTGGGGTGGATTCCGTCGATAAGCCTGCAAGCTTGACTTCCTCCCCCCAATTGGTACGGTATTCGATATTAAATGATAAGATCATATATTATAGAATGTTTATCCACATCTGGAAGCCCCGCAAGTGGTACAAATCAGACATCCTTCCTGATAAACGAGAGTTTCATTGCCACAGTTCGGACATTTCTTGCCTTTTGCTTCGGTTCCATCCTGGATGTACTTCTTCAGAGCGCGTTCTACACCGTTTTTCCAAGTATTGATATTTTCACTGTTCAGTTGCAAAGAACCTACCAGTTTAATAACTTGTTCTATTGGCATTCGGTAACGGAGTACTCCGGAAATCAATTTGGCGTAGTTCCAATATTCTTTATTGAACTTCTCAGATAATCCTTCAATAGTCGTCTTATATCCGCGTTTGTTTTCAAATTGGAAGTCGTAACGCTTCGTTCCGTCTTCATCTATATTTTTGATGATACGTCCGCTAGTCACGCTCTTAGGTAATAAAATACCTTCATCATCATCTTGCAGACCGGTGAAGATTTCATAAGGATGTCCATCTAGCAGGCCAACGAAAGCCACCCATTTTTCTTTGTTATTCTGGAAACGTACAACATCTGCTTCTAATATTCGTGGACGCACTTCTACGACCGTAGGCGGTTTGCAAGGAGGAAGTTCCTCTTTCTTGTTTTTGTCGGATTTGGCTGAGATAAGTACACCGGAACGGGAGCCGTCACGGTATACGGTACAACCCTTACAACCGGATTTCCATGCTTCCACATATAAACGGTTTACCAGATCCTCGTCTACGTCATTCGGCAGATTAATGGTTACGCTGATGGAATGGTCTACCCATTTTTGGATTCTTCCCTGCATCTTTACTTTCATCAACCAGTCGACATCGTTGGAGGTAGCTTTATAATAAGGAGACTTGGCTACTAATTCGTCAATCTCTTCCTGAGAATAGCGTTTGGACGGATCGTATCCATTGGCTTCCATCCATGTGACAAACTTGTGATGGAATACAATATACTCTTCGAACGCATCCCCTGTTTCATCAACAAAGTCGACATGAACATTTGTGTCATTCGGATTCACTTTTCTTCTACGCTTGTAAACAGGCAAGAATACCGGTTCAATACCAGAAGTTGTCTGAGTCATCAGGCTGGTTGTTCCGGTGGGAGCGATAGTCAGGCAGGCAATGTTGCGTCGTCCGTATTTCTTCATTTCTTCATACAGCTCAGGATCGGCTTCTGCCAAACGTTGGATGAACGGATTGTTCTGCTCGCGTTTGTTGTCGTATATTTCGAAAGCACCGCGCTCTTTCGCCATTTCTACAGAAGAACGATAAGCGCCAAGAGCTACTGTCTTATGTACTTTTTCTGAAAACTCGGTAGCCTCTTCTGTTCCGTAGCGTAATCCCAGCGCTGCGAGCATATCACCTTCTGCAGTGATACCTACACCTGTACGTCGTCCTTGTCCGCTTTTCTTATATATCTTTTCCCAAAGTACACGTTCTGCCCGCTTCACTTCGTCGTTTTCCGGATCCTCATCAATCTTGTGCATGATGCGTTCGATTTTCTCCAGTTCGAGGTCGATGATGTCATCCATGATACGTTGAGCTAATGCCACATGTTTCTTAAACAGATCAAAATCGAAATAAGCATTCGGTTTAAACGGATTCACTACATATGAATACAAATTGATTGCCAAGAGACGGCATGAGTCGTAAGGACATAGAGGTATCTCGCCACATGGATTCGTGGAAACGGTCCGGTAACCTAAATCTGCGTAACAATCCGGTACAGATTCGCGAATTATTGTATCCCAGAACAGAACACCCGGTTCTGCTGATTTCCATGCATTGTGAACGATCTTCTTCCATAGAGTGGAAGCATCTATTTCTTTTGTAAATGTAGGGTCGGAAGAATCAATAGGATATTGTTGTAAGTATGGTTTTCCGTCAACAGCAGCCTGCATGAAAGCATCGTCTAATTTCACGGAAACATTTGCTCCGGTTACTTTTCCTTCTGTCATTTTTGCATCGATGAAAGCTTCTGAGTCCGGATGTTTGATAGATACACTTAGCATGAGTGCTCCGCGACGTCCGTCTTGAGCTACTTCACGGGTCGAATTGGAATAACGTTCCATGAATGGCACAAGACCTGTTGAAGTTAATGCTGAATTTTTAACGGGAGAACCTTTCGGACGGATATGGGATAGGTCATGGCCCACTCCTCCACGTCTTTTCATCAGTTGTACTTGCTCTTCGTCAATTTTAATGATAGCACCATAAGAGTCGGCAGCACCATCTACGCCGATAACAAAACAATTGGATAGGGAAGCAACTTGATAGTCGTTACCGATTCCTGTCATCGGGCTACCTTGCGGAACAATGTATTTGAAGT
>OWHU01001117.1_pt1 | contig 12285 bp, 10 predicted proteins | sample 1732671 | NCBI WGS metagenome assembly OWHU01 (sample SAMN05065740, study PRJEB22554) | human gut metagenome | biome: ENVO:2100002; feature: ENVO:00000062; material: ENVO:00002003 | host: Homo sapiens | place: USA
GACTCCAATAAGGGGGACTAGAAAGGATTAAGAGCTAGTCCCCGGGAGTTTGGGGATCTAGTCATTCGGGAGTTCAGGTGAAAACAACTTCGAGAATTGAGCAAAGAATTAATGCACCTCTACGGTGAACCCGGGCTGGGTGAAATCAGCTCTTTCTAAGGCAACTCGCACCGCTAATTGGTCTCTTTGCGATAGTTTTCCGTATTTGCGTTGGCCGACAAACACCGACAAAGGCACCAAAATCGTTTTACTGCAACGAGCCGTGGAGGGTTTGCTTAAGCCGGCAGCCTGCCAGTCGAGCAAAGGGATTTCTCCTTCAATACCCTGTCTAGGTGGATGCGATGTGACCTTGACAGACAAAAGCATAAGTTCCACGCCGCCTTTACCTATGCCGCCGATGATGACGGGGCAGAATTTGAAAACATCTGGTTGATCGGCAAAGACGTAGGAATGCGCCAGACCTCATAAGGCTGAGGCGTTGTTTCACTTCGCATCGTCATGATCGTAGTCGTCGTCTTCACGCCACGAGGCGGGCAACACCACGTTTCCGTTGCGGATTTCCGGCTTGAGGATTTCCGGCTTGAGGATGTTCGGATTGTGGTAGTTCACTAACGGGACCGTACGAACCTCAAATGGAAAACCCCCGCACTGGTTAAACATACGGACAAAGATTTTGATGGCGGCGGAGGGCGTCAAACCAAGAGATTCAGTTGTTTTCACGAACAACTCCTTGTCCGAGAGAGAGATTTTGGTATTTAGAGATGTAATCACTTCCATTGCAATCCCTCATATGTCAACTAATAGACAACTTTAGGTTAATTTTATACCACTTTAGCTAAAACCCTCCGGAATTCGCATTGCTTCTTGTCTCTGGATGTAATGCTTCAGCCAATTGGGACAGACTTTCTTCCCATTCGTGTCCACGAACACGTAATGCACGTATTCCTGTTGCAGTCAACGGTGAGGTAAGTTGACCCCCTAGCGGACAAATCTTGACCCCTACAGAAATGCATTATTGAGCTCGCCCTTACGACTTTTGAGGGTATTTCCAGAATTGATTTCACGTAGATCAGTTGATCTCGTTAATCATGTCTCTTTTAGAGGGCAACTTAATGAAAGCATGCAGCTTAAAGTGACTTGAATTACATTATATTTATTAATTTATAGATATTCATCTCGCCTCAACTTGATCTATAGTTTGCAAAATTTATCTCCTTCAATGCCAGCAATATTTTTCCAAAGATCAAGCTTGCTGCTGTTGTTTAAGCTGTTTGACCGGCCAAATAACTGCATGGCTTCGGCGAAGCTGAATGGCGAAAATGGGGCTTGGAAATCTTTTGTTTTTTCGGCGTCGGGAAGTTCTGCGATCTGCAGTTCCTTTTCATAGCGAGCAGCCAGACTGGCAAGAATGCGGACCAATGCATCGTGTTCAAGACATCGTTCGCGAACGATGAGTTCATCTTCATTGCGATGCGTACTTGCACCGATTTTTCTGAAAACGAAATCAAGCTCTTTGATGGCGGCTGATGCGGGTTTCGTAATAAACCGGATGCGATACTGCGGGAACTGATCCTCAGCGTATGGGATTAAACAATCGCTGACGTCCATGAGTTGTCGGAGTGCGCTGCGGAAAAGTCCAAAGGCACTTTCTGCGCCATTGGGCGGAAGAGCGGCATGGAAAAGCTGAGCATATTTATCAAGGAATTCACGGCAGTCATTTTGACTGATGAACCCTCGTATCTTGTCAACAATCAAGATGCGGGCGTTCGCAGTAATGCGCGGTAGGACGACGTTTTGAAGATGCGCGGGAAGATGCCACAGGGTATCTGGTTCATTGGGCTGCCAGGAGTCAAGCATTTGCTCATCAATGTTGCTCTTTGGAAGTTCGGCAGCGTTCAAGGCTGGCAGAAGCCAATTTGCAGCCGCAGTGAGGGCTGCTCTCGATTCACCGACTTCCGATAAGACTGTCCAAAGCGCAAGCAGCTCTTTGCGGTCGGAATTCGGGATGCGGCAGAGCAGGTCGACAAACGTATCTTTAGTAGCAGCAGTCATAGAGCACTCCAAAGCACTTAATAAACGGACATCGGGAGAACATCATTCAATTCATCCGATAACCCATCATAGTTCCTTGATGCGACGAATTGCGACGCACTCGGTTTTATGATGAAGTTAAGGAAAGATGGCAGAAAAGCTCTTGGATATCTCTTGCTGCCGAGTTTTGTCAGGAGAATACACACAGATGTCTCGGTCTCGACGTCACACACCCATTGGTCCATTTTTTTGCTGCAACAGCAATCACATCTCAGAAAAACTAGAAAAGCGCTGGCGCAACCGCATGATTCGTGCTGCCGCTCGCAATGCACTTGTTCGAGCACTGCGGCTGAATGAATGCCTCGAAGATGTCGAGGCACTATATGCTGAGCCGAAGCCTAGGTGTTTCATTAAGCTCTACGGCACGGAGAAGGAAGGCAAATATTGGTATAGCTTTGCCAATACGCCAGAAGGTGCGAAGGAGCGAGCTCTATTTATGCGAAAGTAAGAAGCGGTCAGAGCATTGCCAGCGCAGATGTTCGAATAATGCGACGAGTAGGTGAGCTTGATGCTGAAGATTTTTGTGCCGCTGACAGAGAGAAAGTACTCGCCTCTATAGAAGCGAGTACTTTCAGTGCGCCAGCAATTAAAGATTGAAATCACGTGCAAGGTGTTTTCTTAGTACTGCACGCAAAGCTTCGATTTTTTCGCCGTAGTTCGGATCAAGATTTGAAGGCGTCCGATCGTTCACAAAGCGGCCGAGATTCTTCATGTCCTTGCCGACGGCTGCATCGTCGTCAACGACTCGCATTGCAAACATCCAGGTTTCCCATTCCTGGGGATTTTTGTTGAGCGAATCGCCGCTCATGCCTTGTCCCATGCCGAGCCAGCCGGCATTCATAATCGTGTAGAAGGTCTTGCCGGGAAGCAGACCGACGCGTCCCTTCGGACCGTCGTCATAAGAAAATCCCTTCGAAAACACACGGAGCTTATAGCCTTTGGTGAACATCGGATCGGTGTCCTGCCAGTTGGGCTGAACAAAGATGATGTGATCGGCTTTCTTGACGAAAGCCTGCTCTATGAGCACATCCGCAGGTGTTTTCCCAAATCCGTCTTTGGCGTGATAGAACTCTTCGCGAGTAATAATGAGCGGATTGAATTTGTTGGCAATGAGGTCACGAAGTTCAACTTCAAAGCCTTTTTCTTCGAAGAACTTCATTGCGGTGACGCAGAGATCATAGGTGACCGATTCGTGACGAGGATCGTCAAGAATGAAAAGCGCACGTTTTTTGTCTTTAGCGTCCGTGAAGCCGCTCGGCTTCCAATCCGTTTGGCGATACTGAACCGGAACGACCGAAGCAGACGTTACGGCATCGACATTGTCGGGGAGCCTATCGCCGCCCTTGGCGGCAAGCGTTTTCGTGCCTTCGAGCACGGCTCCGTCTTGAGCTTTTTGAGCCGCGGGAACAACAGAAGCAGAGGTAACTGCATCAGCAGCAAAAGCTGCGGGCACACAAAACCCTGCTGCAACCAAAACAGCAATCAGTTTGAAAGGAGATGACATGCTCATCCTCCCAGTACCCACATTGATTGGCGCTGGCGCTTATTCCGGATCATTGCCGGGCACTGCTAGGTAATCAACCAAGCGGGTGAATTCAATTGTCTCATGCCGCTCTCCGATTCGCATAGGATCTTTCCCGATGCCAGTCGCTTCTCCATTCTTACGGACGGTTTAAGGACAGCGCTTTTTATCGAAGGTTTATGAGTAGGGCTAAAGGTTGATCAGGTTGACATTCGGGAAAGTACCAGTCGATCCTAAAATGTCAGGTATTCCTATCGTCGAATTATTTCGTCATGAGCAGCACCGAGACTTCAAGCCTCCCAAGATCATTTTTTCAAGCGCTTCCGGACGGAGAAGTGCTGACCGCCTCTCATTGGGGGCTTTTCTACGCCAAAACCAAAGACGGCAGGCTGGTTGCTGTACGCCCGTTTGAGGGTGACCGTGCGCCGAGCCCCAACCTTTCGAGCTTAGTGGAGCACCCATATTCTTCCGCCCGCATTCAAACACCAATGGTGCGGCGGGGTTATTTGGAAAAGGGTTCAGCCTCTCGTGCCGGGCGCGGTGCGGATGAATACGTTCCTGTTTCATGGGACAAGGCTTTAGATTTAGCGGCCGGCGAACTGCGGCGGATTTATGAGACTTACGGTCCTTCGGCCGTCTGGGGGCGCAGCTACGGATGGAAGTCAACCGGTTCGGTGAATAACGCCATTGCGCTGATGCAGCGGCTGCTCTCTCTTTTGGGTGGATGGGTTGAGACCGGCAACAGCTACTCCACCGCAGCGATTTCGACCATCCTTCCGTATGCTGTCGGCGGGAAGCTCTTTAAGCCCACCGCTTGGCCGGTCATCATGGAAAAGACCGAGCGCATTGTCTTTTGGGGATGCGATCCGCTGATTACCAACGATATCGACTGGGCAACGACGCTTCATCAGGGCATCGCCGAAATCCGCAGACTGAAGGACCATCCGCGTATCCGTACGATTGCGGTGAATCCGCTTCGGCCTAAAACGGCTGATGTTGTCGGCAGCCGCTGGATGCCAGTAAAGGCTGGGACTGATGCGGCGCTGATGCTCGGCATGATGTATGTCCTCATCACAGAAAATCGACTCGACCGGGCTTTCCTTGCGAACTGCGTGACGGGTTGGAATGAAATGGAGGCCTACATCCTTGGGACGGAAGACGGTGTGAAAAAGACACCGGAATGGGCTGAAATCGGCTGCGGAGTTCCTGCTCAGCAAATTCAATCGTTTGCTCGAGAGCTTTCCGAACACCGCTCCATGATTATGTTCGGCTGGGGGCCGCAGCGTGCTCGGTACGGGGAACAGCCGCCCTGGATGGCGGTTGCGCTCGCCTGTGCTCTCGGACAGATCGGTCTTCCCGGCGGCGGCATCGGGGTTTCATATCACTATGAAAGCGGCGGCTGGCCGGTTGGCAAAGGTCCCGTTCTGGGACAGATTCCTGCTCGTCCCAAGGCAGTTTGGCAGTCCGCCGTACCCTGGAAGGGCAGCCGTGCCGTTCCGGTGGCGCGTATGGCTGACGTACTTGCCTGCCCGGGCAAAGTGATTGATTGGAACGGCAGCCGCATTGAATATCCCGATATCCGCTTGGTCTTCTGGTCGGGCGGGAATCCCTTTGCGCATCATCCCGATACACGAGCGCTCGAAGCAGCGTGGCGCCGTCCGGAAACGGTGATTGTCACGGATGCCTTCTGGAGCGCAACGGCACGTCATGCAGACATCGTTCTGCCTGCGGCGACGACCTTGGAACGAAGTGACATTTCGCCGATTGGAACGTCTACCAACGACGGCATCGTCTTCATGCATCAGGTGATCAATCCCGTCGGAGAAGCACGAAGCGACTTTGAAATTTATTCTGAACTCGCCAAACGCTTGGGACTGGGAGACGCTTTTACCGAGGGTCTGGATGAAGCGGGGTGGATTCAGAGGCTCTACGAAGAGGCCGCAGCCGCCGGGGCAGCGCAGAATGCAGAGCTGCCGCCCTTTGCTGATTTCGTGAAGAAGGGTGTTCACCTCTACGCGCAGAATCCGGCAGAAACCCGCTTTACGGCGTTTGCGGACTTCAGAGCTGATCCTGAAGCGCATCCGCTGCGAACGGAGTCCGGCAAGATTGTGATTTATTCCAAACGCATTGAAGCGCTTCACTATGCGGATGCTCCGGCACATCCAACGTGGATTCCACCTTTTGCAGCGGATCAGACCAGCGTGCATGGTCAGGATGCTCAGGCTCAGGAGGAACGCAAGGAAGGCTTAGGCGATTGGCTCGAACTGGTGAGCCCCAAGAGCGGCGCCCGACTGCACAGCCAGCTCAATCCCGTGACGAGCGCTCGCTCCAATATTGCCGGACGAGAGCCTTGTGAGATGAATTCGGTTGATGCAGCCAAGCGCGGCATTACCAACGGGGATGTGGTGAAAGTCTCGAGCCTGCGAGGGGCTATTCTCGCCGGCGCCGTCGTCACCGACGGCGTTCGGGCAGGGACGATCGTTGTGCGTCACGGCGGTTGGTTTGATCCCCAAGAGTCTGCAGACGGCGCAATTGATGCCAACGGCTGCGCCAATGTGCTCACGCCTGACGATCCGGCGAGCGCTCTCTCAAACGGCAACATTGCCTCAACTGCGCTGGTGCAGGTGGAGAAATGGCGGGGGGAGCCATTAGAGGTGCGGGCGTTTAACGCTCCGCACCTCGGTAAATAACTCGGCAAACTGCACTAAAAACTTTGGAGTCGGACGAACTCTGCGGAGCTTGTCCGACTCCTGCATCGGGAGGGAGCAGGGCGGATCTGCTGCGAGCCGCGCCCTCAGCAAGGTTTGCAGACTGTTTCGCCAATCAGCGCCGCGGCCGTATCTTCTACAGACTGCACTTCGATAATGCGCTCGGCGATTTTCTCAAAAATGGGAGACCGTTCTTCATAAAGGGCCTCTACGCCTCGAGCTTGAGAGAGCGGCCGCTGATAGGTGGAGAGGTGGTCGAGCGGCCTCTGGAGCCAGTAGAACGTGCCGTTCAACGCGAGCCGCATACGGTTTTCGGGGCGCAGGCAGGCGCCTCCGCCCGTAGAAATAACGAGGCCGTGGCGTCCGGAGAGCTCTTTGATAATCTCGCTTTCAAAACCGCGGAAATACGCTTCACCGTCCTCGCGATAAATCCGTTCGGAGGATTTGCCGACTCGACGCTCCACGAGGGCGTCCAGATCGATGAAGGGACGCAGAAGCCTTGCCGCAACGCATTTGCCGATAGTGGTTTTTCCGCAGCCCGGCATACCAATCAGAACAATATTGGAGGCTTCGCGGCGAATGTCGCACAGGATCGAGCGCGTCGCACAAAGCGGCAGCGTCCGGCCGGCAAAGAGTTCCATCGCCTCGCGTGCGACAACGACGCGCAGTCCCAGAGTAGTGCGGGCTTCCAGGCCGCGCTGCTGCGCTTCCCAGATGAGCCGCGGGCGCACCGGTTCATCAACGGAGTCCAGTACCGCTTTGAGTTTCGGAAAGCATTGGATAACATCTGCCGATTCAATCGGCATTTGATCGGTGTCGGGGGCTCGGCCGAAGTTGGTGGCGTTAAAGAGCAGGCTGAAGCCTTCTGCACCTTCGATACGCTTGGCGGCATCGGCTGAGAGCGGATGATCAATACGGACGACTTTAGCCTGCGGGGCGCCCAGAGCAGTCAGCAGTCGGGCGAGACCCGCGGCAAGCGGCTCCAGAGCCTCTTCAGTCAAAAAGAGCGCACGGGTTTGGCAGATGGTCAGCCCCATAGCGGGGAGCATCTTGAGGAGTCCCGTACCGATCGTAAAGTCGCCGGTAATAGTGCCGTCGGTTTCTCGAATAAGAATGTTCGAGCAGTTAGTTGCGCGTGCAGCAGGGAGCAAATGGTCGCAAAGACGAGCTGCCTCAGCCATGAACTTTGGATCGAGTCCAATTCCGTCCCAGCGCCCGTCGCGAATGAAGCGAAGCGCATCAGCCTCTCTAAGGTGCAAAGGCTCGGCGTTCGTCAAGCCGAATTTTGCAAGAAGCTCCGCTCCGCAGGGGGCTGCGGGCGACTTGGAATGATCGGCAAACCATATCCAGCGAGGATCATCAGCGAAAGTGCCTTTAAGCAGATCGCTGGTTAATTCTGTGAACGGAAGGTCGACTGTTGATCCGTCAGGCTCCTCGATGACCGCGAGTCGGCTGGATTCGCCTTTGCTCTTGCGGCGCCATGCCTTGCAGCTGCACGGATGAGGCGTACGCGGCGACATGCCTGCTGTCGTTGGAGCAGCAGAATCGTTCAGGCTGCGGGTTTCAAGCGCCTCAGCAGCAGAGAAAGATGAACGATTGGTGTCGTTCTGAGCCATTTTTGGGGAAGTCAGTGCTTCAAAGGTGAAGGAATGGAATAGAAAGTCTAATCATCCGGCGATTGTTTGGCGGGCGGACGTTTAATTCCTTTTATTGTGTGTCAATTCTCCCAAATAGGTATCCGTTTGCTTTGTACGTCCAAATCTCAAGGCCATTCTCAATGGTCAAAAGCCGACCGCTCAGCCGAGTGATGTCAGCAGCAGATGACATTGCGCTTAGAGCCGCAGTATGCGCGGTGATGGGCTGTATTCTTTTCGACCCATGACGAAAAGCAAAGTGACTGCGGGAAACGGGAGAGTGGCACGCTCTGCGCCGAGCGGAATAATGCTTAGACACTAACAAAACATGTTGGAGGTTCTAATGGCTGAGTTCATGTACGCCGACCGCATTCCCGCTGAAATCCTCGCGTGGGGAAATGAGCTTGCGCAGATACGGCGCGACATTCATCAGCATCCCGAACTTGGGTTCGACACTTCACGTACCTGCGGCGTCATCGCCACAAAACTGAGCGAATGGGGTGTTGAATTTGATGACAAGCTCGTCGAAGGCGGTGTCATCGCCGTCGTGAACGGGAATACACCCGGCCCGACGGTGGCGCTTCGCGCTGATATGGATGCGCTTGCCATGCCCGACGAATCCGAAAATGCCTGGAGAAGTGAGACTTCACAGCGCTGTCATGCCTGCGGCCATGACGGCCATGTGACTTGGCTCCTGGGAGCGGTACGTGCACTTCATGCGCATCCGGATTTTCCCGGCCGAGTTCTGGCTGTCTTTCAGCCGGCCGAAGAAATCGGCCGAGGCGCCAGAAGCGTTGTTGCCGCCGGCGTGCTGGAAAAATATAAGCCTCTTGAAATTTACGGCGCCCACGCTTCGCCGGTTTTTCCGAAGGGACAGATTGGTATTCAGGCTGGCCCGGTTCAGGCTTCCTGTGATTTTTTCTACATCACGCTCAAAGGCCGCGGCGCGCACGCTGCGAGGCCCCATACGACGCTCGACCCCATCCCGACGGCTGCGCTCCTTTCGGAATCCCTCCAGACGATCGTTTCGCGCAAAGTGAACCCGATCGAACCCGCAGTGCTTTCAATCTGCGCCGTGCAGGCGGGGAATCTCCGGGCGCCCAATGTCATTCCCAATGAGCTGCAGCTTTCCGGCACGATCCGTACTTTCAATCCGGACGTGCGGGCGCTCATTGAAACCGAAATGCGCCGCATGACGGAACACATCGCACTCGCGCAGGGGCTTGGGCATGAAGTGAGAATCGATCATCTCACGCCGCCGCTTATCAATTCGCCAGTTTGTGCCGATGCGGCCAAGCGCGTCGCTTCGCGTCTTTTCGGACCGGGATGCCCTCAGCCCGTGCAGATGTCGATGGCCGGTGAAGACTTCGCCGAATATGCCAATCGGATTCCCGGCATTCAGACCTATATCGGCATGGCCGATGAAACCCATCAGGCAGCTATTCACAACCCGAAGTTCGACTTCAATGACGAGATTCTGCCGCTGGCGGTCTGCTTCCTCTCAGAAATTGCCCGCAGCCGCCTCACCGAGCTGACGCACTGATGACCGCGAACTCGTTTCACACCTGACCTCAATTCAATAAGCAATATGTCACGTACTTTTTTATCTAAATTTGCGCTGAGCTGTCTGGCGGCTTACGCTGCTGCCGGTACGCTCGCATTTTCTGCGCCCGCATCCGCCCGCACTGTCACGGTTGCAGTCTCGGCTTCGTTCACGTCGCTTGATCCTTACGATGCGCCCGACATTTTGACGCGCCTCGCATCGAAATCGTTCTATGAAGGTCTCTTTACCTTCAATTCCAAGATGGAGCCTGTGCCGGAACTTGCGCAAGGCTATGAAACTTCACCCGATGCGAAGGTCTGGACGGTTACCTTGAAAAAGGGCGTCAAGTTCCATGACGGATCCGAGTTCACGGCCGACGCCGTCAAGGCCAACTTTGACCGGCTGCTGAATCCGGACAATAAGCTCTCGCGCTACAACGTCTACAAATTCATCGAAAAGGTCGAGGTGCTCGATCCGTACAAGGTGCGTTTTACGCTGCAGGCTCCGCTCGCGACTTTCGTTCGCCGTCTGGCGATGACGAACCCGCAGATGATCTGTCCGAGTCTCCTCAAGGATGCGCATGGCCTTGAGGGCAAGAAAGTCACGGCCTTTAATGCCTGCGGCACGGGGCCCTATACGCTCGTTTCCTTTAATCCCGCAGAAGAGCTTGTCGTCAAGAAGAACCCCAATTACCGGGATCCGTCGCTGCCGAAGCTCGACGGCATCGTTTGGAAGCCGGTGGTGGAAAACAGCACTCGTGCGGCGATGCTGCATACGGGTGAAGCGCAGTTCGTCTTCCCCATGCCTAACGAACAGATCGCTTCGTTTAAGGGGGATCCGAAGTTCCGTATTGAAGAGGTGCCCTCCATCATGCAGCGCTACCTCTCGATCAATACGACCGTTAAACCTTTCGATGACGTTCGCGTGCGTCAGGCGATCAACTATGCCATCAACAAGGAGGCGCTCTGCAAAGTGGCCTTTGCGGGCTACGCCGTACCTTCCGCGACGATCTATCCGGCAGAGATTCCGGGCGCACTGAAGCTCGGCCCCTGGCCCTATGATCCGAAGAAGGCTCGCGAACTGCTTAAGGAAGCCGGCTATCCGAACGGCTTCACGACGGAAATTTGGTCTGGATACTCCAACAGCACTTCAGCCAAAGTCGTTCAGTTCCTGCAGCAGCAGCTCGCGCAGGTCGGCATCAAGACGACAACCCGCATGCTTGAGCCGGGCGTTCGCGCGCAGATCGTCTATGGCGTTAAGGATCCGAAGGAAGCAAAATCCCGCCTTTATTACATTGGCTGGGCCGACGGATCAATGGATCCGGATTGGGTGCTTCGCCCGCTGCTCGATTCGCGGCAAGCGCCTCCGAAATTTATGAATACGTCCTACTACAGCAACCCGAAGTTTGACGCACTGCTCGATGAAGCCATCAGCACGACGGATGAAGCCAAGCGTACAGCGCTTTATCAGCAGGCGCAGAAAATGGTTTGGGACGATGCGCCCTGGGCCTATCTCGTTTATGAGGTCGGCACTGCCGGTGCCGATGCACGGCTCAAGAACTTCCACCTTCGCGCAGATACGGGGATCGACTTCCGTGAAGCCTATTGGGATGAATCGGAAAGCGGCAAGTAAGGCGTTCTGATCCAGCCTTTGAAGGGCGGTGATTCTCTCTGGGAATCACCGCCCTTTTTGAATGACTTCGGAGCAGATAGGACTAAACCCCAATCACTATCTTCAGGTTTGCTGAGCATAATGCCTCCCAACGAATACATGTGACTTTGTTCTGATTGAGTAATGCATTGCTGCAGCTTGATGCTGCAGCAATCGTCGGACGCTTTCAAGAAACAAGGCGCGAAATCAAGGAGGAGATGGTGATGAAATTCACTCAGTCGATTTTTGCTGCTGCTTTTGCCTTTGCCGCTGCGGCAGCTTTTGCCGCCCCGGTCACTACGCAGGGCGTGGGTGTCGGCAAGCACGGCGACATTCAGGTCGCCGTGACGTTTGACAACGGCAAAATTCAGAAAATCGACATTCTGAAGAATGCCGAAAATCCGGTGCTTGCTAAAAAGGTCTTCACCGATTTGAAGGATCAGATCGTTGCTGCCAACTCAGTGCAGCTCGACGGCATTTCCGGAGCAACCTTCACGTCGAAGGGTTTATTCGCTGCTGTTGAAGATGCGGCTAAGAAAGCGGGTGTCACGCTCGGCCAGGCCGATAAAAAGGCGCTTAAAGCTGCGGTCAAGGATCTGCCGAAGAACGCTTCCTATGACGTCGTAGTGATTGGTGCGGGCGGCGCAGGGTTCTCTGCTGCCATTGAAGCCAAGAACGCCGGCGCCAGTGTGGTGCTCCTCGAAAAGATGCCGCAGGTGGGCGGCAACTCGCTCATTTCAGGCGCGGAAATGAATGCCGCCAAGAACTGGGTGCAGCCTAAGCTCGGCATCACGGACGACTCGCCTGAGCTTCATGCCCAGGATACGTATCTGGGCGGCGACAAGAAGGGCGACATGAAGGTCATTAATGTGATGACTCACAACGCCTTGGCCGGCGCGGAATGGTGCCGCGACTATCTGGGCGTTCGTTTTGAACCGGACAATCTCTTCTTCTTCGGCGGTCACAGCCGCAAACGCGCGCTGATTCCGGTGGGTCACACCGGCACGGAATTCATCACGAAGTTCCAGGCGAAGGCCGATGAACTCGGGATCCCCGTCATCACCAATATGAAGGCCGAGGAGCTCATCAAAGATAAGAGCGGCCGCGTTGTGGGCGTCAAGGCGACGATGAACGGCG
>OWHU01001126.1_pt1 | contig 12184 bp, 6 predicted proteins | sample 1732671 | NCBI WGS metagenome assembly OWHU01 (sample SAMN05065740, study PRJEB22554) | human gut metagenome | biome: ENVO:2100002; feature: ENVO:00000062; material: ENVO:00002003 | host: Homo sapiens | place: USA
CCGAGATCTACACGGGTAAGATCGTCGGCAGCGTCAGATGTGTATAAGAGACAGGCATTGTTAATGGCATCCGTCCAGCCCTGACGGTTATCGGTGTACACCTGCACATGCTGCTTCATACGCGACAGGGCCACGTAGGCTGACTCAAAGCCGGCCATCAGTTTCCGGTTACCTTCCGTGCCTTCAAGCGCGATGGCAAAGGTTTCACTCGCCCCCTGCGCACCGTGGGCGGTGATGGCATAAGCCAGGTCAATATGTTGCTCTGCCCGCTCCTGGCCGGGGCGAATCACCCGGGTCTGCTGTCCGTCTGACAGCGTGACACTGTCACCGGAAACCGCTGTCACCGTCCAGACGCTGTTGGCCACATAACCGCGCTCCCGGTCACTCTTCGTGAAGCGCATCCGGTCGCCGGTCCCCACCCGGATTTTGTCCGGGGTGTACAGTGTGACACCTTCAGCCACCGCCTCCCGGGGCGAAATCAGCCGCGTGTTACCTTCCGCATCCTCCAGGGTTATCAGCCCGTCATCCTTGCTGATACCGGCAATCCGGTGATACACACTATCCACCAGGGCAAGGGCATCCGGGTTATTCTCCCAGGTGGAGAGACGACGCAGCTCCCCGTCACGTATATTCGCTGTGTTCAGGACAGGCACCATGACCTGCTCTTTCCCCAGCTCACCGGCCTTTTCCCGTGCATCATGAATCATGCTGTTCAGTACGCGCCGGTCCTCATTCAGGTGCGTGACAATCAGCGTCTGCTCCCGTGCTTCCGGTGTCCTGCCGGTATAGTCGCGGACAATGGCTTCATACAGTGTCATGGGGACATCCGGAAAAGTCTCACCTTTCAGCATCGCCTTCTGCTGCGCTTCTGCCAGTTTCGCTTCCTGGCTGTGACTGAACTCCGTCACGGAGTGCTCCGGTGCCCATGCGCCCTCCTGACGGGGAACCTGAGACGGTTTCACACTCTCAAGCCCGGACAGTGCCCTTTCCACATCCCGGTTAATCAGGCTGTATACCGCCTCCCGCAGTTCCGGCGTCTGACGCACAATCTCCTTCATGATGACCACATCGGCAGCACTGCGCGTCTGCTGGAGACGGAAAGGCTGACCGGGCGCGATGGCCTGCAGCTGGTCCGTGTCACCACTGGCCACGGCACGACCGCCACCGGCCGCAATCAGGGCGTATGCCCGTGCCATGTCGGTATTGCCCACCATTGAGCTCTCATCGAGCAGGAACAGCGTGTTGCTGAAATCCGGCGTTTCTCCGCTGCGCTGCTGCAGCTGCGTGTCATGCAGAAAGGACGCCAGCGTCTGTGCATCCACGCCGGCGCTGCGCATCTCACCGACCGCACGGTGCGTGGGCCCCAGCCCCACAACTCGGGGACGCTCACTCGCCGGCAGCATGTTCACGGCTGACATCACCGCCCGGAACTGTGTGGTCTTACCCACACCGGCATAACCCTGTACCACCGTGAAACGGTCGGACGTTTCCAGTATCATACGGGTGGCGGCACGCTGTCCCGACGTTAACGTCTCCATGAGTTCGCCGGGTACTCTCTCCATCAGCGGCGTGACCGCCTCCTTACCTTCGAGAATATGGCGAAGAATACTTTTTTCTGCCTCATACGACGCACGGGAAACCAGCAGGCCTGTGCCATAGCCTTTTGCCACATCCACATACAGTAAGTCACCGCGTTTTATCTGCGCATTGATTTCCCCTCCCAGTTCAGTAAAACCGGTTCCTTCTGCAGCAAACGACTTCGCCTCTGTCAGCAGGTCCACCATGCTGAAGGCCAGGTTTTTACTTTCCAGCACAGGAAGGGCCAGATGAATGGCCTGCTGTGCCGGCGTGTGCAGCCCGGTTTTCTGCAGACTGATAGCGGTTTCCAGCGATGTCTCACCGGCCCGCGCCTTTATCTGCTCAGAAACCACCGTAAAGGAGGGATGGCGGGCAAGTTTTTCCGCAGTACGGGTTTCATCCAGTGAGGAATACAGCCGGACATCACGACCGCTGCGGGCCAGACCGTTCAGGGTGGCGTTGTCCATTGCCATCTGTGTGACGGAGGCAAACACCGTCGCACTGTCACTGACGGAATGCCCGGGCGTTTCCACCCAGCCGTTCTCCAGCTTCAGTGCCGTGAACGGTGAATCAGCCACAGGCAGGGTGGCCGGTTCAGCCCGCCCCGGCACAACAACCGTCATCGCATCTTCACTGACGGATGCCACCTGCAGGCGGTCACCGCCGGAGACGCGGAGTCCGGGAATTTTCCCTGTCACCCTCAGTCGCTCGCCGTCTGCCACCGGCATTTTTTCCGGCCGGAACAGCGACCAGCTGCTGTCCAGGGAGGAAATACGCACCACCTGCGTTTCGCCCTGCGCATCCCGCAGGGTCAGGCTGTGACTCTGCGCCGTCACCCGGTCGATAACATAGCGGTCATGACTGCGTGTCTCCGGGTTCCACTGCTCCATCACCATCCCCGGTCGGTACATATCCCGCAGATAACGGCTCCGGCTGTCCAGCCAGACCGGTGACAGGGCGGTCATGGTCACCTCCGGGTGTCCGAGCACGCCCTGTGTTTTCAGCTCACTGCGAATGGCCTGTGTCAGTATGGCCTGTTCCCGTACCCCGCTGACCTGTGCCACGCTCTCTTCTCCGGCTTTCACGCTGGCCGCAAAATCTCCGGCCAGCCGGTCATAGCGGACATTCCGGTCCGGTTCACTGATGATGGTTGCCGGTCGCTGTTCTCCGCCCTGCCAGCGATACGTGTTCACCCCGGCATCCTTCATGGCCATCAGCGCACTGCCTGTACCGGTTCGCTGCCCGCTGTCGGTTATCAGGACCTGTACGTTATGACGTGCGGCACCGTCCAGCAGGGTTAACGTCTCTTTCAGGGAGAGTTTTTCGCCCTGGTCGACGATAACAGTACTGCCCGGCGTGAAGACCATGCCCTCCTGCAGCTGACGACGTCCGGTTATCAGCTCACCGGACAGCCGTTCATCCTGCTTCAGGTTCATCTGCGAGCGACGGTCAGCAGCGATAATCTGCACCTCCCGCCCCTGCTCCCGGGCCATCATGACCAGTTCAGCCACCCGCTCACGCTGCCCGGCTGCACCGCCCTGCCCGGACACAATGGCCAGCGACGGACGGTCCTGTGCCAGAACACTGACCGCATCGCTGTAACCAGCCGTCCGGGGGACACTTTTCTCCGGATGTACGGTCACCCGGTTCTGTTTCATGATGTCACGACTGAGTGCCCGGACGGACAGCTCATCGAGCACATGAATTCCTGATGTGAACAGCCCCTTCTCACGGTCGAGGGGGATAAGCTGCTCACGGCTGATGGCCTCATCGATACCGGCGCGTGCCCGTTCAATCACACCATTTTCCGGCGGCAGTATGCCGACCGTCCTGGCCAGCACGTCCGTATACGTGAACTGCACTTTTCGTTCACTTAATCCGGCAATCGCCTGTGTCACCGCCTGCTGCACATCCGGCCCGTCCTGTGAAGCAGGCCCGGGCGCCTGCGTGCGGATCTCCGCACGCTGATCCGCCGCGTCACGATATGCCCGGATGTCGAACCCGGTTTCCTTCAGCGTCTGCATCCATTCAGCCATTCTGATTTCCGGATCGACGTGCTGTTTGGATTTTCGCGTATCCAGTGCCGCCACATCCCGGGATTTCAGCGAGGCGTCTTCACCGACGGCCTCCCTGATAGCCTGTGAACGACTGGAAAAGGCCTCCACCGGTACGCCCGGCATCTCCCACATACCGTGCTTACCGACCACTTCGGTTTCATAACCCAGCGCCTCAACGCGCTGACGTAACTCACTCTGATATATTTTCCCGAACGCAATCCGGTTCGCTAGCACGTTCTCGGAAAATCCGGTTTTCCCCACTTTGTCACTGCTCAGTGTCTTCCACTCGCCGTTATGCTGCGTGACATTAGCCACCACTACATGCGTGTGTAACTGTGGGTCCTGATCGCGACTGGTGTCATGGTTAAACAGTGCCATCACCAGATTACCGGTCAGCACCGTTTCTGACTGTCCGTCCGTCATCACCCGTGTGGAAGCCAGCGCCTCCACCTGACGGACAGCAAAATCCACGGCCTGGTTATGTGCATCAATAAGACGTTTATCCCCCCCGAGCATGGCCATCATGGAGACACTTTTGGGGGCGGAGAAGGTCAGGTCGTAGCCGGGACGATGCTTATTACTGCCATCCTGCATGCGGCTTAAATCCGCCCCGTCCGGCAGCCTGCCCTCCAGAAGACGGGTAAAAACATCCTTATCGACGCTGCCCTGCAGCCCAAGCTGTTCAGCCCCCTGACCAGCCCAGCGTTCTCCCATGCTGCCCAGCACATAGTAATTATCCTTGTCGGTGTAATAGTTTCCGGCACTGCCTGCCGATTTAACAACGCTGAAACTCAACATCAGAAATCATCTCCCGGCTCAACATCCTCCCCGCGCTCCCGGTGCACATTAATGTTCACCTCTTCACGACGCTGCATATGCTGCTGGATGTCCGGATGATTTTCCTGTTGCCATGCCTCATAAGCGGCCATATCCACCACTTCACCGGATTCACTGATCCCGGGTGGCAGTTGCTGTTCCATCTCTTCTTCCGGTTTCATTTTCAGCTCCTGCTCGATCCCCCCTGCCGGAACACTCACACCTGCATCTGACTTCTTATCATTGATGACAGAAGACACAGGCTGTTGTGGCTGTTCAGCCTGAGTCACATCTTCTCCGGAGGCAACCTCCGGTTCAAAGAGGCTGGCCATCTGACGACCTTCTGCTTCCCTTGCGGCAAGTACGGCACTCAGACGGTTCTCCATTTCCGGGTTGATGTCACGCGGAATAAACTCCGGAGCGACCTTCGGTCGTGCCTGATATTTCAGAGAGAGTTTGACTGCCGGATACGGTCCGGGCAGAGTGACATAGCAGGTCAGATCCGGCAGAGACTGAATGTCGGAATAACTGACCAGCGTCTGACGCTCCATATCCTTACCGGTCGATACCCCGTCACGTACCGGGTCAGCACCGTAGGAATACTGCTCGCTGGCTTTCAGGTGCTCTTTCTCACCAATCTCACCGGCAGCGAACTCTGCAATCTTATGGCTCGGGGAACGGAAAAAAGCACGGGTGTTCATGACGTCAAACAGCGTGGCCGCCGCTTTCTCACCGTAGATATCTTCCAGCTGGGCATAGGACTGGATACCAAACACATAACAGCCACCGAACTTACGGGCTTCCGGCAGGATCTCCACCAGATCCGGCAGTTTGTGTAACGTGGGTAACTCATCACAGAAAAACCACACACGACGGTTACGGTTTTCTCCCATTGCCAGCAGACCACGAATGGCAATGGACAGCCACATGGAGATCACAGGCTTCAGGGAGGCATGGGTGTCGGCGTTCGACGAAATAAACAGCCAGCCGTTTTTCTGATCTTCCCGGACACCACGCATCCAGTCACGGATGGTGAAGGGATCACCGTTATGCTCAATCCCCTGCAGGTAACGGATGGCTTTCACGTAGTTGGTCAGCACAGCACGGATGGAAATCGCCGTTTTCTCAATTTTCTCTTCCACCAGGTTGGCCGCCGGTGAATTACGCAGGAAGGTACGCAGTTTTTCAATTTTGATGGAAAGCAGTGTGTCCACCAGTTTGCTGTAGCTGCGGTTGGGGTCATTACGCATCAGGTACGCCGCTTCCGCAAAAATGGTACGTCCTGAACCCTGCCAGAACGGGTCCTCTTTTGTACCCATAGGGATCAGAGTATTTGCGGTATTATCAAAATCCGGCTGTGTCAGGCACTCCTTCCACAAATCCCATGCGGCACAGCGGGCATCCAGCGGATTCAGGATTTTATCGATGGAGGGATCATAGTAACTTTTAACAAATTCCCCTGAACGGTCATAAATCACCACCATATCACCGCGCTGACGGGCATAGTTGGCCAGACGACGAATAACCTCCGACTTACCGGCCCCGACCGTGCCGTGCAGACAGAAGTTCTGGATTTCGGAATCCCGGATAATCGGCAGGTCGCCAATCCGGATATCGGAGTCCTTGCCGTCTTTTTTCAGCATCCGGGCAACGTCTTTCGGATTGTCTGTCAGCTGACGACCACCTGTGACTTCATTTTCGCTCTGTTGTTTACCCTGACGCCCCAGAATCCAGGAGACAACAAAGAAGGTGATCAGGCAAATAACCAGTGCCACAACTGTGGCCAGAACGAATGCGGACCATAGCTGCTCTCCGCACCAGATCATATATTTATCATGCAGTACCTGGGCAGCGTTCATCCGGAAGGTTTTGCCGTAATACTGGATCTCATATACTGGCTGGGACTTGATTAAATCCCGCATGCCTTCCAGCGTGGTACACCACCAGTAAATACAGCCGTTCACAAACGTCTGCCAGCTTATTTTTACCCATAAAATCAGACCAACGAGTATCCAGAAAAAAATAAACAGGCAGTAAAGCATGATATTGGCGATCTGGCTGAACATGCGGATACGCATGGACGCAATCTGACCGCCCTGGGTCATATCCTTTGCGTTAAAACTCATGATGAAACTCCGGGAAAATCTGGAACAGGGCAGAAAAGGATGATGTGGGGTTAATTCACAGAAACAGACCAGGTGTACCCTGTATGCCGGTGGTGATACCCGCCTGCAGCCCTGCCGGAAGAGACCTTCTCTGTAACAATGTCAGTCAGTCGCAATACTTCAGACCAGTCACTCCCGTGCGGAAACTGGATCTGAATAAAAAGGCGTACCCGTTCACGGTGATCCAGAACTGTGTCCGGTTCATAAAAACGGCCACTGTCAGGAGAAACACGGGAGGTTTTATTGATGAGATCATACTTATCGGCAGGAGACTGCGATGACAGAGACCAGGTAATATTTTCGCCCTGATGACCATCAATACGACTGCTCCCCGGCGTCCATGCAATTTCCTGCGCACTCGCCACGATGATCTCCCTGGAGACTTCTGCCAGCTTTCTGGGTGTACAGAGTACCGGTGCCAGCACACACAGGGACAACAAATTACAGCTGACCGCCTCCGGTTTAAGCAAATTGCTCCCGGATTTTTCAGGAAAAGATATTTTTTCCAGTATTTCAGTTAATTCCTTATGCCTGAGAGAATTAATAAAGTACATGATAAGCATCATGAGAAACAATATAACAATAAGCCCTCCGATAACCACTAAAAGGTCAGTATCAATATTATTGCTGTACAGATAGTCTTTAGTGGTCACTGTATTATCCTGTATCACCGGGGGGTATTCAGTTACAGGCTTCTCAGTAAATTGATTATTCTCACCAACATATTCAGCGATATTGTCTGATGTCATAATGACTTTCTCCGGAAGATCCCGGCTTCGCCGGCAACACTTCACGGTCGCACAAAGAATTTGCACAACCGCTCAGTGTTTTCATATTTATTTCGGAAACGCCGGGAGGTGACAAAATTTATTTTGTTACATCCCGGGGTTGGACAACGAGCAACGCGAGGCGTCAGCAAGGAGGCCGGTCAGATCAGCCTCCTGACGAGGTTCAGAGAATATTTGCGATTGATTTGGCCAGTTGGTCTTCGAGAACAGGCTTCGCCTCTTCAAATTTCAGGTTAACCTTGTTCGCATTTGAAACCACACGGGTCTGGTATTTATGCTGGTTACCTGTTTCAGTACTGGTCTGAATTTTCGCACCTGATGTGCCCTGACGCAGGGCGGCAACATTATCCGTTGTCACCGTTGCCTTAGTACGCTCTGCAATCTGTACATCCGTGATCATGGTATAGTTCACATCTTCCACCATCGCATCTGCAGCCATACCCACCAGACCAGCAGCAAGGCCTACACCGAGTGTGGCACCGGCAGAATTTGAGTTATAGCCGGTAATACCGGCACCTAACGCTGCACCAACTGCTGCGCCTTCATAACCACGGTTCAGCCATCCCTGAGACTCCCGCAGATCCATCTTATCGGCCTTCAGCACATTCGCCTGAATCCAGTAGTAGGCTTTATCCGGAGAAGTCACCACCTGATATCCTTTTGCTTTCACAGCATCAGCAATTTTGCCCTGCAGCCCACTCATGTCTTTATCAGACGTGTTTTTGATCTGCAGAAATACCGTGCGTTCGCTGGCGGGTTCAAGCCAGATGGTCTCACTCATCTGAGTCTTCACCTCAAGGTTACGCTTCTTGATTGCTGTGCTCATCGCACCACACCCTGAAAGGGCCAGAGTGGAACTGACCAGTGCAACCATCATCAATTTTTTCATTTTCATCAATGTTCCTTCATATTGAATAAAACGTCATAATATACAAATTAAGATTCACTCATCATATCGTTTTGAACTATAACCATATGAATTACCACCGATATCCACACCAATACCTGACATAGGTAACCCTGTTGCAGGATTAGTACGATGAAAATCCATATTATCAAAATCCAGATGCAAATCTTCATTAGTTTGTTCATTTACCTGAGATTGCATCCATTCTCTTACGCTTACACAACCACTAACTCGCCTTAATTCGTATAGTGTACCAATGATAAAAACCATCAGGCTTAATAATGGAGAGAGTAAGGAAGATACTGGTATCGTTATATACCAAACGCCTTTACTAAACTTAAACTCATCCGACACATTCCGTTTTTTTCGTATTTGAGAGAACAACCATATAAACAGTCCCTGCCATAGTACTATGAAGAACAGCATAAAAATTGTTTCGGCATTCCCCCAACCAGCCAGATAACAGGCGATAAACTGTATCACCGTTACCAGAGTAATATGGGTTAAACATCTCATTATCATCTCCCAAAAACAGCATTATTGCTTATACTTATCCTGATATTCCTTTGCCCTTTTCATAAGTTCCTGTGGACTGTCAGCCCCGGGCATTCTTTCCTGAGCCGACTTTTCTTCATTATATTTATTATTCTGAGATAATGCCTCTGTTTTATGGTGATTCTGCAGTTCAGAATACTGTCCTCTTACAATATTTTCCTCGCCACGTACGCTGTTCTGAGTATCACCTATATTCCCTTTATATTCTGTGACCATATTATCAACCTGATGTTTTACATCATTACGGATATTACTGTCCTGCGTTCTTTGCTCAATAATGGCCTGATGTCCCTGATGGTCAGCAATAATATCCTGACTGCCACCACCCGAAGGTACGCTCTCCATTCCTTTACCAATATCACCACGGGATTCCCGCCAGGCATTATCAACACCAGGCTGTACCTGTTCCTGCACAAAAGACCAGGCCATCGCCCGACGACGTTCTGCAATCTCCGGTGAACTGGTGTTTGTCAGAATAGCTTCTGCATCCTGTGGCGCGTGTTTCATTACATACTGTGCAAACTGTTGCGACAGGTCTTCACTCATCTGCCCACTCATGCTTTCAGTACGGGATGCCATTTCAGCATATTCATGGCTGCGGGTCATATTCGTCGTGTACTGGTCGTAACTCTGCTTCGCTGAATTCAGGGCTGCAGACAACTGATCCACACGGGAATCAGCATTATTGTCAGTATGGCTGCCGGACTCACTGACCTTGCGACTGGTAAAGTAATCGCTGGCCTCTTTAAAGTCTTGTGTAGCTCTGGCATCGATATCATGACGAGCATTATGGCTCGACTGAGTATTACTACTTGCCGTATGCGCATCATTATCTTCCCAATCAATACCAGCCCGACCACCACCTCTAACGCCTAATCCTCCACCAACACCAAGAATTTTAGGTTTAACCCCCCATTCAGCATGAGCATCTCCATACATCCCGGCAGAAGTTCTCGTACTTCTGGATGCCAGTTCCTGAGTCGCCTGCTCATTACTGATATTATGCGCCTTCGCATAGCTTTCCACTGCACTGCGCATACGGCTGGCCATCATGGAGTCCTGTGCGCTCATCGTGCTGTCAGCACCACCTGTGACAGAATCACTGCTCCCCCGGTTAGAACCAAACTGGCTGAGCGAGTTCCAGGCACTGGCAATACTGCTGCTGAACCCATGCAGGGCGCTTTCTGCTCTGTTCGACGCCTCCCGGGCCATTTCCTGTTGTGCCGCTGCAATCTGACGCGTTGCATTGATACCAACCGGTAACCGGGACATCGCCCCGCTCGCATCCATCACCATATTACCGTCACGGGTCTGTGTGGCAGTTGCGCCACTGCCGGTCTGGTACATCATCTGACCAAACGACGTGGTGCTGTTGGTGCTCCAGCTGAAGCCGTTCACGTTTTCCGTCTGCATGTTGCCGTAGGAGTAATTACCGTCAACCACACTGCCTGCCGCACTGGCGGTCGGGCTGATAGCAGAGGAAGCGAAATGGCTGTACACACTGGAAAATCCGGCCCCGAGTCCCCTGACCATCATCCAGGATAATGGCGGGATCATCATGGAAAGATACCCGGCAGTGGAAGCCAGATCGGAGTATTTCAGCTGTATCTGTGAAATTTCTGAGAGCACCACCGGTGCACCGTTCTGCTTCGCATAAAATGTCATGGCACTGTTCAGAATGGCGTACAACATTGGCCATGACTGCAACCACATCAGGGCAAACACATAGCCTTTCAGGACGGACAGCGTCAGTTTGTTGAAGACAGCCGCCAGTACCAGGAGCGGGAAAATACCGATGGCGATCCCCGTCAGGATGGTCTGCGTCATGGGCAGTGTCCGCATCGCCACATGACCGATGGAGACATGTGCCAGACGTTGCTTCTCCATCGATGATGTGGTGGCCAGATTCACCAGGCTGGCCGAATCACCATTACGTGCGGCATAACTGGTGATCCCCTCCTTCAGCGCATTGATGGTGACATTCTGGCGGATGATCTGGCTGGCTGATTTACTTGAGCCATAGAAGTAACTGTAACTGTCGCCAATCAGCGTACTGAACAACAGGTTCGGATCAGGGCGACCACCAAATAACTGCTGGGCATAATAATGCCAGGTTTTTCCGCCACTCTGTGTGTCCAGATTCAGCTTGTCTTTCAGCGAAACCGACGCGTCCTTACAGGTCACGAAATTATTATTGCTGTCGTAAACGCCCCGCAGCGGACTGGGGCGGGAAAAAATCAGCGTGTAGGGATCAGCGGAGGCCATCAGCTCCTCCAGCGTGTATTTGTGGTTCAGGTAAATATCCCCCATCACACAGTTCTGCACATAATCCTGAAAAAGATTGGCGATTTCCGGATTGCGGGACAAAAAGTCGGTGCTTTTTGATACCAGTTCTGCGCCGAACAGCATCCCCGTTTTGCTGTAGGTGACACTGTCCGGCTGGGTGAATATCATCTCGTAACTGGCCACCATTGCATGCCCGATACGGGTCGTCAGTGAAAGTGGCATCGCCAGTCCGACCGGCACATTATCCACCCGGTGAACTTTGACCAGGTCACTGTTATCAATAATCTGCACCGATGTACGGACATTAACCAGCAGGCTGATAAGCACAAACACGGCCACCCAGCCCAGCAAATCCATCACGTTGTGCCGCTGTACCCACATCACGGCCACCGCGAGAACAGACAATGTGAGCGCAATTTTTTCGATGGAATCCCACGTCCGGGTCCCCATAAAGGCGGCAATGGCGTTCAGGTTATTGCTTAACCACTCACCACCGGCAATCACATAGACTTCATTCACAGCGTGCTCCCTCCGAAGTGATAGTTGTTCTGGTAACGGCTGAGCATGCGGGCGGAAAGCTGCTGGCGCATGTAGCTCATCTGACGGTCAACAACCAGCAATGCATCCTGCTGGACCTTTACCTGCCCCTGGAAAACCGCAATCTGTTGCTGTGCCTGATTCAGATTCTCCAGCACACTGTCCAGCACGGTCTGTGGATAGTTCCCGGTGGCAATCATGGCCCGGGCCTGCTGAAGCAGTTCCTGAATGTACTGGAGCATGATGTCGTAGCCGATATAGTCCGTCAGCTGGTAAACCACGCTGCTGGACACACCGAGCATCTGCGGGTCAATAAGATATTTAAAGACGGGGACGGTGGTGCTGGAAATGAAGCCTTTTTCCCTGTCATCCAGTGGAGTATCACTCACCGCTTTATTCTGAATACTGGTGAGCAGTTTTGTAATCTGTGATTTCAGGGCTTTATCCCTGTCTCTTATACACATCTGACGCTGCCGACGATCTTACGCGTGTAGA
>OWHU01001127.1_pt1 | contig 12183 bp, 5 predicted proteins | sample 1732671 | NCBI WGS metagenome assembly OWHU01 (sample SAMN05065740, study PRJEB22554) | human gut metagenome | biome: ENVO:2100002; feature: ENVO:00000062; material: ENVO:00002003 | host: Homo sapiens | place: USA
TCCATGGAAAGTCAGGCACCGGTGGCGGCAGTTCAAACAAAACAAAAAGCCTGACTACCCGCAGCGGTTGTACCATAACGCTTGATGATGAAAAAGGAAGCGTTATGATGAAAGACAAGGAAGGCAACAGCTATACGGCAGACGGAGAAGGAAATATCACAATATCTGCCTCTAAAAGCATCACCTTGTGTGTTGGAGAAAACAAAATAATGATTGATAGCGAAGGCAATATATCATCTAATGCGGAAAAGGACATAACAGAGTCCGCGGGTGCCAATATTGCGCAATCAGCAGAAAATATTGATTGTACAGCAAGCAGCAATTATAATATCTCCAGTACTGATTTTACAGCAACCGGCAGCAGCAGTGCCACGGTCAGCGGTACAACAAAGGCTACGATAGATTCTTCCGGAACCACAGCCGTAGCCGGAACTATTGTCAAATTGAATTAACAGCATATGAGCAACGCCATACAACAAATAGCAGACAAGATGCTCTACCAATGGGAAGATGCAGTCAGGAAACCGGTCAAGTTGATCCGTATCGTCATCAATCCGGGAGACGAAAGTATGCTTGATGCTTTCTATGACTATATGCTTGCCCTTGATAGCGAAGAGGAAGATATGGTGTTCCTCATAGAACTTCCGTTCAGTTCCAGAACCGATTTCTCAAAAGATGTTGTAGGGTATATTGCACAACAAGTAGAATACTGGAATAACTCAAAGAAACCCGAAGATATTGTCTTTGAACGTGTTGATTGGATAGCTGATTATAAGTCGGAAGAAGCGGAAAACGATGCCTCCGTCGCAGTTGCCAATTTCAACAAGCTGACAGAATCCCTTGTAAAAGGGACTGATATGAAATGCAGTTTTGTCTTTAACCTAAAGAACACATACGACTATGACGGATGTCGTGAATGGTTTGAAAAGGCTCTTGCTCTGCCATTCCACAAGCAAATGGTATGGGGGATATCCGACATAAAAGACTATGAACAGTTTGGTAAACTAATGGCCAAACACTCCAATGACGCGGTGTCTATTTATCCACCAATAGATTTAGACGATGCAATGGAGCAACTCGCGGAACAAGCGGCGAATGAAGATAAGAGCGACCCGGCAGCCTCGAATTTCAGGCTGGCATTAATCAAACTGATGAACAGTGTGAAAAAAGGGAACGCAGCGCAAACAGAGGAATTTGCGAAGAAATGCCTCGATATCGCTCTCGAAAATGTGAAGAAAGACATTAACTGGATCAGTCAATTTGTAACCGTATATACAATTCTATATACAGACCAGATTTCCCGTAAGGACTACAAGACAGCCATGTACTTTGCCGACAAAGCCGTAGAAGCCGCTGAAATCGGGGAAGAAAAATTAGATCCCTCTTTAGCTTGCCGATTGCTCGGAAACACCTTATTGGGGAAAGCCTCCATCTATGTACGGGAGTCGCTTTGGAAAGAAGCGGCAGAGACGTACTATCGCGGTGCTGAAGCATACTCCAGATGCAACGATTACCTAATGCAAAGTGAAGCATTGAGGCTGTGTGGTTGGTGCCGGGAAAATAATTATGAGAAATCGTTAGCTGCGGAATGTTATGTGGAAGGTTTCAGACTTTCAGACAAACTTTCCATAGACCTGATAAAGAACTCCTCTTATCCTCTCCTGTTATTAAGCCTGTTAAACAGTTCGGCACGTTCCAAACTGGTCAGTGACGATGAAATAAATGAAGTTCTGACCAAAGTGTTAGGAGATAACTGGGAGAATTATTTGTATGAGTATAAAAGAAATTTAGGAAAATACAATGGAATGGCTGACCAACATATTGAGAAATCTTGAAGGGCTGTTCACTAATGCAACCGAATATGCCTATGCGAACCCTAAAGTGGGGTACTTAGTAGTAATCTTTCTGCTATTGGTTTGGCTTGTCGGACTGATATTCGACTGGAAATGGACATACGCCAGACCCGGAAGCTGGGGAGGAAATTTCTTTCTTGACTTATTGGGTCCAACCGGATTTCGATTTTGGCTCGGTGTAATTATTGTGATTGCCATTATTGCATCTGCCTATTTGTATTTTCGAGTTAAATAACGATAAAAACTGACAGTTATGGCGGACACAGGCTATTTCGACAGCGTGAGTGCAAACCTAAAGACCGGCGTAGGCGCGCAGGTCAAGGGTATCTCGGAAGGCGTCAAGGCGAACTCCGAGGCCGGTGTGTCACCGTCCGTCAATGCCCTCGACACGGGCGTCAAGGCGGCAGCCGCCATCGGCGGTCTTGCCGACGGCCTGAGTGAGGCCGCCATGCTTCCCGTACTGGGTGCCATGGGCATGAAGGGCATGGCCTGCCTGCCTATCTCCAAGCAGCTCGACCCTGTCATCGGCGTGGACATCCACCTCGTGACGATACCCCCGTCCCCCGTCGTGCCCATGCCTCACCCTTATGTCGGGGTTCTTCTCCGTCCGCAGGACTTCATCGCGGCGGCGGTCTCTTCGTTCATCCCCCCGCCACCGACAGCGGAACAGACGGGCGACGCCGACAGCGCGAAGCTCGCCGAGGTGGGCCACACCGTGCTGACGATGGCCGTCGGGATGCTGGGCGCCACCGTCAAGATAGGCGGCTTCATCCCCCGCGCGGTCGCATCCACACCCACGCGGAGCATCCCGCACATCCCCATGGGGGCAGGTTGGGCGGCCCCTTCAGCGGCGATACCCAAGAACAACGGCCACGCCTTCATGGGCAGCCTGACGGTACTTGCCGACGGGATGCCCTTCTCGGGCGGCGGTGCGCACCTGCACCTTGACTGCAACGACGTGGGCATACCGAGCGTGCATAAGGTTCCGGGCATGTTCCTGCCCACGGGTGTCATCAACCCGATACCTCCCGCCAGACAGATACTCACCAGCCCGGTCCCCGTCCCCCTCAACCCCATGGCGGCACTCGCCCGCAAATGCACGGGGGCGTTCGGGCGTTTCTACAAGAAAAAGACCAGGAAGCTGGCGGACAGGCTGCACAGCAAGGTCAACAGGACGATAAAGAGCGAATCCCTGAAGAACATGCTCCACAAGGCCATCTGTACGGTCACGGGCCACCCGGTGGACGTGGCCAGCGGCACGTTCTTCACCGACGAGGAGGACTTCTGGCTCGACGGCCCGGTGCCCCTGTCATGGGAGCGCACGTGGTACAGCCGCAGCGACTACCGGGGTCCTCTGGGCAACGGGTGGCACCACGCCTACGACATGGGCGTCGTCGCGGACACGGAAGAGGGCACGCTGACGCTCCGCATGAGTGACGGCATCCCGGTGGCCTTCCCCCTGCCTACAGCGGAGGAACCCTCGTTCATCCTCTCCGAGCGCAAGGAGGCCCGTCTGGAACAGGACGGCGGCTACTGCGTGTGGGACATGGCCGAGGACCTCTACTACCGCTTCACGCGCAAGGAGTACGATTCCGTGCGCCTGCTTGAGAGCGTGACCGACTGCAACGGCCTGGGCATCCGCTTCGACTACACGAAAGAGGGCCTGCTGCGCTCCATCACCGACAGCGCGGGCCGCCGCCTGAGGGTGGAGCACGACACGAGAAGCGGACGCATCCTTGAGATATGCGGCCCGCATCCGGAAGATCCGGAGAAAGAGATTACCCTCGCCTCCTACGAGTACGACGCCGACGGCAACATGACCCTCCAGCGCAACGCGGCGGGCGACGTGATGACATACGAGTATGCCGGAAGGCTCATCGTGAAGGAGACATGGCGCAACGGCCTTGCGTGGTACTTCGAGTACGACGGTACGGGCGTGGGTTCGCGCTGCGTACACACATGGGGCGACGGCGGCATATACGACCACAGGCTCACGTTCCGGGAAGGAGTGACCGAGGTGCTCGACAGCCACGAAAAGCTGACGGTGTACCACCACCGTGGCGGCCTTGTGTGGAAGAAGGTCGATGCCAACGGCGGGGAACACCTGTGGCGTTACGACGACAGCCGCCGGCTCCTCGCACAGACGGACCCGCTCGGTAACAGCACCCTGTACAGATATGACCGCTGGGGGAACTGCACCGACAGCTCCGACCCGTGCGGCGGCAGCGTGTCCGCCGTGTACCCCGTCAGGGGGAACCTGCGCAACCGTCCCGTATCCGTTACCACGCCGGACGGCGGCACGTGGGAGTTCGGCTATGACCGCTCGGGCAATCTGGTGAGCCGCACCAACCCCGAAGGTGCCGTCACGAGGATGACCTACCGCAACGGTGCGGTGGCATCGGTGAAAGACCCCTACGGCGTGGTGACGAGGCTCGCCTATGACCGTTTCCATAACCTCACGGAAGCCTCCGACAGCCGGGGGAACACCTCGCTGTACGGCTACGACCTGCTGGGCAGGTGCGTGAGCGTCACCAACCCCAAAGGTGCGGTGCAGAAAAGGGAATACGACCCTGTGGGCCGCGTGGTGCGCGTGCTCGACTTCGACGGCAACGACATACGCCTGTCCTACGACGGGATAGACAACCTCACGGAATACCGTGACAACGTCCAGCACGTGGAGTACGGCTACTCCGGCATGTGGAAGCTGACAAGGCGCCGCGACCACCGGGGCGTGGTGAACTTCCGCTATGACCGGGAGGAACGCCTGCGCCGTGTGACAAACGAGAGGCTCCAGAGCTACGAGTTCGCCCTCGACGCTGTGGGCAACGTCACCGCCGAGAAAGGCTTCGACGGGGCCGTCCGTCATTACCTGCGTGACAGGGGCGGACGCGTCGTCAGGGAGACGCTGCCGTCGGGAACGGAAAGGGAATACGGCTATGACGCCTGCTCGCGCGTGACGCGCGTCTCATACCCCACGGCCGGCGACCCCGACCAGACCTACGCCTACGGGCTGTCCGGCAGGCTGGTGCAGGCATCGAGGGGGGAAAGCACGGTGGAGTTCGCGTACAACTCCCTGGGACTTCCGGCCCGGGAAACGGCCGACGGTAACACCATACTCCGCACCTACGACCATACCGGCAGGATACTCACGCTCGACAGCACGGCGGGGGCCTCGCTGCGCTACACCCGCAACGGCTACGGGGAGCTTGAGGGGTTCACTGCCACCGGCGGCAGCGACGGTGCTGGCTCGTGGGAATCGGCACACCGCCACGACACGCTGGGCTTCGAGGTGGAACGCATCCTTCCGGGAGGCATTGTCCGCTCGTTCGCCTATGATGACATAGGCCGTCTGGTGGATGCCCGCACACGCAAGGACTCGCGCACACGGCATATGCGCCGCTACCGCTGGGGCGTCGCCGACAGGCTGTTGTCCGTGGAGGACAGCAGGCGTGGCGAGACACGCTACTCCTATACCCCGACGGGGCAGCTCGAAAGGGCGGAATACCCCGACGGCAGGGTGCAGTGGAGGAAGAGCGACCAGACGGGAAACCTGTATCCCGACCCGGACATGAGGCTGCGCCGTTACCTCGGTGGCGGACGGCTGGAGCAGGACGGCGAATGGCACTGCGAGTACGACGCGGACGGCAACCTGACGGAACGCTACCTCGGCACGGGAAGGTGGCTTGACGGCAAGAAGGACCGCTGGAGATACCGGTGGAACGCCGACGGCTCCCTGGCAAAGGTGGTGCGGCCCGACAAGAGGGAGGTGGAGTTCACATACGACGCGCTCGGGCGCAGGCTCTCCAAGAGCTTCGGCACGACTGTGACGCGGTGGGTGTGGAACGGCAACGTGCCGCTGCACCAGTGGAAGCAGCATAGGGAATACTCCGTCATGGAGGACAGGTGGAACACAGACACGGAACGCCGCGACATGACGGTATGGCTCTTCGACGAGGACTCCTTCGTGCCGGTGGCAATGATAAAGGAAGGCAGGTCCTACTCGATACTGACAGACCAGCTCGGAACGCCGACGGAGGCATACGACACCGAGGGCAACGAGGTGTGGAGCCGCGTGCTCGACATGGACGGGAACGTCATCGAGGAGACCGGCAACAAGGGGATGGTACCGTTCCTGTTCCAGGGGCAGTATTATGACCGGGAAACAGGATTAGCATATAATAGGTTCAGGTATTACTCGCCGAAGATGGGGATGTATGTCTCGCAAGATCCGATTGGACTTGGTGGGGGAATACTTAACCTATATGGGTATGTCGATGATACTAATATTGGTATTGATTGTTTAGGATTATCTGAATTATTGGATTTATTGAATGAAGCACATTCTCAACTTGATCCAACAGCTCAGAAATTTAAAACAACAGCTATTGGAAAGGATACTGCTGGTAATATATTTATTTCATCAAGTGATCCTAAGGTTCCTAAGGTTCAAGAAGAATGGGCTAAACAGAAAGGAATAACTGTTATTCATAGCCGAGGAAAAGATGTTCATGCTGAGGAAGCTCTAATAAAAGCGAATAAGGGAATCATGCATATAGATGCCTCACGTGGTGTTTGTATTGATTGTGAAATGCTTATGGCAAAATCAGGTGTTACAACTGATACACCAAAAACCGGTAAAAAGAGTAAAAAGCGAAAGGAGACCACAAGTTATGGGAAATAATGATATCATAATATCAACTTTGCAAAATCTTCCAAAAAATAAAATAGCATTATTTGGAATAAGTTGTGTGGATAGGTTATTGTATATGTATAATTTTTTCGTAAATGAAATATCTGATGAATACAATAGTGAACTTGATATCTTCAAAAAAGGATATTCAGAACTATCTTATATGTTAAATCAAGCAATCAATTCTGTTTTAGATGAATCATGTACACAATATAATTTTCAAGAATGTAGTGAAAAATGTCTAATATTTGCTCCTGATACAGAGTGCATTTCGAGTGTATATGCTGTTATTGCACAAAATTGTGCAATAGCATTATCATATGTATTTATTTTTTTGTTAAATGAAAATATTGAAAGTATATATTATTGCAGAAGTAAAATATCTGAAACAATAGATATTATATCATTTTCTAAAAATGAAGAAGAAGAAGTTTTAAATTCAACCTTAGACAATGAAAATACTATAGAATATGATATTCTTAATAAGATTATACAATTTTCAAAACAAATTAATACAACAGAAATAGAGTTATTGCGTGAAATTGATAAGCAAAATCGTATTTTACCTTAAATACAATTTAGAGCTGGCTTAAAAAGGTATGAAGTTATGGCGGACACAGGCTATTTCGACAGCGTAAGTGCAAACCTAAAGACCGGCGTAGGTGCGCAGGTGAAGGGTATCTCGGAAGGCGTCAAGGCGAACTCCGAGGCCGGTGTGTCACCGTCCGTCAATGCCCTCGACACGGGCGTCAAGGCGGCAGCCGCCATCGGCGGTCTTGCCGACGGCCTGAGTGAGGCCGCCATGCTTCCCGTACTGGGTGCCATGGGCATGAAGGGCATGGCCTGCCTGCCTATCTCCAAGCAGCTCGACCCTGTCATCGGCGTGGACATCCACCTCGTGACGATACCCCCGTCCCCCGTCGTGCCCATGCCTCACCCTTATGTCGGGGTTCTTCTCCGTCCGCAGGACTTCATCGCGGCGGCGGTCTCTTCGTTCATCCCCCCGCCACCGACAGCGGAACAGACGGGCGACGCCGACAGCGCGAAGCTCGCCGAGGTGGGCCACACCGTGCTGACGATGGCCGTCGGGATGCTGGGCGCCACCGTCAAGATAGGCGGCTTCATCCCCCGCGCGGTCGCATCCACACCCACGCGGAGCATCCCGCACATCCCCATGGGGGCAGGTTGGGCGGCCCCTTCAGCGGCGATACCCAAGAACAACGGCCACGCCTTCATGGGCAGCCTGACGGTACTTGCCGACGGGATGCCCTTCTCGGGCGGCGGTGCGCACCTGCACCTTGACTGCAACGACGTGGGCATACCGAGCGTGCATAAGGTTCCGGGCATGTTCCTGCCCACGGGTGTCATCAACCCGATACCTCCCGCCAGACAGATACTCACCAGCCCGGTCCCCGTCCCCCTCAACCCCATGGCGGCACTCGCCCGCAAATGCACGGGGGCGTTCGGGCGTTTCTACAAGAAAAAGACCAGGAAGCTGGCGGACAGGCTGCACAGCAAGGTCAACAGGACGATAAAGAGCGAATCCCTGAAGAACATGCTCCACAAGGCCATCTGTACGGTCACGGGCCACCCGGTGGACGTGGCCAGCGGCACGTTCTTCACCGACGAGGAGGACTTCTGGCTCGACGGCCCGGTGCCCCTGTCATGGGAGCGCACGTGGTACAGCCGCAGCGACTACCGGGGTCCTCTGGGCAACGGGTGGCACCACGCCTACGACATGGGCGTCGTCGCGGACACGGAAGAGGGCACGCTGACGCTCCGCATGAGTGACGGCATCCCGGTGGCCTTCCCCCTGCCTACAGCGGAGGAACCCTCGTTCATCCTCTCCGAGCGCAAGGAGGCCCGTCTGGAACAGGACGGCGGCTACTGCGTGTGGGACATGGCCGAGGACCTCTACTACCGCTTCACGCGCAAGGAGTACGATTCCGTGCGCCTGCTTGAGAGCGTGACCGACTGCAACGGCCTGGGCATCCGCTTCGACTACACGAAAGAGGGCCTGCTGCGCTCCATCACCGACAGCGCGGGCCGCCGCCTGAGGGTGGAGCACGACACGAGAAGCGGACGCATCCTTGAGATATGCGGCCCGCATCCGGAAGATCCGGAGAAAGAGATTACCCTCGCCTCCTACGAGTACGACGCCGACGGCAACATGACCCTCCAGCGCAACGCGGCGGGCGACGTGATGACATACGAGTATGCCGGAAGGCTCATCGTGAAGGAGACATGGCGCAACGGCCTTGCGTGGTACTTCGAGTACGACGGTACGGGCGTGGGTTCGCGCTGCGTACACACATGGGGCGACGGCGGCATATACGACCACAGGCTCACGTTCCGGGAAGGAGTGACCGAGGTGCTCGACAGCCACGAAAAGCTGACGGTGTACCACCACCGTGGCGGCCTTGTGTGGAAGAAGGTCGATGCCAACGGCGGGGAACACCTGTGGCGTTACGACGACAGCCGCCGGCTCCTCGCACAGACGGACCCGCTCGGTAACAGCACCCTGTACAGATATGACCGCTGGGGGAACTGCACCGACAGCTCCGACCCGTGCGGCGGCAGCGTGTCCGCCGTGTACCCCGTCAGGGGGAACCTGCGCAACCGTCCCGTATCCGTTACCACGCCGGACGGCGGCACGTGGGAGTTCGGCTATGACCGCTCGGGCAATCTGGTGAGCCGCACCAACCCCGAAGGTGCCGTCACGAGGATGACCTACCGCAACGGTGCGGTGGCATCGGTGAAAGACCCCTACGGCGTGGTGACGAGGCTCGCCTATGACCGTTTCCATAACCTCACGGAAGCCTCCGACAGCCGGGGGAACACCTCGCTGTACGGCTACGACCTGCTGGGCAGGTGCGTGAGCGTCACCAACCCCAAAGGTGCGGTGCAGAAAAGGGAATACGACCCTGTGGGCCGCGTGGTGCGCGTGCTCGACTTCGACGGCAACGACATACGCCTGTCCTACGACGGGATAGACAACCTCACGGAATACCGTGACAACGTCCAGCACGTGGAGTACGGCTACTCCGGCATGTGGAAGCTGACAAGGCGCCGCGACCACCGGGGCGTGGTGAACTTCCGCTATGACCGGGAGGAACGCCTGCGCCGTGTGACAAACGAGAGGCTCCAGAGCTACGAGTTCGCCCTCGACGCTGTGGGCAACGTCACCGCCGAGAAAGGCTTCGACGGGGCCGTCCGTCATTACCTGCGTGACAGGGGCGGACGCGTCGTCAGGGAGACGCTGCCGTCGGGAACGGAAAGGGAATACGGCTATGACGCCTGCTCGCGCGTGACGCGCGTCTCATACCCCACGGCCGGCGACCCCGACCAGACCTACGCCTACGGGCTGTCCGGCAGGCTGGTGCAGGCATCGAGGGGGGAAAGCACGGTGGAGTTCGCGTACAACTCCCTGGGACTTCCGGCCCGGGAAACGGCCGACGGTAACACCATACTCCGCACCTACGACCATACCGGCAGGATACTCACGCTCGACAGCACGGCGGGGGCCTCGCTGCGCTACACCCGCAACGGCTACGGGGAGCTTGAGGGGTTCACTGCCACCGGCGGCAGCGACGGTGCTGGCTCGTGGGAATCGGCACACCGCCACGACACGCTGGGCTTCGAGGTGGAACGCATCCTTCCGGGAGGCATTGTCCGCTCGTTCGCCTATGATGACATAGGCCGTCTGGTGGATGCCCGCACACGCAAGGACTCGCGCACACGGCATATGCGCCGCTACCGCTGGGGCGTCGCCGACAGGCTGTTGTCCGTGGAGGACAGCAGGCGTGGCGAGACACGCTACTCCTATACCCCGACGGGGCAGCTCGAAAGGGCGGAATACCCCGACGGCAGGGTGCAGTGGAGGAAGAGCGACCAGACGGGAAACCTGTATCCCGACCCGGACATGAGGCTGCGCCGTTACCTCGGTGGCGGACGGCTGGAGCAGGACGGCGAATGGCACTGCGAGTACGACGCGGACGGCAACCTGACGGAACGCTACCTCGGCACGGGAAGGTGGCTTGACGGCAAGAAGGACCGCTGGAGATACCGGTGGAACGCCGACGGCTCCCTGGCAAAGGTGGTGCGGCCCGACAAGAGGGAGGTGGAGTTCACATACGACGCGCTCGGGCGCAGGCTCTCCAAGAGCTTCGGCACGACTGTGACGCGGTGGGTGTGGAACGGCAACGTGCCGCTGCACCAGTGGAAGCAGCATAGGGAATACTCCGTCATGGAGGACAGGTGGAACACAGACACGGAACGCCGCGACATGACGGTATGGCTCTTCGACGAGGACTCCTTCGTGCCGGTGGCAATGATAAAGGAAGGCAGGTCCTACTCGATACTGACAGACCAGCTCGGAACGCCGACGGAGGCATACGACACCGAGGGCAACGAGGTGTGGAGCCGCGTGCTCGACATGGACGGGAACGTCATCGAGGAGACCGGCAACAAGGGGATGGTACCGTTCCTGTTCCAGGGGCAGTATTATGACCGGGAAACAGGATTAGCATATAATAGGTTCAGGTATTACTCACCGAAGATGGGAATGTATGTATCGCAAGATCCGATTGGGCTGGCTGGTAGAATACTCAATCTGTATGGGTATGTCTATGATACCAACTATTGGGTGGATGTGCTGGGATTAAGCCATTATTCTAAACGAGTACAAAATTTACCAAAAGCATTACAACGTCGTCCAAAATGGTGGAAAAAAACTTATGATTACCTAAAAAGAACTTCAAATGTAGATGAAGATGGTAATTATATAGATAAGAAAACAGGTTTACCAATTTATGATGAACCTGTTATAGGGCATCAAAAGGAAAGTTGGAGAGAATATCAAGATAATCCAGCTAATCATAATAAAACAAGGGCAGAAGTTATTGCTGATTATAATAATGTTGACAATCTCGGTTTTGAGAGTGCTTCCAGCAACAGTAGTAATGGAGCAAGAACAAAAGGATTAGAAAACTCATAAATTTAATTAAATGACAATTATTGAATTTGAAAAAAAACTCATTGATGCTGATAATGTAAGCATATGTGAAAATATTAAGTCATTCGAGGCATCTACAAGGGATTCTAATGGTAACAATATTCTTCATTATTATATAATGAATAAGAAAAATATAAACTTCCCAATAGATTTATTTTTGAGCTTATTGGATAGTTTTAACTTTGATTATGATGCAAAGCAAAATAAAGGACAAAAAAGATCTCCATTGGCTCTAACTATTTTGTATAATGAAAAGGAGATGTTTAATGCGTTAATGAATCGGTGTGTTGATGTAGAAAACCCAGATGTTAATGGAAATACACCGTTATTTAATGCTACTATGGAATATAAGGGGGATAGTTATTATATTGAAAACTTATTAAAAAATCATGCAGATCCTAATAAAGTGAATAAGTATAATGTTTCTCCTGTTAAACTTGCATATACTATTGCAAATACTGACGTGCGAAAATTATTTGCGAACGGCTGTTAAAATTAGCGATGTATGGCGGACACAGGTTATTTCGACAGCGTAAGTGCAAACCTAAAGACCGGCGTAGGCGCGCAGGTCAAGGGTATCTCGGAAGGCGTCAAGGCGAACTCCGAGGCCGGTGTGTCACCGTCCG
>OWHU01001147.1_pt1 | contig 11943 bp, 10 predicted proteins | sample 1732671 | NCBI WGS metagenome assembly OWHU01 (sample SAMN05065740, study PRJEB22554) | human gut metagenome | biome: ENVO:2100002; feature: ENVO:00000062; material: ENVO:00002003 | host: Homo sapiens | place: USA
CTTCCTTCCAGGGAGAACGCCAGCCGCGCGGCGCCCCGAGAATCCACTTCACCTTCTTGTCGCGGCCGATCTTGATGATCGCGGACTGGTGACGCGAGGAAATGATGATCGAGTCGTCGGTCGGGTCGTAGTCAACGGAATTGACGTGCGCCCAGTTGCGGCCTGGGCCGGTGCCGGCAAAGTCGCCAAAGTTGGCCGAGGTTTCCTGCTTGGCGAGGTCTTCTGCCGTGAGCGTATGACCGGCCTTGCTCGGATCGATGTTCAGGCAGACTGCACCCTGGTCGAGCGCCTTGATGACGTTGCTGCGGTACGGATCGAGAATATCAAAGAGACGCCATTCATCGACCACGCGGCCGCCGGCATCCACCTCAATAATCATGTCGCGGACCGTGCGGACGCGCTTCTGATCGATACGGCGGAGGTCAGCCGAAGCGACGCGAAGCAGATAGTGGCCGTTTGGCATCGGATCGAGCGAATGCGAGAAGTCGCTGTAGCCCGCCGGCAGCCGACGATTGAAAGCCTTGCGGCCCATAATGTCGTACTTCACATAAGTCGAACCGTAGCCCCAGGAAACAGCGCCGTCGCTGTTCTGCTTGAAGCCCATCATGACGCCCTTGGTGTAGATCGATTCGGGATCCCAAATCGTCGAAGCGTCGAGGTACCAGCGAATGGCGCCCGTCGTGTCAATGATGGCAATCTTCGGAATGAAGCTCCACGTGAGAGCGCCGCCTTCCGGATTGTTCCAGACTGCGCGCGTATCAGCACCGTGGGCATTGCCGAAGTTGTTGACAAAGTAGAGACGATCTTTGAATTCAGGATCGACCTTCTTCACCTCTACGTCAAACATCAGGTTCTTTTCGCCGGCAGCTCCCGATTCGATGCCGCGCAGCGGACCGCAATAGATCGTATAGGTGTGTTCGCCCTTGACCTCTTTGCCGTCAAAGCGGTACGAATACTGGACTTCAACCTTGTTGGAATAGTCGGCATAAAGACCGAACACCGGAATGCCGGCATGCGTAAGCAGCTGCGCCTTCGAAACATCGTATGCGATTTCCTGGCCGCCGTCCTTAGGCACCACACGGACATGAGCCGTGAGCAGTTCGTAGCCGCCGTTCTTAATGACGGCGGTGAGCGGCGAAATCTTATACGGGTTGACGATCACTTCGCCGAGATCACCCTGCTTGGCAAAACCGACAACAGCGAAACCGCTCGGCGTTCCCATGGCAAAGGCTCCGCTTGCAGCGGAGACGGCAAGCGCCGCACCGGACAGAAGAAAGGCGCGCTTAGTAAGCTGCATGATGTATTCCTCTTTTGTATCGTTTCGCGGGGGAGGATGCTCTCACCCGCAGTCCTGAGGAAATACTGCGCTTAGGCTCAATTCCCCGCTATTCCTGCATTCGCGGATTCTTTCGCAAAAAATGGAAAATCATTTTCAGCGTTCGCGGCCGCATCATGATGATCCATCTCAGACATTGCGCCTAAGGAAAAACTCCCTTTGACATTGTTCAGACGCATTTGACGTGCGCCGACAGTGCGAAGATGCACCAAACGCGACCCTGAAGCATTCCCAAACCGCGCTCGGCCGTGGCATGATTGAAGACAGTTCTTCTGCGGAAACATCAATTCCGTGCGGAACATGCAGCGCCTTTTCGCTGTAAACCATATTCCCATTTGTCGGAGCATTGTCGTGTACGGCTTCACCTTCCGCCGCCATCACCACCACCATCCTTAAAGCATCCCTCGGGCGCACAAGCTGTTCGGGAGGATCGATGCATGCTTCCGGCGGCTCAGGATGAAGCTCCACAAAACAGAAAAGCCTTCGGAAGTCATCGGACTCCGGAGGCTTTTTTCATCACTGCGCCGGATCTTTGGATGTCCGATGATGGTGCGGCGCAGAAGACGACCGCTCCCAAAGCCCGTTCCCCGTCACCCCATTTCACGAAAGAAGAGAAGAAAATGACTGAAAACAACCGCCTGAGGCTTGCAATGCAAAAGTCCGGGCGACTTTCCGACGACTCGCAGGACCTTCTTGAACGCTGCGGTCTCAAGGTACGCTTCCACTCCCAGCGCCTCCTGGCCGTAGCGGAAAATATGCCCGTTGAGATCCTGCGCGTGCGTGACGACGACATTCCAGGTCTCGTCATGGACGGCGTGGTCGACCTCGGCATCATCGGCGAAAACGTGCTCGAAGAAACCGTACTCGCCCGCAGAAGTCAGGGAGAAGAACCGAAATTCCGCATGCTCAAGCGGTTTGATTTCGGCGGCTGCCGGTTGTCGGTGGCGATTCCGACGGATGAGACTTGGGGCGGTCTGGAAAGCCTCAACGGCCGCCGCATTGCGACGAGCTATCCGCAGCTCCTTAAGCGCTGCTTTGATGAACGCGGCCTCACCTTTAAGCCCTGCCTGCTCACGGGTTCGGTTGAAGTGGCTCCTCGAGCCGGTCTTGCCGACGCCATCTGTGATCTCGTCTCAACGGGAGCAACCCTTGAAGCCAACGGGCTGAAGGAAGTGGAGGTCGTGTACCGCTCCAAAGCCTGTCTCATTGCCAAGGCCGAGCCTTTTGACAGCGAAAAGGCCGAGCTTGTCGAACGGCTGCTCGTACGCATGCAGGGTGTTGCCCGTGCGCGCGAATGCAAATACATCATGCTTCACGCCCCCAAAGCCAAGCTCGCAGAAATTACGAAGCTGCTGCCGGGCGCTGAACATCCGACCATTCTTCCGCTTGCCGGATCAGCCGATCATGTCGCGCTCCACATGGTGAGCCGCGAAAGCCTTTTCTGGGAAACGATGGAGGGGCTCAAAGCGCTCGGCGCAAGCTCGATCCTCGTTTTGCCGATTGAAAAAATGATGGAGTAACTCAAATGACGAATTTCAATTTCAGCGACATCATTGAATGGGATGCGCTTTCGGAAGCCGAACGCACCGACATTCTCCGCCGCCCCGCCGTCATGGCCGGCGACAAAATCACGGCCGTCGTGTCGGGTATTCTTGACGAAGTCGAGTCCCGCGGCGACGCAGCGCTGCGTGACTTCAGCGCCAAATTCGACCGCACGGAAGTGAAGAATTTCAAGGTGAGCAAGGCAGAGGTCGACGCCGCCATTTCGCGCCTTTCGCCTGAATTCATCAAAGCACTTCAGACAGCGGCCAAAAATATCGAAAAATTCCACTCCGCTGAAGTGCTCGAGACGGTCACTGTCGAAACCATGCCCGGCGTCGTTTGTCAGCAGGTTACTCGCCCGATCGGCGCCGTCGGCCTCTATATTCCGGGCGGCACAGCACCGCTCTTTTCCACAGTGCTGATGCTTGGCATTCCAGCCAAGATCGCCGGCTGCGGCCGCGTCATCCTCTGCTCGCCGCCTCCGATTGCCGATCCGATTCTCGCAGCGGCTCGTCTGTGCGGCATTGATGAGATTTATCAGGTGGGCGGCGCTCAGGCGATTGCCGCCATGGCTTTCGGCACTGAAACGATCCCCTCCGTCTCGAAGATCTTCGGGCCGGGCAACGCCTACGTCACCGAAGCCAAGCGTCAGGTCAGCCGCCGTCCGGACGGCGCGGCCATTGATATGCCCGCAGGTCCCTCGGAGGTTCTCGTTATTGCAGATGCTGAAGCCGATCCGCGCTTTGTTGCTGCTGATCTGCTCTCTCAGGCCGAACACGGGCCGGACAGTCAGGTCGTGCTGCTCACGCCCTCCAAGACCCTTGCCAAGGCGGTTGCTCAAGCTGCAGCTAAGGAACTCGAAACGCTTCCGCGCCGCGCCATTGCAGAAAAGTCCCTTTCTGCGAGCCGTCTGATTGTGGTGAAGGACCTCAAAGAGTGCGTCGAAGTGTCTAACCGCTACGCGCCCGAACACCTCATCCTTCAGACCCGCAATGCGCGGGAGCTCGTGCCGTTCGTCCAGAATGCCGGTTCGGTATTCGTGGGGGACTGGTCACCCGAATCGGGCGGTGACTACGCCACCGGCACCAATCACGTTCTGCCCACCTACGGGTGCGCGGCGGCTTACTCCAGCCTGGGGCTCGCCGACTTCACCAAGCGTATGACGGTGCAGGAAATGACGCCGCAGGGGTTCTCGGAACTGGGCGAAGCGATTGCCATTCTTGCCCACGCCGAACAGCTCGACGCCCACCGCAACGCGGTACTCGTTCGCCTCGAAAAACTCTCTAAAAAGATCGGAGGGTAAATTGGCTGACTATTGCGCAGAAATTGCTGAAGCCCCGGAGCGTCTTGCGCGCCCCGAAGTGCAAAAACTCACGCCCTACCAGTCTGCCAGACGCATTGTTGCCGCAGCGGGCGGGCGCGGAGACATTTGGCTCAATGCCAACGAGTCGGCCGAATCTGTGCCGATGGCGCTTCAGACCGAACGCTTCAACCGCTATCCGGAGCCTCAGCCTGAAGCCGTTGTCGAGGCTTATGCGGCTTATGCCGGCGTTTCGACCGAACAGATTCTTGTCACCCGCGGCGGCGACGAAGGCATTGAGCTTTTGGTTCGTACCTTCTGCCGTCCAGGCGAAGACGCTGTACTGCAGTTCCCGCCCACTTACGGCATGTACGCGGTATCGGCCGAAACCAACGGCGCGAAAGTGATCAATCTGGTCACCGCTCCGGACCGCGGCTGGGTGCCTGATGCCGCTGAGGCCGCGCATACGCTCGACACCCGTCCTGAGGTGAAGCTCGTTTTTGCCTGCTCTCCGGGCAATCCCACGGGAACACTCATCCCCATGGGGGTTCTTCGCAAGCTCGCGCAGGTTGCTGCCGGACGGGCGCTGCTCGTCATTGACGAAGCTTATATTGAGTTTTCGCCCGCCGACACGGCTGTGGATCTCCTTAAAGAATACCCGCACGTGGTCATCATCCGCACGCTCTCAAAAGCCTTTGCGCTTGCGGGACTGCGCTGCGGCTTCCTCTTGTCCTCTCCGGGCGTGATCGGAATGCTCAAGAAGGTCATCGCCCCCTACCCCATTCCGTCACCGGTCGCTGATCTGGCCGCTCAAGCGCTCACCCCCGCGGCGGTGAGCGCCATGCGCCAGCGTGCTGCGGCGGCAGTCATGCGCCGCTGCGAACTCGAGGTTGCGCTCGAAGATCTCCCCGGCGTCGAAGCGGTTTTTCCGAGTGCCTCGAATTTCCTTCTGGCGGAATTCTCCGACGGTCCTCAAGTCTTCAAGGCTATGTGGGATCGAGGGATCATTCTGCGCGACCAAAACCGTCAGCCGACGCTTGCCAACTGCATCCGCATTACTGTGGGTACGCAGGAAGAGAACGATGAGCTCCTCGGCGCGCTTCGTGAAGTTCTCGGCGCCGGCGCTTCAAAGGGAGACGTTAAATGAAGGAACGCATCCTCTTTGTTGACCGCGACGGCACGATTCTGGAGGAGCCGCATGATTTTCAGGTCGACAGCTTTGAAAAGATGCGTTTTGTCGAGGGCGTTTTGCCCGCACTCAAAGCGCTTCGCGAAGCCGGCTGGAAACTCGTGATGGTTTCCAATCAGGACGGGTTGGGCACGGCGTCATTTCCCGCAGAAACCTTCAAGGGTCCGCATGAGCTGATGATGCAGATCCTGGAGAGTCAGGGGGCGCATTTTGACGAAGTGCTCATCTGCCCGCACATGCCCGGCGAGGGCTGCACCTGCAGGAAGCCCAATACCGGTCTCGTCAAGCAGTATCTCAAGCGCGGGGTGCTCGACAAGCACAATTCCTACGTGATCGGCGACCGTGAAACGGACCTGACACTCGCTAAAAATATGGGACTCACCGGTCTGCGCGTGGGGCCCGACGGCCAATCCTGGGCTGCCATTGAAAAGCGTCTGCTCGAAAGCCTTCCTGCTGCTCCCGCCCAGCCAGTCCGCGACCGGCACAGCGCTGTTGAACGCGTCACCAAAGAGACGCAGATTTCGGTGGAAGTCTGGCTTGACCGTTCAGGTGAAAATGACATTTCCACAGGCATCGGCTTTTTCGACCACATGCTCGACCAGATCGCCGTGCACGGCGGCATTCGTCTGCATCTTCATGCCAAGGGAGACCTTCAGATCGACGATCACCACACGGTCGAAGACACAGGACTCGCGCTCGGCGAAGCGCTGCGGCTCGCATTGGGCGACAAGCGCGGCATCCGCCGCTTCGGCTTCCTGCTGCCGATGGATGAAGCGCTTGCACGCTGTGCGCTCGACATTTCCGGTCGTCCGTACCTCACGTTCAAAGCCAAGTTCAAGCACCGCCATGTCGGAGATCTGTCGACCGAAATGATCGAGCACTTCTTCCGTTCGCTCTCTCAGACCATGGGCATTACTTTGAACCTCAAGGCCAAGGGCGGCAATGACCATCATGTTGCCGAAAGCCTCTTCAAGGCCTTCGGCAGAACGCTTCGTGATGCAGTTCGTGTTGAGGGGACCGAGCTCCCGTCTTCGAAGGGGGTACTGTGAAAGCTGTCATTCTCGACACCGGCTGCGCCAATCTTGCTTCACTTGCCTTTGCGGTGAAGCGTCTCGGCGTGGAGCCCCTGATTACACGTGAAGCTGCCGACATCCGATCGGCCGACCGCATTTTCCCGTCGGCACCGCCAAAGCAGCTATGACGGCTTTGACGGAACGCGGGCTTCCCGAGCTGATCCGCGAGGCCCATCAGCCGCTTTTGGGCATCTGTCTTGGAGAGCAGCTCCTTGGCCGCCGCAGTGAAGAAACGGGCGGCGTGGATCTGCTCGGCCTCATCGATGCGGATGTCCGCCAACTCAATGCGCCCGGACTGCCGCTTCCGCACATGGGGTGGAACAGAGTCTTTCCCAAGAGCGAATCCCCGCAGGCCAAACTGCTTTTTAAGGACATCGAACCTGGAGAATGGTTCTATTTTGTCCACAGCTTTGCAATGCCTGACGGCCCAGCCGCCATTGCTTCCTGCACATACGGAGAGCCGTTTGCCGCCGCAGCTGCCAGCGAAAACTTCATGGGCGTGCAGTTCCACCCAGAGCGCTCGGGCAAAGCGGGCGCTCGTCTTCTTGCTAATTTCCTCGGAGCAGCCGCATGATTATTCCCGCCATTGATTTAATCGACGGCTGCGTCGTGCGTCTTCATCAGGGTGATTACGGCCTCCGCCGCGACTACGGCGAAGACCCGCTTGCCCGTCTTCAGCAATATCAGGCGAGCGGCGCGAAGCTGCTCCACATCGTTGACCTTACCGGCGCCAAGGATCCGAAAGCGATACAAATTCCCCTTCTGCGCGAACTGCTCGGAAGCCTCTCTATCCCTGTGCAAACGGGCGGCGGCATTCGCTCAGCTGACGATGTGCGCTCGCTCCTCGATGCCGGCGCAGCCCGCGTCGTAGTGGGCTCTGCCGCCGTGAAGCGCACGGATGAAGTGGCCGGCTGGATGAAAACTTTCGGCGCCGACAAGCTCGTTCTCGCACTTGACGTACGCATCAACCAGGCCGGAAACGCCGAGGTTGCCGTGAGCGGCTGGCAGGAAAATTCCGGGGTGTTAATGGACGACCTGATCCGAGCCTTCGAACCCGCCGGCCTGCGGTACGTACTGACTACTGATATTTCCAAGGACGGCACATTGGCCGGCCCCAACACGGCGCTCTACGCCAAACTTGCTCAAACGTTCCCGAACATCGACTTTCAGGCCTCCGGCGGCATTGGCAGTCTCGACGATATCCGCGCGGTATCGCATACGGGCGCTGCCGGCGTCATCGTCGGCCGGGCACTTCTGGAAGGTAAATTCACCCTCGAAGAGGCTATTGAATGCTGGCCAAACGAATAATTCCTTGTCTTGACGTGAAGGACGGCGTTGTCGTCAAGGGCGTTAAGTTCCGCGGGCATGAGGTGATGGGCGAAATCGTCCCGCTCGCCCGCCGATATGCCGAAGAAGGCGCCGACGAGCTGGTCTTTTACGACATCACTGCATCGTCGGACGGCCGCGTCGTCGATAAGAGCTGGATTTCACGCGTCGCCGAAGCGATTGATATTCCGTTCTGCGTAGCGGGCGGCATCCGCTCGATTGAAGACGCCGGGCGGCTTCTCGCTTTCGGTGCTGACAAAATCTCCGTCAACTCTCCTGCGCTCGCGGATCCCTCCCTCATTTCACGTCTTGCCGAGCGTTTCGGCGTGCAGTGCGTCGTGGTCGGCATCGACTCCTGGCATGACGAAAAGACCGGCGAATACTGGGTCAATCAATACACCGGAGACGAAAAGAAAACGCGAGTAACCCAGTGGCGCACGCTCGACTGGGTTGAAGAAGTCCAGCGCCGGGGGGCGGGGGAAATCGTCCTCAACATGATGAATCAGGACGGCGTACGCCAAGGCTACGACCTCGCGCAGCTGAGCGCAGTGCGCGCTGTCTGCAAAGTCCCGCTTATTGCAAGCGGCGGCGCCGGAACAATGGAGCACTTTCTTGATGCGTTCGAGACTGCCCATGCCGATGGTGCCTTGGCAGCCTCCGTCTTTCATAAGAAAATAATCAATATCGGGGAGTTGAAAACCTATCTCCGCGAGCACAACATTGAGGTGAGAACATGCTGAAGAAAGAAGATATTAATGCCCTCAACTGGGCCAAGGCAGGTGATTTAATGCCCGCCATCGTCCAGGATGCCCGCTCAGGGCAGGTCCTCATGCTCGGCTTTATGAACCGTGAAGCCGTGGACAAGACACTCGAAACCGGCAAAGTCACCTTCTGGTCTCGTACGAAACGCCGTCTTTGGACCAAAGGCGAAACGTCCGAACATTGGCTCCACCTGGTTGACATCGGCACAGACTGCGACCGGGATTCGCTGCTCATCCTCGCCAATCCGGACGGTCCGACTTGTCACCGCGGCACGACGAGCTGCTTCTCGCCGATCGAGCACCGCTGGAACTTCCTGCGTGAACTCGAGGTGCTCCTCGAAAGCCGCCGCGGCGCATCACCCGAAGAGTCCTACACGGCTCGTCTCTATGCCGCGGGCACCAAGCGCATTGCTCAGAAGGTCGGCGAAGAAGGCGTAGAAACCGCACTTGCCGCCACGGTGCACGATAAGGAAGAACTGAAGAATGAAGCGGCCGATCTGGTTTACCACCTCCTCGTTCTGCTCGCCGATGCGGATCTTGAACTCGCCGACGTCATCGATGTTCTGAAGGCCCGTCACAAGGATCGTCAGCGCGAACACCTGCTTAAGTGCTGAAACTCACCTCCGCCCGTCTGCGCTCATCTTCTCATTAAAGACTGAGCGTCAGTATTGAGGGCCTCTCGGCGCGGCAATGCTCTTCAAGCCGAAGAGCTTCCGCGCCTTTTTGCGCGCTGTTCATCCCAAAAAATGGAGGCTGCGGGGCTTTTTGTCCTTCCTCATCCTCACCCGCGAAAAAGGTTCCCCTTGAAGCCGTCGTCACTGGAAGACCGAAAAACCGTCGAAACTGTCGCTCATCAGGGCATTTCACAGGCTGAGTTAGGTAGTTTCTCTTCGGTCGAAATCAAACCGATAGTGATATCTTTATCAGATGCGTCCTTGCAGAACCTTGAACCACCCAGGACCCAGCCTAAAATGAAGCAAATTAAAAAATCCTCCAAGCTTGACAACGTTCTTTACGACATCCGCGGTCCGATCATGGACAAGGCCAAGCAGATGGAAGCAGAAGGACGCCGTCTCATCAAACTCAATATCGGCAATCTTGCCGTGTTCGGCTTTGACCCGCCCGAAGAGGTCATGCGCGACATGATCTATAACCTGCCCAACTCGGCCGGGTATTCGGACAGCAAGGGGATGTTCGCCGCCCGCAAGGCGGTCATGCACTACACGCAGGACAAGCAGATCGAAGGCGTAACGCTCGAAGACATCTATCTCGGCAACGGCGCATCGGATTTAATCACGATGGCCACGAACGCTCTGCTCGATGAGGGCGACGAGCTGCTGGTGCCGACGCCCGACTATCCGCTTTGGACGGCCGTTGCCTCGCTCGCAGGCGCCAAACCCGTGCATTATCTCTGCGATGAAGAAAAAGGCTGGATTCCCAATATCGACGACATTCGTGCCAAAGTGAGTCCGCGCACCAAAGGCATCGTCGTCATCAACCCAAACAACCCCACAGGCGTTCTCTATCCCAATTCCGTGCTCCTTGACATCATTCAGGTTGCACGAGAAAACGGTCTTGTGATTCTTGCCGACGAGGTCTATGACAAGATTCTCTACGACGGCATCAAGCACACCTCCATGGCGGCGCTGTCGCACGATGTGCTGACCCTCACCTTTAATTCACTCTCGAAAGCCTACCGTGCCTGCGGCTACCGCGCTGGCTGGATGGTCATTTCGGGCGACAAGAGCAATGCAAAGGACTTCATCGAAGGTCTCAACATGCTCGCCAATATGAAGCTCTGCGCCAACGTTCCGGGTCAATACGCCATCCAGACGGCGCTCGGCGGCTACCAATCGATCAACGACCTTATTTGTGAGGGCGGGCGGCTGCGTCGTCAGCGCGACATTGCCTACGAAATGCTCTCGGCCATCCCCGGCGTTTCTGTGGTCCATCCGTGTGCGTCGCTTTATATGTTCCCGCGTCTGGATCCAGATGTTTATCCGATTGAAGATGACCGTGAATTCTTTAAAGAGCTCCTTGAAGCAACGAACGTTGTGTTAGTTCAGGGGACCGGCTTCAACTGGCCCAAACCCGATCACTTCCGCATGGTATTCCTGCCTTACGAATGGGAGCTGCGCGACGCCATCAACCGCATTGCCAAGTTCCTCGCTGACTATCGCAAGCGCCATCCCGGAAAGAAAACCTTTCCGGAAGACAGCGTGCAGCCTAAAAGCAAAGAAGAAATCGCCCGTCAAGCAGCCTTGGCGGAAGCCAAAGACCAGGCATAAAGTCTGATTTCTGCTGCAATTAGCAGCTGCGAGCGGCTCCTCTTTTTTTCGAGGAGCCGTTTTTTTGGACGGTGAAATTCTTCAAGCACTTCGCTTGGCCGCTCGCGCGCTCTTAATAGAGGGCTATGTTTTCCTCACCTTCATCAGAATCGAAGCACTTTCATGCCCAATCTCTACCAGCTTTCGACACTTTCCGCACTGCTTCTCGGCGACTTTGAACCCTCGCTCTCCATTGGTGAGCTCAAGCAGCACGGCACACTCGGCATCGGCACTTTTGAAGGACTCGGCGGTGAGCTCATCATGCTCGACGGCGTCGTCTGGAACGGCACGCATACGGGCGAAGCCGTGCCGGCAGCCGACAGCGAAAAAACGCCCTTTGCCTGCGTCATTGACTGGCTGCCCGCCGCCTCTGCCGTCAAACTGCCCGCTGTCGGCAGTTTGGATAATCTTCGAGCGATTTTGGACGAAGCAGCAAAAGGCGCAGAGAATCGAGTGCTTGCTGTGCGGCTGCAGGTTTTTCAAGCCGATGTGACCTTCCGCAGTTTTTCGCCGGCACCGAAACCGTGGAAGCCGATGAAGGACATGCTTTTTTCACAGAAAATCACCGCCGAGCGAAACGTTCGGGCAGAGATCATCGGATTTCGCTTTCCCGGCTATCTCGAAAGCATCAACATGCCTGGCTGGCACCTGCACGTGCTAACCGCTCCCAACGATTCGGGGAAACGCTTCGGCGGACACCTCCTCAATATCACTGCGGATGCCGGCATCGAAGCACAATGGATGACGGCTGCTGGTCTGGAATTAACTTTTCCCACCGGTGAAGCCGGGCGCATTTATGATGCACTGCCGCTTGACCAAGACCTCCGCGAGGTCACTAAAGCCGCAGAGGGTTAAACGCGAAAGCCGCCGGGTCCATGAAGCATGCGGCGGCTTTGCGCAGAGAGTTTTCAGTTCAGTGTCAGCACACCGTCAAACTTCCGGCAGCAGACGGCGAATGTTCCCTCGAATCCAGCTGCCAAACGCAACATTGACAACAATGGCCGGTCCTGCCACATAAAAGAAAATGAGAGCGGCCGGAAAGTCATAGAGCTGTCTCTTATACACATCTGACGCTGCCGACGATCTTAC